>Ga0181530_10002003_pt1 | contig 24910 bp, 17 predicted proteins | sample PEATcosm2014_Bin_42_FD_119769 | JGI IMG/M metagenome (GOLD analysis project Ga0181530, IMG submission 119769) | Peatland microbial communities from MTU Mesocosm Facility, Houghton, MI, USA - PEATcosm2014_Bin10_60_metaG | ecosystem: Environmental > Terrestrial > Soil > Wetlands > Peat | place... | reverse complement strand
TCTCTCTGATTACTTATGTTGCGTCAGCAGCGCTTCATAACCGCATGATTACTGGGCATTGACACTGCTACGCAACATAACTTTCAACACCACATAACTCCCTTTATGTGGTGAGCAACATAACAGGAGGTAGTTCAATGATTACCGAACGCGCAATGCTTGCGGCCATCCACATCAGTGTTTGGACGGCTGTCAAACACGACCGCAAGATCAGTCGCGATGTTGCCGACCAACATGGCGCACGCCAGGGCGCTGGTCGATATAACAAGCAACTCCTGCGAGGTGCAGAGAAGCTCGACGAACTTCGCACGCTGGCAGGACAGGTCCGGCAGTATTTCTACAAAATCACTTTGCCTTGGTCTGACGAGGGGTTTCGCCTGCTGCCTTCGAATCTCTACTTCGATTTGACGGCACGGATGCGCGAATTCGAGGCCAGTTTCGAGCAAGGAGTGGAGAGCTTCCTGCAGGTCTATCCCCAGTACATCGAGCAGGTTCGGCCAGAGTTGAACGGCCTATTTCGAGAGGAAGACTACCCCGCGGCAGAAAAGCTGCGCAAGAAGTTCAGGGTCAAGCTGGATATCCTGCCCATTCCCTCCGGTAACGACTTCCGAGTTCAGATGTCGGCCGAGGAGCAGGCACGCGTTGCCCGCGAGATCGACACCAATGTCCGCCTGTCACTGACACGGGGTACGGAGGATCTCTGGAAGCGGCTGCGGGAAGTGGTCGCGCACATGGTGGACCGGCTGAACGAACCAGAGTCGCGCTTCCACGCCACGCTGGTCACGAACGTTCTCGACCTGGTGGAACTGCTTCCTCGCCTGAATATCATTGGCGACGCGGACCTGAATCGCTTTGCAGAACAAGCGCGGCAGCGGCTGTGCAGCTTTTCCGCCCAGGATCTCAAGAAGCACGACCTGCTGCGCGTGGCAGCGGCAGCAGATGCTGCGGAAATGGTCGCGGAGATCGACAGCGTTCTGCGCAACCGCGTAACCGATGTGCCGGAGGAGGCCGAGGCATCTCCCTCCGTCGATAGCATCCTGGCCCATATGTCTGCGTACATGGAGGCGCCCGCGGCGGCATGAGACACGAGACACCAGCTGCTGTTCGCATCCAGAAAGCGCGCACTACACTTCTGTTGGATCATCCTTTCTTCGGCTCGCTCCTGTTTCGCTTAAAGGGGTGCGAGAACCGGTCGATTGCAACCATGGCGACCGACGGAGTGTCTCTTTACTACAACCCCGAGTTCGTCGATACGCTGAACTCGGCTACGCTGGCCGGGGTGTTGGCCCACGAGGTCATGCACCCCGCACTCCAGCACCATCTGCGGCGCTCCGGGCGCGACTCCAGGCGGTGGAATGAAGCGTGCGATTACGCCATAAATCCGCTGCTGCTCGACGCAGGCCTCAGTCTGCCTGAAGGCGTTCTTGTGGATAACCGCTTCCGTGGCATGAGCGCGGAGCAGATCTACAACCTGCGCGAGACAGAAGCCCAACCACAGTCCGGCGGCCAAGACGAGACGAACGAGGATGCAGGAGCCGGATCGGAAGATGCGCCCGAAAAGCAGAACGTTCCGGAGTCGCCTTCTGCCCCCGTCACCGAAGGCGGGATTGGCCAAGTTCTCGACGCACCTCTGCCGAGCGAAGAGACGCCAAGCATCGAAGAACAGGCGCGGGACTGGAGTGTTGCTGTCAACCAGGCGGTCACTCTCTCGAAGCAGGCCGGCAAAGCCCCTGCGGGCCTCGCTCGAACACTCGAAGGCGCAGCAGAAGCAGAGGTCGATTGGCGCGAATTGCTGCGCAGGCTCTGGTCGGACACCATCCCGGCCGATTCGAGTTGGATGCGGCCGAACCGGCGCCATATCTGGGCCGGGCTCTATCTGCCTGGAGTCGTACGGGAGGGCGTCGGGGAGATTGCCATCGCTGTCGACTGTTCTGGTTCAGTGAGTGGCCGGCAACTGCGGCTCTTCGAGGCAGAGGTTCGCTCGATCCTCGAAGGACAGCGGCCCAAACGTGTGCATGTTCTGTACTTTGATTCGCTGGTGCAGAAGGCGGAGACGTACTTCGCCGGAGAACCTGTACACCTCAATCCCGTTGGCGGAGGAGGAACCGATTTCGGTCCGTGCTTCGACTGGCTGGAGGAGAACGGGATTCGGCCGCAGACACTGGTCTTTCTGACAGACCTATGCGGTACGTTCCCCGAGACTGAGCCAGGGTATCCGGTGATTTGGGCTTCCACCGAGCGCAGGCAGGCCCCATTTGGCAGCGTCATTCCGATGCAGGCGGCATAGCCTCTGCAACTTGAAGTAGTCGGCGGCACGCGCGGTGACCAAAGACCCAATGGGCAGCCTGGTTTCACGACGGCGTGATGGGCAGGCTGCATTCGTGTGCCGCGACGGAGATTCAGTATGGAGAAGACATTTCACATCTTTACGGATGGCTCAGCCATCGGGAACCCAGGGCCAGGGGGATGGGCGGCGGTAGTGATACGCGGAAACAAGTGTTGGGAGCTGTCGGGCTCCAATCCGTGGACAACCATCTCGGAGATGGAGCTTCTGGCAGCGGTCGAGGCATTGCGCTCGATACCGGTCGGGTCTCTTGTTCAGCTTTGCTCGGACTCCGAATTGCTGATCCGTGGAATGCGTTTTCAAGTCGGGCGTTGGCAGATGCAGAGATGGCGCAACAGCCGTGGCATCCCGCTGCAGCACCAGCAGCTGTGGAAGGAATTGCTTGCGATAAACGTGCGAATGAACATCCGTTGGCAATGGATCCGGGGCCACAACCGGCATCCATTCCAGACCCGTGCCGACGCTCTCGCCTATCTGGCCGCAAGAACTCAATGGTGCAACCTGCGAATGGCCGCATGATTCTTCTCCGCCGCGCGGCTCTTAGACCGTGCCGCTGGTCACAAATTCCAGGAGATGACGCAATGAGTGATGGCAACACGCTGTTTGAGATCGACAGAGAATTGGATTCGCTACTCGATGAAATCGAAGAGCAGGCGGAAGAATATGGTTCCGCATCGCAAGAGCTTGTTGAAAGGTTCCAGCAGTTCTGTGAGGCCGAAAGCGAAAAGGTCGACAGGATCGGGCGGTTCCTGACCTTGATGGACAACAGGTTGAAATACTGCCGGCAACAGGCGGATCGGTTTCAAAAGCGGGCGCGCTCGGCAGATGCGAAGATCACGCGCATGGAAAGCACGGTACCGTGCTTGCTGATGGCGGTCTTCCGCTCAGGGTTACTCCGGATCGCCTCTATACGGCCCTGAGCCTTTTGGCGGAATGCAGGATAATTGAGTTTGATAGCAGCACTTGGACGTTTTCAGCTCGCGCTCCCTCGTAGATCTGCCTAAACGGGTAGTGCGCGGGAAGTTGTGTTCGTTCTTCTTATAGGAGGTGAGCATCATGGAGTGCCTGTGGTGTAAAGAGGAAGGTCTATCGTCGCGGAAGCTTGATCCGGGACAGCCGAGAGAGTGCCCTATTTGTGGCCACGTTTTCAAGGGCCACGGTTGGGACGGGATCGACGCACACTGGAAGGCGAAGCACGAATCGTCGAGGACTCCTTATCGAGAGTTTTGGCAGGGAATATCAGGGTGCACACGCCACGCGGGATGATTCCCTGCAGGACCTCGCCAAGCGCGAAATGTTCGGCAATTCCGGCATTAGAACTCACGCGTACCACCCCGTCTTTGCCTTCAACGTCTTGCTTTCCCCTCTTGGAATTTCGACCTCTGACCAAGATCGAGAAGCGTCTCAATCTGTCCTGCGGCTCGCATGACCTGGTAGACGTCAACGTCGAATGCGGTCGTGTTCTCGTTTGCAAAGTCATTTAGGTAGGTTTCAGAGGCGGACTTCACGCCATTCCGCTCAGATACCAGGTACGCGACCGACTCTGCTTCGAGCTCAACCTGCGCGTAGGTGAGAGTGCTTCTGTCAGGAATATGGAATTTGGGGTCCAGCCCGAGGTGCCCGAGGAAAAGGTGCCCAAGTTCGTGGGCGATGGTTACGAATTGCACAGGAGCCGCATGATTACGGTTGATGAACATCTTGTAGCGGCTGTAGTCTTTCGGGTCTGCGGGGCGAGCAAGGAGCCGAATTGAACCTGCCCGCTGGTCGCCAGTATCGATCATGTCGGCGTGGATGTGCTTGCCCGCCATTTTGAAACAAAAACGCTCGATGCTCTCGCGGTTCATCGGCCCCTGCGCATAGAAGCTCCTCACATCCCGCGGGAGGTCGGCCCCCTCTGTATCAAGCTCATCGTAGACCAGCGCAACTGGGCCAAACGGCCACAGAATGAGGAGGGGCCTTGCGGCTTCTTTTGGCTTTCGACCGAAGAGCTCTTGCCAGTCATAGGCGGAAGCAGCGAACTTCAGTCCGGGTTTCTGGACCTGAAGGAGCATTGCGTTGAACGGGGCGAAGTTGGGCAGGCGGACCACAAAGTCGAGCAGATCCTTGTAGTCCTTGCTCTGCGTGTAGAGGCGGGAATCGGTGAACAGTTGGTCCAGAAAAGCACGCGTTGATTCGGCATCGGACATGCCATCGAACTCCAGTTGTCCTGGGTGCCTCTTATCCTCGTGCGTCATCGCGCTGCCTCTGCCTCCGTCTTCTCCTTCTCAATGGCTTCCTTCAACGAGAGCGTTGTCGTTCGATTGAGAATCTCCACCTTGTAGTCCTGCGTGAGCGGCGTTTCGATTCCGCTTGCAATGGTTTCCATCAAATACGTAATGCCGTCCATTCCCGGCTTTGCGTGCCTGACGCTTTCGATGGCTTTGACGGCAAGGTCCGCAGCGGTAGGATTTGGGATCTTCCCGGAGACGTTGAAGTCGGTGTAAAGAACGGTATCGACACAGGGGTCGCCGTGGAACTCTTCGACCAGAACACTGTTTTCCGACGAGTCACGGGTGTAAGTCCGGCTTGTGTCTCCCTGCCTGGTTTCGCGGCGCCAGAGCATGTTCCTGGCTTCTTCGATGGAGACGTCGTCATCGAATACGAGAATCTCTGCCGAGACGGGAGCGCCGCATTCATGCGGGACAAGAGTCGGAGCGCCGCCACGTGTCCTGCTGAACCGGCCATACTCCACGGGGAATGGGGTCTGCGTCTTGATGCGCATTGCGATCTTCGGCAGGAGCTCTGTTCCTGGGTCCTTGATCAGCGAACCGAAGGCGAGGATGCCAATCTTCCTCTGACGGCGGCAGATCGGTTCCTCGGCTGACAGGTCCTCCGACTTTCTGACATTCGGAATGCATCCGGCCGTTGTTAGGCTCAACCGCATCACGATCTCACATCTCCGCTGGAATTGTGTTTGGCAGGAAGTTCACGGATGGCGGTGATCTCCGCCTCCTTGATATGGACTGGACCCCGGCGAAGATGTTCTTCCACTCGACCAAAATAATAGTCTGCCTCGCGAATGCGAGTCTGCTCTCTGAAAGCCTGATCCGTCTCGGGCAAACGCAGCAGGGCACTAGCATCCGCTGACGCGCTCGCTCTTCTCAAATTGTCGCGCTGAAGTTCCAGAATATCGCGCTGAATGCCCGCCGTATCACGCTGAATTCTGAGAATATCGCGATTGATACGGAAGTTGGCGATTCTTTCGAATGCTTGAGTTAGTGCCCAAATTGCTGCAGCAGAAGGTACCGTCAACACTACAGCAACGGTCAGAGCGATCGGCGACTCGACAAGTAAGCTCTCGACTAGTAGCCGGTCTCCTGGATAGATGCGCCGCGCATTTCTGTATCCCGAATAGCGGGAGAACCTGTAATCTCCATACCTCGGATCGACGATCAAGCGTGAGAACTCGTAAAGGAGATTGAAATCGTAAAGGAAGGACGAGATATCGATCAAAGAAGGGTAGTCACCTTCTTCTCCATGAAGTGAAATCTGGTAGTACTCCGGGGCGTTAGGTGGTGCGTCCTCGTTTGGCATGGCTTCTCTCCTACGTGAACATGAGGGATTCTACTCGTGTGGTAATTGCGATACTCTCAGCACGGAGCTTTGATCTTGGCTAGTCCTGGGCTCATGAGCCACTTGCGAGTCGGCGGGGGGCGGGTCCAGGCGGGTCTGGTACGGGATGCCGGTGCGGGCGGCTTCGGCCATGGCGTCGTAGATTTCGAGGATGACGCGCTTCGTGCGGTAATCACCGTTCCACTTGGCTTCATCCTTGCGCTTCACGATAGGGAAGGTGTCCATGATGTAGGCCACGGCGTCGCGGGGCGTAGGGAAGCTGGCCTTGAGCCGCGCCCGATCTTCCGCTGTCTCATTTTCGGCCGGACGCCAATCGCCATTCGCCTCGGCTGGCAGGTAGAGGTGGAAGTAGGCGGCGTCCAATTCGCAGCGGAGGAGGAGTCGGCGCTCTTCGTCCCAATAGAATGGCGGGCCTGAATATAAGCAATCTTGTGCGAAGGGCTGTAGATCCCATGCAGTATAAGTAAGTTCAAGAACGCGGGGTAGGAGCCAGTCGCGAAGCACTTGGGTTGGAACAATCCATCCAACTCTCTCGTTGAAAGTCCTCGGGGGCATGGCGGGAAGCTGGTTCAGAATAAAGAAGTTCAAATGGCTTCCGCCTAGCTTTTGGCGGGTTACGTAGTCAAATGCGAAAGAACTAACGTTCGATAAGAATGCAAAAACTATCATGGAATCACGAAAAAGGCAAACAGGAGCTGAGTTTCCGACCGCGACGCGTGGCAAGACGCTAAATACGGCATTTCGACTGTTTGTCATCACGTTGGTCATGTCCCGAAAAGCTATAAACCATCTAGCGGCAGAGTATGCCTTGCAAGCATCTTCAACATCTGGTTTGCTGACCCAGAAACGTGGAAGGGGAGCATAATCTGCGTCTGCTAGTTGAATAGTCGTCGAAGTATTGGTCCCCGCCTTCACCTTGAAGCGGTCAGACATGTCAATACCATCGAAAGTATTCGGCCTATGGTTGAATTGGTGAAGCAGCTTGGCCTCGTAAAGTGGCAGATATTCTGCGTCACGCGTTCGAAAAACGTTCCCCTCTAGTCGAAAACCGTCAGCCTCCAACTGCTCAAGCGTGCGAAACAAATGCGATTGATTGGACATGTCGAACATGCGGCTGAACGAGAGGCCCCATGGGCTCTCCTCTGGTAGGTCGTCTTTCGCCTCTCGGATCAGCACGGGTACGCGTCGGTAGATCGCCTTTGTTAGCTCTGCATCGCGGCACGAACGGAAAATCGGACAAGTATGAGTATTGGGGTTGAGCAGTGCGATGTCGTCAGCGGATAGGGCGAAGCGCCGCCCGGTGTCTTGTAGGTCTTCAACCGCATGAGCAAAGAAAATGAACTCGGCAGCATGACTTATTCCACTGATGCACCCTCCGCTGGTGAAGAGGCAAAACTTCATGACCGGAGCGACTTCGGGAAAGATTAAGAGTTTATTCTCGAAATCAAATAGACTAACAAGGGATTTCCTTTCTACTACATCTTGGAAGAACAACTTCGTAGTGTCATCGGTTGCGATACCGCTGGGCAGTACGCAGCCTACGCGCCCTTTCGGACCAAGCAGATTGCGCATCCCCTCGGCGAAGACCGTGTAAACGTTTATGTCCCCCCTGCCGCAGAGCGGATAGCGTCCACTATTGCGCAAAAAGTGGCTCTCCCCCTCGGCACTTCGAGAGTCCCTAAGAAATTGGTCGTGAAGCGCTCGATCTTCTCTCTTCAGTGAATCTATTAGTTGCTTACGAACGGCTGCGCTTCGGGCGTTGGCGATCTCTGGGCTTCTCTCCGCAAACCACTCCTTTTCTTGTAGCTTGACGCGCTCCCATGGCGGATTGCCAAGGACCACATCAAACCCGCCACTCCATCCTGTCTGCTCGTTTTCTGCGGCCGGCCCTGACGGTGGGACATGAAACACGTCAGGAAAGGCCAGATGCCAATGGAAGAACTGGCATTGTTGCCCCAATCGGACAATCTCGTCCCGTATCCAGGCATCACAGGCTTTGGGGTTATGTTCGATGCGGCGAAAGACCTCTTCAGTGATGGTGTACTTGAACTCCTTGGTTTTCTTCCATACGAAGGCCGCGCACCACGCATCAGCCCAGAACTGGCCATCGAGGTAGTTGCCGGAGCGGACCATGGCTTTATACATCCGCTCCTTGTTGCGGATGGCCTCGATGGAGTCGTCTGGCGCATCGTCGAGGTGCGTCATGCTGGCGGCCAGGTCGCCGAGCCGTTCCCATGGTTCAGTGGTCGCCGCAAAGAGACGCCGCTGGCCGGTCCTCTCTTCCTTGTTCACCCTCTTGAAGCGGCTGCAGATCTCCTTATCGTCCCCTTCGATGGGCGTAAACGCCTCATCGGGGATTCCTCTGGCAAGTAGAGCCGGCGTGGCGCCGAGCAGGCTGTTGCCGACGCGGATGTGGTGATCAAGGAAGGAAAGCGGCTTGCCGGGTTCGAGGGCTTCGAGCCAAAGGCTCACGCGGCAAAGCTCGGCAGCCATGGGGTTGATATCAACGCCATAGAGGCAACGACCGATAACGTCGCGAAGGGCGTGCTGGTAGAGCGGCGGCGAGGGTTCACTTTCACCCTGCGCCTGAGCGCGTATCCGTGCCAGATGGCGCGCAAGCCGGTGAGCCGCGCCGACCAGAAAGTGGCCGGAGCCGACTGCGGGGTCACAGACCTTGAGGGCCAGGATGGCCTGCTCAGCCTCCGCCGCCGTCTTGCCATCGATTGCTTTGTCTACAACAGGGTCGAGCGCAGAGTCCAAAAGACATTGCACGAGGGAGTCGGGCGTGTAGTAGCTGCCGGAGGTCTTTCGCTCGTTGCCGGCAAACTCAACGAAGCTGAACCGCGCGCCATCTGCACTGATCTGTGGGGTAAGTGCAAGAAGACTCTCGTATACGCCACCCAGTTCCTCCGCGCCGAGGTTTCTGTAGTCCACGGGGCGCAACACTTTGCCCTGGCGAGTAAAAGCGAGGTCGCGCAACGCCTCAAGGAAGTCGTGGTTGGTGATCTCAGCATCGTTGAGCGTCGCCGTGGGGGCCGGGTTCCAGAGGATGCTGCCAAGCACCGGGAGTGCAAGATGCTCTCGTGCGGCTGCAAATTGCTCCTGGCCGGAGAGCGCGCCAACAAGGATTTGGAACTGCCGCCAAAGGTCGCCGTGGCGGCTGCCTTTAATCTTAGCGGCCATTGTGCGCAGCCGAGCCATGCTGTAATTGGCCGAATATTGCTGCCGAGCGAGCTGCGCGGTGGCAGATTCGTCGCGCGCGTGCAAGAGTGGTTGGCCGTCGATAGTGCGATCTTCGGCGACGAAAAGAAAGATGAGACGGTATACCACGCGTAGTAGCTGTCCATGAAAATCGACAGGCGAGACTTGCCCTGTGCGCAGAGCGTCGCGGAGCGCAGTATTCCTGGGGTGGCTGGTGAAGCCCTCTCCCAGGATTTGCAGCGCGCGTTCAACCCCGCCCTTTAGGTCCTGTAGGGCACGGGTGCCTTGTTCATTGGCGAACTTCGTCCACCGTTCAAGCCAACATGTGTCTGCCCGATCACCTTCACGGGGGATGAACCGTGTTGCGTGCGCGATGAGCCAAAGCAAAACGAAGTCGGAGTAGACTTCGCCGGCAAACATCGTCTCCAGATCGAATTCGAGGAATGACTGCCGAGAGAGGGCCTGGCTATCGCGTAAGACTCGGAGAAGCAGGCCGTTGGACACGATTCCCCAAACATGCCCGGCGCTTCGGTTCAAGAACTCTTGTACAAGTCCATGTGGGTTTGCGGAAGAGGCCCCACGGACTCCAGCGGCTCGGCGGTCAAGGCTGAGGCCGCACCCAACCAGATGAATAGGCACGGGACCAAAGAAACGGCTGATCGCATACGTGCGGCTGTTGATCTCAGGACCGGCGCTGGTGGGGAGCAGGCCAAAGCCGAGCTCGCGCAGCAGCGGCAAACTCCACTTGTCGTTGGTTAGCCCGGTGCCCGGCTCGCCGGGGGGCAGATTCGTAGCAGCGGTCCGGAACTCCACCCAATGCTTGCAAAGGCGATTCCATGACTGTGTGATGACTTCATTCAAACGCTCATTCTGGGGCAGGCCGTAATCTTCGGGACGCGTTCCTTCGAGCTTCTCCTTGGGATCAATTACGCGCCGGAGCAGGTCGGGCGGAAGAAGACCACCTTCAGACCGGATGGATTGGAATTCCATGGTGTGTCGTGCCATATCAACCTTCCCCAACCTCGACTACGGCATATTTCAGGGAACCAACAACAGGCAGCCATTGAACGGAGTAGCTTCCTCGGACGAAAACCTCTTTGTCTTTGCTTCCGGTCGGCTTTTGGATGCGACCATGGATTGGCTGGTGTCCCCGGAAGTACCCGTAGATCCCCTCGGATGAACCCTCGTAGATCAGATGATCGTCGGCGAAAATGACTGCCGCTGTCGTGGAGAATCCCGCCGTATGCAATTCTTCTGCAAAGGCAACATCCGTACAGAAACCGAATATCTGCTCCGGATGTTGACCATTGCGAGGATACTTCAGCTCGACAGCGTGCCTGAGGTCATTCCTGCCTGGATCGAAAACCGTAATGTCAATCTCCCTTTTGGGATAGACCATCTTCGATTGAAAGAAGTACTCAACATTGCGCTCAAATTGGACTTTGAAATCGGGAAGTTGGTTTCGGAGAGAGATTCCGAACTCGTGCTGCAGGCTGAACTCGTTATAGATTTCCGCCTGCCCAGACGCGACTGACGCGGCAAATGCTGCGACGTACTCGGCAATCGCTCCCATGGCTAGCCCAACCTCGGCAGGAGAACATAAGCCCCGAGAATATCCACAGGGATAATAGGCTGAATGGTGACGCGGCCTCTAAGCCGTGCGGCATCTCGAACCCGCTCGTGTGCGGCGAGTTGGGATGCGGCTCGTTCGTGTGCAATCGGTTCGAGTGCCATCTGAAATCTAGGCAGTACGGAGAGCAAGAGGGCAATCTGCTGCTCAATTGCTGTCGGGATGAGGTTTCTATCAGGTTGGGCAGACAGTAGGCGCTCGCCCTCTTCGGGAGTAGTCCATACAGGTGCATCTGGTGATCCGGTACAGGCTAGCGGCACAATTTCTTCGGCCAGAAGGGTTTCCGCGTCGGCGCTGCTGATCCGCAAGTGATACCGGAAACGTGCCAGGAGAAGCGTTGTCCTGGTGGTCACTGACGAAGTGGAAACAACGCCACATCGGGAGGCCACCGGACGGACATCCCGTGCCATCGAGTCGAGTGCCTGATCGAGCGTCCAGCTAGCTAAACCTTCAACGATCGAGCTGGTGCGCCCGAGGTAGACTTCGTTCTTCTCTATGGGCAATTCAAAGCGACCCGCAAAGGGCTCGTCGCGTCCTATTGCTTGGCGCAATGCGCGCGGCACCTCATTGCTTAGTTGAACAGTAACCGTCTTGTTCTTCTCTTGTATTGGAACGTTGGCTGCCTGAAGAACAGTCCAGAAGAATCGGGCTACGTCCTCACTACGACCGATTGCCGCGCGCGCGCTTTTCAGTTCCAATGCGACAGCTGCTGGGCTCAGCGTATGATGTGCGAAGCGCGAGCGGCTGACTATTTCGCGGTCGCGCGCATCTTCCCATGCGGCATGTATGGCTCGCTTGGCTGGCTCGATCTCGTCGATGAAGCTCAGCGCCAACTGAATTGAGTCGGAAGAAGCCTTCTGGCGGAACAGCGCGCCTTCGAATAGAGCCTCAGCGATCTGCTCAGTGGACCCTGGTACGGCAACTATGACTCCCAGATCGCCCTTGATGCTCTTGTGCTTGCGTATAAGTACATCGAGGATCACGCCGTCGATCGGGTTATCGGTACCGTAGTAGGTGACAACACGGACTTCAGCTTTATCTTGCCCAAAACGATCAACGCGCCCTTCGCGTTGCTCGTGCCGAGTTGGATTCCATGCCAGATCGTAGTGCAGAACTGCGTTGAAATCCTCCTGGAGGTTTATCCCTTCGGATAAGCAATCGGTGCAAACAAGCACGTAATCGGACGATCCAGCAACGAGCGTCGCGATGCGCGCCTCGCGCTCAGCGGGCGGCAGGAGCCCCGTCACCGACTCAACCCGGACCTTGGATGGCAGAGATTCACGGAGCTGACGAGCCACATAATCCGCCGTATCGACAAACCGGCAGAAAACGACAGGCTGAAAGCCGTCCTTTAGAAGCTCCTTGATCTCGCTGAGGGCACCTTGGAATTTGTTGTCAGTGTCGGGGGAAAGAGCTTCGACACGACGAGCAAACTCCAGCAGTTTCCTGCGTGTGCCATCTTCGCTTCTTTCTGAGTCAGAGCCTGGACTGAAGTCAATGAAAGTCGCGTCATCAACGTCATCTTGATCCAGAACGGTGCGCTGCCCGACCTCATCCACCTCTTCATCAGGCACCAAATCCACTGCCGCCCGGCTGCGTAACGTAGCAGCTGCAGCGGCCGGACTGGAGGAGACACAGCGCAGCAGTGCCAGCGCTGACCAGTAGCGCACCCTGCGCCTTTGCTCGCCGTGATCGCCTGAAACATAGTCGCGTGCAAAATCGAGGATATCGTCAAAGAGCGCACGGTACTCCTTGCTTAATGTGTATGTAGGTTCAGGTCTTTTGTCCTTTCGCTCGGGGAAGGCCGTGTCAGTTTCAAGGTAATGGCGGATATCAGCGCGCCGCCGTTGAACCAGGTGACGGGCAAGCTTGCGGCGGATTCCTTCGCGCTCCGCCCGGTCGAGGTCGGTTGGCAAGTCCGCAAACTCATCATGAAGAAGACTCAGAAGCGACCGAAACGCATCTTCGTTGCCGCTATGCGGGGTAGCAGTGACGAGCACCAAGTGTCGCGACTTGTCTGCCGCGACACGCCGCAGCAATTCGAACCGCTGTTGACGTCCACGCCCGACTCCTCCAGCCAAAGTGCAGCCATGGGCCTCGTCCACGATCACAAACTCAGGACACTTTAGGAGAAAGTCTTCCGCGTGGCGGGCACTCTTGATGAAGTCAGTTGAAACGACAGTAAAGCGATACCGATCGAAGACTGACACCCCCAATGGCAAATCCCTCTCCAGACTTCGGATTGTGCTGCTCAGGACCAACTCCGCCTCGATGTGGAATTTCTCCGCAAGCTCCCTCTGCCATTGCTCAGCCAATTGTGGGGGACAGAGTACGGCCAATCTCTGGATCTCGCCACGGTCGAGCAGTTCGCGAGCAATAACCGCGGCTTCGATGGTTTTCCCAATACCGACATCATCGGCAATAAGCAGACGGATAGGATCGAGCTTGAGAGCCATTATTAGCGGGACAAGCTGGTAAGGCCTTGGTTCGATTGCGATTCGCCCGAAGCTTCTGAAGGGGCCTGCCGCCGCCCTTGTAGACAAACGTCCTGCATCTCGCAAAAGCTGCCCAGAGACAAAATCGCCAATATCGTTGTGAGTCGGGAAGCGGAATGTAGTGGACTCGACTGGCTCGATCGCGGGCAGGATACCCGTGACCTCCTCGTCTAGACCGCCCACCGGGCGTGCCATCAGCAGATCTTCAGTGGACTCGGGCAACACAACCCAGTCGCGACCGCGTGCGTGAATGAGAGTACCAGGGTTGGAAAGCGTTGCCGTGCTCATGTTCTTGTCACCCCAAAGACATCTGGATGCTGACTGAATATCTCGTTCCAATTCGCCTTGTGATGAAAACGGATGACGATATAACCAGCCTCAATCAACCGCCGCGTAATGGCCTCATCGTTTCGGATTTGATCCGGATCGTCGTGCGGAGGCCCGTCGACATAGATAGCAGCGCTGTGCTCGAGATAGTAGAAGTCCGGCCGTGTTGAGCAGGCCTCAATCAGATATTGACCATCACTTGGTGGGCGCAAGACAAGCTCATCCACAAAGTCGAGCCACTTCTTTTCAAGCTGGCTATCGCACCGCTTACGCAATGCGGCCATCCGTTCTGCCCGCGATCCCAGACCACCGGCTGGGCGGCACACCGACTTTGACATGTCAGCAAGCAAATCTCGGATGAGATAGCGGTCAAGATCCTTGTGGTCCGGCTGGTTCCCGTAATCGAGCAAGCACTCGTAGCACGCCTTGCCGCATGTCTCGATCCCCTTATCTTTCAGCGTTTCCGGGTCGAAATGGCAAATCTCAAGTGCACGACGGGCAAGCAGAGGCAGTATCAAAGGGTCTTCGGCAATCTGCCGCAGTACGCCTGCGCCACCTTCGGACGCTTCGTAGAAGAGGATCTCCCGGCGGTCCTGAGGTGTAGGCATAGGCTCGCACAACAGCTCGCGTGGTTCGAGTTGGAAGTGCTTTTGAATAGCCTCCTTGAGCGCAGCCTGCAGGCTCGCCATCTCCGGGCCTGAACGGGGCGGCTCGAAGCGCACGACGAGCGCATTCTTGGTGTCCTTGACGAAGGGGACCACCCGTTGAAGCCTCCCTTGGGCAATAGCATCGTCGTCGTCTTCGCTATCCGCCGGATTGCGAGACCAGTAGCCACGCTCCAGGTCAAGATTAAAACCTGCCTGCTGTCGCCCGCGTTGGTGCGACCAACCCAGATTAATTCGGTAGAGATCAGTTGCGTCGCCGTAGCATATCGTCATGAGGAGCGTATCGCCGAAATAGACCTCCGCGTCCTTCCGATCGAGCCTGCCGCCAACCTCAGGGAAGCGGTATGAGCTCACTAGGTTGTAACCGAACCTCTGCCGCTCTTCTTCATCACATGTAATCCGTTGAGCGATTCTAAGACTCACGTTCTGCAATTGAACCAGGTTCTCGATCCGCGCACGGACGTCGAGCCCTGCACCACACCTATCGCACACCTCGGCCAGATTATTCCCAAGTTCAAGATGGGCATAGCCGCATTTAGGGCAGCGCTTCATGGTGGCTGTTGCTAGTTCATGCGTTGCTTCAATATCTTGCGAACCGAAATCGAGGTTGACCTTGTACACCCTGTAGCGCGCACCCTCGTGATAAATGATTGCGCCGGGACCGAACTCTGAGATCGCCAGGAAGCGCGGGCGGGAGATGAATTCATCGCGGCCCTTGCGTTGCCGCCGGCCAGGTACATACGCCGAGAGTGGAAGGCGCGGGAAGTTGTAGCCTGGCAGAAAGCCCTCAGCTGCGAAATAACGATATGAATAGAAATCGCCTTCGTAGATGCCTTCGGCCTCAGTTAGCAGGCGGATTTGGCTTTCGGCCTGAGCTCGTAGGCGGCGGGAGTGATTACGTTCGGATTCGGGACGCGAGTGATCTCCGATGATCTTATGATGCAACTCCCGCTGACGAACGGCCGAGCGGTACAAACTGCGCCAACGATTGCACGACTCATCAAAAGTACGCTCTATCTGGTCGAGTACCTCCTTGGTCCAGTTTTCATGGAACCATGTCGCTGTGGAAAGTTCGTCTCTGATACTGCCGATGAGCTGGTTTGTCTTTCTCAAAGCGGCCGCGCGATGCGCGGGATGCTTCAGTTCCTGTGCAAGCGTGGCCTTAATTGGGAGCGGGAGCTTTCCATCGGCAGGCGATAGGTCAATTACCCCTGTGAGCGTCTTTCCAAGTTCAGGTTTGGCCACTTCCATCCAGATTGCGTGAATATGGGAGCGCACCAGGTCACCGTTCCGAATATCGATGCGCGGTGGCGCCACCGAACCCGCTACCATTTGGTTCGGTTGACGAAAGTAATACTGATCATGAGGACTACGGCCCGCACAATAGGTGTAGACCAGTGCCGGTTGACCGCCGCGCCCGGCTCGGCCACTCCGTTGCGCATAGTTTGCAGGCGTTGGAGGGACGTTGCGCAGATTGACAAGGTTCAACTGAGCGATATCCACGCCCAATTCCATTGTGGGCGAGCAAAACAGCAGAGGCAGGTCACCACTGCGGAATCTTTCCTCGCGCTCTTCGCGGTCTTCGGGCGTGACTTGCGCGGTATGCTCCCGTGCTTCGAGCACGCACTTTAGGTTTACGAAACGTCGGTAGCACTCTACAAAATAGCGGTTAACCTCGGGCGGGATCTCACCCGCATCCAGCAACCGCGTGCGGTCCACCGGGCGAATCTCACCCTCAGCAGGCAGCCAATGGAGGGCATCGGCGTTGATCTGATAGCCCGGGACCTCTCCGCTGCGAACTTGCTCGATGATTCCGTACCGTTTGAGCGCGAGAAACAGAAAGCGGATTATTTGATCGACTTCTGGTCGACCAAAACGGTGTCCTTCAGGCACGAATGCAGCAAGGCGGCGTCTGGCATAGCGACCGTAACCGCCATAAGATGAGACGAAGAATCCCGTCCGGTCTTCCGGTCGCTTAGGCCGCGGGTAGGCGACCACGGATTTCACCAGGTCCCGCGCGTCCTCCAGATACCAGACGGTATCCTCCAGCAGGCGAGGTTTCGTTTGTTCGACCAGGTCCAGTTGCTTCTGCGGATCAAGGACGTCAACTTTGACAGCCAAGGATCGGCGCAAAACATCAAGCAGGGTGTGAAGTAGTTCTTCGCGCATCCCTGCAGGACAGGAGCGCAAGGACTCTGGCGTCTCGATGAATTCCTCACCGTCGTCTGTATGAATGGAGAAGCCTGTTTCCCAAACTGCCTCCTCGCTCAGGAGGCTGTCTTCGCCCTGTAGCCCTTCATAGTCGAAGGTAAGCAAACCACAATCTTCGAGGTTGGGGGCCGTGACTCTCCAGCCGCGCTGCAAGTCGCGATATAGGTGGTAGTCAATTACCCGACGCAGAGCGTCATTCGTGACGCTCCTCGCTGGTCCACGCACTTCGGGGTCGGCGGCGTATTCATCGAACCGAAGTTGCATGGCATCGAAAACAGTGCGCGACAGTTCTCCGTGCCTCACCCCTTTCGTGCCCTTCTCCTCCGTCGCCTTGTGCAGGGCCGATCGCAGCAACGCCACCTGGGCAAAGTCGTTGAAATGCCCAGCCTGAAGCGAAGCGTCCTGACGGTTATCCGTGAAACTCAGGAGCTTCCGCGCGTCGGCTTTGAGATCCCTGTCTCCTTGCAACTCAATGAGAGAACGCACAGCCAGAATCGTTGTCGCTGTGCTGCGGTTATCCACGCCCAGCGTCGCCAACTTGGTTCGCTCAGAGCGCTGGCTCTTTGTGTAGGCGATACCGCACGAGGGTTCGAGACAGAAGAGAAAACTCCGACGGATCAGGGCGCCCAGGATACCCTGTCCCTCGGACACCAGCTGACCGCCAGCATCAATGAAAACCGGTTGAGGAAGATCGCCGCGCGCATCAGGACGAACCCGCTCTTCGCCTTGGGGTGTGGTTTCCTTCATGAATGCCGGCAGGCGCTCTAGCAGCCCGGGGCCGTCCGCCCGAGGCCAAGGTGCACGTCCTGAAACGTAAAGATAGGCATCGTTACTGCCGTCATCGCCTTCTTCGCGACGGTCTTCTCGTGGGAGGAGAAGTTTATTAGGATCATCCACCTTGATCCGGTAGTAGACCGCTCCACACTGTCGGCAGAAGACAAGAGGGAACAAAGGTTTGTTGGGATCGCCAGGCTTGGAGCCCTTCTTTGACATCTCCAGATGGCGTTCAGCCTCCCCCTCAATAGTTGCCCAGACGGTGTCGCCGCGCGTGAAGAACTGGTGCAGCCGGAAGGCAAAGATAGGGAAGCGACTCGACTCATTCCGACGCAACTCCGACCCCTTGAGAAGGAACTGTCGCAGTACCGAAACGCATTCCAACGGGTCGGTCGAAGTCAAGCGTGCAAGGTCTTCGGAGGCACTGTCCTTCCCCTGCAATCTTCGGGGAGCCTGCCTAACGACTCGCCCAGTTTGCTCTTCGGTACGCACACCAAATGCGGATTCAATCCAGGAAGCCAGTGCATGATCCCGGAACTCCGCATAGCTCGCTGGCGGACTTGCACCAGATTTGATCGCCACGCGAATGGCATCGATCACTCCAGGGTCATTTAAATCCAATTCCGGTGTGGCGCGCTCCAAAGTTTCCCCGATGACCTGCGTTCCGTCAAACGGAACGCCAAAGAGCATTTGGGCAACTTTCGCCACCTCACGTTTTTGCTCCTCGGTCGATCCCCCGCTGGCCATCGTGGCAGATGTGCCAATGCAAATGATGTCATCACAGCCAAACGCTATGCGGCACCGCCGGATAAGCAGTGCCACGTCTGCCCCCTGCCTTCCCCGGTAGGTATGTAGCTCATCGAATACGAGGAAACGCAAACCCTGCGCTGCGCGCACCAACTCACGGTCTTCGCTCCGCGTGAGCAGAAGTTCCAGCATCATGTAGTTCGTAAGCAGGATATCTGGCGGGTTGCTTCGGATCGCCTCCCTCTCAGGGCCCTTCTCCTGCCCGGTGTAGCGGGCGAAGCGAACGGGTGGCTGTCCTTCCGGATAGCCTTTCTTCAGGAACTTGCCGAGCTCCTCGTCCTGACTGTTCGCCAAGGCGTTCATCGGATAAACCACGATGGCCTGAATGCCGCGGCCCGAACCGTTCCGTAGGACATGATCGACGATTGGAACGATATAGGCCAGGCTCTTGCCTGAGCCTGTGCCGCTCGTCAACACATAGGACTTCTTCTCTTCTCGCGCTTTGAGGATTGCTTCTCGCTGGTGGGTGTGGAGCAACAACGGCTTGCCGGTCTGATCGGTGTCGGACTTTTCGACTTTGAATATCCTGGAGCACTCGGGGTGAAGCGTGCCGTCCGTCACGAGCTCGTCAATCGTGCCCCCCACCAGAAAGTTCGGATTGAGCTGTAGCATCGGGTCCGGCCAGAATTCGCCACCCGCTAATGCGGATTCCACTGCATCCGAGATTCGAGGGTCTGCAATCTTGATGAAACTGCGCGTGTAACTGGCATAATCGCTGACGAGACGATCGCGCAGATCAAAAACGTTCATAAACACCCGCTTTCCCGGTTCAGCCTCATTGCGGAGTTTCCCTTCCACGAGCCACGGACAACTGAGAGCATCGCCCCTTCCCGGTGAGGGCCTGCATAAACGGATTGTAGAGACCGGAGAAAAGCCGATCAACTCCCGAACTGCCAATCAATCTGAGCCGAATGTTCGAACAGTGGCCTTTCGCCCCTCATTTTGGCGGCTCCATTCCTCCCTGACAACTTTACAACACCAGCCTGACGGAAACGACTGTATCACTGAACTCTCTTTTGCATTATAAGTGCCATCGAATGAACATCATGACAGGCCATTTAGAAGCTAGGCGCAGACACGGTGTGCTTTCACAGTCGATACAAAACTGCTAGCCAAACACCCCATCAAGAGGTGGAAGTCTAGTGTGGCAGATTCTGTAGCCCGACTCGCAGCTCTTCCGCCATCCCCGCAATCTCCCTCCGTGCATCAGTCGAGAGCCTGTGGTCGTTAATGACTTTGTCATCTACTAATTCCGCCAAAGGGATCAAGAAGTCACCTCGGAAGGCCATCTTGGCGTCGCCGCGTTGGAGTTGGAGCACATCGCACTTATCACTCTTCGTTCGAGCACAGTCAGCACTCGCGACGCAGAATCCAACCGGTTTCTGCCATAGGAGCTCGCCTACACACACCTTCGATCGAGTAACACGCGCGGAGATTTCTCCGATCTTCATCTCCGCAACAATCATCTCCAGTTGGCTTAGAGCGTAACCTCTTCGGATTAATGTTCGCCAACGGGCTTCAATTTGATTCCAGTTCGTGTGCATGTTGCCGGACGTGTAAGCGAGGACTTCAGCAACTTGCTTGGCTATCTCCTGGACCTCACCCGTCTGCCAAAGCCAGGGCAGTCGCGCCACGCTGAGCGCGGATGCGAGGGAAAACCGCGCGTGCGTGGCGCTCGTTGGGATTGCGGGAACTGCCAGCACCCAAGATGCCAATGCCGCTGAAAGCTCTACTGAGCACATCGTCTCTACAAATCCTTCGGAGCTTGAATCATCTAAATGCCGCAACTCAAGCAAGCCAACCTCGTAGCCTCCTGCAGCATGAAGAAGGAGTGGCAGCCAAATCTTAAGAGTGGCATCGAAGAACTCATCTTCAGTGATCCACGCATTGCCCACCGCTACGCGCAAGAGAACAGCAGTAATTTTAAGGTCGTCCGCCAGCATTGCCGCTGGACGCTCCAGGACGTGCTTCTCGCTCGACAGACGAGTGGCAACTAGCTCAACAAGCTTGAGTGCGCGCTTCCGCTCCGCGTCACTCGCTGGAACCGGGGGACGTTGCGAAGGTCTCGGAGGTGGTGGATCTTCGATTATGTCTGTCGGCTCTTCTTCGGCTGGACCATCGGATGGCAGAGTTGCCGGCCCGTCAGCTCCAAGTTCAGCTCCTTCCAACGGAGTTGCCTCATCGATGCCGAACCAACGTAAGAGCAGGCGTTTCAGGCCACCTATCTGCGGATCCATGCCAACTGGCAAGGACGAAATGAACGAATAAACAGGTAACCCGTAATCATTCGAGAAGACATCCTGCCAGGTAAATGTGGCGCTACCTTGGCTATCGTTACCGTTCCCATGAAAGGATGCCCTCGGTTTTGTCGCGCCTTTCGGCATGTACTCCAAGTGCTTATAGAGTTCGGTCAGTACCTCGCTCCAGGCACCGATACCCCACTCACGGCTCTGTCCAATTCTCCGAATTGAGTCGCCAAGTGATCTCCATCGTGCTGATACGCTTAGGGCTGCTTCGTTGTCAATCCAATGTAGCGGCGAACAAAACTCCCTTTCGTCCTTTCGTCCAACCAGCGAGATTGTGAGCGGCTGAGATTGTGTTGCTTGAAATCGAACCCAACCGGTGCCCATTTCCTGAGGCTTTAGAGGCGTCTTATCGACTAAAGCATTTTGGATGACTGTTCCCTGACTGCATTGAAAAGCCACGTCGATCGAGCCTGCCGTCATCCGAGCCACATGAATATGGATGAAGTCTTCCTCTTCAGGCAAAGGTGGCTTTTGTATATCAACCGCAAGTTGAGGTGCACGATCTTCGACGACAAGCTCAGACAGAAACTCCCTGTTGAATTCCTCCGAAGTCATGGTTATTGAAGACATCAACTCCGCATTTCCCTCACTGCCCGGAATTGTGAGCGCCGCGCGTGAACAATTCGCGCTGCCAGCAAACACGACGATTTCAGGTCCACACTGGAACGCATAGAACTTCGCATGGAGCACTGCCTCGTGAGCCCCCTTATTCTGGTCAGTCCCAACATTTTCCCGGTGCTCAAATGCTGCGCACTTCAGGCTGAATCTGGGACCGAGTTTATCCGCAGCGCTTTGAAGCAGGTTTGTTCGCCCGCTCTGCACGAGCACCGTCGAGTGATCGACGCCGAATTGCTCCGCCACCTTCGTAAGGGCTTCCGCATCCACATCAAAATAAGGCGCACACACGTATAAGTGGTCAACCTTCCGATCGCCGAATTTCTCCCTCATCCTGTCCAACATCGACTTGCCTTGGCCCGCGCGTCCCAGAATCTCCGAAGCCGATGTCATTGCAGTTGCCCATCCCCGAGTCTCCGAGTCAAACGCTTCCTCGACTTCTCGAGTGACGGACTCTTTTGAGTGGGCGGTGAGATCTAAAACTTCTCCTAGATAGTCTCGAAAAGCAGCATGCGGTCCAGTACCGTCAACTTCGGTGTCATAGCGGAACCAAACCTCTCCGTTCTCTCGCCATCCTCCGAACGTTGAATTGCCACTACCAACCAGTAAAGTCGCTTGCTTGGTGCCCGAGAGAAGGATCGCTTTGGGATGAAACCGAAAGCCGGTCTTCATGGAGACAGGCACAACGCGATATCGCCACCCAAGACTATTGAGCACAGGAGCCTGTTGTTGATAAGCCTGTTCGGCGCAATGTGCATCTGCAAAGATCGTAAGCGCGGGAGAGCCACATTTTCGCAGGGCAGGGAGAACGACCGACTGAACGAAGATGAAATCGATATTGTGAGTCAGGACTATAGCGCTGGTAACGTCCCTTGCATTTTCAATGACCTTGAACACGTCATGTCGCATTACGCAGCTCCAATTAACAACTGCTTTGACCCAGCGTCGGTAAGGATGAATCGTCCATCGGCGAGCCTATCGCAAAGGCCCACATCTGCCAGCATACCAAGCACATTGTCAAGGCGACTACCACTGAAGCCGGGTCGAGTAACGACCCCTGTAGGATGCAGTACGTCACCCTCAGAATAAAACCGAAGCGAGCACTGCTGCCCCTGTCCCATCTTCCGTAAAGTTGTGGCGAGATGCGGTGTTACAGCAAGGCGCAGAGAGAAGACCCGTAGAACATGTTCCAAAGTGTTCGATTTGTTCTGATCGATTAAATCGAAGGCCACTTCCATGTAGTGATGGCGATTCTCGATCTTACCCAAGGAGCGGAGGCGCTCAGTAGATCGGTAGGTCGACATCAGGAGTGCAAGACCATACAAGGCTTGGTTGCCGCCCACGGCTTGGTTTCGGCCATCGCCAATCCGCAGGGGTCCATCAAGGAACGCGCCATCCGGCATCCTTGCCAGCAGGTCACCAAGAGTGATCTTGGGATCGATCGCTTGAATGCCGAGGACTTCGCGTACCACTGGCGATAAGCCTTGAGCCCTAACCCAATGACTACTAATTGCCCCAATCGTGCCTGACATCAGATCTCTGAGGGTCCCGGCCACATCAGCCAGGAAAAGCTCGCAGGCGTAATGCACTCGCCTTCGCAGCTCGTGCTCCATCCAAGCTAGCTCCACACCAGAGATCCAATCAGGGGATGCCCGAAGCACCTTCCGGAAATTGTTCGCAATGATATCGGAAGGATGGAGACCACTCTCTTTGATGAAGCCAGCCGCCCAGCGCGCCGTTTCGTTGAACCTACCGTAGCCCGCAGCAACTTCTGGACCTCCGGGATAGGGTTCGAACATTGATTCAATGAGAAGCGTGCACTCTATGGGCTCATCTTTCAAGCCATTCAGGGAAAAGTGCTGGCCTGCAGGCCTCAGAGACTCAACGCTTAAAGTGCCACCCTCCAACAAAAGATCACGGATGTTATCGCATCCAGGCATTCCTGCTCGGATCGAATGTAATCGTTGCCCCCTTGGACCGACGCCAACTGGAGCACCATCGCTACTACCTGGCGAGTCGAGGAGAAGGCCAAAGCTACGGCAGGGCATAACATAGGTGCCGTAGACGTCTCCGCCATTCGTCGAAGGAAGTGCAAATTCCTTATTGATTGTGAATTCGTGAAGTTGGTTTGCATAGAAGACGGAACCCAAAGCGCCATGCGTGTCGCCCGACTCACCCCATTCTTTCGCCATAGTGGTAGCAGCGAGGATGACGAACTTCAGACGTGCGAGTACTGCAACCAGTCGTTCGTATTTGAAGACTGATGAGCCGTCACCAAGCTTCAGTTCGTGCTGGTAAAACTCCGCAATGGCCCACGTGAGCAGTGACAGATAGCGGGCGCGATATGAGATCGTTGTGATACCAGCAACCCAACGGCTCTCGAGTTGCTGATCGAGCTGACGAAGGCCAAGAATATCAAGGCCGCGAATTTGTTCATGTTCACCCGAGTTCCAGAACGTCTGCATGCTTCCGCCGCCTTCATGAGCTCGAACTTCTGAAATCTGACCTCCGCTGATTCGTGAACCTGTATACCTACTGCCCAACTTCTGTTGAGGCTGGCAAGGCGGTTCTTATATTCACATGTTCCAGTTCTGCCCTTTCAACCTGTGGATTTACGGGTGGGTTTTCAGCCACTCTGCGTACTTCGCCCGGTATTCCGGAGTAGCGCCGTGCAGATCCTCGGGCTTCATGTTGCGGTACTTGTGGAGCTCGAACATCTCTTCTTGTACCTCTGGATCGTCTTCGTCCAGAGGCTCTGGGTCCGCGAACATGTGTTGAATGTCAGGCATGGCTTTTACCCACCTTGACCGAAGTGTCATCGTCCTCGTGGACTTGCAGCCGGTACATCACATCCCAGATGTCGTGCAGAGCATCGACGTAGCGCCGGCTCAGATTGTGGATGCGCGCAAATAGGCCAGCCTCGTTCTTGAAGTTCCGCCAGGTTTGTTCTGTGGCCATCTCCGATAGTGCCGAAACCCATTCAGCCTTAGGCATCACGAGCCTGTATCGGTAGTCGGTATGGGATGAAGACTCAATGGGCAGCTTCGCAATGTTCGCGTCCTTGAACCTCTCTTGCAGGTTCAACAGATGCTCTTTCAGCCTGGTACGAACCATGACGACATTCGGATCAATGTCGCCACTCCCGGGCTTGTTGGCACACGCTATTGAAAAGAAACCGTACCTGGTGAATATCCACATCTGTTCCGTCCTCCTGAACCGGCTCGACCCTATGAAGCAACGCCGGCACTCCGCTGGTCAGTTCGCTTCTTTTGCCGAGATCTCCCTGAGCTCGTTGACAACACGCTCTAATTCCTCCACGATCCGGTTCGTTCCAGACAACTTGAAGACTGCCAGGAGTTCATCGAAGTACCAGATCTGTTCCCGCCTCCCGCGTTTGAATCGTTTCCAAACCTCTGGCCCGATTTCTCGGTAGTCTTCGAGGATCGCTCTCGCGTTGTAGAGCTTATCCGCCGCTGAAATGAGCTGGACAGCAGCCGGTTCGTTGCGAAGCATCTGGATGTAGGCTTGTTTGCGTTCCATCCAGGATTGCTTGTTATGAGGGTCCTCGGTAAGGCTGTCCGACAGCCCCTTTACCATGCGTGCCACATTCGAGCCGAAATTGTGCTCGATGTCCTTGAGCCGCAGAAGCCCACCGTGGTCTTCGGCAGCGTCGTGAAGCAGAGCTGCGATCACCATATCTTCGGTGACAGGGAAGCTGGTGTGTCCAGCATCACCCATAACCAGGGCAGCAACCCCCAGAAGATGCGCCATGTACGGGATATCGGTTCCCTTGCGCCGCTCGATGTGGATGTGACGCGCATAGTCTACTGCGCTCGTAAACCTGCTGCTCAGGTGCAGTTGTTTGGCTTCATCGAGGTTCGTGCTTCTGTTGTCAGTCTTCATATCCCCTCAATGTTCATTAG
>Ga0181530_10002001_pt1 | contig 24935 bp, 24 predicted proteins | sample PEATcosm2014_Bin_42_FD_119769 | JGI IMG/M metagenome (GOLD analysis project Ga0181530, IMG submission 119769) | Peatland microbial communities from MTU Mesocosm Facility, Houghton, MI, USA - PEATcosm2014_Bin10_60_metaG | ecosystem: Environmental > Terrestrial > Soil > Wetlands > Peat | place... | reverse complement strand
GCCGCCGAACCCGGCACCCCCGGCCCACTCGCCGGACAAACCAGCACCATCGTCCAGCCCTCGCCGCCGCAGCGGCCATGGTTCGCTGCCGCGCGCCCACCGGGGACCTAGTTTTCGTGTCAGACATCTTCGTCCCGTAGTTCCGGGAACCGCGCACCCGTCCGGTCCCTGGCCGCGCGTCCGCCAGTGCGCCGGCCTTCAGGCCGGTGGTGAAGGTGGACGGAGGTGAGCCGGTCAGGCGGGACGTTCCTGCTGCTCGATGTACCGGCGCAGGACGCTGATGGGAGCGCCGCCTGCCAGTGCGCACGTCCCCGCAATCGGATATGAAACCAACTGTACTGAGCGGGTGTGGAGCCGGTGAGCGGATTCGAACCGCTGACCTGCCGTTTACAAGACGGCTGCTCTGCCAACTGAGCTACACCGGCGGGTGGTCCCGAGAATGCTAGCCGATCTGCCGCCGACCAGCGAGACTACCTTCTGACCAGCGGATTCCCCTGCTGCCGACGGCGCTAGAACGTGCCTGGCGCTGCCCAGAGTTGTCCGGCTGACATCGGAGGGCACCGGGTACCTACGGTTGTCTGTGCTGAATCCGTGCTGAAGACCGCGCCCCGATCCGCGGCTCTGGGGACGGGTGGAGCCCAAGTCCGTGTACTCATGATCAGCGACTGCTCCCGGCACGGATCGGTCTAGCCGGAAAATGGTCCTTCCGGCCAGAGGGTGCCTGGCTAGGGTCTAAGGTCAGGTTGCTGGCTGGAAGGAGACGGCTGTGCCCTTAGACCTATCGCTGGATCTGACAGGCGATCCACGTTTCGTCAAGGTCAGCGCGAGCGACGTCGGGGGATCATCTGAGTGCGGCCGTTTCCTCGCTCTAAAAACGCGTCCGGCTGTTAAGGCTATAGACGGTTGGCGTCGGCTGTTCTCGCCGTGGGATGACCGCCTTCCCGTACCGGTCGTAGACATGGTTAACCTTGTCCGCGAGGCCCACGAGCATAGTTTCGCCACTTATGAAGCCCAGGCCGCCTGGCTGAATGAGGCGATCGGCGATTACAACATTCATCGCCTGCTGCGGCCTTACATCCGTCTCGCTGTCGACAACATCCTGGAAGCCCACGAGTCGATCGAGGCCGAGCTCGGTCCGCTACGCCTTCTGCCGGGCGATCTATGGGTTGGCGCGGTTGCCCGGAAGCTGACCACATGGGCGCCGTTGTACGAGACCGCAGACGGGATCCGGGAGATCCGGCGGTTCCGTCAGGGGTCCGTCCGCGCGGATGAGAATAGCGACAGATGGTCAGTCATCGCGGCCTACGTGGCCGCCAACTACCGCGCGGACCCTCCGCCCAGGCGCGTTCGGGTTGTCGAGATCGGAGCGGTGGACGGTAGCAGCGCGGTCTTGTTCGACGGGACCGCCGCAGAGGCCAGGAGCCGGTTCCAGGCGAGCGGGCGACGGCTGGCTGCTGCCGCCGCTGATGATGATCACGTGGTGCCTTGCCGCTCATGTGGTGACTGTAAGGCGGCCGGCTCATGCCGTGCGCTCATCCCGGTCGACGGAATGATGGGCCAGCCCCGCAGGGGCCACAGCTCACGCTCGATTTCCCCGAGCGGGCTCGAGCAGTATGTGAGATGTCCGGGGCAATGGCTGTTGGATACAGGCGTGCATCTCCCCAGGGAGGAATCTGACGGAAATGGCGCTTTCCGCGGGCGTGCCGTGCACCGCTGGTTGGAGGTGGCCCATTCCCGTCAGGTGCCCTGTACAGATATTGATCTGCCTGCCCCAGGTAGCGGGCTTGGCCTTGTCGTTGGCGTTTTGACAGAAGAAGAGTACGAGGTCGCCTACCCATTCCTTGCTCAGCACGCGGGCCGCTGCCCGCTGCCCGCTGATGCGGGCCGCCCGGCGCTGGTCGAAGAGAACATCTACGGCTACGACCACGACGCGGAGGTGGTTCCGGTCATCCGTCCGGATCTCGTCTACCGCGCCGGAGACCGTCTGGTGATCCGCGAGTTTAAGACCGCCGAGAAACCGTACGAATCCGGCCGCGACGAAGCGTACGACAAGCACCTGCAGATCGCGTTCGAGATCACCATGCTCAACTCAGGGTTGCTCGCCCATTTCGGCGCGAGCTCCGGCATCGTGGAATTGGAACTGCTCACGGATTCCGATCAGCACGTCTGGACTTGGGATGTGAGTGATCCGGTCGCTGCAGGCCTGGCGGCAGGGACTGTCCGCCGGGCGGCCACGGGCTGGCACGATGACAAGAGCTGGAAGACGGAGCCGGGTCCGTATTGCGTATGGTGCCCCGTTCGCCGATGGTGCCCTGACCGCGAGGTATGGCAGGCCGGCCCGGCGATCACGGGCCTGGGCACTTCCGCCGCATCGCCGGCGGCTTCCGGCGGTGACGAGCCCCCGTCCTAGTGGCGGACGCCCCGATGCTGGTCAGGTTCGACAGGCAATTGATCTCATCGCCGATGCCGTCGCTGAGCCTGGCAGAGTGGCTGTGGGTGATGATGCTGGGGGGAGTAGCGAGCGCAGGTAGGAGGCCACCCTGCAGAGGGGAGCGCGGTGAAGGCTTCTCTATCAATGCCCCGGCGGTGATGTGCACGTGCATCTGCCCGTTCGGCGCGTGATCAGTTACTGATGCGTCAAAATGGCGCACCAAATAACACACGGGAACGGGTCATCTAGCTTGTGACGGCACAAACGTGTGATAAGGGCAAAACGTTATAAAGCCGCGCAGGTCAGACTCGGCTTTTTGCCTCCCACCTGCGCGTGCTGCCTGTAGAGTCTTCCCCGTTGATCAAGCTCCGCCACGCTAACCTGGCGTAACGGTGTATCCGGCGGTCTTTGGGCAGCCTGAGTAGGCTTGTGATGCACAATCGAAAGCCCTTACGCGTGGGCCGCCAGCGGACCGGCGCCTGCGTTGCTGTGTTTGTTCTGTCCCGGCCGCAGAGCCGGGCGGATGCTCGCTGCACCGGGGTCGTCGGGCTGCCTTTGGCGGCCGATGTTTGCCCGTTTATAGATATGACTAAAAGCCGGAGGACCGCCCTCCGTCCCGTGGCCCGCTGTTGCGATCAGGTGCCACGGGACGGGCAGGCGGCCCTCCCTGTTCACCTCTGCGAGGAGGCGCACGTTGCACGACACTACTGTCTCCGGCATCCCCGGCGAAAGGGGGTCCTGCGCACTTCCGCGGATGAGGCTCCCGGGCTCGGCGGTCAGTCATGTCCATGATGACGATGAGATCCTTGCCCGATTGCTCATCATCAGCTGGACGCTGGCCACCGGCCGTACACTCCGCGGCGACGTCCCACCGCAAATGCTCAGCGCTGAAGAACTGATCAGTTTCTGGGCCGATGAGCAGATGACCGCAGACCACGCGCCCGGCCCCCCGGCCACATACGAGCGCGCGGCCAGCCGATCCCGGCGGGCCGCATCACGGCCGGACTACGCCTCTTGAGCGTGAGCAGAATACGCAAAATCATGGGAAATGCGGCTTACTCACGCAATCAGCACAGGTATTGTCGGCCGCATTTTGCCATTTTACGTTGGTGACTCCTTCGCGGAGGCGTGGGGGAATTTCGTCGGCCATGGATGATGGCGGCAAGCACTATTGCCAAACGCTCACTTATTCATCAGCAGGCTGCCCAGGCAGCCTGTAGGGCGCCGGGCGAACCGGAAATGTCGGACTCCCGTGACGGTCGCCTCCTCCGCCCCTCCTGCCCGGCAGCAGACACGCAAATTCCCGCAACAGCCCCAGCAGTGGGCCGGGGAACCCACATGCCTGACAGCCGCGGCGCTGACCCGGTCGCCGAACCTCACCTGCCCGGCAACGCCATGATCACAACGAACTACAGCTGCCGTCACTGAGCTGCACGCTGCACCGGGGAGGACCCGGGTATGGTAGCCGATCCCGCTCAGTCGTCTCCGGTGGCGGCGGCGCGCCGGCGGGCGACCTCGTACAGGGCGATGCCCGCCGCGACGCCGGCGTTAAGCGACTCGGTCCCGTCTGCGATCGGGATCCGGGCGATCACGTCGCACCGCTCGGCGGCCAGCCGGGAGAGCCCGCGGCCCTCGGAGCCGACGACCAGGGCGAGCGGCGCGTCGGCGACCGGGATATCGGCGACGATGACGTCGCCCGTGGCATCGAGCCCGGCGACGAAGATGCCGGCCGCCTGGTAGGCGCTCAGGGCCTGGACGAGGTTGGGGGCCCGGGCCACCGGCACGCGCGCGAGCGCACCCGCGGATGCCTTCCAGGCGCCCGCGGTGACGCTGGCGCTGCGCCGGGACGGGATGAGGATGCCATGGCCGCCGAACGCCGCGGCTGAGCGCGCGACCGCCCCAAGGTTCCGCGGATCGGTGACACCGTCCAGGGCGACGATGAGCGGCAGCTCCCCGGCCCGCGCCGCCAGGGCCGGCAGCTCGTCGGGGCTGGCGTAGTCGTACGCGCGGACGCTCAGGGCGATGCCCTGATGAACTGCCTGGCCCGTCAGCCGGCCCAGTTCCGCGTGACCGGTCTCCCGCACGGGGACGCCCGCTTCCGCGGCCAGCTGCACGGCCTCACGGATCTTCTCATCCGCGGGCGCGCGGTGCTCAACGTAGAGCGCGACGGCGGGGATGGCCGCCCGGAGCGCCTCGACCACCGAGTTGCGCCCGGCGACCATCTCCGGCGCATCCCCGCTGCCCCGTGGTCCAGCCCCGCCCCGCGCTCCGGCTGGGCGGCTGCCCGGCGTGCGCGGCGCGCGGTCGGTGTCATCGTCGTCTCTCGGCCGAGCAGCCGCGGCGCGTGCGTCAGCGCCCGTCTTGCGCTGGGCGGGATGACCGGGCCGGAGGCGAGCGGGCGGTGTGGGGCCCTTGCCCTCCAGCCGGCGCCGTCCGTAACCGCCCGTACCGGGACGCGGCTTGCCCGACTTGGCATGCGTTCCCTTGTCAGGGCGCCCGCCACCCGAACTACGCCCGCTCACCGGCGGACCTCCCACCGGGGTCCGGCGGGAGTGTCCTCGATGGCGATTCCGGCCTTCTCCAGGCTTTCCCGCAGCGCGTCGGCGGTCGCGAAATCCTTCCGGGCCCGCGCGGACTCACGCTGATCCAGCGCGACCTGGACTAGCGACTGAACAATCTCGCGCATCCGCTCGCCCTGCGCGTCGGCGGCGGCCCAGGGCTGGGCGAGCGGGTCCAGTCCGAGGACGCCCAGCATCGAGCGCACCTGCGCCAGGCTTTCGCGCACATCGGCGGCCCGGCCCTCCTGCAGGGCGGTATTGCCGTCCCGGACGGCCGCGTGGACGGCCGCCAGCGCCGCCGGGACGCCCAGGTCGTCGTCGAGGGCCGCGGTGAACGACAGCGGCAGACTGGTATCTGGCGCACCGCTGGCGTCCGCGCCGTCGGCCAGAGCCTCCCCGGCCCGTTCCACGAAGCCCTCGATCCGCCTGTACCCGGCGGCGGCCTCGGCCAGTGACTCCTCGGAGAACTCCAGCACGGACCGGTAGTGCGCCTGGCCCAGATAGTAGCGGAGCTCGACCGGCCGGACGGTCTTCAGGATCTCCTCGACGCGCAGTGAGTTGCCGAGCGACTTGCTCATCTTCTGGCCGGCCACCCCGAGCACAGCGTTGTGCATCCAGTACTGGGCGAAGTCGTAACCGGCGCATTTCGACTGCGCGATCTCGTTCTCGTGGTGCGGGAACACCAGGTCGATGCCGCCGCCGTGAATGTCGAACGCCTCACCGAGGTACTTCATCGACATGGCGGAGCACTCCAGATGCCAGCCGGGACGGCCGGGTCCCCATGGGGTGTCCCAGGACGGCTCGCCGGGCTTGGCGCCCTTCCACAAGGTGAAGTCCCGCGGGTCCCGTTTGGCGGCGGAATCACCAGCGTCGTCGGTCGCCCGCATCTGGTCCAGTCGCTGGCCGGAAAGTTCCCCGTACGACGGGTCGGTGCGGACGTCGAAGTACACGTCGCCGCCGGCCGCGTACGCGTGCCCGCGCTCGATGAGGCGGTGCATCAGCCCGATCATCTCGGGCACGTGCCCGGTGGCCCGCGGCTCGACGTCCGGCTCGCGGCAGCCGAGGGCGTTATACGCGCGGGAGAAAAGGCGCTGGTTGCGCTCGGCGACCGCCCACCAGGGCGTGCCTTCCTGGTCGGCGGACCGGATTATCTTGTCGTCGATATCGGTGACATTCCGGCAGAAGGTCACCTGGTAGCCGGTCGCCTCCAGCCAGCGAACGAGAATGTCAAAGGCAATGGCCGATCGGAGGTGGCCAATATGCGGCGGTGCCTGCACGGTGGCGCCGCACACGTACAGCGACACCCGCCCGGGGACCAGGGGCGTGAACTCGCGTACCTCGCGAGCGGCAGTGTCATGAAGGCGCAGGTTGACTTCTCCCCGCCTTGAAGGAGGGGGATTCTCGGCCATCGCGGGCCAAGGTTCCTGTTTCACCGACGGTCGCCTCCCAGCACTAGGTGCGGGGTGGTCTGACACCATCTCCGCAGGCTTGAACGGAGAGCCCCTCCGCACGTATGACCTTCGCCGCGTTCACGTCCCGGTCGTGCCGTACACCGCAGGCGGCGCACGTCCATTCCCGGATGTCCAGCGGCATCGTCGCGGTGATCACCCCGCACGCCGAGCACGTCTTGCTGCTCGGGTAGAACCTGTCCACCGCGATCACGGTCCGCCCGTACCAGTCCGCCTTGTACTCCAGCTGCCTGCGGAACTCCGACCAGGAGGCGTCGGAGATCGCGCGGGCCAGGGAATGGTTGCGGACCATGTTGCGGACCGGCAGGTCCTCGATGATCACCGTTTGGTTCTCGCGGATGATCCTGGTGGACAGCTTGTGCAGATGGTCGCGGCGCCGGTCGGTGATCCTGGCGTGCACCCGGGCCACCTTGACCCGGGCCCTGGCCCGGTTCGCGGAGCCTTTCTGTTTCTTCGCCATGCGCCGCTGGGCCAGCGCGAGCCGGGCTCGGTCCCGGCGCTCGTGCCGCGGGTTGGTGACCTTCTCTCCGGTCGACAGCGTGACCAGGGACGTGATCCCCGCGTCGACCCCCACCGCAGTCGTTGCGGCCGGTAGCGGGCCGACCGGGCAGCCGGCCAGGATTGAGATGTGCCACCGGCCGGCTGCGTCCCGCGACACGGTGACCGTGTATGGCTCCGCTCCGTCGGGCAGCGGCCGGGACCAGCGGATCTCCAGCGGCGCGGACATCTTCGCCAGCCAGACCTGGCCCTCCCGGTACCGGAACCCCGAGGCGGTGAACGTCGCCGACGCCCGGGACTTGCGCTTGGACTTGAATCCCGGGTACTTGGCGCGTTTGGCCCAGAAGTTCACGTACGCCTGCTGGAGATGCTGCAGGCCCTGCTGCAGGGCGACGTTGGACACCTGGTACAGCCACGCCGAGTTCGGGTCGTTCTTCCACCCGGTGAGCATCCGGCAGGTTTCCGCGAACGTGACCCGCTTGTGTTCCTGGGTCCACGCCCGGGACCGCTCGGCGAGCGCCCGGTTGTAGACGTAGCGGACCGACCCGAACGTGCGGTTCAGCAGGCCGGCCTGCTCGGGGGTGGGGTAGAAGCGGTACTTGTACGCCCGCTTCACCACCCGAATGCTCACCCTCAAATTTCACCATTGATACTGTTTCAATCATGCGGCGCCACGCCGGGCTAACCCCACCCTGAAGGACAAGGACGGGGCCTGCGCCCCGCAAGGGATTGGTCACGATGCCTAGGCTATTGGATGGCATGACCTGCACGCGCGGGCTTCCCCGGCGCAGGGCCCTGGTCGGATACCGGCCGGGAGTCGTGCCGTTTTCTCAGCCGTCCCGCACGCCGTCCTCTCCCGGAAATGGCGGCCGGCCCCCCTGCCCGCGGGGGCCGGGCGGGCTCTCCACGGCAACATGGCGCACCGCCCGGCGGATCGCGGGTGTTCTGCGTAGGATCTTTCGCGTTTCGAGCGCGTCCACAGCACACCCATCCGGCCGGGCAACTGACCGCATCCGGCAGGCCGCCATGCGCAAGCCACGGCGGCATATTGTGCCGAACAGGACGCAGTGCCAGCGATCGCGGTGCGGACGTTGCCCGGACCGGCGGGCAGGGATCAGCCGCCCGGCAGCACCGTCGCGACGATCAGCGCGGTGGCAATCGCGGCGATACCCTCACCGCGCCCGGTCAGCCCGAGGCCGTCCGTGGTGGTACCGGACACGCTGACCGGCGCACCGGAGAGCGCCCCGGACAGGACCTTTTCGGCTTCCGTGCGGCGCGGCGCGACCCTCGGGCGGTTGCCTATCACCTGGACGGCGACGTTGCCGACCGTGAATCCGGCCTCGGTAATGAGCCGGAATGTCTCACGGATCAGCGTCAGGCCATGCGCTCCGGCCCACTGGGGCCGGGCGGTGCCGAAGTGCGCGCCGAGATCACCGATCCCGGCCGCAGACAGCAGGGCGTCGCAGATGGCATGGGCCGCGACGTCGCCGTCCGAATGACCGGTGAGGCCTGGCTCTCCCGGCCACGTCAGGCCGGCCAGGCTCAGCACGCGGCCGGACCCAAAAGGGTGGACGTCGGTTCCGACGCCCACCCTGGGCAACGCATATCTTAGACCCGATCCAGCAGCCATTAAGCCTATCCGCACATGCACTGGCGGCCCTTAACAAACCCCGCTCGTCGTTAAGACACCCGCTGCGGCGGACCAGAAGCAAGGATCTCGTCCAGCAGAGCTTCGGCCTTGTCCTCATTCGTCTTCTCGGCGAGCGCCAGCTCGCTCACGAGAATCTGCCGCGCCTTGGCCAGCATACGCTTTTCACCTGCGGACAGGCCACGTTCCTTATCCCTGCGCCAAAGGTCCCGGACGACCTCAGCCACCTTGTTCACGTCGCCTGAGGCGAGCTTTTCCAGGTTGGCCTTGTAGCGCCGCGACCAGTTGGTCGGCTCCTCGGTGTGCGGGGCACGGAGTACCTCCAGCACCCTCTCGAGGCCTTCCTGGCCGACCACATCCCGGACGCCCACGAGCTCCGTATTATCTGCGGGTACGCGTACAGTCAGGTCACCCTTGTCGACCTTAAGAACCAGATAGGTCTTGTCCTCGCCCTTGATCGTGCGAGTCTCGACCGCTTCGATGCGAGCAGCCCCATGATGGGGGTAGACGACGGTATCGCCGACCTTGAAAGACATGTGGCAAGTACCCCTTCCGCTGAAGGCTATCTTACCACGTCGCTGGGGGCCGATTGAATGGCCTTTACCCCATATGGCCAGGTCACCTGGGCAATTACGGCTCGCCGAATTGCCTTGCGGCGAGCCGAGGGGCACCCGCACCCGGCCAACCACTAGCCAAACATAACCAGCCATAAGCGCACAGTGCATGCGACACCGTGCGGCCATATCTGACAGCAGGCCCGGGCGCCAAGGCTTATTACGGCCACCTGTCCGGCAAGCAAATGACAGCGCTCGTCGGCCGCATGGCCTATGAAGCCTCATACTAGTAGCAACGTGGGAACCCAGGCCGGGGAGGTGTACCGGTGAACCCTGGCGGAGAACCTGGGCGGGACGAGGGCGGCCTGCCCCCGGTCGATATCGAGATCCCGGACGATGCCCGGGAACTCGACCGCGAGGTGCTCGCTTATCACCGCGAGCAGCGAGCGCGGCGCCGTCGTGCCCGCTGGGACCGGGTACTCGGCCCGCTGCGCGGGCACGGCGCGATCCTGCCGCTCATTGTCGGCTGCGTGGCACTGTCCATGCTGGCCGGGACGCTCCTGTCGGTTTTCAGCATCAGCCCCGCCTCCGCGCCCGTGCTGGCCCACTCCGCGGGACCGGCACCGAAGGCGGCCGTGTCGCCGCCCGGGGGTGGCCGCGGCCGGCTGCCGGACGGGACGGTCGTCGTCAGCGGGCAGGCCAGGCCGGTGGGCGGGCTGGTCAGCGCGGTCCTGGCGCTGGTTCCCGCCCGCTGCCACTGTGACACGGCGCTGCGGCAGCTCACCACGCAGGCGGCCCGCGCTAGCGTCCGGGTGTACTTTGTGGGGACCGCGAACGCGATGACCGACGTCGCGCAGCTGGCCCGCAGGGACGGCCAGGGCCGGGCGGTAGCCGTCAAAGACGCCCAGAACGTGCTCGGCTCGGCGTATCATCCTGCCGGGCTGACGATCGTCCTCGTCGGGGCGGACGCCTCCACCACCGTGCAGCGGAACCTGAACCCGGGTTTCCATCTCGAGGACCAGCTACGGGCGCTGGACCCGGGGGCCGGGAGTGCCGGACCAGAGCCGGGACGGCCGGCTTCGGCTATCCCGACCCCGGCCTGAGCCGCGCTGGGGATGCCCCGGCGGACGGATGCGTTCCGGGGGTCGCTACGATTTCCGACGTCCGACCGCGACCTGTTCCGAGCCTGAGGAGGCCCGAGCCGTGATCCGCAGCAGCCACGGCAGGAAACCGCTGCGCCGTCTCCTGATTGGCGCCGCCGCCCTGCTGATCCCCGTACTCGCGGGGTGCGAGGCAGGCAACAACGCGCCCACGCTCGAGTTCCACCCGGCGGCGAACGGGGCCTACGCCTCCGCGGACGCGATCGGTGTCGACAATGCCTTCATCCTCGGCGGCCCGGACGACACTCCGCTGGCCGTCGGCAGCTCGGCCAGCATGTTCTTCGCCGTGTACAACGGGGGCAGTAGCGCCGACAAGCTCATCTCGGTCTCCGCCCCCGGGACCGCCACGTCCGTACAGGTGGCCGGCGGCTCGGTTACCGTGCCCGCGAATGCCGCTGCCTACCTGGCCGGCCCAACTCCGAAGGTAGTGCTCAGGGGGCTGACCAGCGCGCTGCCCAGCGGGGGGACGGTCACGGTGATCCTCACGTTCCAGAACGCGGGAGCCGTGTCGCTCTCCGTGCCGGTGGAACCGCGGACTGGCTACTACTCGACTTTCGCGCCGCCGCCTCCCGGCGCCCGCCCGTCGAAGCGGGCGAAACCCGGGGCGGCGAGCAGCGCCACGGCCAGCCCGGCGCCGGGAGCGTCGGCTCAGCCCTCCGCGAGTCCATCCGCCACGCCGTAACCGGCTCGGGGCCGCTCTGCGGCGGCCGATAGCGGTCACCGGCCCGTAGCCGGTGACACCGCGGCTGATCGCCGCGGCACCCGGCGGGCGCCGTTACGCGGCAGCCGAGTCGAACTTGTAGCCGAGCCCGCGGACGGTCACGATATGCCGGGGATTTGCGGGATCGATCTCGATCTTGGCCCGCAGCCTCTTGATGTGGACATCCAGGGTCTTGGTGTCCCCGACGTAATCCGCGCCCCACACGCGGTCGATCAGCTGCATCCGGGTCAGCACGCGGTCGGCGTTGCGGAGCAGGACCTGCAGCAGCTCGAACTCCTTGAGCGGGAGCTGGACCTGGCCGCCGCGGACGGTGACGACGTGCCGGTCGACGTCCATCCGGACCGGGCCGGCCTCCATCGCGGCGATGGTCACCTCGTCCGTCTCGCCCCGGCGCCGGAGCACCGCACGCATCCGCGCGACGAGCTCGCGGGAGGAGAACGGCTTGGTCACGTAGTCGTCCGCGCCGAGCTCGAGACCCACCACCTTGTCGATCTCGCTGTCCTTCGCGGTCAGCATGATCACCGGCACGTTGGACCGGGCCCGCAGGGCACGGCAGACTTCACTGCCCGGCAGCCCGGGAAGCATGAGGTCGAGCAGGACCAGATCCGCGCCGGTGCGGTCGAAGGCGCTGAGCGCATCCGGGCCGGTCGAGCAGACCGCGACCTCAAAGCCCTCCTTGCGCAGCAGGTAAGAGATCGCGTCGCTGAACGATTCCTCGTCCTCGACCACGAGCACACGTGTCACTTGGATGCCTCCCGAGATGCGTACGCGCGCGGACCCGGTGCGCGCGCTGCTAGGCAGAACCTGAGCCGGCATGTGAACTCCGCAAAGGCAGGGAAAGGGTAAAGGTGGAGCCTGCGCCCTCCACACTCCGGACCGTCACGGCGCCGCCGTGCGCCGCCGTCACGTGCTTCACGATGGCCAGGCCGAGGCCGGTGCCCCCGGTGGCCCGTGAGCGGGCCGGGTCGACCCGGTAGAAACGCTCGAAGATCCGCTGCAGGTCCCGTTCGGGAATCCCGATGCCCTGATCCTCGACGCTGATTTCCACCCGGTCATCCGCCTGGCGCGTGGTGACCAGCACCCGGGTCCGTTCCGGGCTGTAGGCCACCGCGTTCTCCAGCAGGTTGCGGATCGCCGTGAGGAGAAGGTCCTCGTCGCCGAGCACGCCGAGCCCGTGGTCGCCCACCTCCACCAGGGCGATTCCGCGCGCGTTGGCCTTCATCCGGCACCGGTCCAGGGCCTCCGCGACGATCGCGTCCACCTCCGCAGCGACCGGGTCGGGCACGGGCTCGGCGGCCTGGATGCGCGACAGCGTGATAATGTCCTGCACCAGGTTGGTCAGCCGGGCCGCCTCCTGCCGCATCCGGCCCGCGAACCTGCGCACCGCGTCGGGATCGTCGGCGGCGTCCTCGACCGTCTCGGCCAGCAGGGCCAGAGCCCCGACCGGCGTTTTCAGCTCGTGGCTGACGTTCGCGACAAAGTCCCGGCGGACCTCTTCGACCCGGCGGCTCTCGGTCTGGTCCTCGGCCAGGACCAGCACCAGGCCGTCGCAGCCCACATCGCCGCCGAGCGGCGCGACCCGGACGGCGAAGCTGGTCATCCGGCCGCCGATGCTGCCGCCCGGGGGCACCTCGAACTCGCCCTCGCGGATCTCACCGTCCCGGCGCACCTGCCGGGCGAGCGCAAGGAGCTCGCTGGCCATCAGGCGCTCGCCCTTGACCAGCCCGAACGAGCGCGCGGCCTCGCTGGCCTGCAGGACGCGGTCCTCCCGGTCCAGGACGACCGCGGACGACGACAGTACGGACAGCACTGACGCGATCCCCGGCGGCAGCCGCGTGGGCGGGGCCGAGTACTCCAGCGATCTCCCGTTTCCGGTCCGCGCGCTTACCGACACCGCTGCTCCCCGGATAGCCGGCGCCTGCGCTTCTCGGATAGCCGTCGCCCGCCGCCCAGGGCAGGCGGCCACGCGTCGGAACTGCTCAGGCCCACACCCCTGATCGTAAGGGGCGCTATCCCGCACATCACAGCGAGGGAGCTGTGACGTGCGACTATTGCCTCACTGTTTCCCACACGTCCATTATCAGGACATTCGCGATTCGTTGTGTGCTCGCCTGACCGCCGTCTGGCGGAGCGGCGCACCGCACGTGCCAGCCGCGGGAACCGCCGCTTAACGGCCCTGGTTCTTGACCGCCTCCGCCGCCTCAGCCGCGGCCCGGGGATCCAGGTAGCGCCCGCCCCGCTCGGCCGGCCGGAAACCGCTGTCGAGCTCGTAGACGAGCGGGATACCGGTCGGGATGTTCAGCCCGGCGATCTCGTCATCGCTGATGCCGTCAAGGTGCTTGACGAGGGCGCGGAGCGAGTTACCGTGCGCGGTCACGAGCACCGTCTTGCCCGCTGCGAGATCCGGGACGATGAACTCATACCAGTACGGCAGCATCCGGGCCAGGACATCCTTCAGGCACTCGGTGCGGGGCAGCAGCTCGGGCGGCAGGAGCGCGTACCGCGGGTCGCCGGCCTGCGAGAGCGGGTCGTCATCCGCGATCGGCGGCGGCGGGACGTCGTAGGAGCGCCGCCACAGCATGAACTGGTCGTCGCCGAACTCCTGGCGCGTCTGCGCCTTGTCCTTGCCCTGCAGGGCGCCGTAGTGCCGCTCGTTCAGTCGCCAGGACCGGTGGACCGGCAGCCAGAGCAGCTCCGCCCCCTCCAGCGCTATGTGCGCCGTCTGGATCGCCCGGGTCAGCACCGAGGTATGCAGCACATCCGGGCGCAACCGGGAGTCGTTCAGCAGTTTCCCGGCGTGCGCCGCCTCGTCAGCCCCGGTCGCCGAGAGGCCGACATCGACCCATCCGGTAAAAAGGCCCTTGGAATTCCACTCGCTCTCACCATGGCGCAACAGCACAAGAGTTCTCATGGCGCGAAGCTTATCCGGCGCCGTGGCGGTATGGCCTGCGGTGCAGGCCACACCGCCAGTGAGCGGGCGTTCCGCCGAATGGGCGTCTCCTGCGGGGGAACATGGGCGGTCTCCTGCGGGGGAACACTGGGCGCCACGCTGAGGTTGCAAGGTCCGGAGGTGTATACCTGTGCCGCGAAGCGTCCCAGGGCGGATCGCGACGATCAGCGTCCATACGTCACCGCTCGATCAGCCGGGCACCGGTGACGCCGGGGGGCTCAACGTCTACGTCGTTGAGGTCGCCAAGCGCCTGGCGGAGCGCGGTACCGAGGTGGAGATCTTCACACGGGCGGTGGCCCGCGACGCCCCGCCAGTCACCGAGCTGACCCCCGGAGTGCTGGTCCGGCACGTGACCGCGGGACCCTTCGAAGAACTCGACAAGGCAGACATCCCCGCCCAGATGTGTCACTTCACCTTCGAGGTGCTCCGCATCGAGGCGGCGTACGCGCCCGGCCGGTACGACCTCGTGCACGCGCACTACTGGCTGTCCGGCCAGGTGGGAGCGGTGGCCAAGGAGCGCTGGGGAGTACCCCTCGTGCAATCGATGCACACCCTCGGGAAAGTGAAGAACGCGGCTCTGGCGACCGGCGACTCGGCCGAGCCCGACACCCGGATCCGTGGCGAGGCGGAGGTCATCGCCGCTGCAGACCGGCTGGTCGCCAACACCGCCGAAGAGGCACGGCAGCTAACCGGGCTCTACGGCGCCGACGCCTGCCGGGTCGAGACCGTCCACCCGGGCGTGGACCTGTCGGTATTCCGCCCAGGCCGGCAAGCGGAAGCCCGGCGGGCGCTCGGCCTGCCTGCCGACGCGGTCGTGCTCCTGTTCGCCGGGCGCATGCAGCCGCTGAAGGGCCCGGACATCCTGCTGCGCGCGGTGGCCCACATGATCAGGGATGACCCCGGGCTGGGCCACCGGCTCGTGGTGGTCTTCGTCGGCGGCCCGAGCGGCCTGGGGCGGAACGACCCGGACATGGTGACCCAGCTGGCAGCGCGGCTGGGTATTTCCGGCGTGGTAAGGCTCGAGCCGCCCTGTCCCCAGCCGGAGCTGGCCGAGTGGTACCGGGCTGCCACCGTCGTGGCGGTGCCGTCGTACTCGGAATCGTTCGGCCTGGTGGCGCTGGAAGCGCAGGCGTGCGGCACGCCGGTGGTCGCGGCCGCGGTTGGCGGCTTGCGGACGGCCGTATGCCATGGTGAGTCCGGAATTCTGGTCGACAGCCACGATCCCGCCGACTACGCACGCGTGCTGCGCCAGCTCGCCGCCTCGCCGCGTGCGCTGGCCCGGATGTCCGCGGGCGCCATCCGGCACGCGTCGGGCTTTGGCTGGTCAGCCGCGGTTGACCGGCTGCTGGCGGTGTATACAGGAGCGGTGAGCGAAGCGAGCGCGCGGGTAGAGGCATGACGGCCGGCCGGCCGGCGGCGCGATCGTGACCGCCCCGAACCGCCCGGACGCGGGCCGGGACGCGGGCCAGGACGCGGAACCGCCGGCGGCGGCCATCGCGGCGGCCCTGACCGAGCTGGGCCTGTCTTATGAGAACCCCAGCCCCGGCGCGTACCTGGTGAAGCTGGAAGGACAGCACAAGCTGGCCACGATGACGTGGCTCATCGCGGGCGCTCACAGCCTGCACGTCGAAGCCTTTTTCTGCCGCGGGCCCGACGAGAACCATGAGCGCCTCTACCGATTCCTGCTGGAACGCAACGGGCGCACCTACGGTGTGCACTTCGCCATCGACTCGATGGGGGACGTGTACCTGGTCGGCAGGCTGCCGCTGGCCGCGGCCGGGCCGGACGAGATCGACCGGATCCTGGGCTGCGTACTCAGCTACGCCGACGAGAACTTCGACATCGCGCTGGAACTGGGCTTCGCGTCCGCCATCCGCCGGGAGTGGGCGTGGCGGGCCAAGAACGGCGAGAGCCTGGCCAATCTGCGTGCGTTCGCGCGGTTCGCGGACCCGGAGGCGGCCCCCCGGGGGACCGCAGACCCGGAGCAGACGCGGAATACACGGCAATGACTACCATGTCAGCTTCTTGATCGGTAGTGTCACGGAGGCCAGCGTTACCCGGATGGCATGACGGCGCTTCACCAGGACGAGGACCGTGCGCGGACGTGACCGGAGTGCACCACGCACGCCAGGCCGCCCGAGGGCCGGTCTGCATACTATGGCCGATTCGCCGCCGCTCGCCATGGGTAAAGTGGCCGGTGTGAACCGGCTAGGCGATCTCGAGCGCGCGATCATGGACATCCTGTGGGGAACAGGCGAGTCACTCACGGTCCGCGAGGTCAGCGCGCAGCTCACCGAACGTGATCTGGCGCACACGACGGTGATGACCGTGCTGGACAGGCTGGCGAAGAAGGGCTTCGCCCGGCGAGAGCGGGACGGGCGCGCATGGCGCTACCGGCCGGCCGCGACTAGGGAAGCGTATGTGACCGAACTGATGCTGACGGCGCTGGAGCAGACAGGCGACCGGTCGGCCGCGCTCGCGCGGTTTGCCAAGTCAGTGTCAGGCGCAGAGGCCAGCGTGCTCCGTGGTGCTCTGGACGAGATCGAGGGTGACGGCGGGGGCTGATGACTGGACCGGCCGACGCGGCTCTGCTCGCCGCTGTCGCCATTGGGAGCGTGCGGGGTTCCGCGGCGCTGGGAGCCGCACGGTGGCCACGGCGGTCGCCGGGGGCTGCGATCCTGCTCTGGCAGGCTCTCGGGCTCGCTGGGGGCCTCGCGGCCGTCGGGGCGTTGATTGAGGTCGGCATGCCACCGCAGGCGGCCAGCGTCGCCGGTGGCGTGACCCGGGTGGCCTCGGCCGCGGCCAGCGGGAGCCTGTTCCCTGCGGGCCAGCCGGTGCTGCCCGTTTTCCTGCGGCTCGTCAGTCTGGTGATGGGCCTGGCCCTGCTGGCCCGGCTCTGCTCGATGCTCGTGGCGTCCTCGGCGATGGTGATCCGGGCCCGGCGGCGGCAGCGGGTCCTGCTCGCCCTGCTGGCCCGCGGTGACCCGAAGGCTCCCGGTGCGCTGGTGGTCGATTATCCGGCGGCGACGGCGTACTGCCTGCCCGGGCTGCGGTCACGGATCGTAGTGAGCGTCGGTGCGCTGGAGCTGCTGCGGCCGGCCGAACTCGCGGCGGTGCTCGCGCACGAGCGGGCCCACCTGCGCGAGCGGCACGACCTGGTGGTCCTCCCGTTCACGGCGCTGCGACGGGCCTTCGGCTGGTCCCGGATCTGCGCCGACGCGCACCAGTCCGTGGCCCTGCTGATCGAGATGCTGGCCGATGACCGCGCCCTGCGGGCCCGTCCCGCGCGAGCCCTCGCCGGAGCACTGGCCCGTTTCGGCACCGCGGGCTGCGCCGAGAACACCCCGGCCGGGGCGCTGGCTGTCTCTGGCGCCGTACAGGAGGGCGAGATGGCCGCACGGGTTACCCGCATCATGACCCCGGCGCCGCCGCTGGCGTACGCGGTACGCCTGGGCATCTGGTGCGCTGCCACCACGATCGTGGTCGTGCCCGTCGCGCTGCTGCTGCTGCCCAACTGAGCTGCCGGTGCGGCCCGGCGAGGCCGCCCGGCTCAGCCGGATCCGGTTACCAGGGCCCGTACGGCCCGGAGCGCGAGCTGCCGGTGCCGGTCTTGAACTCCCTGACCTTGGGCCGGACGTCAACCAGGTAGATCGCGGCCGCGACGAACGCCGCGACCGGCAGGATCGAGATGGCCGACGCGCCGCCTACGTAGAAGGCGTAGCCGAGGCCAACGACCATCGCGACACCGAGGATGATCAGCCAGATGGGCTTGGTCTGCTTACCCGCGGCTGCGAAGGCCGGGGCAGGCCTGCGTACCGCGTCGATGAACGCGAAGGCCTCGAACACGAACGCGGCGATCGAGATGACGGCGAAGAAGATGCTGAGCGGCGTCATCGCTGAACCTGAAAACACGCCATCCACGCTATCTGGTGCGGCCGATCATTTTTCCCGTTCCGGCCGCACCGCCCAGGCCGTCCCTCAGACGGCACCAATTCGGTTAGTGGCGGCCTGGCGGCCGCCGATGTGCTTATTCCTCGTTGTGCGGCGGCATGTCCGCAGGCCAGCCCGTGCCCGCCGGGCTGGCCGGGGTCACTGGGCCCGCCGGGTCCGGCGTGTTCGCCCGGCTCTGCGGGGCACCCGGGGCGTCGTCGAAGCCGGGCAGGTCGTCCGTGGCGGTCGCCCAGGGCCCCGTCGCAGCGCCACGCGCGGCGCGGCGCCGGCGCGCCGGACGGTCGTCCGGCCCGGGACCCGGATCGACGGCCGTTACCGCGGGCGGCATGAGGGTGACCGTCGCACCGTCACCGGCCGGCGAATCGGCGGCGGCTCCGCCTTCCTTGCGGAATGACTCGTAGATCTCGATCAGCACCTGCTTCTGGCGCTCGGACAGGCTGGGGTCGGCCAGCAGCGCCGAGCGGACCCCAGAATCCGCCGGCCTGTCCTCCAGGATTCCGGCCTGGACGTACAGCGCCTCGGCGGAGATCCGCAGACCCTTGGCGATCTGCTGGAGGATCTCGGCGCTGGGCTTGCGCAGGCCGCGCTCAATCTGGCTGAGATAAGGATTGGACACACCCGCTGCCTGCGAGAGCTGGCGGAGCGAGATCTTCGCCTGCTCACGCTGTTCGCGGATGTACTCACCGATCGAGTTCACTGATACCTGAGGCATACCGTCAGTATCGCCGACCTTGCTTGCAATTGCAAACGTCCTGCAAGCGACGCTTTTCCCCCGCCGGCCGCGTTCTCCCCGGACCGCACGGTGCCCTCACCGCCCGCATCCTTACCCGCATCCTTACCCGCGTTCCGGCCCCCGATTTTCGCTGATCAGCGCTGTTCTCACACTTTGACGCCGAGAAATGCACACGCGTCGGCGGTCTTCATCGGCGGCCGCTGGGCCAGCCGTGCTAGCTGGCTGGCCCGCTCCACCAGCTCCGCGTTCCCGCTGGCCGGACGGCCGCGCGCGTATGACAGGGTGTCCTCCAGACCGACCCGCAGATGGCCCCCGGCCGCCACCGCGGCGAGCATGACGGGAAGCGACGTCCGGCCGATCCCGGTGGCGGACCAGGTCGCGCGGGCTGGGAGGGCAGCCGCGGCCTGGACCAGCGTCACCGCGTCCCCGGGCATGCCACCGGGAACCCCCATCACCAGATCGCAGTGCACCCGGCCGCCAGCGGGCGGCCCCAGATCATCGAGGAGCCGGTGCAGCGTGGCGATGTGCCCCAGGTCGAAGAGCTCGAATTCCGGCACGACGCCCAGTTCCTGGGTCCGCGCGTAGAGCCGCCGGACGAATGGCCACGGATTTGCGAACACCTCGTCGCCGAAGTTGACGGTCCCGCACGTCAGCGAGCAGGCGTCGGGCGCGGCCTCGAGCACGGCCAGCCGGTCGTCGAAGCTGTCGGTGACCGCGCCGCCGGTGGACAGCTGCACCACGAGGTCGGTCGCCTCCCGCAGGGCGGCGACCGTATCCGTGAGCCGGCCCCGGTCGAGGGTCGGGCGCGCCCGGTCGTCCCTGACGTGCACGTGCACGACCGCCGCTCCCGCGGCCTGGCATTCCTTCGCGGTGGCGACGAGTTCATCCAGGGTCACCGGGAGGGCCGGTGCGGCCTCCTTGCTGGCTTCTGCCCCGGTGGGCGCCACGGTGATCAGCGTCGCGTTCTTCCCCGTCCGGGCGTCCCCGCTCGCACGGCCAGCGTCCATGCCTACAGCATTCCCCTTCACTCATCCGCCCGTCCACCGCCGGCGCCGGGTCAGCCGGCTGGGCCCGGCACCCGGACCGGGTCAAAGGACCTGGTTCAGTGTGCCGGGACCTGGGTCAGGTGCTCGCGGGCAAAGGCCAGCGACTCGGCCAGGTCCGCCATGCGCTCGTCTCGCGTGAGGGCCCGGCGCGTGTTCACCTCCAGGACGACCATGCCCGGATATCTGTCCGCGGTGAGCCGCCGCAGGACCTCGGCGCACGGCTGGCTGCCGCGGCCCGGCACCAGATGCTCGTCGGGGAACGGGCCGTTCGGTACACCAGTCCCGTCGGCCAGGTGCACGTGCGCCAAACGGGTGCCCAGATCGGCGGCCATGGTCAGAGCGTCGGATCCGGAGGCGGCCGTGTGCGACAGGTCCAGCGTGACGTGGGTGCACTCCATGGCGGTGGGATCCCAGGTGGGGGCGTACGGGACGATCTCCCGGCCACCGGCGCGCAGCGGGAACATGTTCTCCACGGCGAAGATCACGTCCGTCTCCGCCTCCATGGCCGCGATGCCGGCCTCGAAACCCAGTGCGTAATCGCGCTGCCAGCGGAACGGCGGGTGCACCACCACGACCTTTGCGCCGAGCCGTTCGGCAAGGTCCTTCGAGCGCCGCAGCTTCTCCCATGGCTCGCGTCCCCATACCCGCTGCGTGAGCAGCAGGCTGGGCGCGTGCACGGCGAGGACAGGGATCTGGTGGTAGTCGATCAGCCGGCTGAGCACGTCGACGTCCTGGCTCACCGGGTCGGTGTAGACCATGACCTCGATGCCGTCGTAACCGAGCCGGACAGCCGCCTCGAAGGCGTCTGGCGTCCGGTCCGGGTAGACGGACGACGTGGACAGCGCGACGGGCGTGCCGACCGTCCGGTCAGCCTCGATCAATGTCCTTCCCTCCACGCCCAGTCCCTCCGTACACGGTGCACACGATCCCGTCGAGCAAGCTTATGTTGGCGCCGGTCCCAATCACTCCATCCGGCCGCCGCAGCGGGGCCACGGAAATGTCGGCCCCCGAGGCTAGCGTGCCAGCCATGGCTAAGTCACCGGCAGGCAGCGTCTACCGCTGCGCGGAGTGCGGCTGGCAGGCGCCCAAATGGGTGGGCCGGTGCGGGGAGTGCCAGGCCTGGGGCACGATCGGGGAGGCGGGGGTTTCCCGTCTCGTCCGGGCGGGCGTCCGCACGGCAGGACCAGGTCCGGTGAGCTCGCCCGCGATCCCGATCAGGGCCGTGGATGCGCGGGCGGCGAGCGCGCGGCCGACCGGGCTCGACGAACTGGACCGGGTGCTCGGCGGCGGCCTGGTGCCGGGCGCGGTCCTGCTGCTGGCTGGCGAGCCGGGCGTCGGGAAGTCGACGCTGCTGCTGGAGGCGGCGGCGCTGGTAGCGGGATCCGGCTCGGCGCTCTACGTCACGGGCGAGGAATCGGCCGCGCAGGTGCGGCTGCGGGCCGACCGGATCGGGGCGGTCAGCGACAACCTGTTCCTGGCGGCGGAGACGGATCTGGCCGCTGTGCTCGGGCACGTCGAGGCCGTACGGCCGGACCTGCTCATCATCGATTCGGTGCAGACGATCACGAGTCAGGGAGTGGACGGCGCCCCCGGGGGGGTTACCCAGGTCCGCGAGGTCGCGGGCGCGCTGACCGGCGCCGCGAAGGAGCGTTCGCTGGCCACGATCCTGGTCGGCCATGTGACCAAGGACGGTTCCATCGCAGGCCCGCGCACCCTGGAGCACATGGTGGACGTGGTGCTGCACTTTGAGGGCGACCGGCACTCCCAGCTGCGCATGGTCCGCGCGGTGAAGAACCGGTACGGCCCCACCGACGAGGTGGGCTGCTTCGACCTCGGCGAATACGGGCTGATCGGGCTGCCAGACCCGAGCGGGCTGTTCCTGTCCCAGCACAGCGTGCCGGTCCCCGGCACGTGCGTGACGGTCACCCTGGAGGGCCGGCGCCCACTGGTAGCGGAGGTCCAGACCCTCGTTGGCCCGTCGGTGCTCGACATGCCGCGACGGGTGACGTCGGGCCTCGACGGGGCGCGGGTCGGCATGGTGCTGGCGGTCCTCCAGCGGCACACGGAGTTCAGGCTCGGCCGCCAGGACGTCTACGCGGCGACGGTCGGCGGCGTGCGGCTGACCGAGCCGTCGGTCGATCTGGCCATGGCGGTGGCCCTGGCCAGCTCGGTCTCAAACCTGAGTGTCCCGGCGGGCGTTATCGCGATCGGCGAGGTAGGCCTGGCCGGGGAGGTCCGCCGGGTGAGCGGCGTCGCGCGGCGGCTTGCGGAGGCCGAGCGTATGGGCTTCCGCCGGGCGATCGTCCCGCCAGGTTCCGGTGGCCTGCCCCCGTCCGCGCCTCCGCCGGAGGGCCGCAAGAGCCAGCTCGCGGTGGTGCCCAGCGACGACCTGAAGGGCCTGATGGACGTCCGGGAGGTGGAAGACGTCCGGCACGCGATCACCGCCGCGCTCGGCGACTGAAGCCAAGCCGTCTCCAGGCAGCCGGCCAGAGCCGTCACTTCAGCCGGAACGCCTGGCCGGGGCTCTGGGCCGTTCCGCTCTGCGCGACGGCCACGTAGGTACGCTGCGAGGCAGCCATGACCGTGGTGCGGCAGCCGGCGACGGTAAGGCTCCGATTCCACACCACGGACACGGCGACGGGAACGCCCCGCCGGAGGCGGGTGACACGGGAGGCCGCGTCGCGCGGGCAGGCCCCCGAATTCCACGCGATCTCGCCCCCGTGCGTGACTACCACGCGCAGGGACGCCGGGCCGAGGCCAAAGTCGCACGCCGTCGCGCTAGTGGAGACGATTTCGATCTGGAACCTCGGCTGGGCGTGCGGCCCATAGATGGGCTTGCTCGCCAGCAGGGTCAGCACGATGTCGGCCGCCGGGCAGGCGCCGCCCCCGGCTGCGGCCTGGGCCGCGCGGTTCTTGCCGGTCCCGCGTGCCGCGGGTGGAACCGAAGGGCCGGAGGCAGCCGGGTGGGGAGACGACGTGGCGGCCCCACTGGACGAGGACGCGGACGGCGAGCCGGGCGACGCGGATGATGCCGGGAACGCCGGTCCCGCACCTGCCCCCGGCTGCCCTCCCGCGCGCTGCCCCGCGGCGGCGCTCCCGTACGCCACCGCCGACGGCTGACCGCTCCGGGAGGACCGGGACGCGGGTCCCCCGCCAGCGATACCGGAGCACGCCCAGGCCACCAGCCCGAGCACCCCGAGGCCGGCCACGAGAGCAAAGAACCGGCGCTGCCAGTATGAGTCGGCCTCGCGAGCCCGACTTCTGCTATGCTGAGCATTCGGATCCATACCCTCAGTATTATCCGCGGGTAGCGCTCCGGCCCGGCGGCTCGCCGGCCGACGGCCCCGCAGCGGATCCTCCGACGTGCGACAATCATGCATTGTCATGACAAGCCGTTATCTCCAGCCGGTCCTCGACTGGTACGCGGATCACGCGCGTGACCTCCCCTGGCGCTCTCCCGACGCGTCCCCGTGGTCGATCCTGGTCAGCGAGATCATGCTCCAGCAGACACCGGTGGCGCGCGTACTGCCGGCCCACCGGGACTGGCTCAGCCGGTGGCCGGCACCCGCCGACCTGGCCGCCGTTCCGGCCGGCGAGGCCGTCCGGCAGTGGGGACGGCTCGGTTATCCCCGGCGCGCTCTCTGGCTGCACGACGCGGCCCGGGCCCTGACCGAACGTCACGACGGCGGCGTCCCGTCTTCCTACGAGGCGCTGCTGGCCCTGCCCGGTATTGGCCGCTACACCGCCGCCGCGGTCGCCAGCTTCGCCTTCCAGCAGCGCTACCCGGTTCTAGACACCAACGTGCGCCGGGTGGTGTGCCGCCTGGTCACTGGCGCGGAGTTTCCCGGCCGCACGCCGTCGGCCGCCGAGTGGCGGCTGGCCGAATCGCTGCTTCCGGCCGAGGGGCGGGCCGCAGCCCGCTGGTCGGTGGGAGTCATGGAACTCGGCGCGCTGGTCTGCACCGCCGCGCGGCCGCGCTGTGCGGCGTGCCCCCTGGCACGCGATTGCTCCTGGCTAAGGGCGGGACGCCCGCCCGGCGCCGAACGGCCCGTGGGGCAACGTTACGAGGGGACCGACCGGCAGTGCCGGGGACGGCTGCTGGCCGTGCTCCGCGACGCGGAAGGGCCCGTCACAGCCGACCAGCTCGACGCGGTCTGGCCGGCGCCGGTTCAGCGGGCGCGCGCCCTGGACGGCCTGGTGAAGGACGGCCTCGTGGACGTCCTGCCCAACGGTACATACGCTTTGCCGGGCTAGCCCCGGGCCGGGTAGTTATGAGCGCCTCGCCGTAGCCCGATGATGGTGCCGCCGGGAAAGAGAACGGTGCCCGGACCGCTGATGCGGTCCGGGCACCGTTGGGGCGTTCGGCGGGTCAGACGGCGGGCGGCCCGTCAGTGCTGCTGGCCGACTCGATTTCCTCCGGAGGCGCGTCGGGCACCGCCCCCGGCTTGGCGATGCCGGTGAAGGTGAACGTGGCCGTTGCGCCTTCGCCCTCGCTGTCGACGATCACGATCTGGCCCGGCCGGAGCTCACCGAAGAGGATCTTCTCCGACAGCGGGTCCTCGATCTCGCGCTGGATCGTCCGGCGCAGCGGGCGGGCCCCGAGCACGGGGTCGTAACCGCGCTCCGACAGCAGCGCCTTCGCGCCCGGCCGGAGCTCGAGCCCCATGTCGCGGTCCTTCAGCCGCTCGTCGACCTTGGCCACCATCAGGTCCACGATGCGGAAGATCTCGTCCCTGGCGAGCTGGTGGAACACGATGATGTCGTCGACACGGTTGAGGAACTCGGGCCGGAAGTGCTGCTTCAGCTCCTCCTGGACCCGGCCCTTCATCCGCTCGTACGAGCTGCGCGATTCATCAGCCTTGGCGAAGCCGACCGAGACACCCTTGGAGATGTCCCGCGTGCCGAGGTTCGTCGTCATGATGATGACGGTGTTCTTGAAGTCCACCGTCTTGCCCTGGGCGTCGGTCAGCCGGCCGTCTTCAAGGATCTGCAGTAGCGAGTTGAAGATGTCCGGGTGAGCCTTCTCGATCTCGTCGAAAAGGACAACGGAGAACGGCCGCCGGCGCACCTTCTCGGTAAGCTGCCCACCTTCCTCGTACCCGACGTAGCCGGGCGGGGAGCCGAACAGGCGCGAGACGGTGTGCTTCTCCATGTACTCGCTCATGTCGAGCTGGATCAGCGCGTCCTCATCCCCGAACAGGAACTCCGCCAGCGTC
>Ga0181530_10002000_pt1 | contig 24959 bp, 18 predicted proteins | sample PEATcosm2014_Bin_42_FD_119769 | JGI IMG/M metagenome (GOLD analysis project Ga0181530, IMG submission 119769) | Peatland microbial communities from MTU Mesocosm Facility, Houghton, MI, USA - PEATcosm2014_Bin10_60_metaG | ecosystem: Environmental > Terrestrial > Soil > Wetlands > Peat | place... | reverse complement strand
GTGAGCATCGCGCCCTTGGGAAAGCCGGTGGTGCCGGAGGTGTAGCAGATGATGGCTACGTCGTCGGCGTGCCCGGCGTTGACGTTCTCCATCCACAAGTCCGGCCGCTGGCGCGCCAGTTCGCGTCCCTTCTCCTCGACCGCGGAGAAGCTGATCAGCGCCGGATGCTTGTAGCTGCGCATGCCGCGCGGGTCGGTGTAGATGATGTTCTTCACCTTGGGCAGCTTCTCGATCATGTCGAGAATCTTGTCCACCTGCTCTTGGTCTTCGGCGACCACGAAGACGGCCTCGGAGTGGTCGATGACATAGACCACCTCGTTGAGGGTGGAATCCTGGTAGATGCCCACCGAGACGCCGCCCGCGCCCTGGACGGCGAGCTCGCCGTAAACCCACTCCGGGCGGTTGTTGCCGATGATGGCTACTTTGTCGCCGCGCTCCAGACCCAGGCTGATGAGCCCCAGAGAGAAGTCGCGCACGTGGTCGTGATACTGCTGCCAGCTCGTCGGCTGCCAGATGCCGAACTCCTTCTCGCGCAGCGCGGTCTTGGGGCCGAGTTCGGCGGCCTTCCGCACCAGCAGCTTGGGGAAGGTGTCGAGGTCCTTGTCGAGATGCTCAAGATGGTTCGTGCTCGCCAATCTATGCCTCCGCCACGGCGATCTCGGCGTCTTCCTGGCCGAGGTAGGCCTTCTGCACGTGGGGATTGCGCTGCACTTCGAGCGGCGTGCCGTCGGCAATCTTGACCCCGAAGTTGAGCACCACGACGCGGCTGGAGATGTCCATGACCACGCCCATGTCGTGCTCGATCATCAGCACCGTGGTGCCGCGGTCCTGATTGGTGTCGATGATGAAGCGCGCCATGTCTTCCTTCTCTTCCGCGTTCATGCCGGCCATGGGCTCATCGAGCAGCAGGAGCTTGGGCTCAAGAGCCAGCGCCCGCGCCAGCTCCACACGCTTCTGCAGCCCGTAGGCCAGGGTGCCCACGATCTTCTTGCGGATGTGCTGGATCTCGAGGAAGTCGATGATGTCCTCCACCACCACGCGCTGCGCCACCTCTTCCCGTTCACCCGGCCCGTAGTAGAAGCCGCCCTTGAGGATGCCGCAATGCTGGTGGGTGTGGCGGCCGATCAGCAGGTTGTCGAGCACGGTCATGCCCTTGAACAGGGCGATGTTCTGGAAGGTGCGCGCCAAGCCGCGGCTGGTGCGCTGGTAGGGCCTGAGGCGCGTGATGTCCTGGCCCTCGAAGATAATCTTCCCCTGCTGCGGGCGGTACACGCCGCTGATGGCGTTGAGCAGGCTGGTCTTGCCGGCGCCGTTGGGGCCGATGATGGCGTGGATGGAGCCCGGCTCGACGACGAAGCTCACATCCTTGATGGCGGTGACGCCGCCGAAGCGCAGCGTCACGCCGCGGACTTCCAGTTGCTCAGCGCTCATGGGCTACTTCCACACACGCTTGTCATCGATCTTCTTCGCTCCCGCGGGAATGGTTCCCGGCGCCACTAGCTCCACCTCACCGCGCACATGCAGCAGCTCGCGCAGGGCGTCGGCGATGCGGTCCCTCAAGCCGTCCGCCATCGCGCCGGAGTTGACCTCCACGATATAACGCAGGCGGTCCTGGTGCGCCTCGCGCGTGACCACCGCCTGGAACTTGCCCACCTCAGGGAAACGTTTAAGAACCTCCTCCATCTGGCTGCCGCGCACAAACATGCCTTTGACCTTGACTGCGTCGCCGACGCGCCCGAGGATACCGGCCAGCTTGGGGGCGGTGCGGCCGCAGGTGCAGGATTGATCTTCCATGAAGGCACTCAGATCGCCGGTAGCAAAGCGAATCAGCGGATAGGTCTCATCCAAGATGGTCGCCACGACGAGGCCGGGATGGCCGGGCGCGGCAGGCTCCTGCGTCTCCAAATCCAGCACTTCAAGTATGACTTCAGGATGCAGGTGCATTCCCTTCTTTTCAAGGCATTCGTAGGCCAGCATGCCGAGGTCGGCGGTGCCGTAGCCTTGCAGCACGCGGATGCCGTAATCGGTCTCCAGTTCGTGGCGCAGCGAGTCGGGCAGCATCTCTGCCGTCACCCAGGCAACTTCCAACTGCAGCGGCGAGCGCAGTTCAGCCGCCTTCTTCAGGATGGTGTAAAGGAAGCTCGGCGTGCCGACGTAGCCGGTGGCGCCCAGGTCGGAGGCGGTGCGAACCTGAGTCTCGGTGTTGCCGGGTCCGGAGGGAACAACCACACAGCCCTGGGCGCGCAGCGCGCCGTCGAGCATGAAGCCAGCCGGGGTCAGGTGATAGGCGAAGGTGTTGAGCACGATATCGCCGGAGCGGAAGCCGGCCGCAGCCAGCGCCGGCCGAAAGCGCCAGAAGTCCGCGCCCTGTCCCTGGAGATCATAGATGTTGCCCGGCGACATGAAAATGCGCTTTAAGCTGCGCATGGGAACCGCCGCCAGTCCTCCGAAGGGCAGGTCCTCGGCCTGGATCGCCGGCAGGTCGTCTTTGCGGGTGATGGGGATCCTGGACAGGTCGGCGAGGCGATGAATGTCGCGCGGGCCCACGCCGGCGGCGTCCATGGCCACGCGGAAACGCGGCGCATTCATGTAGGCGTGGGCGATGGTCTGGCGCAGGCGATTCTCCAGATAGGCGACGCGGTCGGCCGGCGGGCGCGATTCCACCTCCGCGTTGAGGATGCTGCTGGCTCGCAAAGGCGACATGGGTGGCTCACCTCCTCCAAGCTGTCGAACATGCTCGGCATACATGTGAAGGGGCACGGCTTCGAGCCGTGCCGCTACAGTCCGCACATGAGCGGGCCTTTAGGCCCTGAGGGTTCCCTCAGAGGCTAAAGCCGACTTTTTATCTGCTCTGTGCGGCACGCCTGAAAGGCGTGCCCCTTCACCTTCCTCGCGCCTTGACACATAATCTTCTTCACCTTCTTCGCACCCTGACACATAATCTTCCACGAAAAATCTACGACAGCCACCGCTTCCTGCGCTTGTAGAACTTAAGATCGCGATAGCTCTTGCGCTCGCCGTCGGCGCCGCCGCCCAGGTAGAACCGCTTGACGTCCTCGTTGGCCTTAAGCTTGTCGGACTCGCCGTCCAGCACGATGCGTCCGTTCTCCATGATGTAGCCGAAATCGGCGATCGCGAGCGCCATATTGGCGTTCTGCTCCACCAGCAGGATAGTGGTTTTCTCCTCCTGGTTGATCTTGCGGATGATGGTGAAGATCTCCTTCACCAGCATGGGGGCAAGGCCGAGCGAGGGCTCGTCGAGCAGCATGATCTTGGGCCGGGCCATCAAGCCGCGGCTGATGGCCAGCATCTGCTGCTCGCCGCCGGAGAGATACCCGGCCAACTGGTCGCGCCGCTCTTTGAGGCGGGGGAAGTAATCGAACACCAGGCCGTGATCGCGCTTGACGCCGGCCGCGTCCTTGCGGGTGTAGGCGCCCATGAGGATGTTCTCGTCTACGGTGAGGTCCTCAAAGACGCGGCGGCCTTCCATCACCTGGAAGATGCCGCGCCGCACGATCTCCTCCGGCTCCAGCCGGTCGATGCGCGTGCCCAGCAGCCGTATGTCGCCGTCGGTGACTTCTCCCTCTTCCGATTTCAGCAGGCCCGAGATGGCTTTCAGTGTGGTGCTCTTGCCGGCGCCATTGGGGCCCAGCAGGGCGACGATCTGCCCTTCCCGCACTCGCAGGGACATGCCCTTGAGCACCAGAATGGCGTCGTTATAGATGACCTCGATGTTATGGACTTGCAGCACATCGCCTCGCCCGCCGCGCTGACTACATGCCGAGCCATTCGCTCTTGCGGCCCACGTCGTAGTCCTTGATCTTGACCATTTTGCCGCTCTCGATCTCGTAGATCGGCGTGGTGGTGCAAGCCCGATGGTCGCCGGCGGTGTAGGTCACGTTGCATGCGAGCCCGCCCATATCAAAGTTGCTCAGCGTCTCGAATGCCTTCTTGATGCCCTCGCCGTTGAGCTGCCCGGCCTTGTCGGCGCGCTTGAGGCCTTCGGTGATCATCAGGGTCGAAGCCCAGCCGCGGACGTACACGGCATCGCGCGGCGGTGAGGAGATGTCCTTGCCTTTGTTGAAGTCGAGGATCTTCTTCATGCCCGGGACGTTGGTGCCGTAGGGCGGGTTCGGCATCACGCCGGTCACGCCGTTGGCGTTGTCCTTGGCCACCAGAGCCAGGGCCTCGCTGTAGCCATAAGGATTGGAGCCGAACTTGGTCTTGAGGCCGAGCTTCTGCGCGTCCTTGAGGATGATGGAAACTCCGGTGGTGCTCACGTTGATGTAGGCGTAATCGGCGCCCTCCTTCTGCATGGTGAGCAGTTGGCTGGTGGCATCCTGGAAGGCGCCGGGCAGCACGCCTTCATAGACCCAGTCGATGCCGATCTCCTTGGCGAACGCCTTGCCCGCATTCATAGGCGCGCGGCCATAGGCGTTGTCGCCGAACAGGGCGGCTACCTTGGGGTTGCGTGATTTATCCTTCCAGTCGTCCTTCACCCATCTCAACCATGCGCGCAGCTCGTCCGAATAGGTGGGGGCGACGAAGAAGTTGTAAGGGTTCTTGGTGGGATCGGAGACGGGAGCGGCGAAGGAGGCGGAGACGTAGGGAATCTTGTCCGCAGCGGCTTGCCCGCGCAGGGCTTCGGTGTCGCCCGTGCCCCAGCCGGCAATCATCACCACTTTGTCGTCGTTGACCATGCGCTTGTAGGCCGCGATCGCCTCCGGGATCTTGTAGCCGTAGTCCACATCCACCAGCTTGATGCGCTTGCCGTTGACGCCACCGTGCGCATTCACCCACTCCACCGCATCGCGCACGCCCTGGGCGTAGGACTTGCCCACGTCGGAGGTGATGCCGGTCAGGTCAAAGATGCCGCCGACCTTCACCTCGGGGCCGGTGGCCTGTTGAGCGTTCAAGGAAATGGCGGCCAGGAGCAGCAGGCCACCCATGAGAACAATCCATTTGCGGAGGGAAATGCCGTACGCCATACACTTTTCTCCCTGGTAGTTATTCTGAAGTTAATGGGACTTTATCATCGGAGGCGGAGTGTACCAATTGACCCACCGAGGCGCAAGGACATGCGTCATGCCCTAATCCCCTTTGTTTGCCGCCTCTCTGTCGCGATCCGACAACATCTTCATGAGGTCCTGATACGTCTTGGGCATGGTCACGGTATCGCGCATGGCGACAGTGATCGGGTAACGCGTGCCACCCTTGTGGGTGCCTTCCAGGCCCTCGATGATCTCGTGCGCATACCCCCAGGGAAAGGCGAAAGCCATCTCGTTGTCTTGCGCCATGCCGAAGACGCGATCGCCGGTACAGGGGAGAATGACCTTGGGCTCGTTGGTGGTGAGGGTCTGGATGACGATCTCGGCGCAATCCAAGCGTCCGCCGGCGGTCGAGACCACGCGCCCGCCGCGCTTGTAGAGCGAAGCATGGACCAGCCGCAGCACCTGTGCGCTGTTGGCGTACACGGCAATGACGTGTGGTTGGAAGTTGGCCCGGTTGAGCGGCGCAACACAGACGTAATCGTAGGTGCCGGGCTCGAACTTCCAAGCACTGGCTTCCAGGTTGGTGGCCGCTGCTTCGTCTTTGCAATACATTCCGACGGAAGCGAAGCCCTTGAGGTATTCGTCATTGGGAGCGTGGAAGCCGAACGCGATGGCGGCCAGCGGGCAGATGACGTCGTCGCGACCCACGGCTATGCCCCATCCGTAGCGGCGCGCCACTCCGATCGACTGGCACACGATCCATTGCTCGCCCAGGGCCTTGCTGGGCACCTTCACGCCTTCGGGAACTGCTTCCCCCGGCTTGAGCATGCGGATGGCGAGGGGAAAGGTGTCCGGCCGTACATAACGGGTTAGCGCCTCATCGAGCAGTCGCAAGGTTGCGGCGAAGTCTTCCGGCATAGGAAAGCTCCCAGCGGGCCGACTCGCCCGCAGCAGATGAACGCAACAGCCTAGCAGAACGGCCGCGAGGTCGTCAGAGCCCGATCACCCCATAGCGGATCACCAGGAAGGACGTAATCGCCACCACGATCCACAGCAGCACACCTTGCAACAGCGGACGCGGGCCCACCGTTTTCAGCGTGCTGCGTGAGACGCCGCTGCCGATCAGGAAGAGGGTCGCCGTCAGGCCCGCGATCCCCAGGCGGTAGAGGCCATGAAAAATCGCCGCTCCGGCGGGCAGTGAGGAGTTGGCCACCGCCGCCAGCACGAACAGCGCGATGAACCACGGCCAATGGATGCGCGCTCGGCTGCGCTTCACCGCGGCCGTGGCCACGCACATGGGGACGATCCACAGGGCGCGCGCCAGCTTCACCGTGGTGCCCACGGCGAGAGCCTCCGCTCCGTACTTGGCAGCCGCGCCCACGACCGAGCTGGTGTCGTGGATGGCCAGCGCCGCCCATAGCCCGAACTGGGTCTGGGAGAGATGCAACGCGGCGCCGATCGAGGGGAAGGTCAGCAAAGCCACCGAATTGAGGATGAACACCGTGCTCAGCGCCACCGACATCTCTTCTTCATTGGCGCCGGCCACCGGCCCGACCGCGGCGATGGCGCTGCCGCCGCAGATGGCGGTGCCGGTCGAGATCAGGAATCCCGCCGTCGGTTTCACTTTGAGGGCGCGGGCCAGCAGCGTTCCAACGCTAAGCGCGAAGGCGATCCCAAGGGCGGTGTAAACGAATCCACTGCGCCCGGCCTTGAGCACCTGGTGTAGATCCATCCCGAATCCCAGGCCGACGACCGAGGCTTGCAGCAACGCGGTGGTGATGCGCCTGGTGGCGCGGCTGAATGGATTGGTGAAGGTGAGCCCGAGCACAAGCCCGAGCGCCAGCGCCAGCGGCGGCGACGCCCACGGACTCAGCGAAAAAAGCAGCCCGGTGAAGAACAGAATTTTCGGAAGGGTTGGGCTTTCGACGGAGAGAACTGGGGACGACATTTTCTCAGCGGTTGGAAGTATACAGGTGGAGACGCAGCATGCTGCGTCTCCACACAATCGCTCTTTACCGGGTCTCTGCCGGAGCGGCTTCGCTCCCGATCATGTCGCCGGAGACGATGAGTTCCACGCGCCGATTCTGCTGGCGCCCGGCGGAGGTGGAGTTATCGGCCGCCGGTTGCAGCTTGCCTAACCCTCGTGCCGCGATCGAACTCGCCGGGATGCCCTGCTGCACCAGATACTCCTGGACGGCGGCCGCGCGCTTCTCCGAGAGTTGCTGATTGTAGACATCGCTGCCGATGGCGTCGGTGTGGCCCTCGATCTCCAGGTGCAGGTCGGGATAGGCGAGCAGGATGCCGGCGATCTTGGCCAGGCGTTCCCGCGCCGCTGGGCGCAGTCCGTACTTCGCCGACTCGAACAGCACGTCGGACATGTTAACCACCAGCCCGCGCGCGGTGTCGCGCGTCTCCAGGATGGCGTTCAACTGGCGCAGCAGACGGGCGCGCATCGCCGCCCTTTCGGCTTCCGCCTTCTGCCGCATCTGCTCCGCCTGCTCCGCCGCCAGGTGAGCCTTCTCCGCTTCCGCCTGCGCCAGTTGCTGCTGTTCCTGCGCGGCGGCGCGCGCTTGTTCGGCTTCCTGCTTGGCGCGCTCGGCCTCGGCGCGGGCGCGGTCCGCTTCCGCCCTGGCCTGCTCGGCGCGGATGCGCTCGGCTTCCGCCTGGGCCCGGCGATTGGCTTCCGCCTCGGCTTGGGCCTTGGCTTGGGCCTCGCGGTCCGCGGCTTCTTGCCGTTCCTGCGCGATGCGCAGCTCCTCCTGGCGCTTGAGAGAGATCACGCGCGCGTCTTCGGCGGTCTGAGCCGCGTTGCGCGCCAGCGTGCCGATGGGGGTCTTGCCCTGCTTGCGGAGGTAAGCATCCTCGGCCTGCTGTAGCAACTCCTGCGCCTTCTGGAAGCTGGGCGCGGCGTACTGGTCGGCGTGCGCGGCGCGGGCGATGCGCACCGCGTTGCGGGCTTCGAACAGTTCGATGGGCGTCTTGGAGTCAATTCCGTAGATCGCGCCTTGGATCGGCTCGAGTGTAGAGGCGTAAGTCCCTTTGGCCAGCAGCTCGTAGCGGGCGTTGATGGCTTCTTCCATGCCCCTCGTGTCGGAACGGATGATGTTCTCGGCTACCACCACGTCGCTGGGCTGGGTGACGGCGAAATACGGTTCAGCCGTGACGATCAGCCCGAAGGCCTGCAACTCCGTGGTGACCTTCAGGCTGCCATTGCCGTTCTTCAGCAGGACCTCGCCCAGATTGCTGGCCCGGCCCTCGGGCGTGATCGCCCACAGGACATAAGTGAGGTATTCGAGCCCGAACTTGTTAGCGGGCAGCAGGTTTTCGAGCTTGGCGTCGATGTCGAGGCGCCCGGACTTGCTGTCCACCTTGGCGCGGCCGGTGATCTCGGGCATCTGGTCGGTGCCGCGGAAGTCCACCGTGGTCGAGCCGCCGCGGTGCCGATAGTTGACCGCCTTGGTGGTGCGCGATACCACGGTGACGCGCATGGTGGGCGCCTGGTCCAGGTCAGCCTGGTCGGGCGGCTGCGCCTGCGTCTGTGCCAGCACCGAAAGGGTCAAGGACAGCAGTGCTGCCATCGCAATCATCAGGACACGAAGTCGTCTCGGCATGGATACACCTCGGGGCGGATTCCAATCGGCAATAGGCAAGAGAATACCGCAATGCAAGCTGCTCCGGAGAAGGCAACGCACTTCCGTAACCGTTTACAAACGGGGAACGCCGCTGTTCTTAGGCCGGCAGCGTTGGGAGAACTCAACGATCAGGTCGGCGAGGGCGGAGGCGCCGCGCTTGCCCAGCACGAGGGTGTAATGGGTCGTGCCTTGTATGGTGTGCACCTCTAGGCCGGGAAAGCAGCGCCGGATCTCGGCCATCGCAGGCTCCGGGTAGAGCGGCGGCTGTCCGGGGAGAAAGCCGGCTTCAGGACGCAGCATGACTACGGGCACGCGGATGGCTTCGAGCCGGTCGGTGATCTCTTTGGTTTTCAATCCTTCGGCGAGGTCGACGCGTACACCCTGGTCCGACGCTTTAGGCTGCAGGCGGGGAGGCTCGCCGCCGAGCTCGTAGTCGAGAAAGGCTTCGATCCACGGGCTCCATTCCTCCGGCGGAAACTGCGGCTGGCTGCGCCAGAAGTCGCGGTAGACCTGGCGTGAAGGATACGTCTGTCGAAGCTGCGCGATACGCTTGGCCAGCCCGAACTCGAAGGCCTGTCGGGCAGCCTCGTTCATGGGAAGAGCGAAACCGCCGTCGACCAGGATCAACCCGGCAACCAGCTCCGGTTCGCTTGCCGCCAGCGCCGCCGCGATGAACGCTCCCATCGAATGGCCCACGATCACGCTCGATCCCAGACCGAGGGCGCGCATGGCCCGGGCCACGTCGCGGGCGTGCTGCGCCATGCCGTAAGGGCCGTCCGGTTTGCCGGAATCGCCGCGGCCCCGCAGGTCGGGAGCAAACAGCGGACGCCGTCCGGCCAGACGCTCGGCCACGCCGGTGAACGTGACGTAGGTGGCGGTCAGCCCGTGCAGCGCCACGACCGGCGCGCCCTGGCCCGGCCAATATCCGAAGGCGAGTTCGACGCCGTCTCCCGGAACGCGCCCGCGTGCTTCCCGGGTAATCGTCAGGGCCGCTTGCTGCCGCGTCACAGTAGCCATTGCGTGGGCCTCCAAGCAAGCCAGTTTCTATCACCCCCTTCGCCAACACAAGCGTCTTGGGTCAGGCGGGGCTTGAGCGCCGGATGCGGCGCGACTATCATGCGCGAGTTCTCTAATCACCACTACATGTGATTCCAGTCACCGAACCTGTTGTCAAACGGATGTGAAATGTGGGGCACGGTCTCTGGTTCGCAGCCTCCTGCTGGCACTCCCGGGTAGTCACTCCTGTGCCGGACCAGATTCGCCCCTCGGAGGCCGGCATGAGTCACGAAAACGGAAAGGGATCCAACATCGGTCGCGCCAGCCTGAACATCGGTGGCCTGCTGCCGCGGCACGCGCGCTATCGCGGCAACCATCCGGCGCTGGTGGCGAGCGGGCGCACGCTTACCTACCGCGAGCTCAACTCCTACGTCAACCGGCTGGCCAACGCGCTGCTGGGGGCGGGACTCAAGAAGGGCGACAAATTCGCCACCGTCCTGCCCAACTGCCTGGAGCTGATGGCTTGTTATTGGGCCGCGGCCAAGACCGGGCTGGTGATCGTCCCCCTGAGCACGCTGCTGCAGCCGAACGGCTTGAAGACGCTGTTGCAGGATTCCGACACCCGGCTGGTGCTAGGCGACCCCTGCTTCGCGGAAGCCTTCAGCCGCATCCGCCACGAGCTGCCGCAGATCGAGACGGCGGTGCTGGTGGGCGACGCGCCCTCGTTCGGCATGGTGCCGTTCGAGCGCTTCGTGGCCGACGCCTCCGCCGCCGAGCCGCCTGATCCGCAGCTCACCTGCGACGACGTCTTCAACATCATGTATTCCTCGGGCACGACCGGGTTGCCCAAGGGCATCGTGCACACCCACTTCGTGCGCGCCATGTACTGCACGCTGTTCGCCCAGGCCTGGCGGATGACGCCGGAGAGCGTGGCGCTGCACGCCGGCGCCATCGTCTTCAACGGCGCCATGCTGGACCTGATGCCGTGGATGTTCGTGGGCGGCACCTACATCTTGCACGAGAGCTTCAAGGCGGAGCGGGTGATCGAAGACATCGCGCGTTACAAGGTGACGCACGTGGTGATGGTGCCGGCGCAGATCATCGCCATCCTGCACAGCCCGGCCTATGACCCGCAGAAGCTGATGAGCCTGGAGATGATCCACAACGTGGGAGCGCCGCTGCACGTAGAGCACAAGAAGATCCTCAACGACACGCTCCCCAATCGCTTCTACGAACTCTACGGCCTGACCGAGGGCTTCGTCACCATCCTGGACAAGAACGACTCGGTGCGCAAGCTGGGATCGGTGGGCTGCCCGTCGCCGTTTTTCGAGATCAAGATTCTCCGCGCCGACGGCAGCGAGTGCGCCCCCGGCGAAGTGGGGGAGATCTGCGGGTGCGGGCCCATCCTGATGCCCGGCTATTACAAGCAGCCGGAGCTGACCGAGAAGGCCATCGTCGATGGACTGCTGCACACCGGCGACGCCGGATACCTCGACGAGGACGGCTATCTGTTCCTCGTCGACCGCATCAAGGACATGATCATCTCCGGCGGGGTGAACGTTTATCCCCGCGACATCGAGGAGGTCATCATCCAGCACCCGGCGGTGCAGGAAACATCGGTGTTCGGCGCCCCGGACGAGAAGTGGGGCGAAGTGCCGATCGCGGCGGTGGTGCTGAAAGCGGGCGCCACCCTCGATCGCCAGGAACTCATCGCCTGGACCAACGCCCGCGTGGATGCCAAGTTCCAGCGCATCCAGGACGTGGTGGTCTACGAAGAGTTTCCGCGCAACGTCGCCGGCAAGACGCTGAAGCGCGAGATGCGGGCCGCGTTCGCGGCCAGCCACCGCGCGGCGGGCTGATCTTAACTGTGTGATGTCGGCGTGCCCTCGAAAAGCGGGCCGCAAGAAGTGACGATTAAGTGTCCTCGGAAGGTATTTATAAATTTCCTAAGCGAGGTATCTCATGCCACAGCAGCCCCTCAAACCCGGCGTGCAGCCCATCGTCGTTGAACCGGTGCCGCCCATCGGCACGCAACCCACGCCTAAAACCAAAGTGCCCAATATCGCGCCGGTTGACAAGGTCGTCGATCGCGCGGAATTGCTCCGACTCCAGCAGCGGGCCCTGGCGCGGCCTCCCCTGGAACCCAAGCCGCATATCACGAAGGTGGCGCTCGCCAGCCTGATAGGCACCTCCATCGAATGGTATGACTACTTCCTGTATGGCACCGCCGCTGCCCTGGTGTTCCCCAAGCTGTTTTTCCCCAAGTTCGATCCGGTGGTGGGAACCATCCTGGCTTTTCTGACTTTCACCATCGGTTTTGTGGCGCGGCCGTTTGCTGGCGTTGTCTTCGGCCACTTCGGCGACCGCGTCGGCCGCAAGCAGATGCTCTACATCACGCTGCTCTTCATGGGCATTTCTTCGACCTGCATCGGTCTGCTGCCAACCTACGCCATCATTGGAGTCTGGGCCCCCATCCTGTTGGCGCTGCTGAGGGTTTGCCAGGGCATCGGGCTGGGCGGCGAGTGGGGCGGCGCGGTGCTGATGGCAGTCGAGCACGCACCCGCCAACCGCCGCGGTTTCTACGGCGCCTTCCCGCAGACCGGCGCCATGGTCGGCGGCCTGCTTTCGACCGTCGCCTTCATGCTGGTCACGCGGCTGAAGGAGGCCCAGTTCCTGTCCTGGGGCTGGCGCTTGCCCTTCCTGTTTAGCATCGCCCTGGTCGGAGTCGGAATCTGGATACGGATGCAGATCGCCGAATCGCCGGCCTTCGAGCGCATCAAGGACCAGAAGGCCGAATCCCGGGTCCCGGTGCTCGAGGCCATCAAGAAACACCCCAAGGCCCTGCTCGTTGCCATGGGCATGCGTTTCGCCGAGAACGGTCTCTACTACATCGTCACCGTGTTCGCGCTGACTTATGGCGCCACCGTGTTGAAGCTGGGCCGAGCTTCCTTCCTCACCGGCCTCATCATCAACTACTGCATCGGCTTCTTCGCCATGCCGTTCTACGGCCACATCTCCGACAAGATTGGGCGGCGCGCCGTGTACCTGTGGGGCGCTTGCATGTGCGGCGTGCTGGCCTTCCCCTTCTTCTGGATGCTGAACAAGGCGCCGCAGAATCCGGTGTGGGGCTGGGTGGCCATTATCCTGATGGCGCAACTCGGCCACTCCGCCATGTACGGGCCGCAGGCCAGCTTCTTCGCCGAGCTGTTCCCGGCCAGGGTGCGCTACAGCGGGGCGTCGCTGGGCTACCAGCTCGCCTCCATCTTCGCCGGCGGGATGGCGCCCGTGGTTGCCACTGCGCTGCTGGCGTGGGGCCACAACAAGACCTGGCCGATCTCGCTATATATGCTCTCGTTCGTGATCATCACCGTGGTCGCGGTGCTCTTCGCGGAGGAGACGTACAAGAAGAAGGAAGTGTGATTTATTTCCGCCAACAAGAAAAGCGGCGCGAACTCAACCTGAGTTCGCGCCGCTCTTCATTGCGTCCCAATACCTAGCCGGAGCGCGGGCCCAGCCAGCCTTCAATGTGCGGCCAGGTCACCTTGGCGGCCCCGCTTCCGGCCATGATCCCGATGTGCCCACCGGGGATGCTGAATAGTTCCTTGTCCTTGCTGCTTACTCGGCCCATGATCGCCCGCGACTGGCAGGGCGGGGTGATGTGGTCACCTTCAGCAATCACCGTAAGCAGGTTCGCCCGGATCTTGCCCACATCCACCCGCTCGCCGCGGAGCACCCACTCGCCCTTCATCAAGCGGTCGTTGCGATACAGATCGACCACGAGTTGGCGGAACGTCGCCCCCGCCATGGGAATGTTGTCGGTCACCCAGGTGTTCATAGCGTGCCAGGCCTCGACCACCTTGGGATCGTCCAGGTTGTCCCACAAGCGGAGGAAATTGCCTACGTAATTCTCCACCGGCTTCAGGGCCTTGGCTCCGTAGTCGATAAACTCCGCCGGCATGTTGCCGAAGGTCTGCAGCACTTTGTCCACGTCGAAATTAGGTTCGGCGGTCCAGCGGGCGAAGGTGATGGTTTCCTTGTCGGAGAAGTCCAAAGGCGCGGTCAGCAGGATCAGGTTACGTAAGCCGTCATCCGGCCGCAAGGCAGCGTAACTGGTAGCGATGATCGCCCCGATGCACCAGCCCAGCATGCTGAATTCTTCCACCCTGGAAACGGCTTTCAGCTTGCGGATCGCACGCGGCAAGTACTCCAGCGTGTAATCGCCGAAATTCATGTTCTTGTCTTCCGGCCCGGGACATCCCCAATCCAGCAGATAGACGTCATAGCCCTTCTTGAGCATGTACTCCACGTAGCTGTGCCCCGGCCGCAGGTCGATGATGTAGGGCCGATTCATCACCGCGAACACCAACAGCAGCGGGGTGGGATGGCGCTGCTCCGGCAGCACCATGGGCACGTAGCGATAGAGCTTGGCCTTGTTCAGTGCCCACACCATTTGCTTCGGAGTTTGGGCGATGGGCGCCTTCGAGGTCAAAACCTTGTTGAGGGTGGTGAGTCTTTGCATGTTGGCGATGGGATCAATCACCGAAGCGTCTGCCATGGCTACTTCGTCCTTTTCCGGCGGCTGGGCCGGGGTCCCCGGCGAACCCGTTCTTGGTTCGCTGGGGTGGGGGGTGCAGCCGCGGGGCGGCGGGCCGCCGTCGCCGGTTTAGAGAACATTCCTTCGATCCGGTCCAGCTTGGCATCCATGTCGTCCAGACGCATTTCCACGTTGGTGAGCCGTTCCGCCAGTCCGATGAAGTCCACCCGGCTGGGCATGCTGAGCTGCTGCAGCGCTTGCAGCATGGCCTTCTCCACCGCGTCGCGGAAAGGTGAGGAGACCGCCAGGTACGCATCCATCATGCTGCCAGTCGCCTTGGCGTAGGCTTCGGTATTGACGGTTTCCACCATGGCCTTGGCCCACACGTCGAGATAACCATCCCGCATCTGCCGCAAGGAGCCCATCGGATCGAACTGCGCGCCATTGCCGGTTGCATCTTTGGCCATTGCAAGTCCTTTCCTCGTCGGGAGCTGCTGTCCCAGACAGCCGAAGACGCCCGGTGGTTTAACCGGGGCCTCCAGGCCATCCACAAACCCGCAGTATACAACCGCTTTAGGCGACTGTCTTCAGCGGCTTGGCAGCGATGTCCAGCACCTTCTTCTGGGTCTCCATCAGAGCATCCAGGCTGCGCTGGAAGGTCTCCACCGGGCTGCCGGAAAAGCCGAACTGCCGGGTCACGGTGTCGTAGGCGGACTTATTCTGCTCTGCAGCAAGCTCGAGCGCCTTTTTCTGCATTGCGACAGAATATTCCACCGACTTCTGGAACAGCGCGGTCAGGCCGTTGGTCAGGTTGGCCACCGACTCGACGCCCTCTTTGGTGAAGCCGGCCACGGTCTGGTTCTGCTCCAGCATCAGGTCAATAGCGTCCTTCTGGCCTTCCAGGATGGTGTCAAACGCCTGCGCCGCCAGGTCGAACACCGGGTTCACCTGGGCTGCCGGAATGAAGCGGACTACGGCCTTTTTGCCTGCCGCCACCCACTCCGTGTTCTGCTGCGCGGCGATCTCCAGCGACTTCTTCTGCAGTTCCGCGATCACCTCGATGCCCTTCATGTACAGGGGCACAAAATTCTCCAACACCTGGGCCGTCTCGGCCACCGGGGCTACCTTCTCTTTGGTCTTCATGTTATTTTTCTCCTTCGCGTTATGTTGCACTTCGTGCTGCATTGCAGCATAATCATACTGCACTGCGGGAGGATGTCAAGCGTAAAATTATGTCCGCCATGGAACGCCAACCGGTCGTCATCAAGAAGTACGAGAATCGCCGCCTCTACGACAGCACCAACAGCCGCTACATCAACCTGGAGGAGGTGGCCCAGATGGTGCAGGAGGGGCGCGACGTGCAGGTGGTGGACGCCGCCAGCGGCGAAGACCTCACCCGCCTGGTGCTCACCCAGATCATCGTGGAGCAGGCCAAGACGCCGGGCTCGGCCTTCCCCCTCGACATCCTGCGGCAAATGGTCTCCGCCACCAACCGCGCCAGCCAGGAAACCGCCCTGAACTATGCCAAGGCGATGTACGACCTGTACCAGAACGCTTATCGGTCGATGCCGTCGCCGCTCAGCCCTTTCGGGTTCATGCCGGCCCCCGGCACCCAGCGGCCGGCCAACGCGGATGCGGCTCCGCCGTCTGCCGGCGCTCCGGTAGAAGGCAACGAAAGCCGCGAACTGAAGCGGCGGGTGGAGGAATTGGAATCGCTGGTGGCCCGGCTCAGCACCCGCGCGCCCGGTGGCAAGGCGCGCAAGGGAAAAGCCAAGCCGCGGCGCAAAGCCTGATCCAGCGCCCCACGGCTGTGCTGCTGCCTCCGGCGGCACCTCACACAAACCGGTGACGGGGCTCACAAACAACCCGGTTTCCGGCGGATTACTCTTTCTGCGAGTGCTCCCGACGCGGGGGCAATGAGGATGGAAAGGGGAATCGGTATGGTCAGCGAGCTCGCACCCCAAGCAGCAACCCCAAGCAGCGGCCGGTCGCGCGTGACTTCCTACGACTCCGGGTACGAGCACAGCCTGGAACACTGGTTCGCGGTGCAGCAACTGGTGGAAGCCGAACCCCAACCCGAGAGCCCGGTTCGCTGGTCGTTGGCCCAGGCGTCCTAGCGCCGGGCGTCTAGAAGTGGAAACCGCCGCCGCAGATCAGCACTTCACCAGTCACGTAATCCGACAGTGGCGAACAGAAGAATAGGACCGCGCCTGCGGCTTCCTCCGGGCTGCCCAGCCTTCCCAGCGGACAGGACTTCTTGGCGGCGTCCAGCATCGCCTGTTGCACCCCGATGCGGATCTGGTGCCCATGCATCTCGATGTTGGAATTGTCGCCGTTGAGCGGCTGCACCAGGCGGGTTTCAATGAGGCCGAAGCCCACCGCATTGACGTTCACGTTGTAACGTCCCCACTCCTTGGCCAGCATCTTGGTCAGCCCGATCACTCCCGCCTTGCCCGAGGAATAGCCCGCCTGGCCGGCGTTTCCCTGGGTACCGGCGATGGAGGTGATGTTGACCACCTTGCGCATCACCCGCTTGCCGGCCGCCACCTCGCTCTTGGCGGCTTCCCGTATGTAGCCCGAGGCTGCCCGCAGCACGCGGAAGGGGACCACCAGGTGGATGTCGATCATGGCCTGGAACTGCTCATCTGTGGTCTTCTGAATGACGTTGTCCCAGGTGTAGCCGGCATTGTTGACGATGATGTCGACCGCGCCGAAGGTATCCAGCGTGGCCTTCACCATTTCCTCGGGGAATGCCGGGTTGGTGAGGTCTCCGCACACGTGGGCGGCCTGCAGTCCGGCGGTGCGCAGTCCGCACTCGGCCTCGGTCACCGCGGCTTCATCCAGATCGTTGATCATGACCGCGGCCCCCGCCTCGGCCAGCCGGGTGGCGATGGCGCGGCCAATGCCGCGGGCGGCGCCGGTGACCAGCGCGGTCTTGCCCTCTAGAGTGAATGGCATGGGGTGTCGGTGGCCTCCGCCAAGGAAGGATGTTTCTGGCGAAAACTGGCTTTTGTGCATTGCAGCACGTTCCTACTGCACTGCATTAAATCACAAATCTCGGTCGCGGAACAATCCCGAAATTGAGCCATCCCCGGCCATCCTTCCCCGCCCGGTCACGGCCTTCTGTGCGTCGGATCACAGCCGGAACCGCCCGGCGGGGAGCACATTGACATGGAGCCGGGCGCGGAGCAAGATTCGGCGCCGATCCGAGCGAATACTCCCCCTGGGTCTCCCCGCCCGGCATGGAATTATTTCCCGAAATGAAACTCGACCTTGCGTTGCCGCCTATCATCAGCAGCATGGACCGCATCGAGAACCGCACCTTCGATGAGCTCCAGGTGGGCGACAGCGCCAGCCTCGCCCGCACCCTCACCTACAAGGACATCGAGCTGTTCGCCATCATGTCCGGCGACGTGAATCCCGCCCACGTGGACGAGGCCTTCGCGCAAAGCGACATGTTCCACAAGATCATCGCGCACGGCATGTGGGGTGGCGCGCTGATCTCCACTGTACTGGGCACCCAGCTCCCCGGCCCGGGCGCCATTTACCTCGGCCAGTCGCTGCGGTTCCGCAAGCCGGTGGGGTTGGGCGACACTATCACGGTCACGGTCAAGGTGACGGAAAAGGACCCAGAGAAGCACCGGGTGACGCTGGAGTGCCAGGCCACCAATCAGCGCGGCGAGGTGGTGATCAGCGGCGTCGCCGAGGTAATCGCGCCCACGGAGAAAATCTCGCGCCAGCGCGTGACCATGCCCGAAGTCAAGCTGCTGGAAAAAGGCCGGCATTTCCGCAAGCTGATCGAGGCGGCGCGTGGACTGGAGCCGCTGCGCACCGCGGTGGTGCACCCGGTGGACGCGCACGCGCTGCTGGCCGCGATCGAGGCGGCCAAGGCGAACCTGATCCGGCCGGTGCTGGTCGGACCCGAAGCAAGGATCCGCGCCGCCGCTGAACAGGCGCAGGTTGACTTGACGCCCTACGACATCGTCAGCACCGAGCACAGTCATGAGGCGGCCGCCACGGCGGTGGCCCTGGCGCGGGAGCGCAAGGTGCAGGCGCTCATGCGGGGCAGCCTGTGCACCGACGAACTCATGCGCTTCGCCGACTCGCAACAGGGATTGCGCACCGAGCGGCGCATGAGCCACGTGTTCGCGCTGGATGTGCCCAGCTTTCCGCGTCCGTTGTTCCTCACCGATGCCGTGCTGAACAGCTCTCCCACGCTGGAAGAAAAGTGCGACATCATCCAGAACGCCATCGACATGGCCCGCTCGCTGGGGATTTCCGCCCCCAAGGTCGCCATCCTCTCGGCGCAGGAGATGGTCTCCCCGAAGCTCAAGTCCACGCTGGATGCAGCCGTGTTGTGCAAGATGGCGGAGCGCGGACAGATCATCGGCGGCGTGCTCGATGGGCCCCTGGCTTTCGACGTGGCGGTGTCGGAAGAGGCGGCGAAGATGAAGGGAGTGCTCTCCTCCGTCGCCGGCCGCGCCGATATCTTCGTGGCCCCCGACCTGGAGGCCGGCAACATCCTGGCCAAGCAGCTCGAGTACTTCGCCGAAGCCCAGGTCGCGGGACTGGTGCTGGGCGCGCGCGTGCCCATCATTCTGGTCAGCCGTACCGACAACACCCTGGCCCACCTGGGCTCTTGCGCCCTGGCCCTGTTGCTGACCCATTACCAAAACACGAAATTGTCATCCTGAGTGCCGCCCGAACGAGCGCAGCGAGCGAGAGCCAGCGAAGGACCTGCTTTTCGCTTGTTCTGGATTTTTAGCTCCCTCGCTACGCTCGGGATTTCGCCTGCGGGCTCAGAAGCCCGCAAGACGGCTCAACTTCGGTCGCGCCTTCCTCGCGCTAACGCGCTCGGACGCGCTTCCTCAGGATGACAATTCTTGATTGGCTGATGTGGCGCGGTTTAAACCTCCGCATGCCGCGGCCATGCGCGGGATGGCTTTGGTGCACCGTCTGATGTGCACGACTGGGCTCTTTACTTTTGCCCCAGGAACGCGACACTATCAGGAACTCTGCGGCGGAGGTGTGTGCGTGGTGCACGGAAAGACTGGCTGGGGTTTGTTCTCTGTCGCCGTCGCGATCCTGTTCGCGTCGGCTCTCGGGGCGCAAGCCCAAGCAGGGAGGCCGGCCCGCCGGCTGATCACCGAGCAGGTGGACGAAAGCCGGCGCATTACCCTGGCCGGCAACTGGCGTCCGGAAGCCAGCGCGGAGAACGACCTGGGCCCGGCCGCCGACAGCCTGCCCATGGAGCACATGCTGCTCCAGTTGCGGCGCACCCCGGAGCAGGAACAGGCCCTGGCAGAGCTGATCGAGCAGCTCCACAACCCCGACTCACCCAACTTCCACCAGTGGCTGACGGCGCAGGAGTTCGGCGAGCGCTTCGGTCCGGCGCCGGAGGATTTGCAGACCATCACCGCCTGGCTCGAGTCCCGCGGCTTCACCGTCCATGTGGTCTATCCCAGCGGGATGCTGATCGACTTCTCCGGCACCGCCGGACAGGTTCGCCAGGCCTTCCACGCTCCCATCCACCATCTGGAAGTGAGCGGCGTCAAGCACATCGCCAACATGGGTGATCCCCAGATCCCGGCGGCGCTGGCCGGCGCCGTGGCGGGCATTGTTTCGCTGCACGACTTCCGCCCGCACGCCACGTACAAGCCGCGCGCCGATTACACCTTCACTTCCGGCGGCTCGACGGTCCAGGCGGTAGTGCCGGCCGACCTGGCAACCATCTACAACCTGAACCCGCTGTTCAACGGCGGCATCTCGGGGCAGAACCAGACGGTGGTGGTGATCGAGGACACCGACGTCTTCACCACTGCGGACTGGAACACCTTCCGTTCCACCTTCGGCCTGTCCAGCTTCTCCGGCTCGTTCACGCAAGTGCACCCGGCGCCGCCCAGCGGCGGCAGCAATTGCAGCGATCCCGGGGTGAACGGCGATGATATCGAGGCGATTTTGGATGCGGAGTGGGCCAGCGCCGCCGCGCCCAGCGCCAACATCGAACTGGCATCCTGCGCGAACACCAGCACCTTCGGCGCGCTGATCGCTATCCAGAACCTGATCAACGGCAGCTCGCCGCCCGCCATCATCAGCTTCAGCTACGGCGAGTGCGAAGCCTTGAACGGCGCGGGCGCCAATGCCGCCTACAATTCGGCCTATCAGCAGGGGGTAACGGAAGGGGTCTCGGTGTTCGTCTCTTCGGGCGATGAAGGCGCCGCCAGTTGCGACGCTGACCAGTCGAAAGCGACTCACGGCATCGGGGTCAACGCCTTCGCTTCTACTCCCTACGACGTGGCGGTAGGCGGCACCGACTACGGCGACACTTTCGCCGGCACCAACAGCACGTATTGGAACTCCGGCAACACTGCCACCTTCGGTTCCGCCCAGTCCTACATACCGGAGATCCCGTGGAACGATTCCTGCGCCAGCGTGCTGCTTTCCACCTTTGCGAGCGGGTCGGGCATAACCTACGGTACCAATGGCTTTTGCAACAGCACCGCCGGCGAGCAATTCCTGACCACCGGCTCCGGCAGCGGCGGCCCCAGCGGCTGCGCCACCGGGACGCCCTCCCCTGGTGGCGTGGTCGGCGGAACGTGCGCGGGGTACGCCAAGCCCTCGTGGCAGTCGCTGTTCGGCAATCCTGGCGACGGCGTCCGCGATCTCCCAGACGTCTCCCTGTTTGCCTCCAACGGCCTCTGGGGACACTTCTTCGTCTTTTGCGATTCCGATACCAGCAACGGCGGGACCGCATGCACCGGCGCTCCCAGCGGCTGGTCAGGGGCGGGCGGGACCTCGTTCTCCACCCCCATCCTGGCCGGCATCCAGGCGCTGGTGAATCAGAAGGTGGGAGCGCGCCAGGGCAATCCCAACACGATCTACTACAGTTTAGCCGCCGCCGAGTACGGCGCCAGCGGCAGCAGTTCCTGCAATTCAACTCTGGGCAATGGCGTGGCCAGCTCGTGCATTTTTTATGACGTAACCCAGGGCGACATGGACGTGAATTGCACCGGCAGCCACAACTGCTATCGGCCCTCGGGAACCAACGGAGTGCTTTCCACGTCCAACGGCGCGTACAGCCCCGCCTACGGCACTACCCCGGGCTGGGACTTCGCCACCGGCATCGGCACCATCAACGCCACCAACCTGGTGAACAACTGGCCGAACTCGGCGCCGAGCTTCAGCCTGTCGGCAAACCCCGGGAGCGTAACCCTGACGCAGGGCGGTCCCGGCGGACCCAGCACTATTACGGTGAATCCGCAAAATGGCTTCAGCGGCAGCGTGGGCTTGTCCGCTTCGGGCTTGCCGACGGGCGTAACGGCATCCTTCAATCCGACCAGCACGACCACCACGAGCACGCTGACGCTTTCGGCAAACGGCACTGCTACCACGGGAACCGTGAACGTGACCATCGCCGGAACCTCCGGCAGCATGAACCATTCAACCCAGATCAGCCTGACCGTTCTGGCACAAACCTGGAGCATCGCGGGCTCCATCAGCGGGGCCGGTGGCAGCGGCGCGACCATGGCCCTGAGCGGAACCGCCAGCGCCAGCACCACCGCCAATGGCTCGGGCAACTACAGCTTCAGCGGGCTGGCGGCCGGGCCTTACACAGTGACTCCGAGCAAGACGGGCTACACGTTCAGTCCCGCCACCCAGCCGGCAACCGTCAGCAACGCCAACATTACGGGGCTGAACTTCAGCACGCTCTACAGCATCTCGGGCACGATCAGCGGGGCCGGCGGCAGCGGCGCTACCGTAACGCTGAGCGGGACGGCCAGCGCCAGCACCACCGCCGATGCCTCGGGTAATTACAGCTTTAGCGGGCTGGCGGCCGGGCCTTACAGCGTGACTCCGAGCAAGGCGGGCTACACCTTCAGTCCTGCCAGCCAACCGGCGACCATCAGCAACGCCAACATTACGGCGCTGAACTTCGGCACGCTCTACAGCATCTCGGGCACTGTTAGCGGGGCCGGTGGCAGCGGCGCTACCGTAACGCTGAGCGGCACCGCCAGCGCCGGCACCACCGCCGATGCGTCAGGTAATTACAGCTTCAGCGGGCTGGCAAACGGCGGCTACACGGTGACACCCAGCGTTGCCGGCGATATCTTCTCCCCGGCCAGCCAACCGGTGACGGTCAGCGGCGCCAACGTCCCCGCCATAAACTTCACCGCCTTCAGCCTGGTTCCGCAAACCGCGTGGTCGATTCTTTTTGTCGACAGCCAGGAGACCAGTTGCTACCCCGGGGCGGCCACCAATGCCATCGACGGCAACCCCAGCACTTTCTGGCACACTCAGTTCTGCGGCGGAGCCCCAGCCCCGCCGCATGAGATCCAGATCAACCTGGGGGCTTCCTACCAACTGACGGCCTTCCAGTACCTGCCGCGGCAGGATGGCAGCGCCTGCGGCTGGATCAACCAGTATGAGTTTTACGTGAGCGCCGACGGCGTGAACTGGGGCACGGCGGTGGCCACCGGAAGCTTCAACTATGGCGGCCTGAGCACCAAATGCCCGGGACCGGGCGCCAGTGTGCCCACGGCGCTGCAGATCGTATTCCCGCCGGCGACCGGGTACTACATCCGCCTGCGCGCGCTATCGGAGATCAACGGCAATCCATACACGTCAGCCGCCGAGATCACCGTGCTGGGCGCGCTGGCCAGCGGGCAATCCGCGGCACTAGCCAGCGTGAGCCTGAATCCCGCCACGGTGGTGGGCGGTGGCTCTTCGACGGGCACGGTTACGCTCAGCGCTCCGGCGCCGGCGGGCGGGGCCGTGGTGAGCCTTTCGAGCGGCAACACCGCGGTGGCGACGGTGCCGGCCAGCGTGACGATCCCGGCCAGCGCCATCAGCGCAACCTTCACGGTCAGCACCGTGGCGGTGAGCAGCGCGACGCCGGTGAACATCTCCGGTTCCTACAACGGCGGCGGCGCGCACGCCATGCTGACGGTGAACCCGGGCAGCCTGATCCCACAGACCAACTGGTCGGTTTTCTTCGTGGACAGCCAGGAAACGAGTTGCTACAACGGGGCAGCCAGCAATGCCATCGACGGCAACCCCAGCACCTTCTGGCATACTCAGTTCTGCGGCGCAAGCCCAACCACGCCGCATGAAATCCAAATATTCCTCGGCGCTTCTTACAGCCTGACCGCCTTCCAGTACCTGCCGCGGCAGGATGGCAGCGCCTGCGGCTGGATCAAGCAATACGAATTCTATGTGAGCGCCGACGGCGTGAACTGGGGAACGCCGGTGGCCAGCGGCGCCTTCAACTATGGCAACCTGAGCACGAACTGCCCGGGACCGGGCGCGGGGGCGCCGGGGCCGCTGCAGATCGCCTTCCCGCAAACCACCGGCCAGTACGTCCGCCTGCGGGCGCTGTCGGAGATCAACGGCAAACCCTACACCTCGGCCGCCGAGATCGACCTGCTGGGCAGTATCGTCAGTGGGCCCGCGGCGCTGGCTAGCGTGAGCGTGAATCCTGCCATCGTCGTGGGTGGCAGCCCCTCCAGCGGAACCGTAACCCTGACCGGCCCGGCACCGTCCGGAGGAGCCGTGGTGTCCCTCTCCAGCAACAGCGCGGCGGCTACAGTGCCGCCCAGCGTGACCGTGCCGGCGGGAAACAGCACCGCCACCTTCGCCATCGCGACCAGCTCCGTGGCTTCCCCCACCCCGGTTAGTATCGGAGGCAGCTATGGCGGCAATCAATCGGCGACGCTGACGGTAAACCCCGGCAGCCTGATCGCGCATACGGGCTGGTCGGTCCTGTTCGTCGACAGCCAGGAAACCACTTGCTACAACGGAGCGGCCACCAACGCCATCGACGGCAACCCCAGCACCTTCTGGCACACCCAGTTCTGCGGCGCAGCTCCGCCCACGCCGCACGAGATCCAGATCAACCTGGGAGCTTCCCACCAATTGACGGCCTTCCAATTCCTGCCGCGGCAGGATGGCAGCGCCTGCGGCTGGATCAAGCAATACGAGTTCTACGTGAGCACGGACGGCGTGAACTGGGGTACAGCGGTGGCTACGGGGACGTTCAGCTATGGCAACCTGAGCACGCAATGTCCGGGACCGGGAGCGGGAGTGCCCGCGGCGCTGCAGATCGCATTCCCGCAGACCACCGGACAGTACATCCGCCTGCGGGCGCTGTCGGAAGTCAACGGCCATCCCTACACCTCGGTGGCCGAGATCAACGTGCTGGGGCAGTAAACAACCGCGCGGGATTCAGTTTAGGATTTCAGCCCGACGGTCTGCGCCCGGCCGTGCTGGAAGGCGCCCACGAATGCCTCCACCACCTTGCCATCGAACTCCGTGCCCGCGCGCTCCGAGATGTTGCCGATGGCCACGCTGGGCGGCATTCCGCCCTGGCCGCTGGTGAGGTTCTCATAGGCATCGGCCACCGCCAGGATGCGCGATTCCAGGGGCGTGTCCTGGTAGGAGACGGGCTTCCCGTCGATCGGCTCCGAATACGCCAGCAGGATGGGGATAACGCGCCGCAATGATCCCCCCACGGGAGGCAGCGCGGCCTTGCCCCTGGCCATGTCACGCTGCACCCTGCGGAAATCGTCGGCGGTGAAGTTCGCCGACTTGCAGAGGATTTCGCGGCTGATGCCCAGCTTATCGACGTCGTGCAGCAGGGCGGCGGCGCGGATGTCCTCGATCCGCTCCGAGCCCAGGTCCATGCGTTCGGCGATCTTGGTGGCGCAGATGGAAACGCGATAGGAGTGGTTCTGGCTGTATTTGTCGTTGGCGACGATGTGTTGCAGGATGAGCAGGATTCCGCGGTAGCTGTCGCGCAGTTCGCGCAGG
>Ga0181530_10001997_pt1 | contig 24983 bp, 22 predicted proteins | sample PEATcosm2014_Bin_42_FD_119769 | JGI IMG/M metagenome (GOLD analysis project Ga0181530, IMG submission 119769) | Peatland microbial communities from MTU Mesocosm Facility, Houghton, MI, USA - PEATcosm2014_Bin10_60_metaG | ecosystem: Environmental > Terrestrial > Soil > Wetlands > Peat | place... | reverse complement strand
GGAAGCGGCCCAATTCTACGCGGCGTTTCCGCTGACCTATGTGGCCACATTGAAGAAGGCGAATGGCTGAACTGGTTCCACTGCCGCTTCCGCTGCTGTTGCGGCGGGCGTTCCACGAATACCGGAACGAAGACAAGATCTTCGATTTGCCTGGAGCCAAGTTCTTTCGGGGCTTTCCGGATCTGGACCTAACGGTCGAGTTCCACGGGCATCGCGCGTCCACGCCGCTGGGGCCGGCGGCGGGGCCGCACGGGCAACTGGTGCAGAACATCGCGCTCGCGTGGCTGGGCGGCGCGCGCATCATCGAACTGAAGACGGTGCAGATCCTCGACGAGTTGAAGATTCCGCGGCCGTGCATCGACGTTGCCAACGTGGGCTACAACGTGGAGTGGTCGCAGGAACTCAAGCTGGAGCAATCGCTGCGCGAGTATGTCGGCGCGGCGATGTTTCTGGAGATTCTGAAAGCGTCCAAGCTGCCGGGCGAAGGCATTCCCGCGGACACGGTCTTCGACATGAGCGTGGGTTATAGCCTGGAAGGCATCCGATCGCCGCGCGTGCGTGCGTGGATCGCGTCGATGCTGGATGCAACGGCGGTGATCGACGAGCTGCGGCCACAGCTCGATGGCGAGTGGGCGCGCTATCGCGACCTGCCGTTCCCGGAGCGCATCAGCGACACCATCAGCCTCTCGACGTTTCACGGCTGCCCGGCGGGGGAAATCGAAGGCATCGTGACTTTCCTGCTGGTGGAGATGGGCTGCCACGTCTGCATCAAGCTGAACCCGACCCTGCTGGGCCGCGGCGAGGTGGAGCATCTGCTGCATGACGTGCTGGGCTACCACGAGCTGGAGGTTCATCCGCCGGCGTTTGAGAACGATCTGCGGTTCGACGAAGCGCTGGACCTGATTCCGCGCCTGCAGGGCGTGGCGCGGGCGCACGGGCGTAGCCTTTCGGTGAAATTCACCAACACGCTGGTGGTGAAGAATCACAAGACCTTTTTCAGCGACGGAGAGATGTACCTGTCGGGCGCGCCGCTGCACGTGATTGCGCTCAACCTGGTGAAGAAGTTTCGCGAGCAGCAGCGCGAGCCGATTCCGGTTTCGTTCTCCGGCGGCCTGGACTCGAACAACGTAGCGCGCGCGGTGGCCATGAACTTCGTGCCGGTGACCAGTTGCACCGATCTCCTGCGGCCCGGCGGCTACGGACGGATGATCCGCTACCTGGAAAACCTGGGCGCGGCGATGCGTGAGTTGGGAGTGGACAACATCGGGGATTTCGTTCTGAGGTTTCGCGGGCAGGCCGAGCGGGCGGCGGGAGATGTGAATGCCGCCGGCCTGCTCAACACGCCGATCCTGGTGGCGGAAGCCACGGCCGATCCGAAGTACAGGTGGGAGCGCAACCAGGGTGTGCCGCGAAAGATTGGCTCCAAGCTCTGGCTCTACGACTGCATCACCTGCGACAAGTGCGTGCCGGTCTGCCCGAATGATGCGAACTTCGTGTACGAAACCGGCGCGGTGGATCTCGCGTATGACAACTACGAACTTGTCCCCAGGAGGGCGGACCCCCCGGTCCGCGGCCGACCCCCTGGCCGGTCTGCCGGGGGCGAATTACGCGCCGTTCCCGGTGGCGTGCTGCGCGTGGCCAAAGCGCGCCAGTTCGCCAACTACGCCGACGCGTGCAACGAGTGCGGCAACTGCGACATCTTCTGTCCCGAAGACGGCGGGCCGTTCGTCGAGAAGCCGCGCTTCTTCGGCAGCCTGGAGACTTTTCACAGGGACGCGGGCCGGAACGGATTCCATATCGACTACGAGCGGAACGCCATCCACGGCGTGATCGCGGGGGAATCGTACGTTCTGACGCTGGATCGGGCGGCGGACAGCGCCCTTTTCGAGCGGGACGACGCCGCGATCGAAATCCGTCTCAGCGATAACCGCGCGCTCGGCTGGATGCCGAAGAGCGGCGCCGCGGACGCCCCGCGCACGCTCGATCTGCTGCCGTATCTGAAGCTCAGGCTGTTGCTGGAATCCATCGGCGACCCGCGCCACGCCCATTTTGCCAACGCCGCCGCCCTTCCGGCGGCTGCTCACGGGAATGAAACTCATGATTGAAACCAAGCAAGCGCACTTCAAAGGCAAGGACTGGATCACCACCGAGGAATGGTCTGACAACGAGCTGGATGTGATGCTCGACGTAGCGGCCGACCTGAAGCGGAAATTCAAGGGGCGGATACCGCATCGCTACCTGCCGGACCAGACCATTTTCCTGATGTTCTTCGACAAGTCCACGCGCACGCGGAATTCCTTCGAGGCGGGCATCACGCAGCTCGGCGGGCATGGACATTTTCTGACCTCGGACGTGATGCAGATCTCGCACGGCGAGAGCGCCAAGGATACCGGCATCATCCTTTCCAGTTACGGCCACGCCATCGCCATTCGCCACGACCTGGTCCCGGGTGAGGGCAACGCCTACATGCGCGAAGTGGCTAAGTGGGCGGATGCTCCGGTGATCAACATGCAGTGCGACGTGGACCACCCCTGCCAGACGCTGGCCGACCTGATGACCATCCGCGAGTTGCGCGGGCACAATACGCGCAAGCTGAAAGTTGCAGTCTCGTGGGCCTATGCGCCGAGCTATGCCAAGCCGCTCTCGGTGCCGCAGGGGCTGATCATGTTGCTGCCGCGCTTCGGCATGGACGTGGTGCTGGCGCACCCGCCGGAATACGGATTGATGCCCGGTACGGTGGCGGCGGCGCACGCCAACGCGGCGCGCGGCGGCGGGCGGTTCCACACCGTCGACAACATGGACGAAGCGTTTCGCGATGCCGACGTGGTGATCCCCAAGAGTTGGGGATGCCTGGACACGATGGGGGCCAACCCGGCGGAATCGCTGCGCATCGCCAGGCAGTACACGCACTGGATCTGCAATGCGGAGCGCATGAAGCTCGGGAAGAAGGACGTGCTCTACATGCACCCGCTGCCGGCCGACCGCGGCAACGAGGTGACCGACGAGGTGATCGACGGACCCAACTCGGTGGTATACCAGGAAGCCGAGAACCGGCTGCACACGGCCAAGGCGATCATGGCGCTGACCATGGCGGAGCAGCCGGTGGAGTACGAGATCGGCTGATGCGCGAAACACTGGTCATTGCGTTGGGCGGCAACTCCATCACGCGTCCGGGAGAGCCCGGCACGATTCCGCAGCAGTTTGCGCACACCGCGGAGACGCTGAATCACCTGGCGCCGCTGTTTCACAGCGGCGCGCGCATCGCCATCACCCACGGCAACGGGCCGCAGATCGGCAACATCCTGATCCGCTCGGAAGAGGGGGAACGGCGCGTGCCGCGGCTGCCTCTGGACACCTGCGTTTCCGATTCGCAGGGCGGCATGGGCTACATGATCCAGCGGGTGGCCTGCGAGTTGTTCCGGCGGGAGAACCTGCGGCGCACCGCCGCCACCATCATCACCCAGGTGCTGGTGAACGAAGGCGACCCGGAGATGGTGCACCCCAGCAAGCCCATCGGCCGGTTTTATGGGGTGGATGAGATCGCGGGCATTCGCGCGGAGCGGCCGCATTGGGAGATGCGCGAACTTGAAGCGGGGCGCTGGCGGCGCGTGGTGGCGTCGCCGCGTCCGCTACGGATTATCGAGAGCGATGCCATCGCCTGCCTGCTGGATGCGGGAATCGTGGCGATCGCAGCCGGCGGCGGCGGCATTCCGGTGGCGTGGGAAGGCGCGAGGCTGGTAGGCGTGGAAGGCGTAATCGATAAGGACCTGGTCTCGGCGTTGCTGGCGCGCGACCTGCACGCACAGAAGCTGATCATCGTGACTTCGGTGGACCGCGTGGCGCTCCGGTTCGGCCGCCCCGACCAGCGCTGGCTGGATACCGTCCCGGCAGAACAGGCGCGCGAATACCTGGCGGCGGGTGAGTTCCCGGCGGGGTCGATGGGACCCAAAATCGAAGCTGCCATTGATTTCGTATCGCAGGGCGGCGAGGAGTGCATTATCACCTCCACCGAGCGCGTCGCGCAAGCCGTGCGCGGCTCGGCCGGAACGCACATCGTGGCATCATGATCCTGACCAACGCGCGCATCCTGACGTTCGACGACGACAGCCGGGTAATCGATTCCGGCAGCGTCGAAGTCCGCGCCGACGGCAGTATCGGGTCTGTGCGGAGTGGCCGCGCGCGCGGCGCGGACACCGTGGATGCCGGCGGCCGCCTGCTCATGCCGGCGCTGATCAACTGCCACTCGCATCTTTACAGCACTCTGGCGCGGGGTATAACGCTCCCCGGCGCGCCTCCCGCGGATTTTCCGGCGATTCTGAAGAGGCTGTGGTGGCGATTGGATCGCGCGCTGAATCTGGAAGACGTGTACTACAGCGCTCTGGTCGGGCTGATCGACTCGGCCAAGAACGGCGTCGGTACCGTGATCGATCACCATTCGAGCCCCAACGCCTGCGCCGGGAGCCTGGATGCGATCGAGCGGGCGTATCGCAAGGTGGGCTTGCGCGGGGCGACGTGTTACGAAACCAGCGACCGTGACGGCAAAGCCGCCGCGGCAGCCGCGATCGCCGAGAACGTCCGGTTCCTCGAGCGCCGCCGGCGGGATGACACGGTGGGAGCGGCATTCGGCCTGCATGCGGCTTTCACGCTGAGCGACCGCACGCTGCGCGCGTGCGTGGAGGCCAACCAGCGGCTCGCCGGCGCGTTCCACATCCATGTTTCGGAAGACCGCTGCGACCGCGGAGCGGTGAGCCGCTTAAGCCGGCTGGGCATTCTCGATGGGCGCACGCTGGCCGCGCACGCCATCCACGTGACCGCCGCGGAGCGCAAAGCGCTCGCGCGCAGCGGCGTGAACGTGGTCCACAACCCGCAGTCCAACTGCAATAACGCGGTGGGCACGGCGGCGCTGGTCGAGCTGTTTCGCGACGGCGTGACAGTGGGGCTGGGTTCGGATGGCTATTCGCCGCGGCTCTGGGAAGAATTCAAGACGGCCTTGCATCTGCAGAAAGTGCGGGCGCGCGATCCTCGCGCGGGCTATGCGGAAGCTTACGCCGCGGCATTTCAGAACAACCGCACCATCGTGCGGAAAATCTGGGGCGTGGAAGTGGGCCGCATCGCGCCCGGCGCGAAGGCCGACCTGGCTCTGTTTGATTACTTCCCCCCGACGCCCATGGAGGCCGGCAATCTGTTTGGCCACCTGCTGTTCGGAATCTCGAACGCGCCGGTGGATTCGTTGATGGTCAACGGCCGCTGGGTGTTGCGCGATAAGCAATGCGTCAACCTGGACGAGCGCCGCGTGGCTGACAGGGCGTCGCGGCGCGCGCGGGCGCTCTGGGAGAGATTCTAGGAGACTCATGAAAACTACCGTACCCGGTCCCACCTATCAAGAGATGTTGCACCCGGAGTTGCTGCCGACGGCAATCCGGGGCGCGGCCCTGGCGGGCGCGGCCACTGAGCTCGATTCCATCAACTTGTTCAACATTACGTGGCGCGGGGCCGACAACCAGGTGCGGCACGTAGTGCTGCCCAGGGAGCTCACGGGCGTGCGCGCCAACATCGTGGTGATGGTGGGCCGGCAGTTTCCATCCGGGAGCCACAAGGTGGGTCCGGCCTACACCACGCTGATGGAGGGCGAGCTGGCGGGAGAGATCTCACCCGGCGTGCACACCATCATCGGCCCATCGACGGGCAACTTCGGCATCGGCGTGGCGTATGTTTCCAAGCTCAAGGGCTACCCCGCCGTCGTGATCATGCCGGAGGGGATGAGCCGCGAACGGTACGAGCGCATTCGTCAATATGGCGGACGACTGGACCTGACGCCCGGATCGGAGAGCGACGTCATCCTGGTACTGGAGCGGACCGAGGATTACAAGAAGGACCCGAAGAACAAAATCCTAGCGCAGTTCGAGCTGCTGCCCAACTATCGCTTCCACCGTTACGTGACCGGGCGCAGCGCCGTCGATGCGGCGCGGAGTCACGGAAACGGGCACGTCGCCGGATTCGTTTCGGCGCCGGGCTCGGCCGGGACGCTTGCCGCGGGCGATGAGATCAAGGCGCAATATCCGGAGGCGGTGGTGTGCGCGCTCGAGCCCAAGGAATGCTCCACGCTGTTCAACAACGGCCGTGGGACGCACCGCATCGAGGGCATCGGCGACAAGATGGTGACGCTGATTCACAACGTGTTGACCACCGACTACGTGATGCTGGTGCATGATGACGATTGCGTGATCGGCCTGGAGTTGCTGGAGCGGCGCGCGGCGATGGTGGAGCAGGTTCTGGGAATGCCGCAGGGAAGCCTGGCGGCGTTCGCGGGCATGTTCGGAGTTTCGGGCATCTGCAACGTTCTGGGCGCGATTCGCCTGGCCCGGCATCTGAAACTGGGCCCGGAAGACAACGTGGTGACGATCGCTACGGACGGCTTCGACCGGTACCCGTCGGTTCTCGCCGACCTGGAAAAGCGGCGCGGGCCGGTGGATGCGTCGTCGTTCGAAGAAGTGTTTCGCGGAGGCACGCCGGAGGAGATCCTGGACGTGCGGGGCAAGGACGAGAAGCAGCGGCTCTTCGATTACAAGGAGCAATTGTGGAGCGGCTTCCATTACTCGCACGCGTACCTGGAGGGCATGCAATCGCAGGGCTTCTGGGACGGGGAATTCGAAAAAGTAGAGGCGATTGACCGCGCGCTGATCAGCTCGCGCAAGTAAGACGCAAGAAAGTGGCTGGCTGCGAATTCCGTTGGACCAGGCAGCGCTGGGCCCCATCCCAGCCCTCCACCCGCACTGAGGTTCCGCGCCTTTCCACCTTATAAACGGCGGTCGCGCCGAATTCCGCGCCCAGGGCGGGCAGGGACCATCCGGATGGATCGAGCATGCGCATGCCGCCCTGGCGGTCGATCAAGATGGCCATGTCCTGCAAGCTGCCGTCGCCGTTCGCCGCGATATCCAGGATGTCACCGGCCTGCTGCAGAAAAGCTCTCACGAAAGGCTTATCGGCGGCGGGCGGAGTTTTTTCGGCGAAGATTTTGAGACTACCTTCAGCGTGCTCGGCAGGCGGTGCCGCCTGCGATCTTTCATGCCCCGGCTGCGACGGCCCTCTCCATCGACCGCAAAATGCCGTCCGGCTCGGCCACCCCCATGGCTGCGATCGCGTCGGCGCGTTCCTGCGTGTCGGCAACGGCGTAAATCCGCAGTTCGTCCGCGTTCCCCGACGGGCGCACATGGGCCACATCGCCATTCTCGAAAAGAACCCGCACGCCATCCGTGTAGTCCACATGGCTGATCTGGCTGAACCCCATCGCGGGCGTGAAGAACCTGGTGAGCCGTTCCCGAGGGTCGTTACCCCGGGGAGAGAAAAACTCGACCAGCTTCAGGCCAGGTGCTCTGGGGAAATGCTCCAGCAGCGCGGCGCGGCTGAAGCGCCTTGGCAGTTGGGCGAACAACTCTACAAGCGAGAGCCCTTTCCCGGCGGCGGCGAAAAGCGTTGCCAGGATGGGCAGAATGGCGTCCCTGGTCGGCAGCGCGCTCAAGGTCGCGCCATCGCGCTCGATGTCCGAGCCAGTCAGGAATCCACCGTTGGCCTCCCACCCGCAAATTCGTTGCTTCCCCTTGCGGCGGGCTTCCTGCATGCCGGCGATCACGAATGGCGAGCCGATGCGGGTCTTCGGTTCCACCATGCCTGCCAGCGCCCCCCGGTCCACGGCGTCATTGCAACTGATGGGCACCACCACGGCATCGGCCTGGAGATACTCCGCCACCACCATGCCCAGCAGATCTCCACCGAAGAAGTGCGCCTGGCCGGTTACCGGATCCACTCCCAGAATGAGCGGCCGGTCGCTGTCGCCGTCGGTCGACACAATGGCATCGAGCGGTCCATGCTTCGCGGCGGCCTCGCCGGCCAGGGCCTGGATGGCCGCCAACTGCGGCTCGCCGATGTTTTCCGTGTCGATGGGAACGAACGTCTCGCTGCGACCCGCCGCGATCACCTCGGCGTTCAGGCGTTCGAGCACTTCCACCAGCAGGTCGCGCCCTACCGCGGAGTGTTGATAGACCAGGATCCGTTTCTCACGGAGAGACTGGCCCGCGAAGAAGGTGTTGAATCGCTCGATCCAGGCGGCGCGCGCATCGGGCCGTTCCGCCGGCAGCTCCTGGTGGCCGCTCTGGAACATGCCGCGATCATTGAAGATCGACTCATCGATGCGCTGATCATACAGCCTCTGGCGAACCATCCGCACTTGCTCGTTGATGGGGGCTTCCTCCTGTTTGAGCAGCTCGCCCCGGCTGCTATTGGTCTTGTAGCCGTTCCGGTCGAATGGAATGTGGCTGCCGGTCACCATGATGCTGCCCTTGCCGCGGGCCAGCGCATAACACATCAGCGCCGGAGTCGGAATCAATCCCAGGTTGACCGCGCGCATGCCGGCGTCGCGGATGGCCGCCGCAATTGCCTGGGCGATCTCCCCGCGTCCGCCCTGTTCCGGCACAAAGCTGCCGGAGCTTTGCCGCAGGTCGCGCGCGAAGAAAAACTCCTCGCCGCGGACGATCCCGCCCTCGGCGGGATCGCGCGATTGCAAATACTCAAGCTCCGCCAGCGCGTTGATATACACCTCCAACTGGGTGAGATCCACCACCTTGCCCCGCCGGCCGCTGGTGCCGAATTGCAGCTCTTGAGGTTCGTAAGTGAGACTGGAACGAAGCGAGTCGGTTTGTGTTGCTGTCTTCATTCGCATCCTTACACCGTTATCAATGCAGTGTCATATGCCGAGGACCGCTCCCTTACGGTCGAGCGACAAGTCGCGGCTCGCATTGGACGGGCCTCATTGTTGTTTCGGCCGCACGTCAACCAGGCTGAGTTTCTGCTTTGCCGCGGCGCGATTGAAGGCCGAAAGATCCTGGCTAAGAATTTGATCCCAGCGGTTCAACTGCTCCTGCAACTCCGCGCTCAGTTTCGCGAATAACTGCTGTTGCCCTTCGGTGGGCGCCGCGTCCGTCGAGTCCACGCTCCAGCTCAGGTAAATCAACTGCTCGTCGATCATGGTGGGATAGCGCAGATCGCCCTCGGTGCTTTTCATCTTTACCTGCATCACCTTTTCCTCGACGGCGGCGATCTTCTTCAGCAGATCGCCGGCCACCGGCTTCAACGGCTCCCACGCGGGCACGTTCCGGTAATGCTGCCCGAGCGCCGTCAGTTGCGCGCGAAGGTCGCGGATTTCATTGACCGCGTTGTGCAGGGAGGTCAGCCGGCGCGCGATCTGCTTTTCCAGATCGAACTGCTTTTCGAGGTCGGCGGCCGGCAGTAGGATGCGCGGGTCCTGGCGCAGTTCGAGCGGCGCGGTCTGGCTCTGGCCCGCGGCGGTGAGACGCACCTGGTATGTGCCGGGAAGAGACATGGGGCCCTTTGGCGGGATATCGGTTTCGTAAAACGCGCCCGGAACCTTGACCGGATCTTCCTGGCGCAGATTCCAGAACCAGCGGTTCAGGCCCGGCTCCGCGGGAAGCACTTCGCTCAGCCGCTGCACGTCCGGCCACTCCGCGGGCGCAAGATTCTCGTCCGTCTTGACGCTGGAATAAGTCTTCACCACATTGCCCTGCGCATCCAGGATTTCCAGCTTGACTGCATCCTTGGGCGCGGATTTCAGATAGTAATAAACGATGGCGCCGGGCGGCGGATTCTCGCCCGCCGGCTGCCGCCGGTCGAGCGAATCGGGAAAGCGCACGCGGTACGCCGGACGCGGCACGAAGAGTTTGACAGCGGCGTCCACATCCGCGGGCACAATGTTGCGCAGCGGAGTCAGGTCGTCCAGAATCCAGAAGGCGCGGCCGTGCGTGGCCACCACCAGGTCGTCGTCCTTGACCACCAGGTCGTGAACCGGCACGCTGGGAAGGTTGAGCCGCAGCTTTTGCCAGTGCGCGCCGTCGTCGAATGAAATCCAGACCCCGGTTTCGGTCCCGGCGTAGAGCAGCCCTTTGCGTTTGGGATCTTCGCGCACGGCGTGAACGTAATCGCCATCGGGAATGCCGGCGGCGATCCCGGTCCAGGTCTTGCCGTAATCCGCGGTCTTGAAGACGTAGGCCTTGAAGTCATCCAGCTTGTGACGGTCCACCGCTACGTAGGCTGCCGCCGCGCTGTGCGGCGAGGGATCGATCATGCTGACCAAGCCCCATTCCGGCATCGACGGCGGCGTGATGTTCTGCCAGGAGCCGCCGCCATTCCTCGAAACGTGCAGCAGTCCATCGTCGCTGCCGGCCCACAGCAGGCCCTTTTCGACCGGCGATTCGGCCAGCGCAAAGACCGTGTCGTAGTATTCCACGCTGGTGTTGTCCTCGGTAATGGGGCCGCCGGAAGCGCGCTGCTTGGTCTTATCGTTGCGCGTCAGATCGGGACTGATGACGGTCCAGCTTTTTCCCTGGCTGGTGGTTTTGAAAACCACTTCGCCCGCGGTGTAGATGACGTTGGGATCGTGCGGAGAAAAAAGAATCGGCTCGGTCCATTGAAAACGATGCGGGAAGTCGGCCACGCCGTGGCCGGCGAAATTAACCGGCCAGGGTGAAATATCGAGGCCCTGCTCGGTGTGCTTGTCGAAACGAAACACGCCCTGGCCGGCCGAATAGACAATGTTGCCGTCGCGCGGATCGGCGGCCATGAAGGCGCTCTCCTGTCCCGCCACTTCATACCAGTTGCGCATGCCGATCAAGCCCGAATCGCTCCAGCTCGCGGTGGCCAGCGGGGTATTGTCCTGCTGCGCGCCGAAGACGTAATAGGGGAAGCGATTGTCGGTGGTGACGTGGTAGAACTGCGCGGTCGGCTGATTCATTTGCGGCGTCCAGTTCTTGCCGCCGTCGATGCTGATGGTGGCGCCTCCATCGTCGCCGTTAATCAAGCGCAGCGGGTTGGCGGGGTCGATCCAGAGCGCGTGATGATCGCCATGCGGCGCGGGAAGCAGCGTGAACGTCTTGCCGGCATCGGTGGAGCGAAACATCCCGGTATTCAGCACGTAGAGCGTGTCGGCATCCCGCGGATCCGCAAAGACGTGGCTGAAGTACCAGGCGCGCTGGCGATACCGCTCATCGTCATTGACCGGCTCCCACTTGTCGCCGCCGTCATCGGAGCGGTACAGGCCGCCCTTTTCGGCTTCGATGAGCGCATAGACGCGGTCCGCGTCGGCGCCGGAAACCGAGACGCCGATGCGGCCGAGCACGCCTCCGGGCAGGCCGTTGCCTTCCAGATGCTTCCAGGTTGCGCCGCCATCTTTCGACCGGTAGAGACCGCTGCCACCGCCGCCGCTGGTGAAGGTCCACGGCTGGCGCTGGGCCTGGTACATGGCCGCAAACACTACATTGGGATTGCCTGGGGCGAAGGCGATGTCGGTGGAGCCGGTGCGGTCGTCGACATACAGGACCTTCACCCAGGTCTTGCCGCCGTCGGTCGAGCGGAAGACGCCACGCTCCGCGTTGGGCGCGAACGCGTGGCCCATCGCCGCCACCAGGACCGTCTCGGGGTTGCGCGGATCCACCAGAACTTTGGGGATGTGGCGCGAGTCGCGCAATCCCAGGTTCCGCCAGGTCTTGCCGCCGTCGTTGGAGCGGTAGACGCCGTCGCCGTAAGAAATGTCCCCGCGCAGGCATCCTTCGCCGGTGCCCACATAAACAATGTTGGGGTCGGAGGGAGCCACCGCAATGCTGCCGATGGACGAGACGGCTTGCTTATCGAACTGGGGCGTCCAGTGCGCGCCGCCGTCGAGGCTCTTCCACACTCCTCCGGCCGCCGCGCCGAAGTAATAGGCTTGCGGGTCGCCCGCAACGCCAGCGACGGCCAGCACGCGGCCCCCCCGAAACGGGCCGATCAGGCGATACTGCATGCCTTTGAGCAGCGCTTCATTCACCTGCGAAAAACCGGCGTGAGTCAAGAACAGGACGGCGAGCAGGAGCCGTGTTCGCATCGATTGCCTCCTGGAAATCTCGAATCCTTCTATGGTAAATCGTCTGCGGAGGTTCGGGCGGCAAGGCTATCATGTCCGACTCCCGGCAGGAGAGGGGAAAGAGCATTCGGAAGAGGAGCAGCCGGATTCGAGAGCCGGACCAGGGGGTCCGGCGCGGACGGGGGCGTCCGCCCTCCAGCGGGAAGCGGAAGAGAAGCGTCCGGAGTGAAATTGTTGTGAATGGAGTTTGGCGGTTTTCGGTCAGAATGGTATTGGAGGCGGGTCGCCGGACTAGAGGCGATTTGCGGGGAGTAATCCCGAACCGGCCAACACTCTAAGAACGGAGATGGGTCCACCATGTTGTCAATGCAGCCGATCGGGTATGTAAGAAGCCCTTATCGGGATACTCACGAGATTCCGAAGGGGCTAGGTGCGAAGCACGAGGCGGAAGGGGTTCTCGAGATACTGGCAGAATTTGAGCCTGGCCTCACGGATATCGAAGGCTTTTCTCACTTGTTCGTCATCTGGGCATTCGATCGCTCCGAAGGATTCAACCTGGTGGGAACGACGCCGAGCGACGATCGGCCGCACGGCGTGTTCGCGACCCGCTCACCGCGGCGTCCGAATCCGATTGGGTTAACCGTGGTAGAGTTGCTATGCCGGGAGGGGCCGGTCCTCCGCGTTCGTGGTATCGACATGCTGGAGGGGACCCCGATCCTCGACATCAAGCCGTATCTCTCAAACGTTCCGCCGGAACGGCTACGCCGCGGGTGGCTGGCGGAAGCCGAAGCACGCAAGGGAGTGGAACCGTAGCATGACTGTTTCCGCCAGGACTGCTTCAAACGCGGTTCGATTGCCGTGGATGTCGGATACGATTGCGATGCGCATCACAGCACTGCCGTCGAGGTTGAAAACGTGGAAGCTACGAGCGCCGGCAAAAGTGCCGGCGCGGCACGCAAGAGTGCGTGCGCCACATCGGCGATTACAGCTTCCGCTTGAAGAAATCCACGGCCCGGTGGTACGCCAGCAGCCAACTCCCGTGCCGCAGGAAACCGTGGATCTCGTCCGGGATGATCAGTTGCTCGAAGTACACGCCCTGCTGCCGCAGCGCCGCCACCAGGGTCACCGTCTCGGAGAAATTCACGTTGCGGTCGTCGTCGCCGTGAATCAGCAAAACCGGCGAGCGCCACGTCTTCACCGATGCCATGGGTGACGATTCGAACGCCACCCGCGCGGCCTCCTGCCGCGCGGCGTCCGGCAGCGATTCCACCGCGGCATTGGGTCCGCCGCCGGTCCGCGCGCTCCAGTCGTGTACGCCATGGAAATCCACTCCGGCCGCGAAGAGATCGGAACCGCGCGAGAGACCCATGGCCGTCAGGTATCCTCCATACGATCCGCCCCAGAGGCCGATGTGCGCCGCGTCCACGTCGGCGCGGTCGCGCAAATACAGGCCGGCGCCTTCCACGTCGTGATACTCGCTGGCGCCCGACGGGCCCTGGTCGATGGCCTCGCGAAAATCCAGCCCGTACCCGATGCCGCTGCGGTAGTTGATCGACAGCACCACGTAGCCCAGGCTCGCCAGGTACTGGTTCATGCCGTAGGCGTTGTTGTAGTAATCCATGTAGTGCCAGCCCAGCAGCATCTGGCGCCGGGATCCACCGTGCATGAAGACCAGCGCGGGATGCCGCTCCCCCGGCCCGCTGCCGGGCGGCAGAAAAAGCTGGCCGTGAATCTTCATACCGTCGGAGGCGCTGTAGATGACCTGCTGCGGCACGACCAGCGAAGCCGCCGGGAAATCCGCCGGGATGGAATCCGGCGCCAGGTCCCTGATCTGGCCCCCTATCTGGACGGCGGCCCGCGCCGGATTGCGCGCGTCGGCATGCAGAAACGCCACGGCGCCGCCCGCTAAAACCGGAGACCATTCCAGGCCATCGCCGGTGGTGACGGCCCGCGGCGGACCGCCGGCCGCGGCAACCCGCCAGATGTGGCGCCGGTCGATATCACCCTGGTTGGACGAAAACACCAGTTCTTTCCGGTCTTCGGAAAAGGCAACATGCTCCACTTCGAAATCGCCGGGCGTCAGCAGCGTGGCCGCGCCACCCTTCACCGGCACGGAATACAAGTGCAGCCAGCCGGTCTTTTCCCACGGGAACACGATGCGGTCGCCCGCCGCCCAATACATCTGGCTCTCCGACACCATGGCGTGAAACACGCTGCCCGGGCCTTCGTCGGCCTTCCAGACCTGGCGGCCGGCGCCATCGGCGACGGAGGCCACGCGGATGGTCCACGGCTCGCCCGAGCGCCGGGTTCCATCGCCGCCCCGGCCGGCGCGCGCCGTCACCAGGGTTCGCATGAACGCGATCTGCTTGCCGTCGGGCGACCACGCCGGGTTGCCGTCGCGATCGACCGTCGGCTCCATGTACGAGAGCGACTTCCCCGAAACGTCGTAAACCGCGATGAAGCTGTGGTTCACGCGATCGCTGACGAAAGCCAGCTTCGATCCGTCGGGCGACCATGCCAGGTCCCGCGCCGTCACACCCGCCCGGGCATGGATGAGCTGGCTGGGCCGTTCGGCGCCCGCCAGCGGCGCCGTAAAAATCTGTCCGGCGCGCAGAAAGGCCAGTATGTCGCCCTTGGGCGAAATCGCCGGCGAATGGCCCAGTGCGATCCGGCGCGGGGCCTCACCGGGAGCGGCGATCCAAATTGCCTGCTCCACGCCATCGGTATTGGCGGCCGGGTTCGGATCGGGGCGGCCCAGAAATTCCAGGTCCCCGCCGCGCACGTACACCACCGCGCGGCCATCGGGCGTCCAATGCAGTTGACCGATATCCTGCCCGTCGTCATTGGTGTAGGACGTGAGCCGGATTCCTTTGTAATCGGGCGCCGCAGCCATCCACACGTTGCGCGCGCCTCGCTCATTCAACAGCCACGCCACCTTGCCGCCGCCGGGTGCGGCCGTCAACTCCGAGGGAAACGGCGCCGAGAGAACCTGCTCCAGAGTGAAGGTCCCCGCCGCCGCCACGGAAGTCAGAAAAACAGTTGCCAGTACGATTCGCTTCATGTCGGTAGTCTACTCCAAGTGGCATGCGCTTCAGTGGGACCGGCAGGAAGGCCGGCGGTGCAGGCGAGGTCAGCCTCGCTTCCGGCCTCGGGTATAATCATCGATGCGCATGCCCGACTTGAAGAAGATTATCGCCCTTCTGAAGAAACACTACGGCGAACCTGTCTTGCCGCCGGCTCGGGGCCCTTTCGAGTTGGTGCTGTGGGAGAACGCCTGCTACCTGTTGTCCGATGAGCGGCGCGCCGCGGTCTTCGAAGGCCTGCGCCGGCAAGCCGGCCTAACCGCCGACGCCATCCGGCAAGCGCCCCAGGAGATTCTCCTGCCGCTCGCCGCCATGGGCGGCATGCGACCCGAGACCCGCGTGTTCCGCTGGCGCGAGATCGCCCGCATCACCCTCCAGCAGTTCGGCGGCGACCTCGATTCCATCCTCCAGTTGCCCTACGACAAGGCCAAACGCGCGCTGCACCAGTTTCCCAACATCGGCCAGCCGGGCGCGGAAAAGATTCTGATGTTCTGTGGATTGAGCCCGGGCCTGCCGCTGGAATGGAACGGCTCGCGCGTGCTCCAACGCCTGGGCTACGCGCGGCCGCAGAAGAACTACGGCGCCACGTACCGCGCCCTTCAGGAAGCCGTGCGCGACCAGATCCCCCGCGGCGCGGCGCCGCTTTCGCGCGCGCACCTGCTGTTGCGCCAGCACGGCAAGACGCTCTGCCGCAACACGCGCCCGCTGTGCGAGGAGTGCCCGCTCGCCGGCCTCTGCGCGTTCGCCGCCAAACGCCCCGAAGGGCCTGTCGCGAAACAATCGTTCCATCCGGGCCGGCGATTCTCCTCCGGGAATGTGCCATCATCAAATGTGCCCCAGGACAACTTATGAAATTATTCGCTTCCGTCCTCTGGTTATGCTCGGCGGCAGCAGCAGCGACGGTTCCCACCGGGCCCAATGTCGGCGAGCCGGTACCCGACTTCCGCCTGCAGGACCAGAATGGCGCGGCGCAGACGTTGCACTCCATCCTGGGTCCGAAGGGCGCGCTGCTGGTCTTCTATCGATCGGCCGACTGGTGACCCTTCTGCAAAGCCCAACTGGTCGAGTTGGAAGAGAACGCAGAGCGCATTCATGCGCAGGGCCTTGGTCTTGCGGCCATCAGTTACGACAGCACGGAGGTTCTCAAGCAATTCGCCGCCCGCGCCCACATCACTTTCCCGCTGCTTTCGGACGCCGATTCGGCCGTCATCCGGCGCTGCGCCATTTTGAATGAGACCGTGGCGAAGGGAACGCCGCAATACGGCATTCCGTATCCCGGCACCTATGTCCTGGATGCGCGGGGCGTAGTGACCGGTAAATTCTTTGACGACGATTTCCGGGTCCGCGACACACCGGCCTCCATGCTGCTGCGCCAGTTCGGCATGCTGCCGACCGCGCGTCAATCTCTCGACGCCAAGCATCTGAAGCTGAGCGCCTCGGCGAGCGATGAGGCGGTCCGCCCCGGACAGAGGATTACGCTGGCCGTGGATATCGATCTTCCCAGCCGCGTCCACGTGTACGCGCCCGGCGTCGCGGGCTACATTCCGACGGCCTTGAGCCTCGCCAAAACGCAGGCGTTTCAGGCCGACGCCGCGGTCTTCCCGCCGTCCAAATCCATGACGCTGGCGGTGATCCACGAAACCGTCCCGGTCTATGAAGGGCGCTTCCGCGTGATGGAGACCATCACCATCGGCAACGCGCAGGACCTTCAACCGTTGCTCGATGCCGGCCGGAACCTGACGATCGAAGGCGCGTTCCGTTACCAGGCGTGCGACGACCGCGAATGCTTCGTTCCCGAAACCGTCCCGCTGAGGTGGACCGTCAAAGTGGAGCCCTTCGACCGCACTCGCGTGCCCGCCGAGATACAGAAGAAAGGCGGGGACCGCTGAACGCGGCCTCCGCCCTGTGAAACAATATAGTCTTCTATGTCAACCTATCCGGATCTGAAAGGCAAAGTTGCCTTAATCACGGGCGCGTCATCGGGCATCGGCGCGGCCACCGCCAGGCTGCTCGCCTCGCTCGGCGCGCGCGTGGCCATCGGTTTCCATCACAACCAGACGGGCGCGATTCAGGTAATGGAGTCGATCGCCGCGGCCGGCGGAACCGCCGTAGCGGCCGTCGGCGACTTTCGAAACACCGGCGAAATCCGCGCCGTGATCGAACAGGTGGTCAAGGAGTTCGGGCCCATCGACATTCTGGTCAACAACGCCGGCTCGCTGGTGAAACGCGCGCCGATCCGCGAATTGACCGAGGAACTTTGGGACGAGGTCATCGCGCTCAACCTCAAGAGCGCCGTCTTCGCTTCGCAAGCGGTGGCCCCGTGGATGATGGAACGGCGCACGGGCGCCATCGTCAACGTGGTGTCCATCGCCGCGCACAATGGCGGCGGCCCGGGCGCAGGCACCTACGCCACCGCCAAAGCCGGCCTCATTTCGTTCACGAAATCCCTGGCAAAGGAACTCGCGCCTTATGGCATCCGCGTCAACGCGGTTTCGCCGGGAGTCATCGACACGCCGTTCCACGAGGTCTTCTCGACACCCGAGATGATCGCCACCTTCGTCAAGACGATTCCGCTGGGCAGAGTGGGCACGCCGGAAGAGGTGGCCAGCGTGATCGCCTTCCTGGCCTCCGACGCCGCCCGCTACGTGGTGGGAGAGACGGTCGAGATCAACGGCGGCCAGTTGATGCGGTGATGGCCGCGGGCCTGATATTATTCGCGGGGAGCCGGACCAGGGGGTCCGGCGCGGGCGAGGGCGCCCGCCCTCCAAGCAACAGTTGATGCGCGGGCGGCGGCCCTACGGCAGGAACCAGAAAATATAGCCGCAACTGGAGCAGACGAAATTGACCGCGGTGTCCCCCGTAGCCCAGTCCATCCGGAAAAACGCGGACATCCGCGAGTGCAGCAGCGTGTTCCGCTCATGATATGTCGTGCCCTGGCAAACCGGACATACCAGCCGGTGGCCGGCAGCGTCCACTTGAATCAGGCCGTTCCCCTGCGGAATCTCGTTAAATGTCATCGGCTTGCTCTCCTCACATGGGGCGCCAGGTCATTTCCACCTTGACCGGCACGTCGTTCTTCACCGGCACCGCCAGCAGCGACGGTGGATCGATTTTGAAATCGGCCAGCGTCGCCGGAATCGTTCCCGTGATCCGGATGTCGTTGCCATGCGCCTCCCGCTGGAACGGCACCTGTTTATAGTGGGCGGTCTGGCCTGCAAACTGGATCTCCAGGTCGCAATGGATGGTCGCCGATGCGAGGTCGCTTTCGAGCAGCAACACGCGCACCGTCACCATGGGAAACTGCCCGCCGCGCGTCACTTGCAGCATGTGAAGATCGCGGTTGCTGTCCTTCGAATCGAACGACTTCACCGGAACCGCGATGAGGAAATCGCACTGTCCGGCGCGGCAAACGCCCTTGCCGCGCGCCTCGCGGCTCATCCCCACGCTCTCATGCAGCGGATGAGACACATGATACGAAAGCGCCGATGGCCCGAGAACCCATTGGCTATCCGCTCCGAAAACGGCGGCAGGCGCCAGGAGCAGGAAAAGCGCCAGGATTGGCTGATTCATGAAATTTCACCCTAGAATTTGATCACCACCGACAGCATGGCGGCACCATACGCAATGCCCGTGATGGCGCCCACAGCCCCATGCGCGCCGGCGAGGCCATGAACCTTTTCCCCGTTGCTTCGTTGCTGATATGCCAACGCCCCCAGGATGGGAGTCAGAATCATCCCCGGCCCGTGAATCCAGGCCAGCGCTTTATGCAGGCGGATGGGGCCGCGGGTTGGGGTTCCCGGTATCTTGGGCGCGAAGATGGCGAAGGAAGCGGTGGTCAAATACATTCCCGCCGTCACCCCGCCGACAGCGGCATGGATTTCGCGCCCGGAGGCGGTGCCGTTTCTGCTGGCCGCGCCGTTGGAAAGGATCAGCGTAGCGGCCAAGGGGGCCAGTGTGATCAGACCGAGCCGTTGATGGATCTTGAGCATGTGCGACCGCTTGTCGAGTCTCGCCTGTGCCGCGGCGCTACCCGCGGTCTGATCCGGAGTGAATCCCAGATCCTTCAGCGAAGGCTCTCCGGACTTTTGTTCGGACTCCAGTTTCCCGTCCACGGTGGCCGCACCGGCCGCCGGAACGGTTGTGGAAGCAATCTCCAACGCTTGAAACCCCGTGGCCTCGAACTTCACGCGGTAGTTGCCCGGCGGCAGCGGAGAGAACCGATACGTCCCGTCCAGCCCAGTGGCCGCAGTCTGCGTCCGGCCGCTGTCGGCATTCACCACCGTGACCATGGCATTGGCAACCGGCGCGCCCGCCGCATCGGTAACCTTGCCCGCCAAGGCCCCCGTTCCCGCGGTCTGGGCCATCAGAAAGGGAGACAATATCGCGAACATAAGAACTGTAATGGCGCCCCGGACGCTGCCAAGCCAGTCGCCGAGAGGATTCCTAAACATCCCGTACCTCCCTGCCTTCGTGTTGTCTTCGATTCTACATCCGGTCTTTTTGCCGCGCAGGGTCAAATCTTCCGCCATGGGATACAATACTACCAGATATTAATAGCGCTAAGCCTGTATCAGGCCGTAAGGGGTGCCCATGGAACGAACCATTTCTTTCACGCTCAACGGCAGGCCGGCCAGCGTGAAGGTCGACGACGAGCGCATGCTGTTGTGGGTGCTGCGCTCCGACCTGGGCCTTACCGGCACCAAGTTCGGCTGCGGCGAAGGCTTGTGCGGCGCCTGCACCGTGATCGTCGATAAGCAGGCCGTGCGGTCCTGCTCCACGCCGGTCAAGGACGTCGCCGGCAAACAGATCACGACCATCGAAGGCCTCGGGCAGAATGGGCTCGACGCCATCCAGCAGGCCTTTCTGGAACACCACGCGTTCCAGTGCGGCTATTGCACCTCGGGGATGATCCTCACCGCCTACGCGCTGCTTCTGAAAACCCCCAAGCCGACCCACGACGAGATCATCCGCCACATGGACGACAACCTGTGCCGCTGCGGCGCGCACGTGCGTATCGTGGAGGCCATCCAGGATGCCGCCGGCGTGGGCAAGGGAGGTGCGCTGTGAAACAGCCCGATGGGAACCAGCCTGAATTGAACCTGAGCCGCCGCGGTTTCTTCGCCGCCGCCGGCAGCGGCCTCTTCGTGTTTTTCGGCGTCAACCGCGTGAATGCTTACCAGGAGCCGGCGCGGCTTCCGCAACGCCAGAACATGCCGGCCGACCTGAACGCCTACCTGCGAATCGGCGCCGACGGGCGTGTCACCTGTTTCTCCGGCAAGGTGGAACTCGGGCAGGGCCCCATGACCTCGCTGGCACAACTGCTCGCCGAAGAACTGGACGTCGACTACAACTCCGTCGACGTGGTCCTCGGCGATACCGACCTGTGCCCTTACGATATGGGCACGTTCGGCTCGATGTGCATTCCCATGTTCGGCCCGGCGCTGCGCGGCGCCGCGGCGGAGGCGCGCGCGGTCCTGCTCGAAATGGCCGCCGAACAACTGCAAGCGCCCGTGGAACGGCTGCAGGTGAAGGCCGGCGTGATCACCGACCGCTCCACGCCCGCCAAACGCATCACCTACGCGCAACTGGTGGATGGCAAGCGCATCGAGCGGCACCTGGCCAACGTGCCGCTCAAGCCGGTCGCGAAGTTCACGGTTGCCGCGCATCCCGCCGCCCGCAAAGACGCGATGGACAAGGTGACCGGCAAGGGAAAGTACGCCGCCGATTTCACTTTCCCCGGCTTGCTGCATGGCCGCGTGGTGAGGCCCCCGGCGCACGGCGCCAAACTGGTCAACGCCGATACCAGCGCCGCCGAGAAATTCGGCGCCCGCGTAGTCCGGGATGGCGACCTGCTGGCCGTCCTGCATGAGCGGCCCGACCTGGCCGATCGCGCGCTCGGCCTGGTGAAGGCGCAGTTCGACCCTCCGCCACCCGGCGTGGATGACAAAACCATCTTCGACCACCTCCTCAAGACCGCGCCGCCATCCCGCCCCGCCGGCGGCGCCGGAGACCTGGCGGCGGGAGAGAAGGCCTCCGCCATCATCGTCGAAGAGACCTACCTCAACAGCTACGTGGCGCACGCGGCCATGGAAACTCACTCCGCCACCGCCAACATCGAAAACGGCAAGGCCACCGTGTGGGTCAGTACGCAGGCGCCATTTTCCGTCAAACAGCAAGTGGGGCAGGCCCTCGGCTTCACCCCGCAAAACGTGCGCATCGTGGCACCCTACGTCGGCGGCGGTTTCGGCGGGAAGACCGCCGGGCCCCAGGCCGTCGAGGCCGCCCGCCTGGCCAAGGCCACCGGCAAGCCCGTGCAGGTGGTCTGGAACCGCGCCGAAGAATTCTTCTATGACACGTTTCGCCCGGCCGCGGTGGTGAAGATCCGCGCCGGCCTCACCAGCGCCGGGAAGATCGCGCTGTGGGACTTCAACGTGGTGGGCGCGGGCGAGCGCGAGTCCGATTCGTTCTACGACATCCCCAACAAGCGGGCCCAATCGGCCGGCGGCTGGCAAGGCGGCAACCCTCCCGGCATGCACCCCTTCGGTGTCGGCCCGTGGCGCGCCCCTTCGGTCAACACCAATTCCTTCGCGCGCGAATCTCACATGGATATTCTGGCGGCCAAGGCCGGCATCGATCCGCTGGAGTTCCGTCTCAATCATCTCTCCGACGCCCGCCTGCGCCGCGTCCTGGAAGCCGCCGCCAAACAGTTCGGCTGGAAGCCCGGCAAAGCGCCCAGCGGGCGCGGCGTGGGAGTCGCCTGCGGTATCTACTCGGGCGCCTGCTCGGCCACCATGGCGGAGGTCGCCGTCAACAAGACCACCGGCCACGTGCAGGTGAAGCGCATGGTCTCAGCCCTGGACGTGGGCTGGGCCGTCAATCCCGACGGCATGCGGCAGCAGATGGAAGGCTGCCTGACCATGGGCCTGGGCTACACGCTCAGCGAAGAGGTGCATTTCAAGGATGGCGAAGTGCTCGACCGCAACTTCGGCAGCTATGAGATCCCGAGATTCTCCTGGCTTCCCAAGATCGAGACCATCCTGATCGATAACCCCGGCGCCGCCGCGCTGGGAGGCGGCGAACCGCCCATCATCACGGTGGGAGCGGTGGTAGCCAACGCCATCTACGACGCCGTGGGCGCCAGGGTGCTGCAGTTGCCGATGACCCCGGAAAGAGTCGGCGAGGCGCTAAAGAAGAAGGGTTGAGCCGTCACGGCCATTGCGGCGGACACTTACCAAAGCTGTGAAGGCGTCGCGGTTTGGCGAGGCGGTGACAGACCACAAAAGGCGATGGTCTGTCCCACCGACTTGACAGCCCCGCTATTACGTTATACGATACTACGCAAGGTGTAATAGTTTGACCGACCCGACACTACTGGTACTGGCCAGCCTGGCGGATGGCGATAAGCACGGCTACGCCATGATGGAAGACATTCAACGCTTCGCGGCCGTGCGGCTTGGCCCCGGCACGCTCTACGGCGCCATCACCCGCCTGGAAGAGCGCGGCTGGATTCGTCCCGTAAACACGGAGGACCGGCGGCAGCCGTACCGCATTACCGGCGCCGGCCGCGAGCACCTGGAAGAGCAGGTCGCGAGCCTCGACCGCGTGCTCAGAATCGCCGCCAAGAGGTTGAAACACGCATGAGACGCTGGATCGGTTGGGCCGCACACCTGTATCCGGCAAGCTGGCGCGCGCGCTACGGCGCGGAGTTCGACGCCCTGCTGGATGACGCCAACGTGCGCTGGCGCGACTTAGCCGACGTGCTGCGAGGAGCGTTCATCATGCAGACGACAAGCTGGAAGAGTTACACAAAAGCGGCTGTGGCAGCCGGGATCGCCTGCGCGATTCTGGCTTTGGCCGGGTCGTTTCTGATTCCAAACCGCTATGAGTCGAGGGCCGTGATGCGCATCAGTCCGCAATCGCCGCCCTCGGATTCAACTCCGGGTGCAGGTGACGAGGACCTGCGGCAGCGCCTTCGGCAGATGGAGATGAACATTCTCGGACGCCGCGCGCTGGTAAGCCTGATCCAGGAGCCTGAGCTCGATCTATATAGGGAAGAGCGCAGGCGCATGACGATCGAAGACGTCGCAGAGAAAATGCGGACGCACGACATAAGGATCCGGCTCTATGGCGCGCGCACGGGCCAGCCGGGCGCCATGGCCTTCGTGATCTCCTTCGATTATCCAGACCGTTACAAGGCGCGGCAAGTGGTGCGGGAACTCGTTGGCAGGTTCGCGGAGATGAACTTGGTGCTGGCCCAGAAGGCCGGATCAGGGGGCAAGCTGCAACTGCTCGAATCAGCGGACCTGCCCGAGGCCCCAATCCCGCCCAGCCACATCGGTTTCATGACGGCGGGTCTCGGCGCCGGCCTGTTGCTCGGCCTGTTGGCGACTCTGATCTGGCGGCGGCCGAAATGGACCCGGCCGAACAGCAACCAGGCTCAGTGATCGCGTACGTGGCCCCTCCCTGTGGCCCCTCCCTTGTAAAGCAGATAAAAGAACCTTATACTACAGGCAGCCGGACCACGATTGCACCGGCTGGTTTACCGCCCCTTGTGTTTGGCTGAAAAGGAGGCATGACCATGGGGTTGCGAATTGTTGTTGTCTTTTTTCTGCTAGCGCCCTTGCTTATCGGGCTCACAACCTCTTCGGGCCAGACGGCCCAGACGGAGCCGGAACCGCGCTACGATCCGGCCACGTCGGTTGACATGATGACGGTCGTCGCCGACCTGCGGGAGGTTCCCCGCGGGAGCCCGCTCAGTGGAACTCATCTGATCGTCCGGCCGGAATCGGCCAAGGAGGGTTCCGAGATCATCGATGTTTATCTTGGCCCCGCCAGCTACCTGAAGGATTTTGATGTCACCTTTGAAAAAGGCGACCGGGTCCAGGTGATCGGCTCGAAAGTGAAGTACGGCGGCGCTTCCATCGTTCTGGCCCGCCAGGTGCGGCGCGATTCGACCACCATTTATCTCCGCGACGAGCACGGCATACCGTACTGGAGAGGAGGAAGAACCTAGCGCGGGTTCACTTGGGAACGACTTCCTGCACGGGGGCGCAATAGAGCTGGCAATCTTGTCAGCGGAGGGAAGGCTGGCTGGAGCCAGGATTGGCCGGCCCGTAGGTGTGGGAGTTACCGGCCCTCGACAGCGCTCCGCTTACCAGTGTCAGCAGCAGCGGGAGCATCAGCAAATAATCCTGCGAGTAGACATGAAACGCGACGATGGGACCCCCGGCAAGGGCGGCGCCCAATGCGAGCGGAAACGAGTGCCGCTGAGCCACTCGATAAACGATCAGCCCTGCCAGCAGCATCAGCCCTGCCAGGAACGCCCAAAGCGCGGGCCCGTGCAAAGTCCCCATGGCAACTGCCACCAGGGAAGACTTGGACATACCCGGATTCACCGCCGGGGAGCGAAGGGTCTGCAAGTACGCCGACGGCCACGAGGCCCCGGCCGCAAGAAACGAGATTCCCAGAAGCACAGCCGCTCCCGAAGCCAGCCCCGCGCCCAGCCTCCACATCCGCCGCGCAACTATCAGGACAGGCAGAAACAGACACAGATGAAACTTCGCCGCGCACAGTGACAGGACCAGCCCCGCTGCAAACTCTCTTCCGCGCGGCACCAGCCACGCCGCGATTGCCACCGAAAGCAGCAAGTACGTGACATCCTGCCCGTTGGCGAGATTCGCGGCGACCGGCGGGAACCAGCAGCAGATCAGCAAGGCGACCGCTCTTCTTGCGGGCCACAACCACGCGAAAACGGCCAGCGACGCCACCGACAATAGCTGCCATATGGCATACGCGGCGGAATAAGGAAGCCGGCTGAGGGGCGAGAGTATCACCGCCACGTACGGCAACCGGACGAACTGGATGTTCACGCAGACGTAGCCCAGAAGCTCGCGCTGCTTGGCAAGGAACGCCGCGGGATCGTACAGACTGCCCGTCGCCAGCATGCGTGGACCCAGATAGAAGGCTGGGAAGTCGTTCAAGCCTCGCCAGATGTG
>Ga0181530_10001992_pt1 | contig 25016 bp, 24 predicted proteins | sample PEATcosm2014_Bin_42_FD_119769 | JGI IMG/M metagenome (GOLD analysis project Ga0181530, IMG submission 119769) | Peatland microbial communities from MTU Mesocosm Facility, Houghton, MI, USA - PEATcosm2014_Bin10_60_metaG | ecosystem: Environmental > Terrestrial > Soil > Wetlands > Peat | place... | reverse complement strand
GGTGCTGCTGGCGGCAGGCGTGCTGCCGATGGCCGGCTACATGGTCTGGTTCCACGGCTTTTACGGGCAGTACGCCCTCGACACCTCCGGCGGCACCTTCCTCTACAGCCGGGTGAGCACCTTCGCCAAATGTTCCCAGATAACCCTGCCCGCCAGCCTGAAGGTCCTGTGTGACCCCACGCCGCCCGCGCAGCGGCCCAGCTCGCAGGAATACCTGTGGTCGGTCAGCACGCCGCTGTACGAGCTGAGCAAGGGGAACCAGTTCTCGCCGGCGGCCGACAGCTTGGCGGGCAAATTCGCCCGGGCCGCGATCGAGTCCGAGCCGCTGGCGTACGCCAGGGCCGTGTTCAGCGACACCGCGCACACGTTCAGCTGGGACCGCAGCCAGTCGGACCTGACCGGCTCCGGGCCGTCGTTCCGGTTCGAGCCGGTGGTGGCGCCGGTGACGGCTAATAAGACGCTGTGGTGGGTGCTGTACTACCCGCAGGTCAAGTCCGCGCTGCTGCGTTACGCCGGCCCGGGCCTGGGCCAGCCCACGGTGACCAAACCGTTCTCCAGCGTCATCCAGGCCTATCAGAAGGTCTTCTACCTCAGGGGCACGATGCTGGGAGTCATCCTGCTGCTAGGCGCGGCGGGCATCATCGCGCGCTGGCGGCGGTGGGGCGGCCTGGCCCTGGCGCCGTGGGCCATCGCCGCGCTCCTTCTGATCCTGCCGCCGATGACGGCCGGCTTCAGTTACCGGTACGTGCTCGCGGCCGTGCCGGTGGCCTGCCTCGCCGCCGGGCTGGCCCTGTCGCCAGAGCCCCGCGCCGCACGGAAGGCGGCTCAGGCCCAAGCCGGGAACGCGACCGCCGCGACCGAATGAATCGCCCGCCCGGGTTCTGGCATCCGCAGTGGCTCGGCTCCCTCACTTCCCTGATCTGGGGAGCGGCGGGGGCTCAGCGAGCGGCGGGGCGGCCGATCTCGGGCGGCACCTGGCTGGCCGCCTCCGCGTCGAGCAGGAACAGCGTGCGCTGCCGCCCCCGCGCGCCCGCGGCCGGGACCTGCACCGGGCCGGCGTCGGACAGGGCCAGCGCGACCGCGCCGGCCTTCTCCTGCCCGGCGGCCAGGATCCAGATTTCCCGGGCCGAGTTGATCGACGGCAACGTCATCGTCAGCCGCGTCGGCGGGGGTTTCGGCGCTCCCCGGACCGCGACCACCGGCCGGTCGTCGTACAGCGCCGGCATCCCCGGGAACAGCGACGCGATGTGGCCCTCGGGGCCGATGCCCAGCAGCAGGACGTCAAACGAGGGCACCGCGCCGTGGTCTTCCGGCCGGGCCGACTCGCAGAGCCACGCCGCGTAGCGGGCCGCCGCCGCCTCCGGGTTGTCGCCGTCCGGGCCGTCGGACGGCGGCATGGGGTGGACCCGCGCCGGATCGACGTCGACGTGATCGAGCAGGGCGGCACGCGCCCCCGTCTCGTTCCGTTCCTTGTCCCCGGACGGCAGGAACCGCTCGTCCCCCCACCAGATGTCCACGTGCCGCCAGTCCACGGCGTCCCGGGCCGGGATCGCCGCGAGCTCGGCGAGCACGGCGGTGCCGATCCCGCCGCCGGTGAGCACCAGCGAGGCGGTGTCCCGGGCCGCGACCGCGTCCACCAGCCGGGTGACCAGCCGCGCCGCGACCGCCTTGGCCAGCAGCGGGGCGTCCCGCTGGAAGATGACCTCCGGAGCGCTCATAGGTCGGCGATCTCCTGCTCCGATTCCACGCCCGTCTCGCCTTCGCCTGCGTTCATGGCTTCCGTGGCGGCCGAGTCGACCAGGCCAGGTTCCGGCGCGTTCTTCTGCACCGAATCCGCGAGCCGCCCGTCCGCAGTGCGGGCCTCCGCGGTGGCGCCGTAGGCCGCCTGCACCGGGGCGGACGTTGCCACGCCGATCAGCGTGAACGTGTCGGCCTCCCGGTCGTCGTTGATCCGCGCGTCGCTGAACAGCCAGGCCAGCGACTCCGCGTACACGTCGTCGGGGTCGAGCCGGCGCAGCTCCTCGGCGAGCAGTTCGGGCTGGTCCCGGCGGTGCAGAGCGACCCGCCGGTCCGGCTCACCGGTCTTCGACAGCGTGGCGGTCCGCCCGTCGTGGCGGGAGATCTCGATCTGGCCGTTCTCCGTCTCGAACCGGACGTCGGTGATGCCCGGGCCGCCGGACACGGCACGCCGCACCGGGACACCCAGCCGCAGCGACAGCCAGGCCGCGAGGATGTCACCGCTCGGGTTGTCCAGCTCGGCCAGCACCTCCCCCCGCGTGATGGGGGGATGCGGCACGTCGAACGTGGCCGCGAGCAGCGTGCGCCACGGGGTGAGCCGGGTCCAGCTGAAGTCGGTGTCCCCGGGCTTGTACGCCTCGGCCAGCCCGGCCAGAGCCAGCGACCCCGGCTCCCCTTCCCCGGACGCGGAGTCGGTCACCCGGCGCTGGGCCAGCGCCCCGAGCGGGCTCTGCGAGGGCATCTCCGGTACCTGCCCGGGCCACCAGGTCACCACGGGCACGTCCGGCACGAGCAGGGGCGCGAGCACGGAGTCGGCGTGCTGCCCGACCGGGCCGTACATCCGCAGCAGGATCGTCTCACCGGGGCCCGTTTCGCCCACCCGGATCTCCGCGTCGAGCCGCGACTCGGCGTTCGGGCGGCGCGTGATCACACCGAGCACGCGGCACGGGTGCTCGCGTGCCGCCTGGTTCGCGGCGCGCATCGCGTCGTACTGCGCGGCCTCGCTGGTCTCCACGATCAGCGTGAGCACCATGCCCAGCGCGGCGCCGCCGAGACGGCGCCGCGCCTCGGTCAGCGCCTCGTAGATCGCGGTCGCGCTGGTGTCGGTCAGGTCGATCGTCATCGTCGCACCCCTCTTGTCGGCCCCGATCCCGTCTTGCCCGCCCGGATCCCGCCGGGTCTCGTCCATCCGGCCGGCCGGCCGCTAGAGCCGTCGCCAGGCACGGCCGTCGCGGGCCATCAGCGCGTCCGCGGAGGCCGGGCCGGAGGTGCCCGCCGGGTATGGTTCCGGCTTGGTGTATTCGGCCCAGAAGTCCTCGATCGGATCGAGGATGCGCCACGACAGCTCGACCTCTTCCTGCCGGGGGAACAGCGGCGGGTCGCCGATGAGCACGTCGAGCAGCAGCCGCTCGTACGCCTCGGGGCTGGACTCGGTGAAGGATTCCCCGTAGGCGAAGTCCATGTTCACGTCGCGGACCTCCATGGCCGAGCCGGGCACCTTGGAGCCGAACCGCACCGTTATGCCCTCGTCCGGCTGCACCCGGATCACCAGCGCGTTCTGCCCGAGTTCCTGGGTGTCGGTCGCGGAGAACGGCAGGTGCGGTGCGCGCTGGAAGATCAGCGCGATCTCCGTCATCCGGCGCGGCAGCCGTTTGCCGGTCCGCAGGTAGAACGGGACACCGGCCCACCGCCGGGTGCCCACACCCAGCCGTACCGCGGCGTAGGTCTCGGTCCGGGAGTCCGGCGGAATCCCGTCTTCCTCCAGGTATCCGCGCACCTCGTGGCCGCCCTGCCAGCCCGCGGTGTACTGGCCGCGCGCGGTGCCGGTGGCCGGGTCCTGCGGCAGCCGGACGGCCGACAGCACCTTCTCCTTCTCCGCGCGCAGCGAGTCGGCGTCGAAGGCGACCGGCTCCTCCATCGCGGTCAGTGCCAGCAACTGCAGCAGGTGGTTCTGGATCACGTCGCGGGCGGCGCCGATCCCGTCGTAGTAGCCCGCCCGGCCGCCGATGCCGATGTCCTCGGCCATCGTGATCTGGATGTGGTCGACATACCCGCGGTTCCAGATCGGCTCGTACATTTCGTTGGCGAAGCGCAGCGCCAGGATGTTCTGGACGGTCTCCTTGCCCAGGTAGTGGTCGATGCGGAACACCGACTCGGGCGGGAAGACCTCGGCCAGGATGTCGTTCAGCTCCCGGGCGCTCTTCAGATCATGACCGAACGGCTTCTCGATGACCACCCGGCGCCAGGGGCGGCGGCCCGCCCACGCCGCCTGCTGACCTTCGGGCGGCGTGTAGTCGTCCGGATCGGACAGCCTGGACCGCTTGAGCTGCTGCACCACGACCGGGAACGCCTTGGGCGGGATCGACAGGTAGAACGCGTAGTTCCCGCCCGTGCTCCGTTCGGCGTCCAGGGCACGGACGGTCCCGGCCAGGCTGTCGAAGGCGTCGTCGTCGTCGAAGTCCCCCTGGACGAACCGGATCCCCTCACTGACCTGCTGCCAGACCGTGTCCCTGAACGGCGTCCGCGCGTGCTCCTTGACCGCCTCGTAGGTGAGCTGGGCGAAGTCCTCGTCCTCCCAGTCCCGCCGGGCGAAGCCGACCAGCGAGAACCCCGGCGGGAGCAGCCCGCGGTTGGCCAGGTCGTAGATCGCGGGCAGCAGCTTCTTGCGCGCCAGGTCACCGGTCACGCCGAACATGACCAGCACACAGGGGCCGGCCACCCGGGGAATGCGCCGGTCCCGCGGATCCCGCAGCGGGTTCTCCTGCACCTGCTGGTCCGGGAGGGCCGCGGGATTGGCCGGCGCGGGCCCGGGGGTGCCCTGGCCTGACGTCACTGACTCGCTCACGATTCTCCCGTTCCGCCGCTATCGTGGCGCCGGGCGGCCGGCGAGCGGTGGCTCGCCGGCCGCTGTCGAGTGCTGATCACTGTTCCGCGAGCTGGCCCTTGACCGTCTCGATGAGCTCGTTCCAGGACGCGGCAAACTTCGCCACTCCCTCATCTTCCAGCACCCTGACCACGTCGTCGTAGGGGATACCCAGATTCTCCAGGTCCGCGATGACCTTCCGGGACTCGTCGTAGGTGCCGTGGATCGTGTCCCCGCGCAGCTGGCCGTGGTCGGCCACGGCGTGGATGGTCGGCTCCGGCATCGTGTTGACGGTGTCCGGCGCCACCAGGTCCACCACGTACATGGTGTCGGGGAACGACGGGTCCTTGGTGCTGGTCGACGCCCACAGCGGCCGCTGCACCCGCGCGCCCTTGGCCCGCAGCGCCTGCCACCGCGGCGTCGCGATCCGCTTCTCGAACAGCTCGTAGGCCAGCCGCGCGTTGGCAATGGCGGCCTTGCCGCGCAGGGCCTTCGCCTCGTCCGTGCCGATCTTGTCCAGCCGCTTGTCGACCTCGGTGTCCACCCGGCTGACGAAGAACGACGCGACCGACGCGATGCCGGACAGGTCGCGGCCGGCTTCGGCCGCCTTCTCCAGTCCGGCCATGTAGGCGTCGATGACCGCGTTGTAGCGCTCCAGCGAGAAGATCAGGGTCACGTTGACGCTGATGCCCTCGGAGATCGCCTGCGTGATGGCCGGCAGTCCCTCCAGCGTGGCCGGGATCTTGATGAACAGGTTCGGCCGGTCCACCATCCACCACAGCGCACGCGCCTCGGCGATCGTCGGCTCGGTCTCGTTGGCCAGCCGCGGGTCCACTTCCAGGGAGACCCGGCCGTCCTGGCCGCCGGTCTCCTCGTAGACGCGGGTAAACACGTCACACGCCCAGCGGATGTCGAATGTGGTGATCGCGCGGACCGCCTCGCCGACCGGCACCTTGCGGATCGCCAGGTCGTGGGACTGGCCGTCGTAGGCCAACCCCTTGCTCAGCGCGGCCGCGAAGATCGTCGGATTCGACGTCACGCCGATGACGTGGTCGTCGCGGATGAGCTGTTCCAGGTTCCCTGTGCGGAGCCGGTCACGGCTGATGTCATCCAGCCATACCGCCACCCCCAGGGCGGTCAGCTGAGCGAGAACGTCTTCTGACTGGGAGGTCATGACCTTTGGTTCCTTCCCTTATGCCGTTCATCCTGCCGAGGCCCTCGTCTTCACCCTCAGGAGGCGATGTCGTTCATCCTCACGGTGCGCTGGCCCGCTCCAGGGCCGTCCGCGCCACCGCGGCGACCCGCTCCGACGTGAGCCCGAACTCGGCGTACAGCCGCTGGTACGCGGCGGAGGCGCCGAAGTGCTCCACCCCGACCGACTCACCGAGATCACCGACGTACTGCCGCCAGCCGAGCGTGATGCCTGCTTCCACCGACACCCGTGCCCGGATCCGGCTCGGCAGAACCTCTTCCCGGTAGGCGGCTTGCTGCTCGGCGAACCATTCCACGCAGGGCATGGACACCACGCGGGTCGGCGTCCCCGCGGCCTGCAGCTCGTCCCGGGCCGCCAGGGCAATCTGCACCTCACTGCCGGTGGCGATGAGGATCACCCGCGGATCGCCGTCCGCCTCGGCCAGCACGTACCCGCCGCGGGCGGTGCCCTCCGCGCTGGCCAGGCCGCCGGCGCCGGCGCGGCCCGCGGAACGCTCCAGTACCGGCATGCTCTGCCGGCTCAGGCACAGCGCGGACGGGTTGCTGTTCCGCTCCAGGATGGTCTTCCAGGCCACCACCGTCTCGTTCGCGTCGCCGGGCCGGACGACCTCCAGGTTCGGGATGGCACGCAGCGCCCACAGGTGCTCCACCGGCTGGTGCGTCGGCCCGTCTTCGCCCAGCCCGATCGAGTCGTGCGTCCACACGTACGTCACCGGCAGCTTCATCAGCGCCGCGAGCCGCACGGCCCCCCGCATATAGTCGCTGAAGACCAGGAACGTGCCGCCGTACGGCCGTGTTCCCCCGTGCAGCGCGATGCCGTTGAGGATCGCGCCCATGGCGTGCTCACGGATGCCGAAGTGCAGCGTGCGGCCGTACCTGTTCCCGGGGAACATCTTGGTCTGGTGGTCGGCCGGGATGAAGGACGGCTCGCCCTTCATGGTGGTGAGGTTGCTCTCGGCCAGGTCGGCGGATCCGCCCCACAGTTCCGGCAGCACCGGCGCGAGCGCGCTGAGCACCTCACCGGACGCCTTCCGGGTGGCCATGCCCTTCTGGCTGGGCGGGAACGTGGGCAGCGCCCCTTCCCAGCCGGTGGGCAGCTCGCGCTTGGCCAGCCGGTCGAACAGTTCCCTGCGGCTGCCGTCGGCCTTGGCCCACGTCGCGAAGGTGTCGTCCCACTCGGCGCGCGCGGCCTTGCCGCGCTCGATGACGCCGCGCGCGTGCGCGACCAGATCGGGGGCCTCGGGGAAGGAGATGGCCGGGTCGAAGCCGAGGATCTTCTTGGTTTCCGCGACCTCCTCCGCGCCCAGGGCCGAGCCGTGCGCCGCGCCGGTGCCCTTCTTGTGCGGGGCCGGCCAGCCGATGATCGTGCGCAGGTTGATCATGGACGGCCGCCCGGTCTCGTTCCTGGCCGCGATCAGCGCGTCGTAGAGAGCCTGGACGTTCTCGGTGTAGCTGCCGTCCGGCTGCACCCAGTCGACGTGCTGCACGTGCCACCCGTAGGCCTCGTACCGCGCCGCGACGTTCTCGGACTTGGCGATCAGCGTGTCATCCTCGATGGAGATGCGGTTGTCGTCGTAGATCAGGATCAGGTTGCCGAGCTCCTGGTGGGCGGCCAGGGAGGAGGCCTCGTGCGTGATGCCCTCCTCGATGTCGCCGTCGGAGGCGAACACGTACACGTGGTGGTCGAACGGGCTGGCGCCCGGCTTCGCGTCCGGGTCGAACAGGCCGCGCTCGCGCCGCGCGGCCATCGCCATGCCCACCGCGTTGCCCAGGCCCTGCCCCAGCGGGCCGGTCGTCGTCTCCACCCCGGCCGTGTGCCCGTGCTCCGGGTGCCCGGGAGTGACGCTGCCCCAGGACCGGTACTGCTTGAGGTCCTCCAGGCTCAGCCCGTACCCGGACAGGTAGAGCTGGATGTACAGGGTCAGGCTGGAGTGCCCGCAGGACAGCACGAAACGGTCCCGCCCGGTCCACGCCGGGTCGGCCGGGTCGTGCCGGAGAATCCGCTGGAACAGCAGGTAGGCCGCCGGGGCGAGGCTCATCGCCGTGCCGGGGTGCCCCGATCCCTCGTTCTGCACGGCGTCCATGGCCAGGACCCGAGTCAGGTTCACGATGCGCTCGTCGACGTCAGACCACTCGAGCTCGTTTTCTGGCTGGCTACTCACCGCTTGGTCACGGCTCCTCTCTGCTGATGAAGGCTGTGGCCGCGGCACTCGCGGACTCTGCCGTGATGCCGCCTGCGCAGCCCCACCTACCCTCGTCCAGGCAGCCAAAAAGCCCCGCGCATAACCCGGGGGCAATGACCATGGTCGAGCCTATCCCGCCGGCCGCGCCAGCCTGTAGGGCGAGGGGCCCGGCCGGCCCGTCGTGAGGATGTTTTGAGCCGGCTGACATCCGCCGTTCACGGGCCCGTTCAGCGGCGGGCGCCGGGGACCGTCCACGCTGCGGTCCGGGCCCGCGCGCTCAGCGCCACCTGCGGGGCTCGGCGCTGTGCCGCTCCCGGTAGGCTCGCCCGGCATGGGGACGCCCGCACCCGTCTTCGATCCGAGGGCGGTCATTGACGGCCTGCCGCCCGGCCGGCCCCGGGTCGGGGTCATTGTCGGGATCGTCGCGGCCGCGCTGTGCGTGATCCTCGTGTTCGGCATCGAGCTGGGCGAGAGCGTGGCCTCGGGACAGAGCACCACGCCGTTCTTCATCGCGCTGCCGCTGGCCCTCGCGCCCGTCCCGCTGCTGGTGGCGGCGGTCCTGTTCATCGATCGCCTGGAGCCCGAGCCGCGGATCAACCTGGCCTTCGGCTTCCTGTGGGGCGCGGGTGTCGCGGCGCTGTTCGCCGCGCTCATCAACACGGCCGGCCTGGAATACATCACGCAGCCCGCGCTGGGCGCTTCCGCCGGGCAGTACATCTCGGCCACCGCCGGCGCGCCGGTCGTGGAAGAGACCCTCAAGGGCCTGTTCCTCGTCTGGCTGGTCCGCTGGCGCCGCCAGGAACTCGACGGGCCGACCGACGGCATCGTCTACGCCGCGATGGTCGGGCTCGGCTTCGCGATGACCGAGAACATCGGCTACTACATCAACGCGCTCGTCAACCCGGTGCACGGCGGCGTGCAACTGCTCGGCTACACGTTCGTGCTCCGCGGAGTGCTGTCGCCGTTCCTGCACCCGATCTTCACCTCGATGACCGGGATTGGCGCCGCGTACGCGGCCTCGCACCGGAACGCCGGCTGGGCGCTGTTGCTGGGCTGGTTCGCCGCCGTGTGCCTGCACGCCATGTGGAACGGGCTCAGCATCTTCGGGCTGGCCGGGACCGCCGTCGCGTACCTGATCCTGCTCGGCCTGCTCGGCATCCTGTGGGCCGTCATCATCGCGGACCGCCGCCGGATCGTCGCCCAGATCGAGCATTACCTGCCCGGTTACGAGCCCACCGGCCTGGTCACGCCGCAGGACATCACGATGCTCAGCTCGCTGAGGGACCGGCGGCTCGCCCGCAACTGGGCGCTGGCGACCGGCGGCCTGCCCGCGGCGTCGGCGATGGGTAACTACCAGCTCGCGGCGACGGAGCTTGCGCTGCTGCACGAGAAGGCGAGACGGGGGGTTCTCGGCCGCAGCGAGGTGGCCCAGCGTCAGCAGGCCCTGCTCCGCCTGATGCAGGTAGCGCGCGCGGCGTTCCTGCGCCGCCGCCCGGCCCCGCCGCGTGCCCCGTGGGCCGGGACCGGACCGTCGGGATTCACCCGGCCGTCATCTCACCCGGCCCCGGTGCCGCACCCGTTCATGCCGCACGGGCCCGAGCATTAGCTCCCAGGGACCGGCGCGTTAGCTCCCGGGGACCGGCGCGTTAGCTCCCGGGGACCGGCGCGTTAGCTCCCAGGGACCGGCGCGTTAGCTCCGGGGGACCGGGGCGCTGGTGCCCGGCCGCGCCTCGGGCTCCAGCGACACGGTCGTGACGCGCTCGCTGGCCGGAAGCCTCTGGTTGGCCGGGGCGGTCTCGACGGGGCCCCGGTCACGCAGGGCCAGATAGAGCCGGATGGTGACGATCCAGATCACCACCGCGACCGTGACGTGCACCCAGACCAGACCGGCGGGCAGCCCGCTGAAGTACTGCGCGTACCCGATCGCTCCCTGGGCCAGGATCAGCGCGCCGAGCGTCCAGCCCCGCCGAACCGCCCGGCGCGGCGCGCCCGACATGGTCAGGCCGAGAATCAGCGCGGCGGCCAGGCCGGTCATCAGCCAGCCGATGTCCGCGTGGAACTGGGTGACGCCGATGAACGGCAGGTGGAAGCGGGGGGCCGTCGCGTTGCCGGCCAGCTTGCCGGTACCGGTGACCACGGTGCCGGCCGCGAACATCACGGCCACCACCGGCACCAGGACCGCGCCCATGAGCCGCAGGTCCCGCCGGACCACTGGTATCGCGGGCCCGGTGCCCTCCCCGCAGCGCACGTGCAGTATGACCGCCGCGCCCAGGATCGCGGTCGAGAGCAGGAAATGGAAGGCTACCCAGGCCGGATTCAGCTTGGTCAGCACGACGATCCCGCCCACCACGGCCTGGGCGATCACCCCACCCGGCAGCGCTGCGGCCAGCCATACGAGGTCGCGCCGCCGCCGATTGCTGCCCGGCGGCCGGTACTGCCACGCGGCGATGAACGCGAGGCCGGCGATGAGCACGAGCGGGAAGTTCAGCAGGCGGTTGCCGAACTCGATCCAGGTGTTCAGGGTGGACTGCCCGGCCGTGCTCGCCGCGACCAGGCTGTGCACCGTACATCTGGGCCAGTCCGGGCAGCCGAGCCCCGACTTGCTGAGCCGGACCGCCTCGCCGGTCGACATGATGACCGCGTTGGCGATCACCGAGGCGAGCGCGAGCCCGCGCATCGACGCCGGCGTCGGCCGCAGCACCGTCCCCGCGATCCGGTTGGCCGCGATCCGGTTCATCGCACCGCGCAGCGGCGAGGCGGCCCCGGCGGCGGAGGCAGGCCCGGGGCCTGAGGCGGGCCCGGACGTTTCGGGCGCGGGGGCGGCATCGGCGGGCACGCTATTCATCAAGATTGCGGCGTGGAAGCCTCGGCCTTCGGGCCGGGGAGGAAACGCCGCCTCACCTCCTCCAGAATGTCGGTGATACTCGATAGCATGTTCGAGTGCCTCGTTACCGGGTAGAGAAGATCAATCCCGCCTACACGAGCCAGCGGTGCTCGGCATGCAGGCACGTGGATCGGAAGTCCCGCGAGAGCCAAGCGGGTTTCCGGTGCACCGCCTGCGGTTTCGCCTGCAACGCTGACGTGAACGCGGCCAGGAACATCGCGGCGGGGCACGCCGTGACTGCGCGGGGAGGCGACGGGGCAGCCCGGCCGGTGAACCGCGAACCTCAACTGCTGCTCCAATCGGCGTAGTAGCTGGAATCCCCCGCCTTCAGGCGGGGGAGGATGTCAACGTCACCAGCAAAGACAACCGGGACCGAGGTCTTTCAGGGGAAGCAGCCGCTGGATGCAGCGGCTCTAGCCAATTCTAAGTTCACGCCCACCTACCCGCTGGCGTTCACCGGCCCGGTGGTCGCCACCGCCACCTGGAGCCCGCCCGGCGGCAACGCTACGAAGATCACCACAACCTTCCATACCACGGCCGGGAACCTGGTGGTCGCCGCCGACGTGTGAACAACCCGCCGACCACGACCGACCCGACCACATGCCTCAGCAAGTCCACCATCACCGGGACCTACACGGTGGTCGGCGACCAGAGCACCGGCAAGTTCAAGGACGCGACCGGCAGCGGCAAGATCACTGACGTCTTCCAGGCCACCTTGCCGAAGCTGAGCAACGGCAAGTGCAACGAGAGCCAGAACGCAGTGCCGCTGCCCAACGGGGCGGTCACCACCTTCTACGCCTCTGGGCCGCTCACGGTGACGTCATCATGACCAGGAGCGGGCGGCGCCGATGCAGGCGACGACCACGCAGCCGACGGCGGCCCATTCGCTGACCGACAGGTGCTGGCCCAGCAAGGCCAGCCCGATGAGTGCCGCCGCCACCGGCTCGAGGCTCATCCAGATGCCGAACACCCGGGTCGACAGCCGCCGCAGCGCCCGAAGTTCGACGGCGTAGGGGATCGCCGATGACAGCACGCCTACGCCCGCCCCGGTCACCAGGACAGACGGCCTGCGGAGCGAGCCGTTGGCGGCGGCCAGGGCGCCCGGGGTCACCACCACCGCGGCGATCAGCATGGCGATGACGAGCCCCGACGACCCCGGGAAGCGTCGGCCGGTCGCGGCGCTGAGCACGATGTAGGCGGCCCAGCCCACGGCGGATAGAGCGGCGAAGACGATCCCGGGAACGCTCAGCTGAGCCGCACCGCCCCCGGTGAGCAGAACCACCCCGGTGCCCGCCAGCGCCACCCAGAGCAGGTCGAGCAGACGGCGGGAGCCCGCCACGGCGACGGCCAGCGGGCCCAGGAACTCGATGGTCACCGCCACGCCCAGCGGTATCCGCGCGATGGCCTGGTAAAAGACGAAATTCATGCCGCCCAGGCAGATACCGAACGACAGCGCGATGGCCGCATCACGCCAGGCGCGGCGCTCGACCAGGCCGGCCACGGTGCCCCTGGCCCGGCGGCCGCCGAAGATGAGGAGGAAGACCGCGGCGCTCCAGAGCCGCAGCCCGGTCACGGCGGCGGGCGGCAACTCGTGGAACAGGCGGGTGGCGAGACCCGCTCCGAGCTGGACGGACACGATCCCGGTCAGGACCAGCGCAGTCAGGCCGGCCAACGCCTGCGGTCCCCGTCCGGGCCGCGCGCCCGCCTCCGGCCGGCTATCCGTGCCGGTTCCCTGCCGGGCCGGCCCGTGCCGGGCGGCACCGCTGCGCACGGGTCCGTGGCGGGCGGCTCCGTGGCGGGCGGTCACTCCCAGCGGAACGTGCGCGCGGCCAGGCCGATCCCCGCCACGGCCCAGACCGCGAGCACGAGCAGGTCACGCACGGGGAAGCCCGCCGCGTTCGCGAGGACGGCCCGCAGCCCGGTGGCCAGCGCGCCGGTCGGCAGCAGGGTCAGGAACGGCCGGGCCCCGGCCGGGAACCTGGTGAGCGGGAACACCACGCCGCCCAGGCCGAGCAGGACGATATAGATCAGGTTGGCCAGGGCCAGGGTCGCCTCGGCGCGCAGGGTGCCGGCCATCAGCAGGGCCAGCCCGCTGAACGCGGCGGTGCCCACCAGGACGAGGAGCGGCACGGTGAGCAACGCCAGCGGCGTGGCGTGCGGGCGCCAGCCCAGCCCGGTCGCCACGGCCGTGATGATCGCCGCCTGGAGCAGCTCGATGATGATGACGGTCGCCGTCTTGGCCGAGATCAGGCCGGCCCGCGACAGGGGCGTCGCGCCGAGCCGCTTGAGCACGCCGTACCGGCGCTCAAAGCCGGTCGCGATCGCCTGGCTGGTGAACGCGGTCGACATGACGGCGAGCGCGATGATGCCCGGGGCCAGGAAGTCGACCCGGCTGCCGCCGCCCAGGTTCACCAGGGGCTCGAGGCTGAACATGGCCAGCAGCCCGAGCGGGATGACCATCGTGACCGTGAGCTGCTCGCCGTTCCGCAGCAGCGAGCGCGTCTCCATCGCGGTCTGCGCGGCGATCATCCGGGGCAGCGGGGCGGCCCCCGGGGCCGGCGTGAAGGCGGCTTCCGCCGCCGGGGTCGCAGCGGCCGCGGTCACGGGCGCAGCTCCTTTCCGGTCAATTCCAGGAAGACATCTTCCAGCGTCCGGCTCTCGATCCGGAGGCTGGTCGGCAGGACGCCGTGCTCGGCGCACCACGCGGTCACCGAGGCGAGCAGCTGGGGGCTGATCCCATCCGGCACCTCGATGACGTAATGCCCGGCCGGGGATTCCTTGGCCAGGCTGCCGTCGGGCAGCGCGGACAGCAGGCCGTCGGTATCCAGGCCCACCTCGGCCCGGAACCGGAGCTGGCCGGCGCCGCCGCACAGCTCGGCGGGGGAGCCGCCGGCGACGAGCTGGCCGTGGTCGATGATCGCCACCTGGTCCGACAGCCGCTCGGCCTCCTCCATGAAGTGCGTGGTCAGGATCACGGTCGCGCCCGACGCGCGCATTTCCCCGATGAGGTCCCAGGTCGCGTGGCGGGCCTGCGGGTCCATCCCGGCCGTCGGCTCGTCCAGGAACACCAGCTCGGGCCGGCCGATCACGGCGCCGGCCAGCGCCAGCCGCTGCTGCTGGCCGCCCGACAGCCGCTTGTAGGGCGTCCGCGCCGCAGCCGTCAGCCCGACCCGGGCGAGCAGTTCGGCGGGATCGAGGGGGTGGGCGTGGAAGCGGGACAGCAGCCGGAGATACTCCCCGGCCGGGACGGCCGGCGGCACCCCGCCGGCCTGCAGCATGACCCCGACACGCGGGCGCAGGGCCCGGGCGTCGTGCGCCGGGTCCAGCCCGAGGACCCGCACCGTTCCGCCGTCAGCCTGGCGGTACCCCTCGCAGATCTCGATCGTGGTGGTCTTGCCCGCCCCGTTGGGACCGAGGATCGAGGTCACCTCGCCGCGCGCGGCGGTTAGCGTCAGCCCGTCCACGGCCACCGTGTGCCGGTACCGCTTTATCAGGCTCACGAGTTCGACCGCGGGGACGCTGCTCACGCTCGCGAGTCTATGGGCGCTTGCCTGCCGCCCGGCGGCCGGTACCAGACCGGGCCAAAGTTACCGGCCACGAGCCGACCCTGACCGGCGTCGCGCTGAAGTGGTCGTGGCCGTGGGCGGCAAAGCGCTCCAGCCGGGTCGCCCCGGGCAGCTGAATCCGCGCGGCCATGAGCTGGGCCCGGCCGCCGGTGATCTCCACCCAGGTGATCTGCTGAGCCCGCAGGTAGGCGGGCGGCATGCCAAAGCGGGTCGGGATCGCCTCCACCACCGTGGTGCACGACCCGGTGTTGGCGTAGAAACCCTGGCCGGCCGCGAGCAGTTCGGGGTGGTGCGTGTGGCCGGAAAGGAAGCCGCGGTAACCGTCGCCGGTCAGGTCCGCGGCCCGCTGCCGGGCCGCGCGGTTCTGCCCGTAGCCCCGCTCGTCCAGGGCCAGCGCGCTGATGGACGTCCACGCGCGCCGCGACATGATCACGATGATCAAGGCCACGACGATCAGGTCGGCGACGGCGCCGTAGCCGAGGATTTCGGCGCCGTGCAGCCAGCGGGCGGTATCCGGATAACGGGACTCGAGCTCGAAGAACTCCGATATCCGCAGGACCAGCAGTATCGCGACCGGCAGCGCGACCAGCCACCACCCGTGCCGGACCAGCTTGCGGTAGAAGAGGCGGGACCCCACGAAGGCCGGGAAGTCGGTCGGGTCGGCCATCTCGTGCGCTCCGGTGAGCCAGTCCCGGCCCAGCCACTCGATCCGCGGCAGCACCTGCCGGACGATGTGATGGCCGAGCGGTGTGTCCAGGCTGTTCCGCTGGTCGTGGAAACAGTTGTAGGGATCGAGCTGGTGACCGTGTTCCACCCGCACCCGGCGGCCGCCGGGCAGTACCAGGTCGGCCGCGAGGCAGATCTTGGCCCCGGTCATCTCCCGTACCGCGTCGGCGGCCTTGACGTCCCAGGCCAGATCGCTGTCGTGGTTGCCGACCGCCCAGATGACCTGCCCACCGCGTTCGGTCACGGCGCTGAGCGCGGCGCTGAGCACCTCGTGCTCCCGCAGGATCTCCGCCGCGTTGGCCTGCGGGAAGCCGAGCAGCTCGATGACGTCGCCGGCGAGGACCACCGTGACCGGGCCCGTCTCCGCGGACAGGCGGCCGGCCAGGACCTCGCACGAGCGCCCCGACACGTCCGTCCGCTGCGGCGGCAGGTGCAAGTCGCTGATGGCGAGCACCGCGGCGCCGGCCGGCACGGGGACATCGAGCAGGTCGGTGACGTCGGGTTTGGCGGAGGCCATGACAGGTTCATCCTTCCCTGATCGGCCGGCGGGGAAAAGGGCCCGCCCGACGGCACGGAGGGGCCCGACCTCCGGTGCGAACCGGGCCCGCTTCCGCGCCGGCGCAGGGCCACGACATATGACGTTACGGGGTGTCCGGTGGTTCACGGGACGTGACACGGCCGGCCCCGCGATTTACGTCACATCGCCGTTCGGTAAACTTTGCCGGAACGGACTTATTTACGGCATACTGATGTTGTGAAAAACATGCGGACAGTGGACATGGAGCGCAGGGCGGCGGCACACGATGCCGTGGCCAGCGGCGCCGTGCGCCCAGACCGCCCGGGCCCAACGGGCCCAACGGGCCCAACGGGTCCGACGAGCCCCGTGGCGGCACCGCGGCCGGGGGTCGAGCTGTCCGCGCAGGGGCGCGCCGAGCGGAGCACCCGGGCCCGGGTCGCCCGGCTGATCCTGGAGCTGGGTCCGTCGACGGCGTCCGTCATCGGCGGGCGGCTCGGCCTGACCCCGGCGGCCATCCGCCGGCACCTGGACAACCTGCTCACCGAGGGGCTCATCGAGACGCGGACGGCCCGGACCTACGCCAGCCGCGGGCGGGGGCGCCCCGCCCGGCTCTTCGCGATCACCGATGCCGGGCGCAGTGCCTTCGAGCACACCTACGACGACCTGGCCAGCAGCGCGCTCCGCTTCCTGGCCCAGGAGGCCGGCCCGGCCGCGGTGGAGAAGTTCGCCCGGCACCAGGTCTCCGAACTGGAGCGCCGGTATGGCGCGGTGCTGGCGGGCGCGGCGCCCGCGGACCGCGTGCGGGCCCTGGCCGACGCCCTGTCCGCGGACGGGTACGCCGCCTCGGCGTACGCGGCCCCCGCCGCCGGCGAGGCCGCGCCGGCCGGCCCAGCGGGCGCTGTGGGCCCGGCGACCGCGGGCGAGCAGCTGTGCCAGCACCACTGCCCGGTGGCGCACGTGGCCGCGGAGTTCCCGCAGCTGTGCGAGGCGGAGACCGAGGCCTTCGGCCGGCTGCTGGGCCGGCCCGTGCAGCGGCTGGCCACGATCGCCCACGGCGACGGAATCTGCACCACGCACGTTACCGGCCGCTCCCTGGCTGACCGCCAGGGCATAAGCGCTAGTGGCGGTCAGCCATGCTGAATCGCTGCGACCCCCGGAGGGCTCTTCATTTGGCATCCTCCAAGCCCTGGACAGGCCAGGATTCCAGCCGTGACCTGGTCACGCTGTTGGTTCGCGGCTCACAGACTCGGGCAACCCCTACAAGTCTCCCCGCGCTGGCACCTCATGCCCTGAGGCGGATCCGGCTTGATCCAAGCCAGACGCAGGAAAAGCTATCACCAGCCGCTGACAAAACGAGGGACCTCTTCATATGACGACCACCACGAACGACAGGCTTGACGGCCTCGGCACGTACAAGTTCGGCTGGGCCGACTCCGACGTGGCCGGCGCGGCCGCGCGCCGTGGCCTGTCCGAGGGCGTGGTTCGCGACATTTCGGGCAAGAAGAACGAACCCGAGTGGATGCTGGACCTGCGCCTGAGGGGGCTGCGCATGTTCGGGCGCAAGCCGATGCCGGCGTGGGGCGCTGATCTTTCCGGCATCGACTTCGAGAACATCAAGTACTTCGTCCGGTCGACCGAGAAGCAGGCGGCGAGCTGGGACGAGCTGCCCGACGACATCAAGAGCACCTACGACAAGCTCGGCATCCCCGAGGCCGAGAAGCAGCGCCTCATCGCCGGTGTCGCGGCGCAGTACGAGAGCGAAGTGGTGTACCACAAGATCCGTGAGGACCTTGAGGAGAAGGGCGTCATCTTCCTCGACACCGACACCGCGCTGCGCGAGCGCCCGGAGCTGTTCCAGGAGTACTTCGGCACGGTGATCCCGCCGGGCGACAACAAGTTCGCCGCGCTGAACACGGCCGTGTGGTCCGGTGGCTCGTTTATCTATGTGCCGAAGGGCGTGCACGTCGACATCCCGCTGCAGGCCTACTTCCGGATCAACACGGAGAACATGGGCCAGTTCGAGCGGACGCTGATCATCGTGGACGAGGGCGCCTACGTGCATTACGTGGAAGGCTGCACCGCGCCGATCTACAAGTCCGACTCGCTGCATTCCGCGGTGGTCGAGATCATCGTGAAGAAGGACGCGCGCTGCCGCTACACCACGATCCAGAACTGGTCGAACAACGTCTACAACCTGGTCACCAAGCGCGCCATCGCTGAGCAGGGCGCGACGATGGAGTGGATCGACGGGAACATCGGCTCCAAGGTGACGATGAAGTACCCGGCGGTCTACCTGATGGGTGAGCACGCCAAGGGCGAGACCCTGTCCGTCGCTTTCGCCGGTGAGGGCCAGCACCAGGATGCCGGGGCCAAGATGGTGCACTGCGCGCCGAACACCTCCTCGACCATCGTGTCCAAGTCCGTGGCGCGCGGCGGGGGCCGGACCTCTTACCGGGGCCTGGTCAACGTGCAGGAGGGCGCCGAGCACTCCCGGTCGACGGTCAAGTGCGACGCGCTGCTCGTGGACGCGATCAGCCGCTCGGACACCTACCCGTACGTGGACGTGCGGGAGGACGACGTGGAGATGGGCCACGAGGCCTCGGTCTCCAAGATCTCCGAGGACCAGCTGTTCTACCTGATGAGCCGGGGGATGACCGAGGACGAGGCGATGGCCACCATCGTGCGCGGCTTCGTTGAGCCGATCGCGCGTGAGCTGCCCATGGAGTACGCGCTTGAGCTGAACCGGCTGATCGTGCTCCAGATGGAGGGGGCGGTCGGCTGATGGCGGCACTTCAGGGGGCGCTGGAAACGTCGGCGCCCGTATCAAGGCTGCACGAGCAGCAGTCGTTCGACCCGGCGGACTTCCCGGTCCCGACCGGCCGCGAGGAGGAGTGGCGGTTCACGCCGCTGCGCCGGCTGCGCGGCCTGCACGGCGCGGGCTCGCTGCCCGCGGGCACGGTGACGGTGGATGTCGAGCCGGCGCCCGAGGTCACGGCGGAGAGGGCGGAGCGCGGCGACCCGCGCGTCGGCGCGTCCTACGTGCCGTCGGACCGGGTCAGCGCCCGCGCGTTCGCCTCGTTCGCCGCGGCCACCGTGATCAGCGTGCCCGCCGGAGCGGTCACGTCCGCCCCGACCATCGTCACGGTGCGCGGGCACGGCACCGAGGGTGCTTCGTTCGGGCACACGGTCGTGGACGTCGGGCCGATGGCCCGCGCCACGCTGGTCCTCGACCATCGGGGCAGCGCCACCTACGCCGACAACGTCGAACTGCTGGTGGGGGACGGCGCGGGTCTCGACGTGATCAGCCTGCAGGACTGGGCCGATGACGCCGTGCACCTGTCACACCACCACGCGCGGCTGGGCAAGGACGCGCGGATCTCGCACACCGTCGTCTCCTTCGGCGGCGACGTGGTCCGCATCGTCCCGTCCGTCAGCTACGCGGGCCGCGGCGGCGACGCCGAGCTGAACGGGCTGTACTTCGCCGACGCGGGACAGCACCTGGAGCACCGGCTGTTCGTCAACCACACGGTGCCGGACTGCCGCAGCCGCGTGCTGTACAAGGGGGCGCTGAAGGGCGACGGCGCACACACCGTCTGGATCGGGGACGTCCTGATCGGCGCCGAAGCGACCGGCACGGACACCTACGAGTACAACCGGAACCTGGTGCTGACCGACGGGGCCCGCGCCGATTCCGTCCCGAACCTGGAGATCCTCACCGGCGAAGTGCGCGGTGCCGGTCACGCCAGCGCGAACGGCCGCCTGGAGGACACCCACCTGTTCTACCTGATGGCCCGCGGCATCCCCTATGGGCAGGCGCGCCGCCTGGTCATCCAGGGCTTCTTCGGCGAGCTGCTGGACAAGATCCGGGTGCCGGACCTTCGGGAGAGGGTCGCGGCCGCGGTCGAAGCGGAGCTGGGATGAGGCAGGCCGGACCGGAAAAAGCAACGCCCGGCGACACGGTCCAGCAGGACGCGGGCCAGGACGCGGGCCAGAAGTTCGTGTTCGTCTGCTCGCTGAAGGATGTGCCCGAGGACGGGGCGCTCGGCGTGGACGTCGAGGGCGCACCGGTGGCGATCGTCCGCACCGGCGATGGGGTCTACGCGCTGCGCGACGTGTGCTCGCACGCCGAGGTCCCGCTGTCCGAGGGCGAGGTGTACGACCACACGCTGGAGTGCTGGCTGCACGGGTCCTGCTTCGACGTGCGGACCGGCGCGCCAACCGGTCCCCCGGCCACCGAGCCGGTGCCGGTGTACCCGGTGAAAACCGAGGGCGGCGACGTGTACGTCGCGCTCCCGGCAGACCACAACTGACGTTTATCTGGAGACCTTAGACATGGCGACCCTTGAGATCCGCGACCTGCACGTCAGTGTGGAGGAGGCGGCCGGTACCCAGCGCGAGATCCTGCGCGGCGTCGACCTCGACGTCAACGCCGGGGAGACGCACGCGATCATGGGGCCCAACGGCTCCGGCAAGTCCACTCTCGCCTACGCGATCGCCGGGCACCCGAAGTACCACGTGACCCAGGGCTCGGTGACGCTGGACGGCGAGGACGTGCTGTCCATGAGCGTCGACCAGCGCGCCCGTGCGGGCCTGTTCCTGGCCATGCAGTACCCGGTCGAGGTCCCGGGCGTCTCGGTGTCGAACTTCCTGCGGACCGCGGTCACCGCCGTCCGGGGCGAGGCGCCGAAGCTGCGCGACTTCATGAAGAACATGCGCGCCGCGATGTCCGCCCTGTCGATCGATCCTGCTTTTGCCGAACGGAACCTGAACGAGGGTTTCTCCGGTGGGGAGAAGAAGCGGCACGAGGTCCTGCAGATGGAGCTGCTGAACCCGACCATCGCGGTGCTCGACGAAACCGACTCCGGGCTGGACATCGACGCGCTGAAGGTCGTGTCCGAGGGGATCAACCGGTTCCGCGCCGATGCCTCCCACGGCGTCCTGCTCATCACGCACTACACCCGGATCCTGCGGTACGTGCGGCCGGACTTCGTGCACGTGTTCGTGGCCGGCCGGATCGTCCGCCAGGGCGGCCCGGAGCTGGCCGAAGAGCTTGAGCGCGAGGGCTACGAGAAGTTCATCATCGCGGAGGCGGCGGCATGACTCTGGACGTCGGGCGCATCCGCAAGGACTTCCCGATCCTGGATCGGCAGGTGCGCGGCGGCCGCCCGCTGATCTACCTGGACAGCGCGAACACCTCGCAGAAGCCGCGACAGGTGATCGACGCGATCAGCGGCTTCTACGAGCGGCACAACGCCAACATCCACCGCGCCACTCACGAGCTCAGCGAGGAGGCGACTGCCGCCTACGAGGGGGCCCGGATCAAGGTGGCCGGCTTCGTCGGCGCCCGGGACGAGTCGGAGATCATCTTCACCAAGAACGTCTCCGAGGCGATCAACCTGGTGGCTTACTCGATGGGCAACGCGTCGGCGGGCGCACCCGGCCCGGCGTCCCCGGACCGCTTCCGGCTGGGCCCTGGCGACGAGATCGTCGTCACCGAGATGGAGCATCATTCCGATCTCGTTCCGTGGCAGCTGCTCTGCCAGCGTACCGGGGCCACCCTGCGCTGGTTCAGCGTGACGCCGCAGGGACGGCTCGACCTGACCAACCTCGACGAGCTGGTCAACGAGCGCACCAAGCTGGTGGCGCTGGTGCATCAGTCGAACGTGCTCGGCACCATCAACCCGGTCCGCCTGATCGCCGGCCGCGCGCACGCCGTGGGCGCGCTGGTGCTGGCCGACGCCGCCCAGTCGGTCCCGCACATGCCGGTGGACGTGCAGGGCCTCGGGGCCGACTTCGTCGGCTTCACCGGCCACAAGATGTGCGGCCCGACCGGCATCGGGGTGCTGTGGGCGCGCCGGGAACTGCTGGAGGAGATGCCGCCGTTCCTCGGGGGCGGTGAGATGATCGAGACCGTCTGGATGGATCACTCGACGTTCGCCGTACCGCCGCACAAATTCGAGGCGGGCACGATGCCCATCGCCGAGGCGGTCGGCCTCAGCGCGGCGATTGACTACCTGAACGAGGCGGGCCGGGAGTCCATCCACGCGCACGAGCAGGCCCTGCTTGCCGACGCGCTCGCGCAGCTGGCCGGGATCGACGGGCTGCGCATCCTGGGGCCGGCCGAACCGGAAGACCGCGGTACCGCGATCTCCTTCGAGGTGGACGGCGTGCACCCGCACGACGTGAGCCAGGTGCTGGACGAGCTGGGCATCGCCGTGCGCGCGGGGCACCACTGCGCATGGCCGCTGCACCGGGCGCTCGGCGTGCAGGCCAGCACCCGCGCGTCGTTCTACCTCTACAACACGCACGAGGAAGTGGCTGCACTGGCCGACGGTATCCGCCAGGCGCAGAAGTTCTTCGGCGTGAGCTAGCCGCGATACGACCGAATCGGGAATAACGAACTCCAGATGTGACTAGGGCACATATGCAGATCCAGTCGCTGTACCAGGAGATCATCCTGGATCACTACCGCAACCCGCATAACAAGGGGCTGCGGGAGCCGTTCGACGCCGAGGTCCACCACGTCAACCCGACGTGCGGGGACGAGGTGACCCTGCGGGTCACGCTCAAGGACGTCGACGGCGATCCGGTGGTGACCGACGTGTCGTATGACGCGCTCGGCTGCTCGATCAGCCAGGCCAGCGCGTCGGTGATGTCCGATCTGGTCATCGGCAAGCCGGTCAGCGAGGCGATGCGGATCTCCCGTGAGTTCCTCGATCTGATGCAGTCGAAGGGCACGGCCGAGCCGGACGAGAACACGTTGGAGGACGCCGTGGCTTTCGCCGGCGTCTCCAAGTACCCGGCCCGGATCAAGTGCGCGCTGCTCGGCTGGATGGCCTGGAAAGACGCCACCGGGCGGGCGCTGAACGAGATGACAGGACAGGCATAATGACCGAAAACATGACCAGCCAGCAGGAAACCGAAGACGTGCTTGAGGCGCTCCGCGACGTGGTGGACCCGGAACTCGGGATCAATGTCGTGGACCTCGGCCTGGTCTACGGGGTCACGCTGGACGCGGAGCGGAACGCGTCGATCGACATGACGCTGACCAGTGCGGCGTGCCCGCTCACCGACGTGATCGAGGACCAGGCCCGGGAGGCGCTCGAAGGCGTCGTGTCCGACTTCCGGATCAACTGGGTGTGGCTGCCCCCGTGGGGCCCGGAGCACATCACCGAGGACGGCCGCGAGCAGCTCCGCGCCCTCGGCTTCAACCTCTGAGGACGCCGCCCGCTGCGCGTCAGGGCCGGTAACATCGCCAGCAGTGGGTCACGTACGCCAGGCTGATCTCCGGCCGCCCGGCCAGCGCCGGATCCGTCTCCGCCAGCAGTCTCACCCGGTCCAGCAAAGCCTGGCGCTCGTCCGGCGGCAAAAGGATGACATCACTGCGCGAGGCCACCATGTCCAGCAGCTCCGCGACGCCGAGATGGTGGATCCACGGCACGTCCTGCCGCTCCAGCGGTGAGAACGGCGCCCCCACCCGCGGGTGATCGCTCGTGTTGTCTTGGGGCTCGCTGTCCTGGTCGCGGGTCTCGCCGAGGATCCGGCCCAGCTCGGCCACCCAGCCCACGTGCTTGTCCCAATCGTTCCACACCAGGCCCAGCGTCCCGCCGGGCGACAGCACCCGGGCGACCTCGGGCACCGCCCGGGCCGGGTTCACCCAGTGCCAGGCCTGCGCGAACAGCACGGCGTCCGCGGATCCGTGGTCGAGCGGGATCTGCTCGGCCGAACCGGCCAGCACCCGGGTGCCCGGCAGCACCCGGGTCAGCTCCGCCCGCATGCCGTCCAGCGGCTCGACCGCCACCACGTCCAGGCCACGCGCCACCAGCTGCCGGGTCAGTTTCCCGGTCCCGGCCCCCAGGTCGAGGACACGGCGGGCCGTGCGCGGCAGCAGCCAGTCCAGTGCCGCGGGCGGGTACGGCGGCCGCCCGCGCTCGTACAGCGCGGCCGCGTCGCCGAACGCTCTGGCCCGGGCCATACGCGAAGAGCGATCGCTCACCGCATCGTCGCCATGGAGCACACCGAGAGCCTAGCCGCGCACGCCGCGGGCGCGCGGACCGGCCGAGCCACGCGCCGTGCGTTCCCGCCACAGCCAGCGGCACCGCCACCCGCTCGAAGAACATCTTCAGTGGTGCTTCACCCAGCCGGTCCCGCGCCGGCGAAATGGCCCCGGCAGTGGGAAAACTACCCATTCCTTATGCCATGCCCGCATGAACTGCAGGCCCCCAGTCAGCCGCCGCATCACCTCCGCATAGCCGTCCCGGAAGACCGCCATAGCCATCACGAAATACACCACGACATGAGCAGGCAGAAGACGGGGCCGCTTTCCCGGCGGGCAGTTTCCGTCGGTATCTCGGCTATCAAATCCCTTGGCACCAGGCGGGTCAGCACACCGATCCCGATCCGGTCGGTCAGCCGCGCCCTGCCGGTGGCTGCCACCTGGCCTCTCTCCTCTTCACCCACGGCGCTGAAGATAACGGATAAGACCGGGCAATAAAAGAACACTGCCGATTTTGGGCGGGTATCTACAGAAGCCGGGCGTGTCGGGCTGTGGAAATGTGGACACTAATTCGGGCCCCGCTTAATTAAGCGGCATTGGTATGGCGAAACGGCGGCTGAATGGCCTACAGTGGACGAGTCAGAGACGCCTTAGGGATAAAGATGGGGAGGAATGTCATGGTTTCACGCAAGGCGAAGAAGCTGGTCCCGGCGAGGGAGCAGCTCCAGGCGCTGACGCCCGCAGAACTGACGGAAGTCAGCGGCGGCGGTGACAGTCACCACGGTCACCGGCCCAGGGGCGGCGGCGGCGGCTATGGCTACGGTCACCACTGGCATCACCACCGCTGGCATCACCACGGCCACTGGTGGTCGGGTAAGAACTAGTAGTAATTCGTGTGAGCTGAACGGGGTCGGAGGGCGGAGCGGCACGCTCTGCCCTCCGACCTCTTCGCGTCAGGCCGCGCAGCTTCCCGCTGGCAGGCCGACCGCAGGGCACGCCCGCACCGGCTGGCCCGACTGCTGTTTCGTGCCTTATGGGCCGGAGGAACTGGCCCGCCACTGTCAGCCGGATCGCCTCCCGCAGCGGCCCGGCACCGCGAGATTAGCTGATGAGGGAGGTAGCCCTGATCTTTCGTGAGGAGGCGTTGTGCAGCCGCGAGACCCAGCGGCCTCCCGGCCGAGCGGCGCGGGTGAGCCCGCGGTGGATCGCGGGAGCGTACTGGGCACTGCTGGCCCTGGTGGCAGCCGGCCTGACCGCGGGCGCGCTGATCCGGGTCGGGGAGGTGGCCCAGGGCCCAGCGGTGGTTCGCGAAGGAGCCGTGGAGACCGTGGT
>Ga0181530_10001988_pt1 | contig 25027 bp, 24 predicted proteins | sample PEATcosm2014_Bin_42_FD_119769 | JGI IMG/M metagenome (GOLD analysis project Ga0181530, IMG submission 119769) | Peatland microbial communities from MTU Mesocosm Facility, Houghton, MI, USA - PEATcosm2014_Bin10_60_metaG | ecosystem: Environmental > Terrestrial > Soil > Wetlands > Peat | place... | reverse complement strand
GGGGGGCCGCCCTCCATCTTGTGCAGATACGCGGTAGTGGGGAAAACTAAGTGGCATTGGCCAATCGTGGCTGCAAGCCGGCTTTCCAGCCGGCTTGGACGCGCTGGAAAGCGCGTCCGCGGGCAGGATTGCCAGCCCCACGCCGCATGCGGCGCGAGAGTGACTCGTCAGAAGCGGTTCTCGCGTTTTCTCCCAAGGGCGACGTCGGCGATGGTTTCGGCCGGGCGCCGGGGCGTCGCCGCTTCGACCGCCACGCTCAGCGCCAGGAGGCTGGCCTGGAAGGCGGCCTCATCGGTCGCCGGTTCGGTTTTCGAAATCTGGTCGCTCGATCCGTTAGTCTCGTTCATCCGTAGCACACTCTCCGTGAAATTGCGGCTGGCGGATTCCTCAATCCAGCAGGCCGTTCCAGCCGTGCAGTTCCTACCCCGAAAGCACTTTGTCGGCGGCATCACCTGCCTCCATCCCGATGGCGTCAGACGTCCAGGGCGCAGGTTTGCGTGCCGCCCGAGTGCAACATCACGTGAGGGGAACGACCGCTGGGCGCAAGGCAGATCCTAACCTGCAGCGTCTCATCCTCCCAGTGGAACTTCACCACCGTCCATTCACTGCTGCCGGCGCTCTTGGTCCTGAAGTTTCGCCCGAAAACGACCGTCGGAATGCTCAGGCCGAGCGGACCCAGGTGGGTTTCCATGTCGGTCTTGACGCTCCCGATAATCATGTTGGTCAACTCGGCGACCGCGTCCAGCACTTCCTCGTTGACGGCCGGGGCTTCGCACATCAGCATGGTGGCGCAGATGCGGCAGGCCAGCACCGGGGAACAGCTCACGCTCCCGGTCCCCGCCCATTCGCCGGCCAGGCCGATGAAAGACACGACGCCGTCGTTGGCTTCCTGCCTGCCATCCTCGGCCGTAACCTCGCCGCGCACGACCTCGACGCCCAGCATGGTCGAAAAAACCTGCGCCGTGGCTTGGCTCAGGGACTCCACCAGTATCGGTTGCAAGTTCATAACGGCACCGCCGACTCCAGAATCCCAGCCAGCTTCTCCTTAATTTGATCGGCCGTGAAAGGCTTGCGCACGTAACCGGCCGCCCCAGTTTGACCGCTTCGCCCACCTTGGTTTCGCCGCCTTCGGTGGTGATCATGACCACCGGCACCTGGCGCCAGTGGGCGGATGCCTTGACCGATGCCAGGAATTGCAATCCGTCCATTCTGGGCATGTTGATGTCGGTGAGAACCAGATCCACCGGGTGGGCGTTCATGACCTCCAGCGCTTCCTGTCCGTCACCCGCTTCATGGATGGTGCGAATTGCCATGCCGGTTTGCCGGAGCACGCGCTGCAGGATCTTGCGGATCGCGGCAGAGTCATCCACGACTAAGACGTCGGATTCCATGCGGCTCCTTACACTGTTATTCATCGGAACGAAGGCCGGCTTTCATTAGTGCAAAAGCGGAGATTCTGCCGGGGAAGGCGCCCGCACCGCGGCCGCGCCGGAATTTATGCCGGGGGGCTAAAGTTTGTCGCAAACCAAGTCGATATGAGACCCGGGAGCGTGGAATTTGAACCGGGAACTGTCTCAACAGGAGATCGATGCCGTATTCTCCAATATGGCCGAGCGCAAACGCGATTCTCCGGCCGTCCGCTTCGATTTCCGCCGCCCCGACCGCATTCCCAAGTCCCAGGTCCGCGCCATCCATTTGCTCCATGACACCTTCGTCCGCAACCTGGTTTCCAGCCTCTCCGCCTACCTGCGCTCCTACCTCACCGTCAACCTGGTCAGCGTCGAACAACTCTCCTACGCCGAATTCCTCGACGGCCTTCCCTCTCCCACCTGCATGGTTTCGCTCGGCCTCAGCCCTTACGATGGCAACGCCGTTCTCGAATTGAACCCCTCCCTGGTCTTTCCCATCCTCGAAATGCTCCTGGGCGGCACCGGCAAGACCTCCACCAGCATCCAGCGCGAAATCACCGAAATCGAACAGAAACTCCTCGATGGCCTCTTCCGCATCATCCTGCATGACCTGCGGGAAGCCTGGAAAGGCGTCACGGCCGTCGATTTCACCATCGAATCCATGGAAACCGAGCCGCAGTTGCTTCACCTGCTGGCTCCCAATGAAGCTGTCGTATCGGTGGGCGTGGAAGTCCGCATCGGAGAGACCGTCGGCATGATGAATATCGCCATGCCTTCCATCGTGATTAAGATGATGCGGCAGAAATTCGACCAGCAGTGGTCCGTCCGCAAGACTCACGCCAGCGTCGCCGAGCAACTTCGCGTACTGGCGGTGCTGCGCGAAGCCTCGCTTACCCTGGAGGCCCGCCTGGAAGGCCCCACTCTGGCGGTTCGGGACCTGCTCGAATTGACCGAAGGCCACCTGCTCACCTTCGACTATCCGGTAGACCGCTCCGTGGAATTACTGGTCAACGGTACGCACCGGTTCTCCGCCCAGATGGTCGGAGCCGGACGGAAGAGGGCCTGCCAGGTCGATAAGATCCGTCCCAACCCGTCTCAGGGCAGGACCAGTGAAGAGGTTCCCGCGGACTCCCCGTCCGATCCGGAAGGGTAGAGCCACTGCAGGGCGTGCAGAAACGCGCGCCCCCGCCGCCGGCCGTTATTGCGGTTCAGTTCGAAGTGCTGCAGGAACACCAGCACGCCCAGCACCGCCGAATCGCGCGTCCGCGACATCCCCAGGCGCTCGGTCTCCTCGCGGCGAAACTCCTCGGCCCCATCCAGCAGAGCTCGCGCCAACCCGGCCGCCAGCAGATTCCCGGGCAGACTCTCGTAATAGAGGCCGCTTTCGCGCGTCCGGTAGGTGCGAATGGCGGCTTCCAGCGCCGCGCGCGCATCGAAATCCACCACCTCCGGAGACGTCTCGGCAGCCTCCACCAGCGCTTCCGCCAGGTGGAGTACCAGGCCTTCGTTCTCCGCCACAAACTCTTCGGTGACGGGGATATCCTGGTTGGGAATCGCCGCGGCGTCCAGTGGAACGGGCTTGTCGTGCTTGCGCGCCTCCAGCAGGAACTCGCAATCCGGCGGGCAGTCCACCGTCATCTCGCGTTCGGCTCCGCAGCACATGGTGCAGATCTCGCCCCGCACTCCGGGGCAATAGCGCCGCGGCCGGCGCGTCTCGCACAAGGCGCAGGCCATTCCCTTAGTATAGAGGTTGGAGACTCTTCCACCGATGAGCCGTACCCATCTCTTCTTCAAGGTTGAAGTGGAACACGACCCCGCCGAAAACCCCGAGCGCATCGGCGACGAAATCCGCCGCCACGTCCTGAAACTTTACGGTGTGCGCGAAGTCGAGCTGTCCAACTTCACGACCCAACCGGAGTGACGGGAGACAGGAATCGAGGAAGCCGGAAGGCAGAATGTGCAGCCAGGAAATCGGAAGACAGAAGTCAGAAGTCAGAAGTCAGAACGCGCAGCGCACAGCCGGTTTGATTCTGCTTCTGACTTCTGACTTTCCTATCCTCGAGGCGCGGCCCTTGCCCTAGGTCTTCAGCAAGGAAAGGACGGCCTGCGGCGCCGAGTTGGCCTGGGCCATGGCGGCAATGGAGGCCTGCTGCAAGACCTGCGCCTTGCTCAGGTTGGCCGCCTGCTGCGCCACGTCGGCGTCGCGAATCTGCGATTCCGCCGCCGAAAGGTTGGTGATCTGCGATTGCGCCAGGTTGATGGCGTAGTTGAGCTGGTTCTCACCGATTCCGACGGCCGCCTGCGCCACGCCCAAAGCGGATACCGCCGAGGTGATGGCGGCGATTGCCGCCTGCGCGCCGGACTCCGTGCTGATGTCCGCCGCGCCGCCCTTGCCGACCTTGACCGAGCTCAGGGTGTTCCCCTGCGAGCCGAGCCCGGTTCCGTTGGTGGTCGAGCCGACGTTCACGCTGAAGTTCGGAACATTGCTAGCGAACTCGATCTTCTCGGTGCCGTTCACATTCACTTTGACGGCGTTGATCTGCATCAGCGTGGAGTCTCCGGAGGCCTGGATCTGCGTGTTGATGGCGCGGATGGCCTGGTCGATGTCCTGCGAGTTCGCCTGCGTGAGCGAAATCACCGTGCTGTGTGAGTTGCCCGAAGCGTCGGCCGCCGAGAGCGTCAGCGACTGGCCGTCGGTGGCATAGAGAATCGGAGAGAAGGTGAGCGGCTGGGCCGTGCCGGCTCCCGCGGCCACCGATCCCAACTGGTACTCGCCCTGGGCATCCTGGTTGACGAAAGTCGCCGTGGGTGTGGCGGGCGCCGTGTAACCGGCGGCCAGCCCAGCCGCGTTGCGGGCGGCGACGGCATAGAAGCCCAGGGAGCTGGTGTTGGTGCCGTCGTTGCGCACGCCCAGCCGGAAGTCCGTATTGTTGGTCGAAAGCAACTCGACGTGGCCGAGGCCGTTGTCCTCGGCGATGATGCCGGCCTTGTTGAAAGCCGACGCGGGACCGGCCGCGGCAATCGCGGCGTTGATGGTGGCGGCGGCCTGGGCCGCCGTGGTGTTCGAGGCGGACGGCATGGATACGGCGAGGGTGGTGGAGGACCCGCCGTCCAGCGACAGGTCGAGATCTACGGTGCCATCCGCCGTCGATTGAGCGAAGGCGGCGCCGGCGGTAAACGACGTGGCCGCCGCGGTCCCCACGAAGCTGCCGTAGCCCAACACGTTCTGGCTGTCGCCGGTGATCGAGACCTTCACCGCTCCGCCCGTGGCGGAGGTGAAATCCAGTGGGCCGTTGGTGTCCGTGACGGTGATACCCGCGGCTGCCAGGGCCGGGTTTGCGGCCACCACGGCCTGAATCAGATCCGCGGTGAAAACGGCCGAGCCGGCGCCGGTGTAGGCGGTCACGTTCAGGTTTACGGGCGCCGCCAGGCCGGCGCCTTCCACCGTGACGGTGAGCGAGTCGGCGGTGGCGAAGTTGCCGTTAAAGGCATTGCCGGCCAGGGGGCTGGAGAGTGAATTGCCCAGACCGTTCGCGCCGGTGTTGCCCAGGAAAGCATTGGCCATGCGGTCCCCGGCGCGCAACTGGAAGGCGGAGCCGGCGCTCGAAAACGTCAGCTCCTGGTTTTGGGTGGTGGGGTCGGTGGTTATGGAAGCGGTGATGCCGGCGTTGGCGAAGGCGGTGTTGGAGACGCCCGCGGAGGTCATGGCCTGATTGACGGCCGCCACCAGGCTGGCGCCATCGGTGATGGCGGAAGTGGCCACATCGACGTCCACGCCGCTGCCGAATCCCGGACCGTAGATCTGGAATTGGGTGGTGCCGGGGGAGACCGTGGTGTTGCCGCCGTTGCCCGTAATGGCCGCGATGTTGCTGGTCGAGAGATCATAGGCGCTGTTGCCGGTCTGCATACCGGTCAACCCCAGGCTTTCGGAATCCACCGTGGAATTGCCCAGATTGACCGTCACCACGCCGTCGGCCAGCACGCTGGCAGTGGTTGTGCCGCCGCCGCCGCCCATATAGATGCCCAGGCTCTGGGCGAAACTGCCGCCGGTGTTCAAGCCGATGGCCTGGGCCTGGCGGTCGATTTCGGTGATATCGGTCTGGAACTCGTTGTTCAACACGTTGCGGTCGCCGGTAAAGGTGCCCGACGCGGACTGCGACGCCAGGGTCTTCAGGCGGTCGAGGATCTGGGATATGTTGCTGATGCCGCCGTCCATGATCTGGAGCTGGGCCACTCCGTCGTTGCCGTTGGCAACGCCCTGGGTCAACTCCGAGACGGAATTGCGGTATTGGTTGGCGACAGCCAGACCGGCCGCATCGTCGCCGGAAGAGTTGATCCGGTAGCCGGATGTCAACTGGTCGATGGTCTTGCTTTGAAACTCGTTATTGATGTTTAGGTTTTCCTGAGCCACCAGGGAGTTTACGTTCGTTTGGATGGAAAGCATTTCTCAAATTCCTTTCGGGGTGGTCTCTGGCATCTTGCCGGACAATCCACTCATCGTCACTTGCGGCCAAAAACCTTAGCCGCCGGACGCCTCGCGCGCGAACGTTCGCGCGAGCCCGATCGCGAAATGTCATGGCCCCCAGCCGGTGCGCCGGAGCCTGTGGTACCAACGGTAGGGGTCGGCGGGACGGCCCTCAGCAGAACCGCCCCGCCGGGTTAGCGGTTTTCTTAGGTCTTCAGTAAGGACAAGACCGCCTGGGGAGCCGAGTTGGCCTGGGCCATGGCCGCAATCGAGGCCTGCTGCAAGACTTGCGCCTTAGTCAGGTTGGCCGCCTGTTGCGCCACGTCGGCGTCGCGAATGTTGGATTCCGCGGCCGAAAGGTTGGTGATCTGCGATTGCGCCAGGCTGACGGCGTAATTCAGCAGATTCTCGCCGATTCCGACGGCGGCCTGGGCTACGCCCAAGGCGCTTACCGCGGCGGTGACCGCCGTGACCGCGGCTTGTGCGCCGGTTTGCGTGCTGATATCCGCCGCGCCGCCCGCGCCGACCTTGGTCGAAGTCAGGGTGTTTCCCTGCGAGCCGACTCCGGTTCCGTTGGTGGTTGAGCCGACGTTCACACTGAAGTTCGGAACGGTGCTCTCGAACTCGATCTTCTCGGTGCCGCTCACATTCACCTTGACGGCGTTGATCTGCTGCAGCGTGGAATCGCCGGAGCCCTGGATGGCCGTGTTGATGGCGCTGATGGCCTGGTCGATGTTCTGGCCGTTGGCCTGGGTGAGCGAAACCACCACGTTATGCGTGCCCCCCGAGGCGTCGGCGGCCGAAACCGTGAGCGACTGCTTGTCGGTGGCATAGAGAATCGGCGAGAAGGTCAGCGGAGCGGCCGTGCCGCTCGATCCCAACTGGTATTCGCCCTTGGCATCCTGGTTGACGAAGTTCGCCGTGGGCGTGGGGGCCGCGGTGTAGGCGTTCACCGTACTGCGGTCGGCGGCGGCGTAGAAGCCCAGGGAACTGGTGTTGGTGCCGTCGTTGCGCACACCCAGCCGGAAGGAAGTGTTGTTGCTCGAAAGCAGTTCGATCGCGCTGCCGCTGACTTGGGCGAAAATGCCGGCCTTGTTGAAGGCCGAGCCCGTACCGGCCGCGGCAATCGCGGCGTTGATAGTGGCGACGGCCTGGGCCGCCGTGGCATTCGTGGCGGAAGCCATGGATACGGCGAGGGTGGTCGAGGAGCCGCCGTCCAGGGACAGGTCGAGATCTACTGTGCCATCGGCCGTCGACTGAGCGAAGTTGTTACCGGCGGTAAACGATGTGGCCGGCGCGGTCCCCACGAAGCTGCCGTAGCCCAGCACATTCTGGGTATCGCCGGTGATCGAAACGTTCACCGCTCCGCCCGTGGCGCTGGAGAACTGCAGAGAGCCGGCGGTGTTGCTGACGGTGATACCCGCCGCTGCCAGAGCTGCGTTCGCGGCGACATCGTTCTGAATCAGGACCGCGGTGGAAGCGGCCGATCCGGCGCCGGTGTTGGCGGTCTGACTAAACGTGACGGGCGCCGACAAGCCCGCGCCCGACACCGTGATGTTGAGGGCGTCGGCGGTACCGAACGTAGTGCCGGTGTAGGAATTGGTAGGGGTGCCGTTCAGGGTGCTGGCGAGCGCGGTGCCCAAACCGTTCGCGCCCGTGTTGCCCAGGAAGGCATTGGCCATACGGTCTCCTGCCCGCACCTGGAATGCCGTGCCGGCCGATGTGAAGCTGAGCACCTGGTGCTGGGTGGTGGCATCGGTGGTCATCGAAGCGGTGATGCCGGCGTTGGCGAAAGCCGTGTTGGAAACGCCCGCCGAGGTGATGGCCTGGTTGATGGCCGTCACCAGGCTGGCGCCGTCGGTGATGGCCGAAGTGGCCACGTTGACGTCCACGCCGCTGCCGAATCCCGGCCCGTAGATCTGGAACTGGGTGGTGCCGGGAGAAACCGTGGTGTTGCTGCCGTTGCCCTTGATGGCCACGATGTTGCTGGTCGAGAGGTCATAGCCGCTATTGCCGGACTGCACGCCGGTGAGCCCCAGGCTTTGCGAATCCACGGTGGAATTGCCCAGGTTGACCGTCACCACGCCGTTGGCCAAAGTGCTCGCCGCCGTGCTGCCGGCGCCCCCGCCCAGGTAGACACCCAGGCTCTGCGCGAAACTGCCGCCGGTGTTCAAGCCGATGGCCTGGGCCTGGCGGTCGATTTCGCTGATATCCGTCTGGAACTCGTTGTTCAACACGCCGCGGTCGCCGGTGAAGGTGGACGACGCCGACTGTGTCGCCAGGGTCTTCAGGCGGTCGAGGATCTGGGATATGTTGCTCATGCCGCCGTCCATGATCTGGAGCTGGGCGACGCCGTCGTTGCCGTTGGATACGCCCTGCGTCAGCTCCGATACGGAATTGCGGTACTGGTTGGCGACTGCCAGGCCGGCGGCATCGTCGCCGGAAGAGTTGATCCGGTAGCCGGATGTCAACTGCGTGATGGTCCTGCTTTGAAATTCGTTGTTGACGTTGAGGTTTTCCTGGGCGACCAGGGAGTTTACGTTGGTTTGAATGGAAAGCATGTGAAGTCCTTCGGGTTTGAGTTCCGGCATCTTGCCAGACACTTCCCTCTTCGACTCGAAGTGACAAGATTTTAGCGCGTGACGGAATCTTGGCGGACGCTCTCCGGTGCGGCCAGCGGATGAGTGAGATCTTCTCCCGGGACTACGCGGCATTCCCGTGGCGCGCGAATCCCCACCCGGACCCGCGAGCGGCCGACCCGCACGATCAGGATCTCGATCTCTTCGCCGATGAGAAAGGCCTCGCCCTGGCGGCGCGACGTGATCAGCACCGGGTCCTCGCGCTGTACATGCATCCTTTAGATCGGCCGCCCGGCGTTTCCGATGTAGATCTACTGCCGGGCCCCCGATCCGCCGATAAATCCAACTGTAAGATGGACCCCTTAGCCCTCAAGCTGTACAACCGGGGCTGCGCGCTCGAAGAACTCGGCGACTACGCCGCCGCCCGCGAGGCGACCGAGCGGGCGCTCGCCGCGGACGGGTCGCTCGAAGCCCGCGCGCAGTCGGTCTTCGCCCGGCTGAACTGGCGCGAAGGGCGGCTGGCCGAGGCGGTAGCTGCCGCCGACCGGTCGCTGGCGGCCGACGGCGCCAATCTGTTGGCGCACGCCATACGGGCGCTGGCTTGCGCTTCGCTCGGCCGTGCCGAAGAGGCCGTCGAGGGATTCCGCCGGGCGGTCGAAATCGCGCCCGACGCGCGCTTCCACAGCTCGCTGCTGATGGGGATGAGCTTCGCCGCCTCGACTACCCCCGAAGCGCTCTACGCTGAAGCCCGCCGCTGGGACCGGCTTTACGCCGCGCCGCTTGCCCGGCACATCCGGCCCCATGCCAACTCTCCCGATCCGGAGCGCCGTTTGCGCATCGGCTATGTTTCTCCCGACCTGGTGAACCACGCCATCATGAAGTTCCTGCCGCCGGTATTCGAGCGTCACGACCGCGCGGGCTTCGAAGTGTCTGTCTACGCCGTGGGCGGCCGGCCAGACCAGGTGACGGACCGTGTCCGTCCGGCCGTCGACCGCTTCATCGGGTTTCGCGGAACCGCGGGAGAACTGGCGGCCCGCGTGCGCGCCGACGGCATCGATATCCTGGTCGACCTGGCCGGCCATACCATGGACCCGGAGATGCTCCTGGCGTTTGCGTGGAAGCCCGCCCCGGTGCAGGTTTCCTGGATGGGAACGGAAGCCACCACCGGGCTTTCGACCATGGACTACTTCCTCGGCGATACCCACATGCCGTGCCCGGGAACCGAACACCTGTTCAGCGAGAAGGTATATCGCCTGTCGCGCCCGCGGTATTGTTACCGGCCGCTGGCGGAAGTTCCGCTGAGTCCAGCGCCGTGCCACCAGCGTGGCTTCGTCACTTTCGGCTGCTTCAATAGCCCCCGCAAGATCACGCGCGAAGCGGTGGGGCTGTGGGCGGAAATCTTGCGCGCGGCACCGGGGAGCCAACTGCTGCTGAAATATACGGGCATGGAGAGGGTTGCCGTACAGGAGCGGTTCCGCGATTGGTTTTCGGGCGATGGCATCGCGCCCCAGCGGTTGCGCTTTGCCGGCCCGAGCCCGGTGGTGGAATACATGGCGGCGTTTGGCGAAGTGGATATTGCGCTCGATCCGTTCCCCCACAACGGCGACACCACCACCCTGGATACGCTCTACATGGGTGTCCCGGTCGTGACGCTGGCCGGCCGGCTCGGGGTGCAGCGGGATGGCGCCACCATCCTCTCAGCCGTGGGCCTTGGGGACATGGTGACGGAAACGCCCCAGCGCTACCGCGAAGGCGCCGCCTTTCTGGCCGGCATTGTGCCCCAGATCCCCGATCTGCGCCGTAACGTGCGGCAGGCCCTCAAATGCTCGCCGCTCATGGATGAAGCCGGCACCGTTCGCGCCGTGGAAGAGGCCTTTCGGGAGATGTGGCGCACCTGGTGCCGTTCAACCGAATAGGACAGGAGGCCTGACAGGAGGCCCGTCCGGCCGGGCTACGCCCGGCTGGACCGATTGACAATCGGTCCGCAGGTTAACAACCTGCCCCACAAGGGCGTTGGCGGAATGTCTTACATGGCGTTCATCAGGGCCTCAGCCACGCGATTGACATCCCGTTCGCGAATGTCCGGGAAGTGCGGCAGGCCGAGGACGGAAGCGCCGAGTTCTTCGGTGACGGGCAGCGGGCCGCACGGACAATTCGAAAAAGCCGGCTGCATGTGACATCCCTGGCCCCACCAGGCGCGCGTATCGATGCCGCCGCGCCGCAGATGGCGCGCCACAGCTTCGGCCGGGCGCGGCAAAATCACATTGGTAGTTCCAGTGGCCCAGCCGTTTCCGTAACCGGGCTGCAACCTCACGGCTTCGCACCGGGCTATTTCACAACGCGCCAAGGCATTCTGGTACCAGCCGGCAATCCGTATATGCAGCGCCCGCGTGGCCGGCCAGGCGTCCAGCGCAGCCAATGCCACGGCGGCGTGGTATTCGCTCATCTTGGCGTTTAGCGCCGGCAGCATGGCGCTGCGCGCGTCGAGGAACCCGAAATTGCAGCAGGCCACCAGGCGCAACCGCAGCTCCGGATCGGTGGTGGCTACGAACCCGCCTTCGCCGGCCCCCAGAATCTTGGTGGCGTGCAAACTCACCACCTGGGGAATGGGGCCGGCAACGGCGCTATCGAAGCCGGCCGCAGCGTCCACCACCACGGGGATGCCGGTCTGTTCTTCCAGGTCCCGCCACGGCGCGATCCCGAGCGGCGCGCCGAACGGCGAAACCGCGATCACTGCTCCCACTTTGCCCGCGAGGGGCTTCAGTGTCTCGCGCACGGCGCCCGGGTCGAGCGCCCAGGTGCTTCGGAGGACATCGTGGAACCAGGGAATCAACCCGGCGGCACGCGCGGCGTGAGCGGTGGCGGCGAAGGTCCACGAGGGCATCAGGCAGAAGGAGCCGGCGGGCGCGCGACGCGCCAGCAGAGCGGCGGTGAGGCCCGCCGTGGCATTCGCCGTCGTAACCACCCCGCCTGCCGTCATGCCGAGACGCCTGGCCAGTTGTTGCTCGAGGCGCGTGACCAGCGGCCCATAGTTGGAATACCAGCGCGCCTCGTCGATGGCTTCGAGATACGGCAGGATTTCCGCGGCGGAGGGCAGCCGGGGCCGCATCACCGGCAAAGGCTCGGAAGTTTCCGCGCGCGCGGCCCGGCGCGGCGGCCGCAGGGTTGCCGCAGGCGGCATTCGGCCGGCTTGAGCCGGCAACGGCCGGGAGCTCATCACCGGCGTGGCGCGGGCCGGCCGGCGTGGGCGCGCGCTCCCGCGGCGGTCCTCTGAAAATGCTCCATCAACGAGGACCAGGCCGCCACCTGCGGAGCTTGGGCCGCCGCCAGGTTTTCTTCCTTCACCAGTTTGATTTCGCGCATCACCACCGGCATTTCACGCGGCGCGCGGATTCCCACTTTGACGCGCGAGCCGTTGATGCCGGCAATCACGATTTCGATGTCGTCGCCAATGCGGATGGTTTCACCCTGGCGGCGCGACATCATGAGCATACCGTGGCCTCTTCCGGCAATAGCGCATGGCGGTGCGAATAGTCCGATTCCGGAGCCACTGCCTGCACCCCTTTGCGGTTGGCCAGGTTGACCACCAGCGGCGCCAGCAGATTGGCTGTGGGCCCGCTTTCCCGGACAGCCAGCACCGCCAGGCACAGCACGTCGGGGCCGATGCGCGGCTGGCGTTCCGCCGGCAAGTCCACCAGCGCCAGATCCTCCGGAATCACCCGCAAATGATAGTCCGGATCCACCGACTGCGCCGGCATGGTGGTGAAGCACAGCGAGGCTTGCTCCAGGCTCTGCAGGAACACCAGGGGTGTGGTCTGCGGAATCTGTACTAAGACAAACCGCCGGCACTCTTCAAACCCGGGCAGACCCCGGGGGAATTCGAGAACCGACTCCTGCTCGAAGGCAATAGGTCCGAAGTTTTGGGTTTCTAATACGGGCATTCCGGTCACTCTGACCAGTGATCGGCTGACCCGCCGAAAACTTTAGCGCCTCCGCGCGCCGGAGCGAACCCATGCGCGGGCGAGCCTGCTAGAATTGGAGATTCATGTCATCCCGCAGAATGGCGTGCCTGCTCCTCGGCTTGTGGATGGGCGCCGGTGTTTTGATGGCTTGGGTGGCCACGCAGGACCTTCGCTCGGCCGACCGCCTGGCAGCCCACCCCGATCTCGCGGCCGCCTTTCAACTCAAGAGCCTGGGCGCCAACCAGACCCTGCCGCTCTTGCGTTACCTGGCGGCTGAGCAGACCCGCAACAACCTGGAAACCTGGGGCACCGTCCAGCTTTTTGTAGGCTCTTTCTTCTTCTTCTTCCTGCTGTTCGGCACCAATCAGGGCAAGCCCTCCCTGGCACTGGCCTTACTGATGGCGCTGATTGCGTTCGGCCAGCGGCTGGTCCTCATCCCGGAAATCCTCAGCCGCGGGCGCGCCATGGATTTCCTGTCGCAGATCTCCGTCCGGCAACAAGCGCAGTTGGAGGTGCTGCACTATGCCTACAGTCTGACGGAAGTGGTGAAGGGCGGGTTGGGATTGATTCTGGCGGGGATCCTGATCTGGCGGACCGGCGGGCGGTCACTCAACGCCGGGCAAGAGGTCTACATGGTCGATAAAGCCGATCACCGCCATGTCAATCGGTGATTGAGGACGGCCCACGGCGGTCATGGCGCTGAATCCCTCGGTGGCCACCAGCACGCGGTCGCCGACGCCGGCATCCACCGCATCGAGCGCCACCAGCGGGTCGCCGCGATCGCTTCCATTCAGATTCAGCGGCTGCACCAGCAACAGCTTGCGGCCCTCGTGGCTCGGGTGCTTCTGAGTCGCTACGAGTTCGCCGACCACGCGGGCAATCAGCATCAGCGGCCTTTCCGCGCGGCACTGGCGCGGCCCGGGCGCAGCGATGCGGCCGGCAGTGCTTTGGCGGGCGCCGGTTTGGCGGGCGCGGCTTCGACGGCTGTGGCGGCCTTGGCCAGGTGGATGGAATCGACAATCCCCACGACTGTGGTATCGGCCGGCACTTCGGCGGGTAAGAACGGGAAACTGGCTTCTCTGCCTCGTACCCAGTAGACGGCTTCGCCGGCGCCGGCCCCGGTCGCGTCCAGGCAGATAAGCTGCTTGCCGTTGTCGCGCCAATCGGGAGTCATGGGCTGGATCAGCAGCAGCCGCTGTCCGACGAGGTTGGGGTCCTTGACGGTCGACCACACGCAACCCACCACGCGGCCCAGATACATCGTCTAATCCAGACTGACTTCGTCGACAATTCCGACGATCGCGCTATCCACTGGTTTGTCTTTGCAGCCTTCCGCCATGCGGGCGGAACTGCCGGCGACCACAATCACGCGCTCACCCGTCCCGGCGCCCACCGTGTCCACAGAGACCACGTAGCCGGATTCATCCTTGCCGTCCGGAGCGACCGGTTTGACGACAAGGATCTTCTTGCCTTCCAGGCGCGGGTCCTTCCGTGTGGCAACCACGGTGCCCACCACGCGGGCCAGAATCATGGCGGTACCGGTTACTTCCCGGCGCTCTGCGCCTGCGACTTGCCGATCGGCAGGATGTCTTCCAGGCTCTGGTGCGGCCGCGGAATCACGTGAACGGCAATCAACTCGCCCACGCGGCGCGCCGCGGCGGCGCCGGCATCGGTAGCGGCGCGAACCGCCGCCACATCGCCGCGCACCATGGCCGTCACGTAGCCGGATCCAATTTTTTCCCAGCCCACCAGGTTCACCTTGGCGGCTTTGACCATCGCGTCGGCGGCTTCGATCATGGCCACCAGCCCGCGTGTTTCGATCATTCCTAACGCTTCACCCATCTCTGGTCTCCCAACTCTTGTTTATGCCACACCGCGCGCTTTGAGCGCTTCATCCACCAGGCCGATCAACTCCGAGCGCGTCACGTAAAACCGGTCTTCTCCGCCCGTATCCTCGGCGGCTACCGGGCACCCCGGCTCGCCGGCCGACTTCGCCTTCACGCCGTAGCGTGTGCGCGAATCCAACAATTTGTCCACTTCGGTCCGCGGCAGCACCTGCGGCCCGCCCAGCAGTTCCGCCACCAGTTGGATGCGCGCGAAATGCTCCATGGTCTCCATGCGGAAGTAGGCCTTATACACGTCCTCGCCGTAGCACACCGCTCCATGGTTGGCCATCAACAGCGCATCGTATTTCGGGATCAGCGGCAACATCGGCTCGGTGAGCGCCGCCGTTCCGGGCAGTCCGTAGGCGGCCAGCGGCACGCAGCCGAGCGAGATCACCACTTCCGGCAGCAGCGCCAGGTTGAGCGACTTGCCGGCCGTGGCGAAGCCGGTAGCCACCGGCGGATGCGCATGCACCACGGCTTTGATATCGGGGCGCATTTCGTACACCGTGAGGTGCATGGCGATTTCGCTGGTGCGTTCGGCGCGGCCGGAAATCTTATTGCCCTTCATGTCCACGATGATCAGATCGTCGACGTGCATCATCCCTTTGCACACACCTGTGGGAGTGGCCAGAATCCGTTCGGCATCCATGCGGACGGTGATATTGCCGTCGTTGGCGGCTACCCAGCCTTTCTGGAACACCAGTTGGCCGATCCGGACGATATCTTCGCGATGCTCGCGCTCGGTCTTCACCATGGGCGGGACCTTCGATTGTAGCAAAGTGAGAAGAGCAGGCAGGACTCAGAAGACAGGACGGCCGGTGCTCGCCAGAAAACAGGTCAGTGTCGAGCCGCGTGCGAAATGCGGCTGCTCCCAGCCGGTAACCGGGAAGCATCGCTGGCCTCCAGTAGCGGAAGGCCGCAGCGCTGTAACAGCGATTGGAATGAAGGCTGGCCGCGAAGCGGGTCCCACTTGGGCTCGACCGTGAGAAACACCATATGGACATCGCGGCTCAGCCGCCCCTTTTCGAGCCATTCGTAAGCGGCGTCTGAATCACCCATGCCGGCGTAGAGCAGCGCCACATTATAGGGCGGCACAAATCGGGTTCTGGCAGTTTCGAGCAATGTCCGCAGGACCTGCCCCGCTTCCCTACGCCGGCCCATTACCGACATTGTGTAACCTTTGAGCGACAACGCCTCGGTGTTACCTTCCGAGAGCTGAAAAGCCGTATCGAATTCGGTAAGGGCTGCCGCGGCTCGATGTGTCCGCTCGTATACTTTCCCCAGAACGAGATGCCCTAGCCAGAAATCGGAGTGGAGTGCGAGAGCGTGCCGCGCCTGGGTCTCTGCGTGCTCGAACCGCCTGGCCTGGAAAAGCAATTGCCCCGAGACCGCATACAAGGCCGGTGACACGGGATCAAGCCTGCGTGCATTCCCCATGATCGCGAGAGCTTCGATGTGGTGTCCGAGGTTGGATAGGACATGTGCCAGATAACGGTGTGCCGAGGCATAGCTCGGATTCAGCGTGACCGCGCGCCTCAAATCCCGCTCGGCGCGGCGCCAATCCCAGTCCAGCCAAAAGCTGACCGCACCCGAGGACGTGCAGGATTCGGCTAACCCACCTTGCAGGCGGACGGCTTCATCGGCCGCGTGCCGTGCCTTTGGCCAAAGTTCCGCCGGATCAGCATCGCTCGTGACCGGGAGCACCGAATACGTATCGGCCAGCCCCGACCAGGCGAGCGCAAAGCCGGGATCTTTCGATACCGCGGCTTCGAAACACTCGATGGCGCGGCGAAGGGCCGTTGAGCGGATCTGGTTCCAGTAGTGCTTTCCGCGCAGATACAGGTCGTAGGCGTCGGGATCGGCGGTCCTTAGGCCTGGGCGAGCGATCACAGGCTCCGGCGTGAAACCAGTCTGCACGTGTTGCGCAATGGCCCTTCCAAGCTCTTCCTGAAGTTGCAGAACAGATCGCCCGTCCCGATCGTACTTCCCGCTCCACACTTGCGCTTGATCGCGTCCGCGAATCAATCTTGCCGTGACGCGAACCGCCTGTCCGTCGCGCCGGACGGCGCTTTCCAGAAGATAATTGGCCCCGAGTTCCCTAGCGATCTGCCGCACCGTTTTCTTGGTGCGTTTATATCGCATCACGGAAGTCCGGGCGATGACCGTCAGCCTCTCGGGCATCAGATTGCCCAACGCGGCAATCGTCTCCTCGGTCAGACCATCACTCAAATACTCCTGATCCGGGTCGCCGGTCAGATTGTCGAACGGCAGGACTGCAACAGCAACGCACTGGTTCGCTGGGGCGGGCGAGCGCCCGTCCGCGATCGTGACGGGAGCCACGAAGCGATAGCCCTTGCCCGAAACGGTCTGCACAAACACCGGCCTCGCGGAGGAGTCATTGAGGGCCTGGCGAACCTTTCGAATCGCAGTGTGCACCCCGTTATCGATGTCGTGGAAAACGTTCTTGTCCCAGAGCCGCGCAGCGATCTCCTCGCGCGCGACCAGATCGCCCCGCCGCTCCACCAGTAGCAACAACAATTCCATGGGCAGCCGCTCCAACCGGATCGGTCGGCCGCGCCGGCGCAGCTCGTAGGCGGCCGGATCGAGCTCGTAGGCGCCGAACTTCAGAACCACAACAGGCCAATTCTACTATACGCGAGCACCTCAAACACCTCTGGATCAACTACATAGTGCTACAGAATACCTCCAGGATTTCTACGGACCGGCTCTATTGGCGTAATCGGCGAAACAGGTCATCATCTTCGCAGGAGGGTAACAATGAAGACCAGGATTACGATACTGCTTTTGGCGGCAACTGCCGTTTGGGCACAAGATAGCGTTTTTCAGACAACTTGTTCGAACACCACACTCGAGGGAGATTATGGATTCATCTTGACGGGGACAAGGCCGACTGCAAACCCAGGCGCACCCGTTGAGGCGGTCGTCGGAGTTGCCATGACCCACTTCGACGGCAATGGCAATTTGACGCAGACGGACAACATCCACGGATCGGTTACCGGTTTCGCGGCGCCCGATCGCAAAGGCACGGGGAACTACACGATCAACCCCGACTGTTCGGGCATGATGACGCTCTCGAGTCCCGGCTCGCCGGTGCTCACGCTGCGCATCGTGGTTGTCGATAACGGCAACGAAGTGCGGGCCGCGGTCGTAGACCCGACTGCCACAGTAGGTCCGGGGGGCCCCCCGCCGCAGGTAATGGTGACGAGCAACGGGCGACGAGTTGTGACGCATACCAACGTTGGCGAAATCATCGTGCTTCCGTCCACCGCACAATCTGGGCCCGCGAAATAATTTCTCGCACCTTGGCTTGTCCTGGGTAAATCGGCAGCGGATCTCTAAAGTTCCGGGCCGAAAACGCCGAGGTTGTATGATGAATGCAGATGGATTCACGCCGCATGTGCCCGCACTGCCGGGCATTCATCACCATTAACGACCGCATTTGCCCGTACTGCCATGAGGAGGTGGGGCCGCGCGCGGCCGATGTCCGCCACGCCGGCTCGGTAATCGGCGGCTTTATCCCCCGCGCGCGATTCAATACCATGCTTATCCTGTTGATCAACGCGGGGCTCTATGTGGCCACTGTGATCTTCAGCATGAAAGCCGGCCGCGGCAACGGCATGGACCTGGATTCCGAAACGCTCATTATTTTTGGCGCCAAGGTGGGGCTGCACTTCCTGCAGGGCCAGTGGTGGCGCCTGGTCACGGCCGGGTTCCTGCACGGAGGCTTGTTCCATATCCTCATGAATTCCTGGGTGCTGTTCGATCTGGGCGCACAGGCGGAAGAGATCTATGGCCCCAGCCGTATGTGGGTGATCTACTTTATCGGGAATTGCTTTGGCTATCTGGTCAGCGCCTGGTGGAGCCCGGCCCCGTCGATCGGCGCTTCGGCCGGACTTTGCGGCCTGATCGGAGCCATGATCGCGCTGGGCGTGCGGCACCGCAATCCCATGGGCAACGCGATCCGCGGCATGTATGTCCGCTGGGCGGTCTACATTCTGTTGTTCGGGCTCATTCCGGGGTTCCATATCGATAACGCCGCTCACATGGGTGGCCTGGTGGCGGGCTTTTGCGTCGGCTACATCGCCGAGACGCCCGGCCGGCAGGGCTCGGCCGGCGAAGGGCTGTGGCGAGCCGCCAGTTGGTTCTGTATCCTATTAACCGTAGTTAGCTTCCTAAAGTGGTGGTTGTGGTTCAGCCACGGAACGGACTAAGATAAACGACATGAAGATGCGCACTTTGGTGATGGCTCTGGCGCTGGCGGTGACCGGGTCGCTCGGGATGGCCCAGGCCGCGACACCCAAGCACCCCAAAGCCGCCAAGTTCCAGAAGACCAAGATCAATACCAGGAACCAAAGCAAGTTTCAGGCGTCCCACAAGATCCCCAAACGTGCGAAGGTGAAAGCGACCCCGAAGCGCACCGCCCCGAAGACCACGGTTCACAAATCCGTCAAGCCCAAGACGCACAACTGACGATGCCGCGCCGCCTGGCCCTCGCTGCCTGTTCCGCCCTGTTGTTGACGGCTGCCTCTTCGGATTCATCCCGCGCACCCATCCTGGTGGAACTCTTCACGTCCGAAGGCTGTTCCAGTTGTCCGCCCGCCGACCGGCTCCTGCAGCGGCTCGATTCCGAAGCCATCGTGCTGAGCGAGCACGTCGACTACTGGGATCATCAAGGCTGGAAGGACCGATTCTCCTCACCCGCCTTCACCGCACGGCAGGAATCGTACGCGCGGCTCTTCGGCCTCGACAGCTCCTACACGCCCGAAATGGTGATCGATGGCGCCGTTGAATTCAACGGCAGCGATTCCGCGCGCGCCGCCCAGGAAATCGCCAAAGCCGCGCGCCGTCCGAAAGCCCAGGTGGTTCTCACGCGCACGCCGGCCGGCGGCCTGCGCATCGAAGTGGACTCCGCTCCGGCTTCCGGCGATGTGATTCTGGCGCTGGCGGAGCCCGGCGCTCAATCGCAAGTTGCCGCCGGGGAAAACAAAGGCCGCAGCCTGACGCACGTGGCGGTCGCCCGCAGCCTGCGCAAGATCGGCTCGGTGAAGCGCGGCGTGGCGTTTCGCAGCGAAATCAGCCTGCCGCCTGACGCCGCGGCGCAACGGATTGTGGTCTTCGTTCAGGAAGACGGCCAGACGCGGGTGTCAGGCGCGGCGATGCTGGCGCCGGCGGGCTAAGAATTTCACCGCGGAGACGCAGAGGCTCAGAGAACGCCAAAAATATTGCTTACTTGTTTGGGTTTTCTCAGCGTCTCAGCGTCTCTGCGGTGAAGTCCTCATTTCTGCTTACAAGCCTGCCCCGTAAACCGGAATCGCTGCGCCGGTGATTTCCGCGGCGGCGTCGGAAGCCAGATAGAAGGCCAGCGCGGCCAGTTTTTCCGGCGATACCCACTTGGAACGATTGCCGGCCGGGTCGGATTTGCGGTTGGCTTCGGTATCGATGGTGCCGGGTAAGATCACATTTGCGGTGATGCCGGCGTTCTTGTTTTCGAGCGCGGCAGTTTTGACCAGGGAGACCAACGCGGCTTTGGACGCGGCATAAGCGGCGATGTTGGCCGAGGGTTCCACTCCGGCGCGGCTGCCGATGGCGATGATGCGGCCGCGCTTCTCGAGGCGCATGGGCGGGATCACGGCGCGCAAGATGTGGAACGCCGCGCGGACGTTCAAATCCATCATGCCGTCCCAGGTGGCGTCGTCGGTTTCGTGGATGGGGCTGCCGCCGGCGAAACCTCCGGCCACGTGCACCAGCACGTCGATCTTCTGAAACCGGGCGATGATGGCGGCGGCCAGTTGGTTGGCGTCTTCGGGCTTGGTGAGGTCGGCCGGCATGGGAGTGAAATTGGGTAGAGGGAAATCGGCGGCGGCGATCTGGCGCGACGTGCCGATCACCTGCGCGCGCGATTCCAGAAACGCCTGCGTCACATGAGCGCCCAACCCGCCTCTGGCGCCGGTAATCAGGACTATTTGATGGGGCATGTGTGTCCCATTATAGGACCGGCCGTCCCACGAACGGTCACCGGGGATTTCGTGCCCCGGGTCAACTGTTTCCGTTTCAACGCGCGTGACCGGCAGGCGGCGTGCGATGCTGCACAGAATGCTGGGAAAAGATCTGCTGCATGCGGCGCGCGGGCTGCGTAAGAGTCCCGCTTTCACCTTGACGGCGGTGACCACCATCGCACTGGGGATCGGCTCCAGCGCGGCGATTTTCAGCGTGATGAATGCCGTGCTGCTGCAGCCGTTGCCCTACCGCGACGCGGGCCGGTTGGCGCTGATCGAGAGCGACATGCGGCGCCGCAACGTGGTTGATTTTCCCTTCTCCGCGCCGGATTACGACGACATGCGCCGCGCCACCACGCAGTTTCAGGACATTGCCGGCGCCATCACCTTTCGCGTGCCGGTTATGGACGATGCGGGCGAGCCGGCCATCATTCGTACCGGCGGCGTGACCCCCAATTTCCTGCGGCTGCTGGGCGCGCGCGTGGTGTTGGGCCGCGGTTTTACCGATGCCGACGCCACCGCGCTCCCGCCCGGCGCACCCGCCGCCGCTCCGGCAGTGCCGCCACCGCCGGTGATCGCCATCCTGAGCAATGAACTGTGGAAGCGCCGCTACTCGAGCGATCCCAACGTAGTCGGCCGGAGCATCGGTTTGGGCGGCGGCAAGGCGCAGATCGTGGGCGTGCTCGAACCGGGATTCGAACTCCTGTTCCCGCCCAGATCGGGCGTCGAGCGGCTTCCCGAATTGTGGACCGCCATGCGCATCGATTTCGCCGCGGCGGGCCGCAATGATGTGTTCCTGCATCTGATCGGCCGCCTCAAGCCCGGCGCCACGGTGGCCACCGCGCAGTCCGAAGCCGACGGTTTTGCCGCCGATTTACGCCGCCGCTTCGCCATCAAGCAAACCGCCGGGGTGTATATTCGCGTGGAGCCGATGCATCGGCAACTGGTGGCCGATGCGCGTCCAGCCATTCTGGCGCTGATGGGCGCAGTACTGTTTTTGCTGCTGATCGCCTGCGCCAATGTGGCCAACCTGCTGCTGGTGCGGGCCGCGGCGCGCGCCAGAGAGATGGCGTTGCGCGCCGCGCTGGGCGGCGGGCGTTGGGACCTGGTGCGCCGCATGCTGGCGGAAGCTTTTCTGCTGGCAGCCACGGGCGCGGTGCTGGGCCTGGGCCTGGCCGGCCTGGGAATCAACCTGCTGGTTTACCTGGCGCCGAAGAACCTGCCGCGGCTGGATGAAGTGGCCATCGATCCAGTGGTGCTGGCGTTCACGGCGCTGGCCGCGCTGATGGCGGCCAGTATTTTCGGAATCCTGCCGGCGCTGCGCGCTTCGCGGCCCGACATCATGGACGTGTTGCGTGCGAGCGGCCGGACCACCGGCCTGGGCAGCGGCCGCCTGCTGCGCAATGCGGTGGTGATGATGGAGGTGGCGCTCTCCTTCGTCCTGCTGATCGGCGGCGGGCTGATGGCGCGCAGTTTCCTCGCCATCACGCACGCCGACCCCGGCTTCCAGGCGGAAGGCGTGCTCACCTTCCTGGCGCCGGTGGCTGCCCAGGCGCGAATGCCGGAGCAGCGCGCGGCGGTCATGAACGATTTCCGCGGCCGGCTGCGCGCCATGCCGGGCGTGGTCTCGGCCTCTTCGGCGGCCTCTCTGCCGCTCGACGGCAGCGCGCCGCTGGCCCGATGGGGCACCGAGGCGGCGCTCACGGATCCGGCAAAATTCCACCAGGCGAACGCTTTCACCGTAATGCCCGGTTACTTCGAAACGCTGGGCACGCACCTCATCGCCGGCCGGACGTTCACGGACGCCGACAACACGCCGGCGCCGAGGGTGATCGTCATCGACCAGCTTCTCGCCTCCAAAGCCTTCCCGCATGCGAACGCCGTCGGCCAGCGGCTGCTCTGCCGCATCCGCACGCCGGAAGCGGAGTTCTTCGAGGTCATCGGGGTGGTGGAGCACGTGCGCCACGAATCGCTGGCGGCGGACGGCCATGAGGGCATGTACGTGACGGATGGTTACATGGGCTTCGGGAACGCCGTCAATTGGATGGTCCGCGCCACGGGCGATCCCGCGAAACTGGCCCCGCTGGCGCGCGAAGAGATCGCGCGGTTCGACAAGCGGCTGGCGGTATCCGACATGGAGCCGCTCACCGGCTATGTGACGCGCGCCCGGGCGCAGACGCGCTTCGCGCTGATCCTGATTTCGCTTTTTGCGGTGATCGCCGCGCTGTTGGCCTCGGTGGGGCTCTACGGCGTGCTGGCCAGCGCGGTGCGGCAGCGGACCGCCGAAATCGGCCTGCGCATCGCGCTGGGCGCCGGCCCCGGAACCATTCTGCGGCTGGTGGTGGGACAAGGGCTACGCCTGAGCCTGGTGGGGATTGCCGCCGGATTGGCCGCGGCGTTCGGCCTGACGCGCGTGATGAGCAGCATGCTGGTGGGCGTGAAGGCTACCGACCCGCTGACGTTCGCGTCGATGGCCGCGGTATTCCTGGCGTTCGCGGCTTTCGCGTCGTGGCTGCCGGCGCGAAGAGCGGCGGGGCTGGACCCGTCGGACGCGCTGCGCGAAGAATAGCAGCGCAGGCGGCACCGCCTGCGCCACCAAAACCGAACCCGTGGGTTGTAGTGGCGGGGCCGGCGGTGCCGCTTGCCAGGCCTCAGGGAGCTACTTCAGCGGTACGTCTTTGGCGTTGCCGTAGTACAGGCCGTTGAACAGCAGCTTGTAGGTGCCGTGCGGCTGATCGCGGAAATTCACTTCCGGACCGAGCAGCACTACCTTGCCTTCGCCCACAGTGGCTTCGGCGACGGCGGTGCCACCATCCAAATATTGCTGGCCCCAGGCCCAGCCGCTGTCCAAAACGGTCTTGCCGGCGAACCAGCCCACGGGCGAGGTATGCTGCATCTCGACGGTGGGCCCGAGTTTGAAGACCGGGCTGTTTTCGAAGAACACGTCCACCGTTTTCGGCATGCCGAAGGCCAGCGGATTGGAGTTATCGACGTTCATTTTCAGCAACGATCCGGGCACGTAGAATTTTTCGCGCGGCAGCGAACGCTGTTGGCCGTCGGGGCCCATCTCGGTGAGGTAATTGGAGACCGGCAGTCCGAAGGCTTCGGCCGCGCCGGTGGAACTGCCAATGGTGATGATGGTGCCGCCCAGCTCGACGAACTTCTTGAGCTGCGGCATGGTGACATCGTTGGAGATGCGGCCCTGCGTGGCGCGATACTCGTCTGGCACGTCGGCGCTAGCGCCGCGTCCGCCGCCCCCGCCCGCGCCGCCGCCGCGTCCACCACCACCGCCGCCACCCCCACGGCCGCCAAGCGTTCCAGCCACGAACACCAGCACGTCGAACTTGCTCTTGAGGTCGCCGGCATCGAGCGTGGTGGGATAGACCGTCTGGAAGGGCATCTCATATTGCTCGAACAGCCACCTGGTCCAACCTGCCGGCATGCTGCCGCCGTACGAATCGTAAAGCCCGATTCGAATGGGCTGCAGCTTGAGCGCGTCACCGGTGGGCGTCTTGGCCAGCGCATGCACCGGCACGCCCAACTCCTTGGCGGCCTTATCGAGTATCGGCCGGACAGTGGGCGATGCCGGGACCCAGATGGCGCCGGTGCCGATATCCTGGCCGTCGATGGTCTGGTCTTTCTTCAGCCAGTAGACATCGGCGCCGGCCTTCAACAGCCGGTTCGTCACGATGAAGGAATTGTTGATCTGGTGGCTGATCAGGTAACCGGCCGCGGTAGTGGGCCCGCTGACGGAACTGGCCGGCGGCGGGAGCAGCCCGGGGATCTTCACGAACGGTCCGTCGAATCCCTCTTGTATGCGGTCGTACTGCACGCCCATCTGCATGGCCAGCGTCCAACCGGTGATGTCGTAAGGGGGATTGGGCGGGCCGCCGGGATAGCGGAAATCGTTGGGGTGGTCCTGCGGCTCGAACATGTCCATCACGTGCGGGCGGAAGGCCTGCGCGGTCTTCACCACGTAAGAACCGGCCGGGTAATTCTTTCCGGCCACCTGGAACGCGGCGCTGGCTTTAAGACAGGTAATCCCGGTCTTGAGCAGCGCGTTGACAAATTCGGTGGCGTTGGCAAAATCGGGCTGGTCGGAGGGAATGATGTAGCCGCGCGGATCGCGAAACTTGGGATCGTGCAGCACGGAGTTGTAGAGATCCATGGAGACGCCGCCGCGTCCGCCGCCGCCGCCGCCGAAGCCGGGCATGTCGCCGCCCACCAGATCGCCGCCCGCCGGAGTTGCCGCGCCGCCACGCGCTCCGCGTCCGCCGGCTTGCGGATTGGCCGCCGCGGCCGCCGCTTCCAGTGCGTCGATGCGCTTGGGCGTCACGGTCCAGTTGTCCTTGCTGCCACGCTCGATCGAGTTCATCCCCATGCGCCAGATGTTGAATAGCCAGGTCTCGCGGTAGCGCGACGCCAGATCGAGGATGGCGCGGTTATTGGTGATCTCGTAGTCGATCGACTGGCGGTAGTGCCATGGGCCGGGTGTGACCGGCATGGGCCAATCGCCTTGCGGCAATTGCTTGCCGGGGACCACGGGGATGGTCATGGGGGTGGGGCTGCCAATGATCTCCGTGAGGATGCCGATCATGTTGTGGAAGTATGTGATCGTGCGCAGTCCGCCATTCCACCAGGTGGAATAGCTGGAGCCGCTACGCATGGCGCTGCCGCCCTTGCCTTCCGCCACCAGGCGGCTGTGCATG
>Ga0181530_10001985_pt1 | contig 25064 bp, 26 predicted proteins | sample PEATcosm2014_Bin_42_FD_119769 | JGI IMG/M metagenome (GOLD analysis project Ga0181530, IMG submission 119769) | Peatland microbial communities from MTU Mesocosm Facility, Houghton, MI, USA - PEATcosm2014_Bin10_60_metaG | ecosystem: Environmental > Terrestrial > Soil > Wetlands > Peat | place... | reverse complement strand
GCTTTAGGGCCGACTGCTTTAGGGCCGACTGCTTTAGGGCCGACTGCTTTAGGGCCGACTGCTTTAGGGCCGACTGGCTGTGCGGCTAGCTGGCAAGGCGGTAGAACGCCGGTCACCACCGGCGTAGGCAGGGGCCCTGGGCAGGCGCGGTAACGGACGACGCCAGGCCTGGGTCGATGGGGGGCGGGGTCACGCATGGGGTGGCCCCGCTACTTCGCGCGCCCGCTCTCCGGGTGAGACGGACCCAGAGCCGGGTGACATGGGGCGCGCGAATGGCCCGCGCGGGGGTGGGTCAGGAGATGGTGACGGAGGGGGAGCCGGGTTCGCCGGTGGGGAGGTCCTCTTCCTCGGCGAGGCGCATGGCCTCCTCGATGAGGGTCTCAACGATCTTGGACTCGGGCACCGTGGCGATGACCTTGCCGCGGACGAAGATCTGGCCCTTGCCGTTGCCGGACGCCACGCCGAGGTCGGCCTCGCGGGCCTCACCGGGGCCGTTGACGACGCAGCCCATGACGGCCACCCGCAGCGGAACCTCCATACCCTCGAGGCCCGCCGTCACCTCGTCGGCCAGCTTGTAGACGTCGACCTGGGCGCGCCCGCAGGACGGGCAGGACACGATCTCCAGGCCGCGCTGGCGCAGGCCGAGGGACTCCAGGATGCCGATCCCGACCTTGACCTCTTCCACCGGCGGGGCCGACAGGGAGACGCGGATGGTGTCACCGATGCCCTCGGCCAGCAGCGCGCCGAACGCGACCGCCGACTTGATCGTCCCCTGGAAGGCGGGGCCGGCCTCGGTCACGCCGAGGTGCAGCGGGTAGTCGCAGCGCTGGGCCAGCAGGCGGTAGGCGTTGATCATGACGACCGGGTCGTGGTGCTTGACCGAGATCTTGATGTCGCGGAAGTCGTGCTCCTCGAACAGGGAGCACTCCCACAACGCGGACTCCACCAGGGCCTCGGGCGTCGCCTTGCCGTACTTGGCCATCAGGCGCTTGTCGAGCGATCCGGCGTTGACGCCGATCCGGATCGGGATTCCGGCGTCCTTGGCGGCCCGCGCGATCTCGCCGACCTTGTCGTCGAAGGCCTTGATGTTGCCCGGGTTGACGCGGACCGCGGCGCAGCCGGCGTCGATGGCGGCGAATACGTACTTCGGCTGGAAGTGGATATCCGCGATCACCGGGATCTGGGACTTCCGGGCGATCGCGGGAAGGGCATCCGCGTCGTCCTGCGAGGGAACGGCCACCCGGACGATCTGGCAGCCGGAAGCCGTCAGCTCGGCGATCTGCTGCAGCGTGGCGTTCACGTCCGCGGTCAGCGTCGTCGCCATCGACTGAACCGAGACGGGCGCCGCACCGCCCACCGGCACGGACCCCACCATGACCTGCCGTGAGACCCTGCGCTCAGCAAGCGGCCTCGGCGGCGTCTCCGGCAGACCGAGGTCAATGCTCATCTTCCCATCCGATCGATTGGTCGGTATCCCTGCGGTAATGTCCCTGGGCCAGGCCCGGCGGCCGGACTGGCGCTCCCCCCCGGAGCCCGGCACCCGGCGCCTCCCTGCCCCCTACCAGTCTCTCAGGACCAGCTTGCCATCACGTACGGCACACCGGTCTTGCCTGACGCTAGCGTCACGGAGCCTTCCCCGTTGTTCGCGCGACAGACACCCGCCCCCGGCCACCCTAGGTGAGGTGGATGGGGTTCACGAGGTCGGCGAGGATCAGGATCAGCCCGAAGAACACGAGGATGCCGAACACGCCCACGCTGACCGGGACGAGCTTGGTCATGTCGACCAGACCCGGGTCGGCCCGGCCGCGCAGGCGCGCGAACCAGGCCCGCACCCGCTCGAAGATCACGACGGCGATGTGCCCGCCGTCCAGCGGCAGCAGCGGCAGCAGGTTGAACGCGCCGACGAAGATGTTCAGCGAGGCCATGATCAGCAGTACGTAGTCGACCTTGACCTGCCAGCCGACGTTCGCCGACACGACGGAGCCAGTGATTTCCCCCGCGCCGACCACGCTGGTGACCTGACCCGCCGACGTGCTCGCACGGTTCTTGGCGAACAGGTGCGGGATAGCCGACGGCAGCTGGCCGATCTCCTTGGCCGAGTCGGCCAGCACCTGGCCGAACATGGAACCCGCGTAGGTGACCGAGCGGATCGGGTTGTAGCGCTGGAGGACGTTGGTGTCCTCGACCCCGAGGTAGGAACCGGACCTCCCGCTGACCGCGGCCAGCGTGACGTGCAACGTCTGCCGATGTCCGTTCCGCATCACGACAACCGGTATTGACCGGTGCGCCGGCGTGTCGCGGATGTCGTTGCCGAGCGCGGTCCACGTGCTCACCGGCTTGCCGTCGAACGTGACGACCTTGTCGCCCGCCTGCAGCCCGGCCGCCTTCGCGGGGGACGCAGCGTCCGCGGCGGTACACGTCCCGGTGCTGAAGGCCTTGGCGCTCGCGGGCACGCACGAGCTGACCGGGCCGAGCTGGGTGGTGTTGTTATTGTCCAGCCCGATCACGCCGGCCAGCAGGAACAGCAGCACGAAGGCCAGGGCGAAGTGCATGAACGACCCGGCGAACAGCACAGTCAGGCGCTGCCAGGCCGGGTGGCGGCGGAACGAGCGCGGCTCGTCGGCCGGATCGACCTCGTCCATGGAGGTCATGCCTGTGATCTTGACGAATCCGCCGAACGGCAGGAGCTTGATCCCGTACTCGGTCTCGCCCCGGTGCGTGGACCACAGCGTGGTGCCGAAGCCGACGAAGTACTGGGTGACCTTCATGCCGAACTTCTTGGCCGTGACGAAGTGCCCGGTCTCGTGCAGCATCACGGAAAAGAGCAGGGCGACAATGAAGATGACCCAGCCGAGCAGGCTCACAGTAGCTCCTGCCTCATCGAGCGGTCTCTCCCTCGCTGTTTAGCTCCCGTGCCCGCTGCCGCGCCCACTGGTCGACCGCGAGTACGTCCTCCAGGCTGGCAGCGCCACCCCGGGACGTGTCATGCTCCGAGATTACCTGGGCCACCGTGTCGACGATCCCGGTAAAAGGGATCTTGCCGGCCATGAAGGCATCCAGGCATTCCTCGTTCGCCGCGTTGTAGACGGCCGGCCCGGTGCCGCCCGCGGCCGCCTCGCGGGCCAGCCGGACGGCGGGAAACGCCTCCTCGTCGAGCGGCTCGAACGTCCAGGTGGCCGCCTTCGACCAGTCCATCGCGGGGGCCGCGCCGGGTACCCGGTCGGGCCAGGCCAGGGCCAGCGCGATGGGCAGCCGCATGTCGGGCGGGCTGGCCATCGCGATCGTCGCCCCGTCGGTGTACTCGACCATGGAATGCACGATCGACTGGGGGTGGACGACGACGGCGATGCGGTCCAGGTCCACGCCGAACAGCAGGTGCGCCTCGATCAGTTCCAGGCCCTTGTTGACCAGGGTGGCGCTGTTCAGCGTGTTGGACGGCCCCATGTTCCAGGTGGGGTGGGCCAGCGCCTGCTCAGGTGTGACCGTGGCCAGCCGGTCCCGGCTCCAGCCGCGGAACGGGCCGCCGCTCGCGGTGAGCACGAGCCGGCGCACTTCGTCCCGGGTGCCGCCGCGCAGGCATTGCGCGATCGTGGAGTGCTCGGAGTCGACCGGGACGATCTGCCCGGGCGCCGCCCGCCGGGTGACCAGCGACCCGCCGGTGATGAGCGATTCCTTGTTGGCCAGCGCGAGGGTGCGCCCGGCGTCCAGGGCGGCGAGCGTCGCGGCCAGGCCGACCGCGCCGGTCACGCCGTTCAGCACCACGTCGCACGGCCATGCCGCGGCGGCGGGGACCGCATCGGGGCCCGCGAGTACCTCGGGGACGGGAGCCCCGGCCTGGGCCGCCTCGGCCGTCAGCGCAGCGCGCACGTCAGCCTCTGCGCCCGGCTCGGCCACCGCGACCGACGCGGCACCGAATTCGATGGCCTGCTGGGCGAGCAGCGCGGGATTACCGCCCCCGGCCGCCAGCCCCACCACCTGGAACCGGTCCGGGTTGCGCCGGATCACGTCGAGCGCCTGGGTACCGATCGACCCGGTCGAGCCGAGGATAACGACATCGCGCGGCCGGGCGCCGTGGGCGGCCGTGCCGCCTCCGGAAGCTTTCACGGACCCATTCTGGCCTGTCTGTGCCCGGACGGGGAACCCGCCGCACGGGCCCGCTCTTAGCGGTACGCGGTGGTCACGTGGATGCCTTGCCCTTGCGCCCACTCCGTCAGGTTCACATTACAAGCCTACTAACTAGAACATGTGTTTGCTATCTGAACACGCTACCTGGGTAAACTTCTCTCTCCCCTGGTGACGTGCATGGGTAAACTGCTCTCTCCCCTGGTCACGTGCCCGGCAGCAACCCGGGCGCGGCTGGCCCCCGCGCGGCTGGCCCGGCGTCCTCCGGCGCGGCTGGCCCGGCGCCGTCAGGTGCTGGGGGAGGGCTTGCCGGTGATGTGCTGCCAGTCGGCCTGCCACTGCGCGTAATCGGCGCAGCCGGTCTTCCGGTCGCCGCAGTCGCTGTCCGGCAGGTGATCGAATATGAGGTTCCGCGCGGTGGCCAGGCCCGCCTCGTGGAACTCGCTGCAGTTAGCTGCGGCGGCCCCGGTACAGGCCGCCGGGTTCGCGGGCGCGCTGTTTGTCCACGCGGAAACGCGCTCCTGCACGGAGGGGGACGCCGACCAGGACAGCCAGCGGTATGTGCAGTCGGTTTCCGGCGCCTGGGAGGTCATCATCCACGACAGCACGCTGCCGACCGCCGTACCCGGCCCGGCGGCCGTGGCCGGCACAGCCCCGGTCGGCAGGCCCGCGCGGGCCATCTCCACGATCTGGTGGCTGAGCACCGCGCCGAGCACATCCTGGCCGTCGCCGAGCTGGCCGATCACCAGACTGTCCTGGGTCCAGAAGGTGCCGATATTGTGCCGGACCGCCGTGACGGCCTGCGCCGCGGCGGCGAGCTGGGGCTCGGTGAGCTCAAAGGGGTCGGTAATGCCCAGCGAGGGCTGGGCCGACTTCAGGTAGAGCGCGGCCAGCGCGAGCGTCACCGGGGAATCGGGGACGGTGATCTTCCCCCCGTACCGGGCGGCGGAGGCCGGCTCGAACAGCGAGCTCCAGCTCTGCGGCGCGGGTTTCACCTTGCCCGTGTCGTATCCGGTGACGTACGAATCCCAGCTGTAAGGCATCCCGTAGACCCGGGAGCCGGACACCTCGCTGGGCGCGTTGCGCAGCGTGGGGCTGAGCTGCCGGTAGCCGGTGATGCGCTGGACGTTCAGCGGCCGGACAGCCCCGGCCTCGATAAGCTGCCCGGCCACCTCGGGCGAGGCGAGTATCCCGTCGTAGTAGGACCGGCCAACGCCGCCGGTGATGTCGGCCAAAGCCTGCGCATCGGTGCTGGCGTACTGGAGCTCGATCCGGCAGCCGGTCTGCCGCGCGAACGCCGTCACCCAGTCGGCTTCGGGGTCGACGTTCCCGGTCTGAACGGGCCCGGCCGGGACGACCAGCCGGACCACGCCACGGCTCGCGGTGGCGGCGGAGGAGGGGGCACCGGTCGCCGCGGCGGCCGCCGATGCCGTGCCCGCCGCGTGGGACGGACCGGTCCTGGCCCCTGAGCACCCAGCCAGCAGGACCAGGGCCCCGGTGACCGCGGGAAGTACGAGGGGCAGCCGACGGCGGCCTGGCTCGCGCCGCCGCCGTTCCGGGCCTGCGATGCGGGCCCGGCTCCCGCGCCCGGCCGCCCGCCGCGATCGCGTGTCCAGTGCTCGTCCCCTCACGGAATGATGAGCTTATCCGCCCTGGGGCCCGCCCCCGTTTCCGCGCCCGTCCATCCTCGGCCAGACACGAACGATCCCGGCGGCCGGGCGGAGCCAGGATCCAGCCGAGCCGGCGCCGGGATCTGGCCAAGGCCGGAGCAAGATCTAGCCGAGGCCGGAGATGAGCCGGGCCAGGTTGAAGTCGGCCGCCGTGAGGCCGCCCGCCGAGTGCGTCGACAGGGTGAGCGTGACCTTGTTCCACTGGATCGAGATGTCGGGGTGGTGGTTGGCCCGCTCGGCCAGGAAGGCCACGCCGCCGACGAAAATTATCGCGTCCTTGAAGTCCTTCCGCTGGACCGTCCGGGTGATCTGACCGCCCTCCAGGGTCCAGCCGGGCGCCTCAGATAGTTCGGCCGTGATCTGGTCATCTGTGAGAAGCTCCATGCAAACGGCATACCATTCGGTCGTGCCTGGATCATCACCGAACCCCCCCGAGGGACCGCGCCCCGCGCGCCCGACGCCCCTAAGTGCGGTACACCAGCAGCTCGGAGCTACGCTGACCGGTTTCGCCGGCTGGCTGATGCCGCTGCGGTACGGCAGCGAGACCGCCGAGCACCTGGCCGTCCGCCGGGCGGCCGGGTTGTTCGACCTTTCCCATATGGGCGAGATCACCGTGAGCGGCCCGGACGCCGCCGCCGCGCTCGATCACGCTCTCACCGGGCAGCTGTCCGCGGTGGCACCGGGACGCGCCCGCTACACGATGATGTGCGCGGAAGATGGCGGGGTGCTCGACGACCTCGTGGTCTACCGGCTCGCCGGGGAGGAGTTCCTGGTTGTCGCGAACGCCGCGAACACCGCCACCGTCGATGGCGAGCTGCGCCGCAGGTCGGCCGGGTTCGACGCCCAGGTCACCGACCAGACCGCCGACTACGCGCTGATCGCCATCCAGGGCCCGGAGGCCGCGGGCATCCTCGCCTCGCTCACCGACACGCCCCTCGGCGACCTGAAGTATTACGCGGGCCAGCGGGCCTCCGTTGCGGGACGCCCGGTCTGGCTGGCCCGCACCGGCTACACCGGCGAAGACGGCTTCGAGATCTTCTGCCCGGCGGAGGATGCCGAGCTGATCTGGAACACACTGGCCAGCACCGGGGCACCGGCCGGCCTGGTACCGGCCGGCCTGGCCGCACGCGATACGCTCCGCCTCGAGGCCGGCATGCCGCTGTACGGCAATGAGCTCGGCCCAGACGTGACGCCGTACGACGCTGGACTGGGACGAGTGGTCAAATTGGAGAAGCCGGACGGCTTTGTCGGAGCCGGAGCGCTCGCCGGGCGGGCCAAAGCCAAACCGCGCAAGGTCCTCGCCGGGCTCACGCTCGCCACCCGGCGGGTCCCCCGGCACGGGTACGCGGTCCTGGCCGACGGCCAGCCCTGCGGAACCGTGACGAGCGGCGCACCCTCGCCGACCCTGGGCACGCCGATCGCGATGGCCTACCTGGAACCGGACGTCACCCATGACCCGAAGCCCCGGCTCGCCGTGGACATCAGGGGCCGGGCGGACTCAGCTGACCTTACTGACCTGCCTTTCTATAGGAGATCTCGAGCATGAGCGTTCCTGCCGGGCTGCGCTACACCGCAGAGCATGAATGGGTATCCGCTGACGGCCCGACCGCGACGGTCGGCATCACCGACTTCGCCGCGCGGGCGCTGGGTGACGTGGTCTACGTATCGCTGCCCGCAGAGGGTGCGAGCGTCACCGCCGAGGAGCCCTGCGGGGAGGTCGAGTCGACCAAGTCCGTCAGCGACCTGTACTCGCCCGTCGACGGCGAGGTCACCGAGGTCAACGGCGATCTGGAAGACGACCCCGGTCTCGTCAACGCCGACCCGTACGGGGCGGGCTGGATGTTCAAGGTCCGGCTGGCCGCCGGTTCCGGCGATGACGGACTCCCGCCGGGCCTGCTGACGCCCGCCGACTACGAAGAGCTCACCAAGGACAGCGACTGACGGCCGGCCGCGTGACGATGGGCCGGCTCCGCCCGGCGGCGGAACCGGCCCAAGCCAAGCCAAGCCAGGCCAGCTCAGCGGCGGCGGCGCCAGACCAGGAACGCGACCACGCCCACCGCGCTCACCACGACCACCGCCCCCGCCAGCTTGGGATCCACTGACTGCACGCGTGCCTGCACGCGCTGCCTGAGCTGGCCGGCGGTACGCCGCGCGACGTTGGCCGGGCTTACTATGTCGGCGATCTCGTCAATCGTGCGGGCCAGGTCTTCCCGGGCCTCCTCGATTTCCCTGACGGTCGCCTTCTGCCCGACCGCCTTGGGTGCCTGGTCCTGACCGGCCATCACGAGCTCCCTTTCCGCCTTGCCTGCGTACTTGCCTGCGTACTTGCCTGCGCAGTTGCCTGCGCACGAAATCGGCCTGCGTAACAAATCGCTGTCATAGGTCGCTTGGTTCACCCTGGTGCCGTCAGTCTCTCAGGCTGACAGTCACTTTTCGTCATCTTGCGGCCCGTTCAGCGAGTCCCGGCTGGCCGGACCGCACGCTGATCGCCGTGATCACGATTCCCCGAAGATAGCGTTGATCCCCGGCACCGGAGCGCCGGGGATCAGGACCTGCGGACCGTCAGGACGCCATCGGCGTGTGGCGGATGACCCGAATCCGCTGCTACGAGGGGGCGGTCAGGTGAAAGACCAGGCGGTCCAGGAGGAGGCGGTAATGGCGATGACCGGGCCGGCGGGCGGGTTGGCCCGGTACTGCGGGTAGCGCACGGCCAGCAGGGCCAGCGGTTTGCTGATCTCGTCCGGGTGGGTGAGGATCGCGGCGCGTCCGTCGGCGCGAGCCCACCAGAGCGCGGTCCAGTCATCGGAGTAGTGGTCGGTGAGCAGGCTGACCTGGGGGTTTTCGGCGATGTTGCGGAGGCGCCGGAGGTTGGTGGTCGTCTTCGGCTTGTGATCGACCGCCGTATAGATGACGTCGCCGTCGACGGCGAAGGTGACCGCGACGACGTGGGGCTGCCCGTCAGCGGTGGCGGTAGCCAGGTGGGCCACCCGCGAGCTGGCCAGGCGCCGCCGCGCCTCCGGTGCGGAAAGCCTCATGGGCCTCATCGTTCCACGGCGCCACATCAGGACGGCGCGGGCGTTCCGCCCTCGCGTAGGCAAACCGTTAGGGTGGCGTGAGGGGTGCCGGGAAGTCTGGTCGGCGTGATTCCGCCCTGGACGGAGGACGCCGGTGACCGATATCGAGCCGTTCGGCCTGGTCATCCTGGTCATCCTGGTCATCGGCCTGGTCGGCACGGCGGCGGTGCTGTCCAACCGGCTGAGCGAACGGCTTCGGGTGCCCGCCCCGGCCTTCTTCCTCGTCTTCGCCGCGGCGGCGTCCGACCTGTTCCCGAACCTGGCCCGGGTCTCCGGGAGCACCGTCCAGCACGTGGTCACGATCGCGCTCGCCGAGCGGCGCCCGGCGGGGGCACCCGGGAGGCTTGCGGCCCGGACCGATGGTGATCACACTGGAACCTGACGGAGTACCCCGCCACACTGGAAGGGTGACTGAACGGGTCCGGACGGCCGTCCGGGTGGAGGGGATCGTCCAGGGCGTCGGTTTCCGCCCGTTTGTGTACGCACTGGCGTCCGGGCTGGGCCTGGGCGGCCTCGTCGGCAACGACGCCGGCGGGGTTTTCGCTGAGGTCGAGGGGACACCCACGGCGATCGGCGAGTTCCTGCGCCTGCTGGAACGCGACCCGCCGCCGCTGGCCCGGGTCGACCGGGTCCGGACCCGGGCCATGGAGCCAACCGGCTCCCCCGGCTTCTCGATCGTCGCGAGCGAGCCGAACGCGCCGGGCGCGGCGCGCCGGGCGCTGGTGTCGGCGGACACGGCGACGTGCTCGGCCTGCCTGCGCGAACTGGCCGACCCGGCGGACCGGCGGTTCGGCTACCCGTTCATCAACTGCACCAGCTGCGGGCCGCGATTCACGATCGTCCGGGACGTTCCGTACGACCGGGCCCGCACCACGATGGCCCGGTTCACGATGTGCCCGGCCTGCGCGGCCGAGTACGGGGACCCGGGGAACCGGCGCTTTCACGCCGAGCCGACGTGCTGCCCCGGCTGCGGCCCATCGCTGGCGCTGATCAGCCCGGCCGGTTCTATGCTGGCCAACCCTGTGCCGGCGCGCGCCGCAGACCATAGCGGCACGGGCGACAGCGCAGGGGATGACCCCAGCCGGGTGGGCCGGCCGGCGGACGGCGACGTGATCGGCGCGGCGGCGGCGATGCTGCGGGAGGGGCACGTCCTGGCGATCAAGGGACTGGGCGGTTACCACCTGGCGGTGGATGCGGCCTCGGAGAAGGCCGCGGCAGCGTTGCGCCAACGCAAGCACCGGGAGGACAAGCCGTTCGCGGTGATGGTGGCCGACGTGACGGCAGCGCGCCAGTTGTGCGAGGTGAACGACGCGGCGGCGGGTGTGCTGAGCAGCGGGCGGCGGCCGATCGTGCTGCTGCCCCGCCGGCCCGGGACCCCCGTGGCGGGGGCGGTGGCGCCGGGGAACCGGCAGCTGGGGATCATGCTGCCCTATACGCCGCTGCACCATCTGCTGCTCGGCGCGGCGGCCGGTCCTGTCGTGCTGACCAGCGGGAACGTGTCCGACGAGCCGATCGCGTACCGGGACGACGACGCGCATCGGAGGCTGGGCGCGATCGCGGACGCCTTCCTGACGCACGACCGGGCCATCCACATCCGGACGGACGACTCGGTGGCCAGAACATTCCGGGGCCGGGAGATGGTGCTGCGGCGCTCGCGCGGCTATGTGCCCGAGCCGGTGACCGTCGCGACGGCGTTCCGGCGGCCGGTGCTGGCCTGCGGGGCCGAGCTGAAGAACACGTTCTGCCTGGCTAAAGAGAACCGGGCCGTCATCTCCCACCACATCGGGGACCTGGAGAACGCGGAGACGCTGCGTTCCTTCACCGAGGGCATCGAGCATTTCCGGCGGCTGTTCGGCATCGAGGCCCAGGTGGTGGCGTACGACCTGCACCCGGACTACCTGTCCACCAGGTACGCGCTCGACCTGCCGGACGTAGAGCTGGAAGGGGTGCAGCACCACCACGCGCACATCGCCTCCTGCCTGGCGGACAACGGCGCGGACGGTCCCGTCATCGGGGTCGCCTTCGACGGGACCGGCTACGGCCCTGACGGCACCATCTGGGGTGGTGAGTTCCTGGTCGCCGACCTGGCGGGATTCCGGCGGGCCGGGCATCTCGCGACCGTCCCGATGCCGGGGGGCGCGGCCGCGGTCCGGCAGCCGTGGCGGATGGCCGCGGCGTATCTGGACGCCGCGTTCCCGGGCGGCCCCGGCGGGCCGGGTTGGCCCGGCGGGCCCGGCGCGTTCGACGTCATCCGGCGGAATGAGGGCCGCTGGGGCGACGTGCTCACGCTCGCGCGGAAGGCGATCAACGCCCCGGCCACGTCCAGCGCCGGGCGGCTCTTCGACGCGGTGTCCGCGCTGCTCGGCGTGCGCGACACGATCAATTACGAGGGCCAGGCCGCCATCGAGATGGAACAGCTCGCGGACCCCGCCGAACGGGGCGCCTACCGCGCGGGCATCGAGCCGGGAGAGCCATTCCGGATCAAGGGGGCGGACCTCGTGCGGCAGGCGGCGGAGGATCTGGCCCGAGGCACCGAACGGGCCGTCATCGCGGCGCGCTTCCAGCAGGGGATTATTCGGCTCATTGAAGATGGATGCGCAACCATCCGCGACCGGCACGGGCTGGAGACGGTGGCGTTGTCGGGCGGGGTGTTCCAGAACCTGACCGTGCTCGGCAGGGCGGTGACCCGGCTGGAGGCGCGGGGCTTCCGGGTCCTCACGCACTCCCGCGTGCCGTGCAACGACGGGGGGATCAGCCTCGGCCAGGCCGTGGTGGCGGCAGCGCGGGACGCTCAGTGAGCCGGCCCGGGGACCATGCTGGTCAGCCAGCCGGACCAGGAGGCCATGCCGGAGCCGGTCACGGCCGAGAGGCTGATCGTCATCGCCCGCGGGCTGACCTGCCCGACGCAGGCCCCGAACCGGCCCGCGTCGAAGTTGACGTAGGGCCCGAGGTCGGTCTTGGTGATGACCACGAGGTCCGCGCTGCGGAACATGTGCGGGTACTTGAGCGGCTTGTCGGTGCCCTCGGTAACGGAGGCGAGCACGACGCGGGCGGTCTCGCCCAGGTCGAACAGGGCGGGGCAGACCAGGTTGCCGACGTTCTCGATCAGCACGGCCGACCCGGCGGGCGGGTTCAGGGTGCGCAGGGCGCGGGCGACCATGGCCGCGTCCAGATGGCAGCCCGCCCCGGTGTTGATCTGGACGACCTCGCAGCCCGCCGAGCGGATGCGGTCGGCGTCCAGGTCGGTCTCCTGGTCGCCCTCGATGACGGAAAGAGCCAGCTTTCCGGCCAGGTCCTCGCTGGTCCGTTCGAGCAGCGTCGTCTTGCCGGAGCCGGGTGAACTCATCAGGTTGATGGCCAGGATCCCGCGCTCCCGCAGCCACTCGCGGTTACGCTGCGCCAGATCGTCGTTCTTGGCGAGGATCTTCTGCTGGAGGGTCACCGTGCGGCCGTCGTCGTGCGGGTACTCGTGGTCGTGGTCGTGATCATGCTCGTGGCCGTGATCATGGCCGGGCAGGTCCGGCTCGCCCGGTTGGCCAAGGTCACCCAGCTCGCCAAGGTCATCCGTGCAGCCGCACGTCGCGCACATGATCAGGCCACCCTTACCGAGGTGATCGTGAGTTGCTGGCCGGACAGGACCTTGACGTCGGCGCTGCCGCACGGGCAGAGGAGGATCGGCCCGCCGGGACCGCCGGGATCCTCCGGCGCGAAGATGACCCGGCAGGCGCGGCATTCGCACTGGATTCCCGGCTCGGTGATCTGCAGGCTGGCGCCTTCCAGCGTGGTGCCCTCGGTGGCCAGGTCGAAGCAGAACAGCAGGGAATCGGCGACCACCCCGGACAGCGCGCCGATCTCCAGGCGAACCTCGGAGATCTTCTGGCCCGGCAGCCGCTCGGTCACCGCGTCCACCAGCCCCTCCGCGATCGCGAGTTCATGCATGCCACATCAGCAGATCCGCGGCAGAGGGTCGCCGACCAGCAGGTCGACGATCCGCGTTCCGCCGAAGGCGGTCTTCAGGTGGACGATGCCGGGCGGCCCGTCGGTGACGTGCCCGATGACCGACGCCTGCGCGCCGAGGGGGTGGGTGCGCAGCGCGGCCTGCGCCTGGCCGGCCTGGTTCCCGGCCACGACGGCGACGAGCCGGCCCTCGCAGGCCACGTACATCGGGTCGATGCCGAGCAGTTCCGCGGCCCCGCGCACCTCCGGCCGGACGGGGATGTCGTCCTCGTTGACCAGCACTCCGACGTCGGCCGACTTGGCGATCTCGTTGAGGATCGTGGCCACGCCGCCGCGGGTCGCGTCGCGCATGGCCCGGACGCCGGGCACCGCGCCGAGCAGCCCGGCGACCAGGCCGTTCAGCGGGGCGGTGTCGGACTGCACGTCGGCCTCGATGTCCAGCTCGCCGCGGGCCAGCATGATGGTGACCCCGTGGTCGCCGATCGGGCCGGAGACGATAATGGCGTCACCCGGCTGGGCACGGGCAACGCCGAGCGGGACGTCGCGATCGAGCACACCGACGCCCGCGGTGTTGATGTAGCAGCCGTCGGCCTTGCCGCGCTGGACGACCTTGGTGTCGCCGGTCACCACCGAGATGCCGGCGGCCGCTGCGGCCGTGCGCATGGACTCGGCGATCCGGGTCAGGTCAGCGACCGGGAAACCCTCCTCAAGGATGAATCCGGCCGACAGGTAGAGCGGGGTGGCACCGCTCACGGCGAGGTCGTTGACCGTGCCGTTAATGGCGAGCTCCCCGATATCGCCGCCGGGGAAGAACAGCGGGGAGACCACGTAGGAGTCGGTGGTGAAGGCGACCCGCGCGCCGCCGACCGTGAGCGACGCCGCGTCCTCGAGCGGCTCGAGCAGCGGATTGCGGAACGCGTCCAGGAAGATGGCCTCGATCAGTGTCGCGGTCGCCTTGCCGCCCGCTCCGTGCGACATCGTGATGCGCTGTTCCCGGACCCGGGGCCGTCGCCGGCGGGCGCGGTCGATGCGGTCGAGCACCTGCTGCTCGCGGTCGGGCACCTGGTCACGCTCATGGTGCTCATGGTGCTCGCGCAGGGCCCGCTCGACCCAGCCGGCCCGGGGTGCGCCGCGGCCGCCGGTGTCCCCGGCCTCATCAACCCCGGTGGGCGCGCCGGGCCCGCCCGACACGACGGGCCCGCCGGGCCCGCCGGGCCCGCCGGGCCCGTTGGCGGTCACGGCCGTCCCACCTGGATGGTCACGGCTTCCTTGACGCGGTGCCGGTTCATCCGGCCGAAGTTGTAGTACGCGGCGCAGGCGCCCTCGGGTGAGACCATGCAGGTGCCGATCGGGGTCTCGGGCGTGCAGGCGGTGCCGAAGACCTTGCATTCCCACGGCTTGAGGACGCCCTTCAGCACCTCGCCGCACTGGCACGCCTTGGGGTCGGCGACCCGGACCCCGGGCACGTCGAAGAGCAGCTCGGCGTCGAAGCGCGCGTACTTCTCCCGGACGCTCAGCGCGGAGTGGGAGATGAAGCCGAGACCCCGCCACTCGAAGTATGGGCGCAGCTCCATCGTCTCGCCGATGACCTTCAGCGCCGTCGCGTTCCCGTCCCACGGGACCACCCGGGAGTACTGGTTCTCCACCTCGGAGCGGTCTTCGGACAGCTGCAGCATCAGCATGTAGATCGACTGCAGGATGTCCAGCGGCTCGAACCCGGCGGTGACGACCGGCTTGCCGTAGTCCCGGGCGATAAACTCATACGGCCGGCAGCCGATGACGGTGGACACGTGCCCGGGGCCGATGAAGCCGTCTAGCCGCAGGTCCGGGGAATCCAGGATCGCCTTGATGGCCGGGATGATCGTGACGTGGTTGCAGAACACCGAGAAGTTCGGCAGGTTCTCGGCCGCCGCGCGCATGATCGTCATGGCCGTCGACGGGGCCGTGGTCTCGAAGCCGATGGCCATGAACACGACCCGCTGGTCCGGGTTGTTCCGCGCGATCTTCAGCGAGTCGAGCGGGGAGTAGACCATGCGGATGTCGGTCCCGGCCGCCTTGGCGTCGAAGAACGAGCCGTTGCTGCCCGGCACGCGCATCATGTCGCCGAACGACGTCATGATCACGTCGGGCTCGGCGGCCAGGGCCATGGCGTCGTCCACGCGGCCCATGGGGATCACGCACACCGGGCAGCCGGGCCCGTGCACCAGGGTGATCGACTCGGGCAGGTAGTCCTCCAGGCCGTGCTTGTAGATGGTATGCGTGTGACCGCCGCACACCTCCATCAGCTTGTACTGACGACCCGGCTCACACAGCGCGGCGATCTTGGCCGCGAGGGCGTGCGCCTTGTCCGCGTCGCGGAATTCATCAACGAACTTCATGACCCGTCCCTTTACTCGATCCGCGATTCGGCGAGCGCTTCCAGCTCGTCCGCGTAGGCCTGGCCGATCCCGTCCAGGAACTGCAGCGCTGCCGCGGCTTCCGCCTCGTCGATCTTGGACAGCGCGAAGCCGACGTGGATCAGGACCCACTCCCCCGGCACGGGCAGGTCCTCGGCGAGCAGGCCGATGTTGATCACCCGCCGGACGCCGCTGACGTCGACCCGGGCCAGATCCGGCTGGTCCGGGAGGAGTTCGATCACCTCACCGGGTATGCCGAGGCACATAGGACCATCCCCTCAATAATCTCATTTGATCAAGGCTCCTGCCTGGCGGCCGGCGCGCGGGGACCGCTGCGGGCGGTCTCCGGGCCGGCGGCTGGCGGGTGCGGAACATCGCCGGCATTGTCCGCGGCCGGTTGGCAAGGAGCGCCGTCGGCGTTGTCGGCGGCCAGCTTGGTCACGACGCGGATCGCTCCGTCCACGGCGGCGGCGACGGGCTCGCTGAGCCCGATGCCTTCCTCCAGGCTGGCGGGCTGGCAGCCGACCACGACAATCCGGCCGGCCTTGGCCCCGAGCATCTCCAGCACACCGAACACCACATCGGGCTGCATCCCGTGCGCGTTGAACATCTGGCTACCCTGGAGCGGGCCGCCGACGCCCAGATCGGGCCGGTCCTCCGGCCCCACTTCCAGCACGGTCAGGGTGCCCGGCGGCCCGCCGCGCGGCGCGGCGTCGACGAGGATCGTGGTCTCGTACCCGTCGGCTATGTCATACGCCAGGTGCATGCCGCTGGTCCCGTAGTCGGCGACCCGCACCCCGTCCGGCATCTCGGTGAACGCCAGGCGCCGGGCGACCTCCACACCGAAACCGTCGTCACCCAGGAAGATGTTGCCCACGCCGGCGATGAGAACCCGGCCGGTCATGGCGTCAGCCCGGGGCCGTCGGCGCGGACGGGGGCGCGCGCCGCGCTGGCCGTTCGGAAAGCGGCGACGGTCAGCTCCCACAGCACGTGGTAGATGGTCGTCTGCGCCTCCTGGATCCGGTGCACCGACGAGGACGGCGCGACGAACAGGTAGTCGATGCCATCCAGCTCGGCCATCTTTCCCCCGTCGTATCCCGCCAGGCCGATGGTCAGCATGCCCCGCCGGCTGGCCTCGTCAAACGCCCTGATCAGGTTGGCAGAGTTCCCGCTGGTCGACAGGCCGACCGCGATGTCGTTCCGGCCCCCGAAGGCGGCGAGTTGGCGGGCGAACACGACCTCCACGCCAATGTCGTTGCACAGCGCGGTCAGCACGGAGGTGTCGTTGGCCAGGCCGAAGGCCGGCAGCGGCGGGGCGTCGCCGCCTGGATTGAGGAACAAGGTAGCGAGCTGCTGGGCGTCGGTGGCACTGCCGCCGTTGCCGAAGGCGAAGAGCCGGCCCCCGGCGGTGAAGCGGTCCGCGGCCGCGGCGGCGCACCGGGCCAGCCGCGCCCCGTCCCGGGCGCTGACGGCCTGCCTCAGCTCGGTGATCTCGGCGATCTTGGCGACGGTGGAGGCGCGAACCTGAGACAGGACGGCGGAGGTGTCCGTCGTGCCCGCGTTCGTGCCCGGATAAAGAAATGGATACAGCGACTCGACACCACCCGCCTGCTGGGTCCCGCGTGCCTCGCCCGACCCGCTCGCCTGGCCGGCCCCGCGGCCGCGGTCCTGGCTGTCCTGCCGCGTCACCGGGTCATCTCCCCACGACGGCAATGGCTTCCTTGGCGTGCACGAGAATCGTGTCGCCCACCCCAGCCTGCACCAGGGCGACGCTGACTTCCTCCTCGCCCTGCCCAGTATCGACCACGGCCAGGCCATCGGCCAGCACCCGGACGATGGTGACCTCGACGGCGGTGTCGGAGCAGGTGATGCAGGCGTCGCCGTAGCACTCCGGCACGGCGGCCTCCGGTCCGGGCGGCTCGCGGCCGGCGCGCGCGGTCACGCGACCACCTCGGGGTCGAGCACGCCGGGCTGCTCGAAGAACACGTGTACCAGCTCCCACAGCAGGTGATACTGGGTCACCTGCAGCTCCTTGACGATCCGCGGGTCGCCGGACGGCGCGATCAGCAGGTGGTCGATGGCCGGGTGGCCCATCATCGCACCCCCGTCGCCGCCGGCCAGGGCGATCGTCAGCAGCCCGAGCTGCCGGGCCGTCTCCAGGCCAGCCAGCACGCTCGCGCAGTGACCGTCCGCGGAGATGCCGACCGCGATGTCCTCGGGCGCCGCGAGGTAGCGGATCTGATGCGCGAAGACCTCCGCGATGCCGTCCCGCGCCGCGATACCGGTCACCGTGGCCACGTCGGTGGTCAGCGCGATCGCGGGCAGCGCGCGCTTGCCGACGATCACCGGGTGCACGAACTCCACCGCCACGTGCTGGGCGTCCGCGCTGGCCCCGCCGGTGCCGAAAACCACGAGCTTGCCGCCGCGGTGGAAGCGGACCGCCATCGCGTGGCAGGCATCGGCGACCGCGGGCGCCTGGGCGGCCAGCGTTCCGGTGGGGGCTACCCGCCGTTCGAACAGCCGGTCCGCGTCACCCGGGTCATTCATGGCTGGCCGCCGACAGGTCGATGTCGGCCTCGACGTCCACGGCGTCGCGCAGCTTCAGCGCGCCGAACATGCCCGAGTACGGCTTGATGCCGAACTGGGACTGGACCACGGTCCCGGCGGCGCGGTAGCGGCCGTCGCCGGTCCTGCTGACGGTCAGCGCGAACGGCCGGGACTGGCCGTGCAGGGCCAGCGTGCCGCTGATCGTGCCGCCGCCGCTGTCGTCCGGGGCGAACTGCGCCGCGGTGAACGTCGCCTCGGGGTACCGGTCGGCCTGGAGCTGCTTGAGCGCGGTCAGGGCGATCTCGCGGCGGTCCCGGTCGGTGAGCGGCTTGAGGCCGCCCGCCCCCTGCCGGATCACCAGGGACCGCAGGTCGATCCGTGCCTCGAGGCGCCGCGGGGCACGGTCGTCACCGTCCAGTTCGCCCGACCACTGGGTGATCTCGATCGTCAGGTCGTGCCCAGCCTGCGCCGCCAGGCCGCTGCGGTATGTACGCAGGGTGAGCCGGCCACCGCTGGGGCCAAGCCGGTGGCGCCCTTCATCAGCCGCCATGCAAGCACCGTAGGACACATATGAGCGTAACGTCCAGTGGCCATTCGGACACTTGCGACCGAAAATGGGCACGCCAAAAAAGTGGCCCGGCCGGGGGAGAATTTTCTCCCGGCCGGCGGATGTGACGATGAAAGCGGACATCCACGGCGGGACGGCCGCTACTGGAGCGGGATCTCGCCGAAGACTTCCTGGATGCGCCGCAGGTCCCGGAGGCGTGGCTCGGTGGCACCACCGACCCACCGGCTCACCGTCTTGACCGACACGCCCAGCAGCCGCGCGGCGGCCTCCTGGGTCAGTCCCTCCCGCCGCAGCGCGACGGACATCCAGTCGGCGAAGTTGGCGGGCTCTCCGTCCTCGCCGAGACGGACAAAAGAGGCGCCGGGCGCCGATATCTCCGGCCGGTCGTTCCCGGCCCCCGCGGTCGCCGGGGCGGCCTCGCCCCTGCTGCCCGCGGTCGGGCCCGCGCTCGGGCCCGCGCTCGGGCCCGCGCTCGGGCCGGTGCTCGGGCCGGTGCGGGGCCGGGGTTCGGGGGCACCGCCCGTCGGCGAGGGCTGGAGCTCGGAGTGCAGGACGTCCACCTCGACGTGCTCCGGGAAAATGCGAAACGCGACCTGGATGGACCCGGACGGCCCGGCGGCGTCGAGCAGCGCGCGGAAGACGGTGTCCCCGACCGCGCGGTTGCCCTCCTCCGTCAGCGGCGACTCGGCCAGGCAGCGGCGGACGAAATCGCGGATGTCGGGTATCGACGAAGGGCGCGCGGGAAACACCTGGAGGAGAACGACGACAGGCATGACCTCGATCGAGTCCCCACTGGGACCGTAAACGGGGTCAGCCACCGGATCTCTCCTCAAAGCCGTACGCAGCGCGCCAGGGCGCATGTTTTGGGCTGAGGCAAGGCTATTCGATTCAGGCCATCACAGAAAGCTGTAACGGTGGCTGTGCACGCACGAACGCCTTCGCCGCGTAGGCGGACCGGGCCGAAAAGTAAGCGCCTCATCGCAGGACGCAGGACAGTTCTGTCCGGTCGCGTTGATCATGTGCCTTGTGGCGCAGGTTACACCGGGTCTATCATCGCGGTGTCTGCGCACCACAATGGTGTCTGCGCACCAGAAGGCGGGTAAGCGCCATGGTCATCTGCTCGGATGTGACGGTACGGCCTGGGGAGCGCGGCGCCGTCGGTCTTTTCCGGGCTGTGCGCACGGGCCGGCACGAGTTACTCGCACCCGATCAGATGTCCGGTGGCCAGACGCATCGCCGGCCCGCGGTACGGGCCGGGCGGAGCGGGCGCGCCAGCGACCCGGAGGCCAGCGATCCAGCGAGGAGGTGGCCTCGCCATGGCCACAGACGCACAAGCTAACAACGCCCCGGCCGAAACGACCGAACCGGTGCTGCACATCCTCTGGATGAACGGCGGGCTCAGCTGCGACGGGGACTCGGTGGCCCTCACCGCGGCCACGCAGCCCAGCATCGAGGAAATCGTGATGGGCGCCCTGCCGGGGCTGCCCCAGGTCGCCGTGCACTGGCCGCTGATCGACTTCGAATGCGGCCCGGAACAGGGCGCGGACAACTTCATCGAGTGGTGGCACAAGGCAGACCGGGGCGAACTCGACCCATTCGTCCTCGTCGTCGAGGGCTCGATCCCGAACGAGGCGATCAAGAGCGAGGGCTACTGGTGCGGCTTCGGCAATAACCCGGAGACCGGCCAGCCGATGACCACCAGCGAATGGCTGGACCGCCTGGCCCCCAAGGCGACGGGGATCCTGGCCGTCGGGACGTGCGCGACCTATGGCGGCATCCACGCCATGGCCGGCAACCCGACCGGCGCGATGGGCGTGCCCGACTACCTCGGCTGGGACTGGCGGTCCAAGGCCGGGCTGCCGATCGTCTGCGTGCCCGGGTGTCCCATTCACCCGGACAACCTGTCCGAGACCATTCTTTACCTGCTCTACCAGGTGGCCGGACAGGCGCCGATGATCCCGCTGGATGAGGCGCTCCGCCCGGCGTGGCTGTTCGGGGCCACGGTGCACGAGGGCTGCGACCGAGCCGGCTACTACGAGCAGGGCGACTTCGCCACCGAGTACGGGTCGGCCAAGTGCCTGGTCAAGCTCGGCTGCTGGGGGCCAGTGGTCAAGTGCAACGTGCCCAAGCGCGGCTGGATCAACGGGGTGGGCGGCTGCCCGAACGTGGGCGGCATCTGCATCGCCTGCACGATGCCCGGCTTCCCGGACAAGTTCATGCCGTTCATGGACGAGCCGCCGGGATCGAAGGTTTCCACGACCGCGACCAGCATGTACGGGACGGTCATCCGCGCCCTGCGCGGCTTCACCGCCAAGACCGCGGACGAGGAGCCGAAGTGGCGCAAGAAGAGCGCCGAGCTCCTGACCGGCTACAAGCAGACCTGGTGACTGACATGGGGATGCCGTCCGGCCCAGAGCCGGCCGCAGCGCCCGCTTTGAGGGGAAGGGAACAGCGATGACCACGGCACCGGAGTCCGACGTCAGAGAGATGTCATGGGACCCGATCACCAGGATCGTGGGCAGCCTCGGCATCTACACCAAGGTCGACTTCAAGCAGAAGCGGGTCGTCGAGTGCCACAGCACGTCGTCGATTTTCCGCGGCTACAGCATCTTCATGAAGGGCAAGGACCCGCGCGACGCGCACTTCATCACCAGCCGCATCTGCGGGATCTGCGGTGACAACCACGCCACGTGCTCGGTCTACAACCAGAACATGGCCTACGGTGTCCGGCCGCCGCATCTGGGCGAGTGGATCATCAACCTGGGCGAGGCCGCGGAGTACATGTTCGACCACAACATCTTCCAGGAGAACCTGGTCGGGGTCGACTTCTGCGAGAAGATGGTCGGCGAGACCAACCCCGGCGTGCTGGAGCAGGCCAACCACACCGAGGCGCCGCACGCCGCCGAGCATGGGTACCGCACCATCGCCGACATCATGCGGTCGCTCAACCCGCTGGAGGGCGAGTTCTACCGCGAGGCGCTCCAGGTCAGCCGGTCCACGCGGGAGATGTTCTGCCTGATGGAGGGGCGCCACGTGCACCCCTCGACGCTGTACCCGGGCGGCGTGGGCACGACCGCGACCGTGCAGCTGTTCACGGACTACCTGACCCGGCTGATGCGCTACGTCGAGTTCATGAAGCGCGTCGTCCCGATGCACGACGACCTGTTCGACTTCTTCTACGAGGCCCTGCCCGGGTACGAGGAGGTCGGGCGGCGCCGCGCCGACATGGTGTGCTGGGGCAGCCTGAACGACCCCGAGTTCTGCGACTTCCGGTACGAGAACATGACCAACTGGGGCCGGAAGATGTTCGTCAGCCCCGGGGTCATCCGGGACGGGCAGCTGCTCACCAACGACCTGGTCGACATCAACCTGGGCATCCGCATCCTGCTGGGCAGCTCGTACTACGAGGACTGGGAAGACCAGGAAATGTTCGTCACCCGGGACCCGCTCGGGAACCCGGTGGACCGCCGGCACCCGTGGAACCAGCACACGATCCCCCGGCCGGCCAAGCGCGACTTCGGCGACAAGTACAGCTGGGTCATGTCGCCGCGCTGGTTCGACGGCACCAACTATCTGGCGGCCGACACCGGCGGTGGCCCGATCGCCCGGCTGTGGGCCACCGCCCAGGGTGGCCTGGCCGACTTCGGCTACATCAAGTCCACCGGCAACAGCGTGCTGATCAACCTGCCGCGGACCGCGACCAGGCCCGAGGTCACCTTCGAGTGGAAGGTGCCCACCGACAAGTCGGGCGCGCCGCTGTCCAACGCGATCGAGCGCGACCGGGCCCGGACCTACTTCCAGGCCTACTCCGCGGCCGCCGCGCTGCACTTCACCGAGAAGGCCCTGGCCGAGATCCGGGCGGGCCGGACCAAGACGTGGGAGCCGTTCACCGTGCCGGAGGAGGCGAACAGCTGCGGCTTCACCGAGGCCGTGCGCGGCGTGCTGTCCCACCACATGGTGATCAGGGGCGGGAAGATCGCTAACTACCACCCCTACCCGCCGACCCCCTGGAACGCCAGCGTGCGGGACAGCCACGGGACGCCGGGCCCCTACGAGGACGCGGTGCAGAACACGCCGATCTTCGAGGAGAACCCGCCGGACTCGTTCAAGGGCATCGACATCATGCGGGCGGTGCGCAGCTTCGACCCGTGCCTGCCGTGCGGCGTGCACATGTACCTGGGCGGCGGCAAGACGGTGGACACGGTGCACTCCCCGACGGGAATCACCCTTTCCACCTGAGCGCGGACGGAATGTGGTCATGTCCCAGGCGCCGCCGTCGCCAGGGACATGATGCCGTCAGGACGACGGAGACGGCACTGGCACGGCCAATACTGCCGCCCCGGACATACCGCCGCCCCGGAGACGACGGCCACAGTGAATACGGAGGCGAACCGAATGACCCGCGTGCAACAGGTCGGCGACCAGATCGAGGAACTACTGGGCGTACTGGCCGGGCGCGGCCAGGGACCCGCGGCCGAGGAACTCGTCCGGCTGCTGGTCGGCCTGTACGGTGACGGCCTGACCCACATCGTGGGCGCGTTGCGGGAAGAAGGCGACGCCGGGGCCGAGATACTGGACCGGCTGACCGGTGATCCGCTGGTCGAGAGCCTGCTGCTGCTGCACGGGCTGCACCCGCTCGACGTCGACGCCCGGATCCAGCGGGCGCTGGACGGGGTCCGGCCCTACCTGGGCTCACACGCCGGCGGCGTCCACTACACCGGAGTCACCGACGGGGTTGCCCGGCTGACGCTGGAGGGCAGCTGCAATGGCTGCCCCTCTTCGGCCGTCACCGTGCAGCTGGCTATCGAGGGCGCGGTCAAGGACGCGGCGCCCGAAGTGACCGAGGTCGTGGTCGAGGGGATGACCGAGGCGCCCGCGCCCGCTCCGATCCTGCTGCAGATCGGCATGCGGCCGGACACGCCGGCCGCGGCGGGCGGCGCCGCAGCGGACGGCCACGGAAGCTGGGTCACGCTGGCCGAGATGGGACCGCCCAGTGCCCGGCCGGTCTGCGTCACCGCCGGCGACATGCCGATCCTCGTCTGCTCGGTCCGCGGGACGCTGTACGCGTACCGGGACGCCTGCGCGGCGTGCGGCCAGAGCATGGGCGGCGGGCAACTGGCACGCGAAGTGCTCACCTGCGAGTGCGGCGTGTCCTACGACGTGAGCCGGGCCGGGCGCGGGCTCAGTCACCCCACCCTGCACCTGGACCCACTGCCGCTTGTCACGGACAGCCAGGGGGTGCGGGTCGCGGTCCCGGCGGCGGTCCGCACATGACCCGGCGCCCGTCCGGCCTGAGCCGCTTCGTCCAGGGGACAGGACAAGCCCCGACAGCAGGCCAGCAGGCTACGGACAATGGCGGACCGGAGGTCCGACCGCCCAGCGAGCCGGGGCCTTGCGCCCCGGCGAGTGGCGGTGCTACGGCGGTTACCGCCGCGGGGCGCGAAGCGCACGTGGGGGGTTCCGGGGGGTCATCCCCCCGGGCCGGCACCGACTGCGAAATGTGCGCGGAGCGGATCCCCGCGGAGCACTCGCACGTAGCCGACCTGGAGAACTCGTCGCTGATGTGCGCCTGCCGCGCCTGCTACCTGCTCTTCACCCAGCGCCAGGCGGGCCGGGGACGGTACCGCGCGGTCCCGGACCGGTATCTGCACGACCCGGTGCACCCGATGTCCGCGCGGGAATGGGAGGAGCTCGAGATCCCAGTCGGGCTGGCCTTCTTCCTGCGCAGCTCGCAGCGGGATGAGGTCGGGGCGTTCTACCCGAGCCCGGCGGGCGCCACCGAGTGCCGTCTCGACCTCACGGCCTGGGCACAGCTGTCGGCGGAGCATCCGCTGCTGCAGGCCATGGAGCCGGACGTCGAGGCGACGCTGATCTCCCGGACGGACGATACCGTCGAGCATTTCCTGGTGCCGATCGACGCGTGCTACGAGCTGGCCGGGCGGATGCGGCTGTACTGGCGCGGCTTCGACGGTGGCGCCGAGGCCCGGCAGAGCATCGCCGAGTTCCTGGCCTCGGTGCGGTCCCGGGCTCGGTTCCTGCCGCTGCCCGAGCGGGCTGAGCAAGGGCCAGGGCACTGAGATGGCGGACCTGACCTTCGACTGCATCGGGGCGCAGGCCGAACGTTACGCGGTCATGCCCACGATCACCCTGACGCTGCGGATCAGCGAGACCAGCGGGCAGCGGATCGACACGATCGCGCTGCGCACCCAGATCCGGATCGAGCCCGCGCGCCGCCGCTACACGCGGGCCGAGGAAGAGCGCCTGCACGACCTCTTCGGCGACACGGCGCGCTGGGCCGACACGCTGAAGCCGCTGCAGTTCACGAACGTGTCAACGATGGTGACCAGCTTTGCCGGGAGCATCGAGGTGCAGATCCCGATCAACTTCAGCTACGACCTGGAGGTGGGCTCCGGGCGGTACTTCGCCAGCCTGGAATCCGGCGAGATCCCGCTGCTGTTGCTGTTCAGCGGCACGATCTTCTCGGTCGTGGACGGCCGGTTCCAGGTCCAGCAGGTGCCGTGGAGCAAGGAGGCCGTCTACCGCCTTCCGGTCAGCGTCTGGCGGGAAGCCGTCGACGTGCACTTCCCGAACAGCGCCTGGATCACGGTGACCAGGCAGACGTTCGACGACCTGCAGCGGTTCAAGACCCGGCGGGCCCTGCCGACCTGGGATTCGACCGTGACCGCACTGCTGTCCGAGTCGGCGGACGCCGGCCCGGACACGGACGCGG
>Ga0181530_10001983_pt1 | contig 25077 bp, 28 predicted proteins | sample PEATcosm2014_Bin_42_FD_119769 | JGI IMG/M metagenome (GOLD analysis project Ga0181530, IMG submission 119769) | Peatland microbial communities from MTU Mesocosm Facility, Houghton, MI, USA - PEATcosm2014_Bin10_60_metaG | ecosystem: Environmental > Terrestrial > Soil > Wetlands > Peat | place... | reverse complement strand
GGAAGGACTGGCGTTCAGCCCGAAGGGAAATATCGCAGTGGCTGTTGAGGCGACCGGCTCCAATCACCCGAAGACGGATTTCTACTATCACTCGCATGGCATGGTGACGGTCCTGAAAATCGACGGCAAGAAGGTGACCCGATTGAACGACATCGAGGTCGGCGCTTTGCCAGAGGCGGTCGCCTTCACGCCCGATGGCCGATACATCTATGTTGGAAACTATATGGATCGAGACTTCTCGATCCTTCGCGTTGACGGGACCAATGTCACCGATACCGGCAAGCATTTCAAAGTGCCCGGCCAACCAGGCTCCGCTCGTATGAGCCCGAATTAGGCCGGCCGGTCCCGCACGCTTGAGGAGCCGGGGCGGGTAAGTCAGAGCCTGATCGTGTGAAGTGCCGTGACTTCGGCAGCGGGACATTATTTGATTTTGTCCACTTATGGCCCGTTGCGTCACTTATTGTGGCGCAGCGATTTGGTCGCTTTTGGGGGAGGAGCGGACATTCCATGCGGCTGCTCGAAGTGTCGTTATTGACCCAGAGCGTCATTTCGCGGCCATCAAATACCGCACTGCGAAAGGTCCGGATAGCGATTCACTCATCCGAACTACGCTTGCCGGCTAATCCCAACCGAATCGGCTGCTCATTGATTCTGGAATCAGCGACGTGGCCAGGATCGCCTGGTCCGGCGTGAAGGTCTGTCGCCATTCCATCGGGTCGGCCTTGCGGAAATGCGTCTCTTCCATGGTCCTTGCCAGGTTTGGCAGGGCGTAATCGAAGTCGATCCGATAAAATGCAAGGATTGCGTGGAAGAAGGCCTTCTCTTCCAGTCTGAGATCATTCTGATGCGTAAGCAAAATCGGAATTGTACCGCGGTCCGCGATCTCTACCCACCGCGCCGCCCAAAGCACCAGTTGTGGCAGGTAGTTCTCGATCTGCCAGTCGATCTGGCGGGAGAGCGGAAACTCGAAATATCCGGCCGGCGGACGCGGCGTGAAATAGAGCAACTGCTCGCTGCTGTCATTGCCGCCGGTAATATAATGCAGGTAGTGGATCCAGCTCAGCAAGGCCTGGCGTGGATCGCGCAGGTGCAGGACCATCTTCAGTTTGAAGTGCTGCAGGATCTGTAAATTCTCAGGCGACGGCGCCAGATGATTCTGCGAAACGAATCCGCCGGCACTAAAAGTATGCGCGTCTTTGACGTCGATCTGATCGATAAGGCCGTATTGGTTGCCGATATACATAATGCGAAGGGTCAAGATTTTCGCCAGCGACTTGCAAACGTATACGCTGCCGGACTTCGGCATAGTGTTCAGGAGAATGCTTTCGCGGAAGGTCTGCGGCCGGGGCGGCCGCAATCGTGAATCGCTGTAAACCACGCGCTGCGTGAGCCGATGAAAAAGCGAAGCCGTGCGTGCTTCCGCGCGCATCAAGCGGTTCCCCCGACATGCCCCCAGCGATGAGAGGGACTCGCTTGAGTCCAGTCAAGGGAGCCGCGATTAAACTTCGGTAAGGTCCGGCCGGCCCAGTCGGCTTCGGAAAGCAGCGGGCATCGCCTGGGCGTTATGAGTCAATGCGCTGGATTATATGCCGTCGTATCAGGGCGCGACGGTTATGAAAATTTTACACGCACCGGCACGATTGCCGAAGCTGCGGTGGGGGGACGAGTGCGTTGCGCCCGCGTTCCGACCTCACAATTTAGGGTTAATCGATTCTTAATAGAACTCCCTCATACAGCGTGAGGGGCGAAGCGGATCGGCGGCTAGCCGAATGCTTGGAGACATATCGTGTCGATCTCGGCAATCTTTCCAGCACAAAGCAGCTTTCAATCTTCTGGCTCTCAATCGCAATTTGGTCAGGATTTCAGCCAATTGGCGAGCGCTCTCAATTCCGGGAACCTCACAAACGCGCAGCAGGCCTACGCGGCATTGAACGCCCTCCAAAACAGCGGTCAGGGGTCGCCGGGGAATTCCAATAATCCGCTTTCGCAGGCTCTGAGCCAGATCGGGCAGGCGCTGCAAAACGGCGATCTCACGGGCGCTCAGCAAGCGCTGTCGTCGCTGCAGCAGTCCCATAGCCACCATTCCCACGGTCATCATCACCATGCGGGTGGCGGCAATTCGGTCAACAACCAAGCCACCAGCGCAACGTCGAACGCGACCACGGATTCCAGTACCGTACCGGGCACAAATGCCGTGAACATTATTGCGTGATGCCTCGATGCTGATCGGCACCAAGGTCACCATCGGTCCGTTCATCCCCGACGACTACGCGGCGATGTACTGCTGGGCGAATGACGTTGTAGCCGCTCGCTTCGACGGGACGTTCCGACCCGCCAACCTCAGCGAGGTGGTGCACCAGTGCGAGAGCGTCGGCAAGGACCCATCGCGAGTGATGTTCGCGATCCGCAAGCGCGCCGAAACCGCCATCATCGGCTATCTGCACATTCAGAACATCAACAGCGTACACCGCTCCGCCGACCTCGGCATCCGAATCGGCAATGAAAATAATCGCGGCAACGGCTACGGCACCGAAGCGCTGACGATGGCGCTTGACTATTGCTGGCGCCATCTCAATCTTAACCGGATTGGATTAATCGTGTTCCGCAATAATTCACGAGCAATTAGTGCCTATAAGGCCGCAGGGTTCCGCGTCGAGGGACGCCTGAAGAAATTTTTCTTCATCGATGGTGCGTGGGTAGACGTACTACTCATGGCGGCATTTCGGCCGTCGCGCAGGAAATGCAATAGCACCGGTGCGTTTTTGCGGAATAGAGGCAATTCCACAGATCGCGTTGCAACTCGCCGCGTACAGGCCGCGTAAAGCAATCGGATTTCGGGTCTCTGTCCTAATTTTGCCAAACGTCTATCTGATTACCTCCTCACCGAGGTGTGAGTTCTGTAACTGGAGGATCTGATTGATGCGCGTCCTCATAACGGCAATGGCAATTGCTCTAATGACGGTGTCCGCTCACGCTCAGGGCATGGGAAGAGGACACAAACACCAACAAGATACGCAAAAAACGGAAGATAAGGCAAAAACGAAGGCCGACGAGCAGGCATACAAAGAGGCGCTCAAGCGCATACCCGTACCCAACGAGAAGCCCGATCCTTGGAAAAGCGTGCGGTAGGCCGCCTCAAGAGGCGGCCCGTTTCGAAATCACGAGAGCGATGTCAGCTCATGGCCCCGAGCATCACTTAGTGCGCCGCAGCAGTTCGGTCGCAATGGGAGTAAGAGCGGACATCGCGCTAACACCCAAAATCGGTCGTTATTGACCCAGAGGATCATTTGCTACGATACTTTTGTGCGACGCAGCACCTAAAGCGATCCGAAGCGGACTTAGCCCGTCCAGTCTAGCGAGCCGTATGCCCTACGAGTGTTTAGCGGGAGCAGATTGGAAATAGAATGGTCGGTCACCCGCGATCGTGACGCGGTGGCGATGTCGGACGTCGTGCGACGGGTAGGAGCGCACCCGATGGTTGAGGCATCTGTTGTCCCAAATGACTAAATCGTTTTCACGCCACTGGTGGCGGTAGTGGAACTGGGGAGCCTCGGCGAGCGCGAAAACTTGATCGAGGAGCGCATCGGAGCGCGCAGGCGCGATGTCGTCGATGCGAAGGGTGAAGCGCGGCGAAAGAAACAGGCTGGGGAGGCCGGTCTCCGGATGGGTGCGCACGACCGGCTGGTGCATTTCGGGCACCAAGTCTGCGATACGTTCGCCCTCCCGCCGGGCAGCGTCGTCGAGCACCTTGGCAAAGCGGCGATTCTTGGATTTGCTCCAGTGGTGAGTAGCGGTGCGCCCGGCCAGTTCGGCTTTAATGTCCTCCGTCAGTGCATCATAGACCGCCCGCATGTCGCAGAATTCGGTGTCGCCGCCCGTGCTCGGATTGCGGATTGCGTGAAGGATGATCACTTGGCACGGCTCGACCCGATGCGACGCGTCGGAGTGCCACATTTCTGCATTATCGACGATGCCGATGGCAAATTGGTCGGTGTGAATTTCGTTCGACATGATCAGGACATCCGGATCGTCAGGACTCAGGTAGAGCATTTGGTCCGGGGTCTCGCGATCGCCACGCTGGCGTAGCGCCGCAAGCTGCGGTCTTGCGGCATCGCTTCCGCCTGCAGACGGACGATTGCCATGGGATTCTAGCTTGCCAAACCGTCGCCCAAAATTGGCGAGCTCAGTTGCCGACAAAATCTGGTCGCGAACAACGAGGATCGGGAAGTCGAAGAACACCGACTTTATCGCCTGAAATGCTTTCTCATCGATGGGCCGGGAGCTGTCGAGGCCAACAATTTCGGCTGCTCCGACACCTATGGCATTGACGTCGAAGCTCACGGCCTCGAAGTTTGTGAGACGATTCGGGCATCGGAAAAGCGTTTTTCGGTCGCCCAGTTCGATTGGCCGTGAAGATACAGCCTCTGAAATGGCCATGGCACCTCACTCCAGGTGGTGTCATCGCCCAGTTCCAATTTTATTCCGCAAGGTAAATAAATAATTAATGAAACGCTTGCTGTGGCGCAAAGTTTCGTCGTTCGCCCCCATAGCGACGGTTAAAGCCGCGTAGCGCAATGCACACTTCCGGGGGTAGAGCGGGCTCGATATGGATGACTGCGCTCGGCCGCCCTTGACCCACAGCGACAGTTTGCAACGAGACTCCGGTGCAACGCAGCTTGTCGCCTCGGTTTCGGCGCCCTGGACTGGCGCAGTGCCAAAGATTCCGTATGGGGCTAGCGCATGGCGGCCCGCCGCGCGCTCAAATTGAGCGCAGACCAGCGCAGCTCAACCGCGCAAAGCCGCCCACGGCCGGCACCAGCGCCGACCAGCAGGAATCCACACAAAGGCGAGCAGCCCCGAAACGGCGGTTACTTAAGCGCAGTCGAGACCGTTGAGAACGTGTTGTTCAAATTGGTGCCGAGCGCCTGCACGGTCGCAATGATTGCTACCGCGATACCAGCGGCGATAAGGCCATATTCGATCGCCGTTGCACCCGATTGGTCCTCGCAGAACTGACTAAATAGCCGAAACATGATCAGCCCCTTCTTGGCTATCTGTGGTCGCCCGAGGGCAAAGTACAAATTCGTTTCGTGAAATACGTAAAAGCGCCTAAGGCAATTTTATTTAAGCCTCGCGGGACCACGTCTTCGTCGCCCCAAGGCTACCAAACAAGAAATGTACTGTGGGAGATTTTATTCGGGCAGACCACATGTTCAACGGCAGCACAACGTTGTCTATTAATGTTCCATTCACCATAAAGTTTTATTGGTTGCACGGGGTGCGTCTTCCGGCTTTGCAGGCGTTCGATGGGACAAACCCAAGTCAGTGAGTTTATTCGCACCCAGCTCAATCCGAGTGCCGTCACTCCGACAAGGTGCCTAATAAACAATACGATCTTGGCGCTGAGTGCGGAGGCTTTCGCCTGCCACAGCGACGGGAAGCTCACTCAAGCAATTGCGCTTTACGAACGAATTCTGTCTTTCAAGAACCTGCCAGTCATTCACAACAATCTCGGACAGGCTTTAACCGAGATCGGCGATCTCAACGGCGCCGCGGCAGAATTCAGCCAAGCACTGACTCTCAGACCTGACGACGCTGAGGCGCTGACCAACTGGGGTGTAGTTCTCCACAAGCTCGATCACCGGGTCGAAGCGGAGCTTAAATTTCGCGAAGCTATCGCGGTCAACCCGCAATTCGCCCACGCCTATTACAACCTCGCAATCGTATTGAAGGAAACGGGCCGCATACGCGAGGCACGCCGCGCCGTGCAACAGGCGATCCGTTTAGCGCCGCGCAACACGATCTATTACGAACTTCTCGCCGAAATGAGGCGTTTCAAAGCTGGCGATCGTTACATGCTAGCACTGCAAAACTTGTCCGACAGCGACGCGGCGCCGAATGCAATGGAGCGCATCAACTTACATTTTGCTCTGGCCAAGGCCTATGAAGACACCCACCAGTTCAAATTGGCTTTTGTGCAGTTCCTTGCCGGCAACCGGCTCCAGCGCGGCCAGACCGATTACGACGAGGCGGCCACACTCGGCCGCATCGAGCGTATCCGGAATAAATTCAATAGCGACTTCATGCAGGCCAGAGCCGGATGTGGCAATCCGTCTTCGCTGCCGATCTTCATTATCGGCATGCCGCGCTCGGGCACGACATTGATCGAGCAGATCCTAGCAAGCCATCCGGCCATTTTCGGCGCCGGGGAGCTCAAAACCTTTGCACAAATAGCTAACGCGGAACTCAATCCTGCGCTTTCTGAACTTGGTGGCCGTTACGTTGCCGAACTACGAGCGCACGCTCCTCACGCATCACGGATCGTCGACAAAATGCCGGCAAACTTTCTGCTAGCTGGCTTGATTCACCTTGTACTACCCAACGCCACCATCATTCACGCCGTGCGCAATCCGATCGACACCTGCGTGTCATGCTTTACCACTCACTTCGTCGATCAGCCGTTTACCCACGACCTGGCCGAACTCGGCCGCTACTATCACGGCTATCATGCCTTAATGACGCATTGGAGGGGCGTGCTGCCGCCGCAACGATTTCTCGAAGTCCGGTACGAGGAACTCATCGACGATCTAGAGACGGTGGCGCGACGGATGGTCATTCATTGCGGCCTTCCGTGGGACATGCGCTGCCTTGAGTTTTATCGCACCAACCGAATGGTGCGCACCGCGAGTGCAAGCCAAGTGCGCCAACCGATCTATCGGAGTTCGGTGGGTCGATGGCGTCAATATGAAGCTCACCTTGGGCCGCTGCTTACTGAACTACCTTCGGCAGCCTGATCCCTAGCGGTTCTGTTCACGGTGCAGGATAGGGCCCCCCCGGAGTCAGGAGGCACATCGGCTGGCGCAGGAAGCGGCGGGGGGCACAATGAAATATCTCAAGGCCCACCCCGAGGAGAGAGCGCGGGCCTCGTCAGCGGCGCGACTCACTCCGAATTCTTACCGCTAAATGAAAAAATTATTCGATCCGCTGCACAACCACCCCGGTCGTGCCGCACGCGTCTGGCCTAACCAACGTCGAACAGGGCCCGCAGCAATTCGGTTTCCGCGCGTAATGTCTGGCATCACGCGCGAGTAAATTCTCCATAACCGCGCAGAGAATCCCGGCTAATAGGGAAAAGAGGTGGCAGACGGGTTGACCGAGTCTGATTAATCCGCGCTTACTCGCGGTCGCGGGGCGCGCTGGAAAATCGGTCATGCACTCAGGAGCACGAAGATATTCCCGTTTCCATCTGATCATGCATCGGGGCATCTCGCGGTTACGGCCGACCAAGCCGTCGACATACCTCGAAGGCATACTTCTGAACACAATGCCAAAATCAGGCAGCATCTATGTTCAGAAGTCGCTGTCTAAGATCTTAGGTCTTGCAGCTATGGATCTTGGTAACAGCTACGGCTTGATTGATCAGATGAACATTCAAGACACTCGGACCTTTAGCCGCGGCGGATTTGTTTCTCAGAATCATCTGGCTCCATCCCCCGAAAACTTGCAAGTTCTGCGGCACTTCAAGCTGAAGATGGTTCTCCATATGCGTGATCCGAGGCAGGCCTTGCTGAGCTGGGTCCACCATCTTCGGTACGTTGCCGGCGGCAACGACACGAGCGAGGAACTGCTCTATGTCACGCCGCGGCCGCCGTTCGGATATTTCAAGCTTTCGCTCTCCCGCCAGATCGACTGGCAAATTGATAACTACATGCCACAACTGGTCCAATGGGCAGAGCGGTGGGTAGAGATCGCAGACCGGGACATGATCCCGATTTTGATCACTCAGCAGAATGATCTCAGGACCGAAGAGAAAGCCTTCTTCGACAGAATTCTCGCGTTCCACGACATCGATCTTGATTACGCCCTGCCGAACCTTGCGAGAACAATAAATGAAACACACTTCCGGCTGGCCGACCCTATGGAATGGAGCCGGACCGTCACGCCGGACCAGGCGATTCGTGCCGCATCGATGATTCCGGAGTCATTGAGCATCCGCTTCGGCTGGGAAGATTCAGCGCACACAGCGTCGCAGTGCGGCCTGTTGCGGCGTATCACCTGACGGTGTCCGCCCCCGGCAACAAAACTTCCCAAGATGATTCGTAGGCGATGAGAAAAGGCTCGCTATATTTTGCAGTGCGAGATGGTAGCTATTGGCCCAAAGTTTCACTTAGTGCGGCGCAGCGATCCAGTCGCTATCGGGGGATAAGCAGACATGTCGCAGACACCCTAAATTGGTCGTTGATGACCCCAGCACCTGAGCGCAGGCGGTGGCCTGCTGGATTGAGGGTGCTTCGCCTGGGCACAGACAGCTTCACGGCTGGCTAATGCAGATGCCTCAGCTTGTCGGGATTGCGCACGAACAGCACAGCTACGCGCCTGCTTCAGGATGTTGGTCAGAATTGCGCGACGGCGTGGGCGACCGCAGTGAATGTTATCCGTCAGGGTGGTCAGAGCAGCGGTTATCGTCAGACATCACCGAAATGTTGGTTTGATCGTCATGACGTTCTCCAAATCCCAAATTTGGTCTATCTTTCTGTTCGCTCATTGATCGAGCCCGGGCCATGTGGGATTCGTCGATGTATTCATTCCCGCAGGATCCGGCCCTGCTGACGACGGGTCGGGCGACGGCGACGGGTCGGGCGACGCGACGGAGGTATCTGGTGCGCCGCCGCTGCCGGAGCCCCTAGACGGGCTCCCGACGATTCGAGTCGACTCAAACCGCCATTTGCGGCCGAGCATGCATCGCTTGAATGCCGGCGAGTCCTCGTAGCGGCTGGAGCCGGTTTGGGCGTAGCAAAAATTGAGGTCGGCATCAAAGATGGCATCGCTGCGCGGATGTCCGTTGGGACGCACCAGGTCGTAATACGTGTAATCGGAATGATAGGCTTGCGCGGCGAAAGTCCCCGAGAGCAGCAAAGCGCAAGCGATGAGGGCGCGTTTCATAGCATTGTCTCCTGACCCGATGGCCTGGGGTTGAATTTTCTGGGCACCAAGCCCAAACGTAAGTCGCGCCGATTGCGCCGCCGGTTCAGGCGCCGACCAAGTTCGAGCCGGTGCTCAACCTCAAGACTGCCAAGGTCCTCGGCCTCACCGTGCCGAACAACTTGCTCTCGACCGCCGACGAAGTGATCGAATAGTCGGGTCAATTGCTGCACCTGCTTGCGGCGGGTTTTGGCCCTGAACGGTCGCCACGGCTGACCGCATTCGAGTCCGGTGTCGGAGGTACAGCGGTCACGGCTGCCGGTGATCGGCGCGGCCGAGTCTGACCCATGACGTCACTTCGGCACCGTAAATTGACGCAGTGCGAAAAGTTCATTCGCGTTGATGTTGGGCGCTCTTGGCCAGCTTCTATCGCTGGCGGGGCAGAAGCACGGCCGGACGGTTCGATTAGCGGAGGTCGCAGCTGGCCAGCAACGTGCTGCCCAAGTGATGCGCATTCAGCCCAAAGCTCAGGTTTGTGAACGCAAAAACCGAGCGAACGTTTTCAGCGTTGTTTCCGATACGTAATGCTCGATTCCTTCGGCGTCGGCTTCAGCAGCTTCGACGGGTACGCCGAGCGCGAGAAGGACATCTACGACGAGCCTGTGGCGGGTTCGTACTCGCGCGGCCAGTTTCAGTCCGCTTTCCGTCAGAAAGATACCCCGATAGGGGCGACCCGTTACCATCCCTTCCCGCTTCAGTCGGGAGATGGTTTTGACGGCGGTGACGTGGGAAACGCCGAGGCGGCGAGCAATATCTGTCGGACGCGCCTCGCCAGTGCTGGCCAACAGGTCAGCGATCAACTCAACGTAGTCTTCAAGCAAAGCTGTCGATTGGGCCGATCGAGCCTTGCCGAAGCGGCGCGCCTGGATCAGCGCCGTAGGCAGTCTTGGCGGAGTTTCGACCCCATTTTCTATTGCTCGCTGGGACATCGCTCCTCCTTGTGATCGCACGCATAGCATTTGCCGAATCGGCCATACGCCGAGCGTGAGAACCATTCAACAGCTTGTCGAGGTGGTGCCGAACACACATTTTCATCGCTGTGTTGACACTTAATGTATTTTCTTTAATGTGTAGCACAAGGTACGGATTGATGTCGATGCTGGATGCACCGAAAACACGGATGGCCGATTTAAAGGCGCGATCAGGGTCGCTCACTGAACGGAGCGTCGCGGCGGCCCGCGGAATATTAAGCGGGGAGCGCCGCACGCCTAGTGCGTATCTGGCTTTTGCGGGTCCCGCGATAGTTGTCTCGATCGCCTACATAGATCCCGGAAACTTCGCGACCAACATTCAGGCCGGTGCGAAGTATGGCTACGGCCTACTTTGGGTTGTGCTACTGGCTAACTTGATCGCGATGCTGTTCCAGGCGCTGTCGGCCAAGCTTGGCATCGTCACCGGCCGCAACCTGGCAGAGATGTGCCGCGAACAGTTTCCGCGACCGGTCGTCTGGGCGATGTGGATCGTCAGCGAGGTCGCTGCGATGGCGACCGATCTGGCCGAGTTTCTCGGCGGCGCCATCGGGCTCTCGCTCCTATTCAGGATGCCCCTGCTCGCGGGCATGGTCGTCACTGGCGTCGTCACCTACGGCATCTTGATGTTCGAACGCCATGGGTTCCGAGCGCTAGAGCTGATCATCGGCAGCATGGTTGGCATCATTGCGCTTTGCTACCTGATCGAGCTGTTCATCGTTCCGGTCGATTGGGGCTCGGCCGCGTTCCATACGGTTGTGCCGCAGCTAGCCGATGCCGAGGCTCTCCTGCTTTCCGTGGGTATCATCGGCGCGACTGTCATGCCCCATGCCGTTTATCTGCATTCCGGCCTGACCCAGGCCCGCACGCCAGTCCACAACGCGGACGAGCGGCGGAAGGTACTGCGCTTCTCAAATCAAGAGGTCGTAATCGCACTGACTCTCGCTGGCATGGTCAATATGGCGATGGTGATGATGGCTTCGGGCGCTTTCCATGCGGGACATCCCGAAGTCGCGGAGATCGAGACGGCCTATCATACATTGACACCGTTGCTCGGCATCGGGGCAGCGGGCGTGTTCCTGCTCTCCCTGATCGCGTCGGGGATATCGAGCTCGACGGTGGGCACGATGGCCGGCCAATTGATCATGCAAGGCTTCGTTGGGTTCCGGATTCCGATCTGGGTCCGACGGCTTGTCACAATGATTCCGGCCTTCGTGGTTGTCGGTCTGGGTGCGGACGCAACAAATGCGCTTGTCATCAGTCAGGTCGTGCTCAGTATCGCCCTGCCACTTCCCATGATCGCTCTGCTCATTTTCACGCGACGACGCGACATCATGGGTCAGTTCACCAATAGCCGGCTGACTAATATCGCGGCGATCGTCGGCACCGCGGTGGTCTTGGGGCTCAATGTTTTCCTGATCCTGCAGACGTTCGGCGTTCCGATCCCGGGCCTCTCAGCGGGCAGCTGAACCGGTGTTTTCCAATGGACAACATGATGCAGGCGCTCCTAACGATAAACGATTTGATCTTGCTGGGATGCTTATTGATTGCGTTCGCGATACCGCTGATCGACAGGAGGCGTTGACGCTCGCGCGTGCAGTGAATCGGGGATAAAAGCTAGGGGGCGTAGGTGCGGACAGCTTGGGTGTTAGCGTGCGTGGGAGCGCTTTTGGTTGACGGTTCGACAAAGGCAGTCGACGCCGCGGATGTCTTGACGAAAGCGCCGCCGCCAGTGGCTCCGTCGGAGTACGACTGGACTGGCTTCTATGTGGGTGGACATCTCGGTTATGCCTGGGGAAGCTCGAATTGGACGACCGCGCCTGGTCTCGCTGGCTCGCTCGATCTGTATCAACCATTTGACGCGTTCAAGGGAACGGGAAGTTTTTTTGCGGGAATGCAAGCCGGCTACAACTATATGCTGCCGAACCGGTTTGTCATCGGTGCCGAGACTGACGCGTCGTTTCCGAGCATTCAAAATCCTGACGGAATCTCGATTGGCGGCATCTCGACATTGTCCTCGCCGGGCGGCCCGGAGAGCTATAGTGAGACGGTGCTTTCGTCCGGCACGGTGCGCGGTCGCATCGGTTATGCTCCGGGCAACTGGCTGCTTTACGCAACCGGCGGATTTGCCTGGACCTATGACCTGCTGACCCTGACGCAACTGGCCACCGGCACGACCGACATGCCATTTTTGTGGCGATTAGGCTGGGCCGCTGGGGCCGGCATCGAGGTGCCGGTGGCACCACACTGGACCGCGAGTATCCAATATCTGTACACCGATTACGGGCACAGCAATGTTTTGTTTGCGAATGCCGGGCAGCGGTTCGATTCCGATTGGTCGCCGCAAGAGCTGCGCGCCGGCTTGAATTATCGATTCGGTGGCGACTCGACAGTGGGAAGCGTGTCGGCGCGGACACCAGACCCTGACATCGTCAACTTTCACGGCCAGACCACCTTCACCTGGCAGGGTTATCCGGCGTTTCGATCGCCCTATCAGGGTCTCAATAGCCTGCCCGGCGGCGGCGAGGGTCGCGAGACCTGGGATGCGACGTTGTATGCCGGAGTGCGCCTGTGGCAGGGGGCGGAGTTGTGGCTGAACCCAGAAATCGACCAGGGGTTTGGACTCGGCAACACGCTCGGAGTCGCCGGATTCACCAGCGGTGAGGCCTACAAGATAGGATTCGCTTATCCCTATACGCGATTGCAGCGCGCATTCATCCGTCAGACCATCGATCTTGGCGGCGAAACGCAGAAAGTGGATGCCGGCATCAATCAGTTTGCCGAGAGCCAGACGGCCAACCGCTTGGTGATAACCGTCGGAAAATTCAGCGTCGCCGACATCTTCGACAACAACAAATACGCCCATGATCCGCGTAATGATTTTCTGAACTGGGCGGTCATCGACACCGCAACGTTCGATTACGCAGCCGAGCCATGGGGCTATACGCTTGGCGCCGCCGCCGAGTGGTACCAGGGCGACTGGACTCTGCGCGGCGGCTTGTTCGATCTGTCGATTCTCCCCAATAACCTCGAACTCGATCCGACATTCGACCAATTTCAGTGGGTCGGTGAAATCGAGCGTCGGTATGAGTTGTGGGGACACCCCGGCAAGCTCGCGGTGACGGGATTTCTCAGCCGCGGACGCATGGGGACCTACGAGGACGCGATCGCATTGGCGCAGATCACCGGCGGTCCAGCCGATATCGCCGCCGTGCGCCAATATCGCAGCCGCGGCGGGCTGAGCATGAACCTCGAACAGGAGATCACATCTGATTTAGGCGCCTTCGTCCGTGCTGGCGTGACGAACGGCGACATCGAACCTTACGAGTTCACTGACGTCGACCGCACGGCAGCGGCCGGCTTGGCGCTCAAAGGCACCCAATGGGGACGCCCGGACGACACCTTTGGGTTGGCTGGCGTGGTCAACGGCATTTCGGCCGAGCACGAGGCCTTCTTCAACGACGGTGGGCTCGGTATCCTCATCGGCGACGGACAACTGCCGCATCCCGGTCCCGAACAGATCATCGAGACTTATTACCAATTCCCAGTCTCGTTCTGCCGCGTCACGCTCGACTATCAGTTCATCGCAAATCCCGCTTACAATCGCGACCGTGGGCCGGTTTCCGTCCTCGGCACGCGGCTGCACGCGCAGTTTTGAGGCGCAGAGCACTGAGCTTGAGTCGAGCCATAGACCCCATGCCAAATGGGTTCGGACTGCTAAAACCAGATAGGCATCGATCATGAGTATCGCTAGCCAAAATGAAAGGGTCCGCGACCGGAATGTGATGATCCGTCAGGCATTTTGGCTTGAATACCTTACGCTCGCTTGGATGATCGTTGAAGCCGCAGTGGCCATCGCCTCTGGCATCGCTGCGAACAGCCTGGCCCTTATAGCGTTCGGTTTCGACAGCGTTATCGAGCTCGCTTCGGCCGGAATTTTAGTCTGGCGCCTTACAGTTGAGCTCCGGCGCGGACAGATGTTCGCCGAAAGTGCAGAGCGAAAAGCATCACGCATTGGTGGCGGGTTGCTGTTCGTCCTTGCCGCCTACATTGTTGCAAGCGCTGGCTGGAAGCTCTGGACACATCAAGGCGCAGAGTTCTCGCTGCCCGGGCTCATTCTGTGCGTGCTCGCTGTTCCGATAATGTATTTCCTTTCCCGGCGTAAGCTTGCCCTGGCCGAAACGCTTGGCAGCCGCGCGCTTAAGGCTGATGCAGTCGAGAGCATCACCTGCGGCTGGCTCTCTCTTGTCGTGGTTGCAGCGTTGATTGTGCAGCTTGCCATAGGCGCATGGTGGGTGGACGCAGTGGCTTCCCTCGGTATCGTTGGGTTTCTTGTTCGCGAAGGTCGAGAGGCTTGGAGCGGAGAGGAGTGTTGCGCTCATCATAGCTGATCCGCATGTCTGCTTTTGATGTGGTGGATGGCCGCCCGCTCTCGGCGACGAAATGTCATAGGATAGTGCGCCCGAGACTGCGAAAAGGCTCGCAGCTTTTCGGCACTGCATATGTCGCTTCTTGGCCCAAAGCGTCATTTCGCGGCAACGCAGCAAATGGTCGCTTTCGCGGGTAATAGCGACCGTGCCGACTTGCTAGGTAATTGCACTTCCCCAATCAGTTCCTCCGCGGAGGCGATAGAGTATCACCCACTCGCAGAACTAAACGGTCACTCGACAACGCTCAATTGGGTTATTGGATTTGACGCAAAAGCCATCCGCAGGCTGATTGGCGCCCACCGATGGCCACAATTCACTTGGGATAATGGTGGCCCCGATCGCGGGGACAAGTCGGGGGATGGGGGGCAACGATCGGGGCCGCGCTCTACATCGGGGGAGAAGAGAGCGGTCCCGATTTAGCAGTCTTCATGACTTCGCTAAAATGAAATCGCGGTAATGAACGATTGTGCTTGGCACCTTGTCTCGCACTAAGTTCTTGTTTTTCTAATTGTCCTAGGCGCGTTCCGAAATCCTCTATCGTGGAACCAGGTGCGGCGGAGCGCCGCAATGGGAGGCGTGAGCTTAATTGTGCTGCCTTCGGTCTGCTTATTCGACCTTGACAGCAACAGGCCGCAGTCTGACGATGGACGAGTAGACGCGGAGGTTTTGCATGACACCACCGGGTCAAGAAGCCGCGAGAATTGTTGGCGCAAACGCTCGGGCGCAAGCATAGCGGCAATTCACGAACGGCAGGCCGGGAGCGGCCCTCGCGGGTCGCATCAGTTGGGCAAGACCCCAATTCGGCCGTTTCCGACGCCGGCTTTCACAAGCAATTAGTCCATTCGTCCGGCGCGGATCAGGTTGGCCCATTTCTCGGTAGAGTCGACAACAAGTGCGGAGAACTCGGCCTGCGTGCTGGGCGCTGAACTTCTGATCGGCAACGCAAGATAGGGTCGTTCCACGATGTCAACCGGGGTCCCTCTGGGCGCGCCTAATTGACTCGATCATGGGGCTGGCGCAGCCGATACCGATATTGCCGACCCCTGGCGGACCCACTGCAACGGTCAAGTGCCCTCATTGCAGCGGGCAAGTGAAGATCACCGCCTCGAAATAAGCTTTGAAGCTAATCGAACCGTTGCGCCGCCTCAGCCAGTGGCGGTCGATCCGCTATCCGGTTTTCCGCTGCTTCCCGCCGGACCGTCCGGGCTTTGCCGCGGTTTCTTTGCCCTTCTTGCCGGCGATAGGCAGCAGCATCTCGCGCTGGCCTTCGATCCGCTTCTTGCCTTTCTTGGCTTGCGTTCGACCGGATTTTTGCTGCGCACCGTCGCGATCCGCTTTCACGCTCTTCCGCAGGGCGTCCATGAGGTTCACGACATTCGAGGGCGCGCGCTCCACCGGTCGCTCGATCTTCTCGCCTTTTTGCTTCTTCCTGATCAGATCCTTGAGTGCGTCCTCGTATTGGTCCTCGAATTTCTGCGGCTCGAATTTGCCTTTCTTGGTCTCAACGATGTGGATGGCAAGGTCGAGCATATCCTTGGGAACTTTTTCGTTCTCAATGCCGTCGAAGTATTGGTTCTGGTCGCGCACCTCGTAGGGATAGCGCAACGTGATACCCATCATGCCCTTGTCGCGGGCTTCGAGCGCGATGATGTGCTCGCGCGATGTGAACACGACCTTCCCGAGCGCCACCATGCCTTCCTTGCGGATCGCCTCGCGGATCACCGCAAACGCCTGTTGGCCGACCTCGCCGTCGGGCACGATGAAATAGGGGTCGCGCATGTAGATTTCGTCGATGTCTGCCTTTGGGACAAACTCGTCAATTTCGATCGTACGCTTGCTCTCGATCGCGACTGCTTCCAGCTCCTCCGGGTCGAGCTCGACGTATTCGCCCTTGTTGACCTCGTAGCCTTTGATGATGGCGGCTTGTTCGACTTCATCGCCGGTCTCGGCATCGACCTTGCGATACCGGATGCGGTGACCTGTCTCTTTGTTTAGCTGATGGAAGCTGATCTTTTCGCGCTCGCTGGTTGCGGGATAAAGCGCGATCGGGCAGGAGACGAGCGACAGCTTGAGAAAGCCCTTCCAATACGGACGCGGGGCCATGGAACACTCCTACGCAACAACAAATACCTGCGGTGAAGATAGTCCGCTTGGAGGCGGCGTTGGAGTGTACAAGCCGGGAACGTTTGCTGAAAATCTGTCTCGCTGGCTTAATGCCGCTGCCTGGAACCTTTGCCGACATGGATTGCTTTATGGATCGCCGCTATCCCCAGCCTCATGCACGTACCCTGCAGTCCCGGGCTGGGTTAGCGACAGCCGGCCGGTTCTCGCTTCCAGCGGGAGCCGGCCGTGCCGCTGCGAGATACCTGGATCGAGCGTAGACCGCCCATAAGGTCGAAAAGACCAAGTCTTAGGATCGCCCGCACCCTCCCTTCCGCCCCAAGCCGCTCAAGTCCGCACCGCTGGGAAACGCGAAATTTGTGCCGGCAGTCACATCCTGCTTGGGCCCGCTGTAGTACACAGGCATCGTCCGGGATGGAGAGCACCCATGAAAACCATCAATTGGGACTTAAGGAGCCTCACAGTTCAGACTCACAGTGGCTTGCGCTGGGGCGATATCAAGCGGCAGCTCATGGACTGGCGGCACTTGGAAGGTCTGGACGATAGGTCCTTGCAGGACATCGGTATCTCACGCGGCACGACGGACCTCGAAGCGGCCAAGCCCTTCTGGATGCCCTGATAAGTTAAGGCCGCAAGAGTTGGCCTTCCTACGATTGAACCTGCGTTTTCACATTTGCGCACTGCTGCGGTAGAAAACGAGGAGGCAGACATGTCGACAGCTATCGCCGTCGCTTCACCGACCGTTTCGTCTTCGGCCATGGACGTAGAGGAAAAGTTTTTTGCTGTTATTAGTAATCGCGACCTCAACGTCGTCACTTTTTTCTCCGTCTTCGGGCTTGTGATGACGATTTTGTTTGCGGTCTATCTTGGGCCGCCAGATGACCCGACTGCTCTGCTTATTCAAGCTTCAAACGCATCCCAAATTAATATCGCCCAAAACAGTTTAGGGTTGGCTGGTACGTTTGCCGGTAAGGGCGATGCCAGTGTCACAGCACCCCTACAGACAGTTCCCGACGCAGACGGTGTTGCGCTTGCGGACTATCAGCCACTGATGGCAACTGGACTTGATCTAAAGGGGCCACCCAGACGATTTTCAGCGAAAGTGATAATGCGAAATTTAGAAATACCGGGATTCTAAGCGTCATTCTGATCGGCTGGCTGTATTTGGCGGCCGTGGAATGTCCTTCAATATCTGCCGCGGCACACTTGGCAGCTTGGCAATGCGCGATAAGGAATGCCTCGTCGCGCGACAACCTCTTCATCGACATCTGCCGCTGTGGCTCGTCTCCGAGATAGAGGTAAGCGATCTACTGGCCGTAGGCGTCCTTCACGATGAAGGATTCCTGACGTTGCTCGAACAAACGTCTAATTACGCTTTGTCATAAAATAATATATCACAGACCATGCTACAATTATTAGATATGGCGGAATAAGACCAAGTACAACAGGATCACGCGTTACCCCAATCCATATAAAGACAACTCCAATTGCTATTACTAGCGCCGCAAGAAAGACCTTAAGTCCAAGGATGATTGCGGCGTAACCAATTAGTCGCTTAGGCATAAAGGTTGCTCCCTTCTTTCCACCGCTGCGATTGCTCGAATTTGCAACGGAGGAAATGGTTGCCGCGCAATGGACCGATATCGAGCGTCTGGCCAAACAATTGCACGCGCAGCCCCGCGCTCACTCGACCGGCGGCGTGTTCGGCGGGAAGTAGCCGACATCGAACATCGCCCGCAGCAATTCGACTTCCGACAGGACGGCTTGCGCCTTCGCAACTACGTCCGCGGCCGAATGCTTGCCGCCGGCAATGTGATCGTCGAGCAGCGCCTGGACCTCGGCCACGCGCTCACAGATTTCCCAAGCCGGATTGTCAACCATTTGCGGCTCCCCTACCGGCTATTGTGTTCTTTTATGACGACGGTGATTTGTGGCGAGCGCAGGTATTTGGCGCCAAGGTTATGTTCCAAATCGCGCGCGAGTTCACGGGCCGTTTTTCCGGCAGCCCGAACTTGGCCGATCAGCGGGTAGGTGACGGTGCCATCAGCTGCGACCTGTACGGTCTTGCTAAGGTCGGGCACCTTAAACACTGTTACGTCAAGCACGTCGAGCGGGGCGATTTTGTAGGTTTCATTTCCCGCTACGGCTGCCGGCAGCTGTGCTCGCGCCGCCGCGAGCGGCCAAGTCGCAGCCGCAGCACCGACCGCGGCAATGAAATTTCGCCTTACTGTGTCGATTGCCATTTGCTCACCCCCTCAGATTTTCACCTTGTCGATCAACGTCGGATCGTCGTCTGGCGCGCGCGAGCTATTGACCCGCTTTGAAACCGGCCACTTCTGCAACACGTTCTCTGCGGCGGGCTTGAGCAATTCGAGGCCGGCTTTGCCGCTCAGCCACGGCTCATAATCTTTCTCTGTGAGCAGCACCGGCATCCGGTCGTGCACGTCGGCGACGAATTTGTTGGGCTCCGTGATTATCATGGTGCAGGATTTCAATGTTTCGCCGTTCGCCTTGTCCTTCCACTCGTCCCATAGCCCGGCGATCGTCAAGGCAGGCGAACCATCCCGTGCGGTGAAATACCAAGGCTGCTTTCCGCTCAGCTTGTTCTGCCACTCATAGTAGCCCGACACCGGAATGAGGCAGCGATTGCGCTTGAACGCCGACCGGAACATCGGCTTGGACGCAACCGTCTCGGCCCGCGCGTTGAACGTGGCGAGCTTCATTTCCTTGAGCGGCTTCGACCACCATGACGGAATGAGGCCCCAACGCATCCGCACTAGCTCGCGCTTGCCGTCTTGGTCGAGTATCGTGTCGATTGTCGTGGTCGGGCAGACGTTGTAGCGGGCGCGCGTGTTCACCGATGGCTGATCGAGCGTCAGCCGATACAGCGCGACGATTTCCTCCCAGGTCAGCTTGTAGGTGGCACGCCCGCACATGCCGCCAATATATAGTGGCTTGACGAGCGCTCCCATCCTACGCCGAAATGTTGTCGTGCGGCCGTTTGGATCGGGGCTAATATGAACAACATTGTCCAATTTTCGCGTCCAAAAGCCTCCATGGAGACCATCGAGGCGCTCATAAGGCTGGGATACTTGAAGGTTTCAAAGCGCCATATCGCAAGCGCCGTTCATGAGGCGCTCGCTAGAATGCGCGATGATTACGAGCAGACTACCTGGCACGATCCCCCACCTGTTGCTTGACGCTTGTGGCAAAGCCAGCGGCATGGGCTTCAACAAGCGCAAAATGGAGGATCGGCGCCGCAAGGCCGCGGAGCAGGAAACGGCTGCGCGCCGCGCCCTTGGGCGACAGATCATCGAGGATTCGGTAAAACTCGTTGAGGCATGGAACGCCCGCCAGGCGGCGCACATGGCCATGCTGTTCTCGCCAACGATCGAGGCGGCCATCACGGCCGGTTATTGGTTTCTGCGGGCGCGCTGCCCGGCCTGCCGCACCACCGGCGACGTCGACCTGCGGAGGCTCGATTGGCACCGCGGCGCGGCCGTGACGGCTCTCATCCCGGCACTGTCGTGCCGATCATGCCGGCCGAACGCGCCGTTCGCTGAATTGGTGTGCCTATCGAAGGCGAGCGTTGCCGAGGAGTATTACGCGGAGCGTAGTGGCAACCAATGGCTCAGCGAGTGATCGGCGACCGGGGCGGTGGTAAGCGGCCAAACACTCAGCGGGGATGCCGAGGGTTTTGCGCTGGGCGAGGACGTGGCCATCGCTGCGGATTTTGCTGTTGCACCGGGGTCAGGTAACCGTTGACGAACAAGCGATAGCCCTTGCCCTGGCACTCGCCGCATACAGCGCCGTGTCGCAAACCCGAACCACGGCAGGCTTCGCACGGCGCGGGCAATTTTTCATTCATTTGGTGAGGCTGCGTCTTTCTGGCAGGCAACTCACTCCCGCCTGCCATTGTTCCTGCACGAGATAAGTTGCCAAAAGGTTCGTCTCGCCGAGGGTGGCGGGAAGAGCGGGGCATCGTTCTAAAGGGCACTTCGCAAATTAAGCAAATAATCGTGAGGCGCCGCAGGAGTGCAGACAGCCTGTCATGGAGGGCTTATATGAAAAGTAGCTAACCCGATCCCCGTGTCCCCCGACAGGTATCCGACCGGGTTAGCCTCTTCCGCGGCCGGCTCTTTCCCCAGAGTCGGCCGCACCTAGTTTGCGGGGCCGACGGCACCGCTCTTCATTTTTCGCTGGTTTGGACAAATCCCCCGATAGTCCCACGACACCTCGTAGCCTCTTGTGTGATCGTGGCTTTTGCATGGAACCAAATAAATCGAGCAGGGCCGGCCACTTGGCTGCCGCGACGGCCGGGTGGCGCTCGGCATCAAGCGCTCGCGTAATTCTTCGTTGGGTCTGCGCTCAGCCAAGCCGCCAGCTTCGACCAGCGTCGGCGGCCCGAGACGTTGCGCACCGCGATGGCAACGGCTTTCTTCTGGCCGACCAGAACGACCAGCCGCTTGCCGCGCGTGACACCGGTATAGAGCAGATTACGTTGCAGCATGGCGTAGTGCTGCGTCATGACCGGGATCACCACCGCTGGGTATTCCGACCCTTGGCTCTTGTGAATGGTTGCGGCGTATGCCGGCACCAGTGTGTCGAGTTCGCCGAAGCTGTAGGTGACAGTGCGCTCGTCGAAGCTGGCGGTGAGTTCGCCTTCTTCAGGCTCAACCCCCGTCACAAAGCCGATGTCGCCGTTATAGACCTCCTTGTCGTAATCGTTCTCGATCTGCATGACCTTATCGCCGGGGGCGAAGGTCCAGCTGAACCGCTCCACCTTGCGATCGCCGGCTGGATTGAGTGCGGCCTGAAGTTCGATGTTCAGCGACCGCGCGCCCACACCGCCGCGGTTCATCGGACACAGCACCTGGATGTCGCGGATGGGATCGAAGCCGAACCGCCGCGGAATCCGCGTCTTCACCAGTTCGATGATGCGGCTAACGGCACTCTCTGGGTCATCCACTTGCACAAAGTAGAAGTCGCTCTCGGCTTCGGGTGGGCTTAGATCGGGGATAATGCCCTGGTTGATGCGATGGGCACTGGTAATGATGCGGCTCTGCGCGGCCTGCCGGAACACTTCGGTGAGGCGCACGACCGGCAGGGCGTGTGATGAGATTACGTCGGCCAATACTTGGCCTGGTCCGACCGAAGGAAGCTGGTCGATGTCGCCAACGAGCAAGAGGGCGGCCTTGTCCGGCACGGCCTTCATGAGCGCCTGCATCAGCATGACGTCGACCATGGAGGTCTCGTCGACAACCAACAGGTCACAATCGAGCGGGTTGTCTTCGCCACGCTTGAAGCCGCCGCCCTTTGGGTCGACTTCGAGCAGTCGGTGGATGGTCTTCGCCTCAAATCCGGTTGCCTCTTTCATGCGCTTGGCCGCGCGGCCGGTTGGGGCGCAGAGCAGAAGTCTCGCTTCCTTCGCTGCGAGTATGCGCAGGATGGCATTGACGATCGTCGTCTTGCCGACACCGGGGCCGCCGGTCATGACCAGCACTTTGGACATCAGCGCGAGCCGGATGGCGGCCACTTGGCTTTCCGCAAGAGCAAGCCCGATGCGTTGCTCGACCCATGGCACGGCCTTGCCCGGATCAATCCAGGACCAAGGCAGCTTGCCGTTCGCAAGGCGCATGAGCCGCTCGGCGATGGTGCGCTCCGCGCGGTGCAAGCCAGCCAGAAATACACACGGCGTTTCGCCAACACGGTCGGCGATCACCGTGCCTTCCTGTAGCTCGAGGTCGAGAGCCGTGCGGACGAGTTCTTTCGGCACCTCGAGCAGCTTCTCCGCCAGCGGGAGGAGTTCGTCGGTCGGCAGGCCGCAATGGCCTTCGTCCATCGCCTCGGTCAGCGCGTAGGAGATACCAGCGCGGACCCGCACCATGGCGGTCTTCTCGATGCCGAGCTTCATTGCCATGGCGTCGGCGGTCTTGAAGCCGATGCCGCGGATATCGCGTGCCAGGCGATACGGGTTCTCGGTCATGACCTGAATAGCGTCGGCGCCATAGGTCTTGAAGATCCGTACTGCCCGTGCCGTGCCGACCCCGTGGCTGTGCAGGAAGACCATGATTTCCCGGACCGCCTTCTGCTCGGCCCACGCGGCGACGATCCGAGCCGCACGAACCGGGCCAATGCCGCCGACTTCCCGCAGGCGATCGGCCTGCGTCTCGATGACCTCGAATACCTTCTCACCGAAGGCCCGCAGCAGCTTCTTGGCGTAGGTCGGGCCAATACCCCGGATCATGCCAGAGGCTAGGTACTTCTCGATGCCCTCAACCGTCGTGGGCTCCGAGGTCTTGAGAAACCTGGCTCTGAACTGCTGCCCGTGGGTGCGGTCGTTGACCCAATCCCCTGAGGCGGTGATCCACTCGCCGGCCGCTATTGTGGCGGCATGCCCCACTACGGTGACTAGCTCGCGGTGGCTCCGCGCCTTGACCCGAATGACACAAAAGCCGTTCTCGGCGTTCTGATAGGTGATGCGCTCGACCAGCCCAGCCAGCACCTCTCGATCGGATGGATGGGGCTGCGTCTTCATGGTGCCGGCGCCTGACGCTCAATTATCCAACAGCTTACCCTGGAAGCGGCGACGAGAGTGAGCCAAACTGACGGTATGCACGCCTCCATTGAAGATATTGCGACCCTTCGTATTGAACTTGAAGGTATCGAACCGCTGATCTGGCGGCGGGTTGCCGTGCGCACGACGATAACTCTGACGGCCTTACACCGCGTGATCCAGGCCGCGATGGGCTGGTTAGACTGTCACTTATGGGAGTTCGAAGCGAACGATCGCAAATACAGCATGCTCATTCCAGACGACCCTGAGTGGAATAGGCGCATCACAGACGCGACGACCACTAAGTTATCTACGTTGCTGACCACCGGCATGCGAGAAATGAGCTACCTCTACGACATGGGCGATAGTTGGCAGCACCGGATCATCGTCGAAAAGCTGACGGCAATTGAGCCTGGAAAATACCCACAATTCCTCGGCGGGGAGAGGCGATGCCCGCCTGAGGATTGCGGCGGCTTCCCCGGCTATTACGAATTCCTGGACAATATCGGCAGCAAACAGAGCAAGAAGCGTAAAGCCGCGCTCCATTGGTACGGAGGGCCGTATGATCCGGATGACATCAGCGAGCAGCAGATTATTACTGCCTTAGGCCGCATTGGGAGTACTGGGCGCCGAATGCGGTGAAATACGCCTCACGAATTGGATGGCTTCCAATGTGCCGCGGCCCGGTTGATTGAAAAGTACGGCCTCATCGAGTGCCCCGGCCGAGATATCTCGAATGGCGATCGGCGCATCCGTTAATTCCACCCATTCTTTTCATAAATGTTCTCAGCTTCGTCCGCGGCACTTTGCAATAAGCGACATACCGTAGCGACCTCGCCCATTTGCTAATCGTTTTATTATCAACGTTACGTTCACATGTGCAGCGAATGACAGTAGCGAAGGGGTCTGCATTCCTGTCGTGTGAGCGACCAGCGAATTTGAAGGCACGTCGCAGAAGCCGTTTGGTTAGCCGCCGCCCTTTGTGGTCCACGACGACTGCGAATACCGCCGCCAAATATTTATACACAGCATCTCGAGCTCGACTTTCTTGAAACTCATCAAACGCGTCAGACACCCTAATCAGTCTTCGCCTAAGCCGATCTTGCGCACTTTTCCGGCCGGCTTTCTGACCTGATCCGTAAACCGCCCTTGGACTCAGTGTCGATTTAGCCGGAAGCACCGCCTCCGACTTTTTCCGCGCATCAAGGCGATCCGGAGTAGCAGTCAAATCGGCCAATTCGGATGCTACGGATTCGCCCGAAGAGTATACCGTCGGGACTTGATTCGCCTGATCCTCTTCCCCTCGGACCTGTCGAAGCCACCTGCGATAATCAAAATTGTCGCCTTCGCGTACCCTCGCCTCAACATATTTTGCGGTTCTCGCTGATAATATGGATAATCGTAGTTCAGCGCATCGAATCATGACGACAACTACTCATCTCACTCATCAAAACATGTCATCGAAAACGCTTGCCCTTGGCGTTCGCTGCTCATGCGGTGTGTACCGAGGTGAGATTTCGACTGTTAAATAGGGCCCGGCATGGTCCTGGTTTTTCCAGCCGGCAATATTGCAAACAACCTCGTCGCCATCAGCCTCCTTAAAATCTCGGATAATTGCGTGAAGCGTGTGACGTTGTAGGCGAAGTCTCCCAGTCACATCAGGCGACCGTGGTTTCGTCTTGTTGGCCTTTCGTAATTCTCCCAAAGATCTTATATTCCTTATTGAATCATCGACTTCCAACTCCTCTTCAAACCTTCTTTTGTCCTTGCTCGAAGCGCTCTTTGGATGACGGTTTCTCTTACTCATAGATATCTCCAGCGAAATGCGAACTATCATTGTGTTCGCTGAATAAAATTAGCATTCTCAAAAGTGCTTTTTTATCGTCAAAGACGGGCTATTGGCCTGTACCCGGTTCCGCAGACACCGAGTTAGGTGTTTTGATGGAACCGGAGGTGTGTCATGGAGAGACGGAAGTTTACGCGGGAGTTCAAGCTTGAGGCTGTTCGGCTGATCAAAGAG
>Ga0181530_10001982_pt1 | contig 25085 bp, 23 predicted proteins | sample PEATcosm2014_Bin_42_FD_119769 | JGI IMG/M metagenome (GOLD analysis project Ga0181530, IMG submission 119769) | Peatland microbial communities from MTU Mesocosm Facility, Houghton, MI, USA - PEATcosm2014_Bin10_60_metaG | ecosystem: Environmental > Terrestrial > Soil > Wetlands > Peat | place... | reverse complement strand
TCGGCATCCCGAAGACGGGGTTCCCCACCGAGACGATGGCGCACGTCGCCGCCTCCAATATCGCTTCGCAGGTCCGAGGTGTGGAACCCAAGGAGAAGAAGGAGTTCAAGGACATCATGGCCGTTTGCGTGATGGATGCCGGCAACAATGGCGTCATCATCCTGGCCGACAAGATGCTGCCTCCCCGCAAGCACGGCGTGCTCATCCCTGGTCCGCAGGCCCACGCGATGAAGGTCGCATTCGAGAAGTACTTCTTGTGGAAGGCCCGCAACGGCTATGTGCAGCTCCCCTGAGGACGGACCCACCGGCTCGGTGCCGACGCCTAACAGGATGTTTCCGATACGGTCGGCAAGGTGATACGTGCCGCGACTCGGGCGGACATCCCTGTCCTCGTCGAGTTGATAAGTGAGCTCGCGGAGTACGAGCGGGCGCGTGACGAGGTCGAGATCGACGAGATGATGCTCGAACGCGCACTGTTCGGGCCTGAGCCGAGCGCTTTCGCGCGTGTCGCGACCACCGACGATCTCGTCGTCGCCATGGCGCTCTACTACAGGAGCTTCTCGACGTGGACGGGACTGCCCGGCATCTACCTCGAGGATCTCTATGTCCGGCCCGCGCACCGTGGACTCGGCATTGGAAGGGAGTTGCTCGCCTCGTTGGCCCGTCTGGCTCTTGACGAGGGCTGCGGTCGGTTGGAGTGGTCCGTGCTCGACTGGAACGAACCGGCGATCGCGTTCTACCGGTCGATCGGTGCCGCCGCCACGGACGAGTGGACCCGATACCGTCTGGCCGGGCCGGCACTCACGGACTTCGCGAACTCGTTCTCACCGTGAGGAACCCTTGGCCGCGAGGTGTCTCGCCCGGGGGCCGGCGCCTCGAGAGGCAAAGCGGCGGCGGGCGATCGGGAGACTCCGTCACAGCTGCGGAGTCCCTGGACCGGCGGACGGACTGAACCGGGGCTTGCTCACGGGGGTGCCGGAGGAAGCTGAGTTGGCTCGCTAACGTCTTCCCCATGACGATCGAGACTCGCATCCTCGGACGTACCCGAGCGGAGGTGACCGTCCTTGGGTACGGGGCCATGGAGTTACGTGGGCAGCCCAGGGGACCGGCGCTCACCGACGAAGAGGCTGGCCGGCTCCTCCACGCCGTCCTTGACGAGGGCATCAATCTGATTGACACCTCGGTCGACTACGGCCACAGCGAGGAGCTGATCGGCCGGAACCTGGCCTCTCGCCGGGACGAGTACTTCCTCGCGTCAAAGTGCGGATGCCCCTTCGAGGATCCACCCCCTGGGGCAACGCCGCCGTTCCCGCACGACTACAGCGCGGCCAACATCCGGGCCGGTCTCGAGCAGAGCCTCCGCAGGCTCAGGACCGAGTGCCTCGATCTGTTGCAGGTGCACATGTCGCCGAGCCGTTCCCAGATGGAATCTGACGGGACAATCGAGACGCTCATGGCACTTCGGGACGAGGGCAAGATCCGATTCCTCGGCATGTCGGGAACACTTCCCCACCTGCCCGACCACATCGCCATGGGTGTCTTCGACGCCTTCCAGATTCCCTACTCGGCGATCCAGCGCGAGCACGAGGGCCTCATCGCAGATGCGGTCGCGGCCGGAGCGGGCACGCTCATCCGCGGAGGCGCCGCCCGCGGCGCCCTGGCGGAGGACAAGGACTGGCGCCAGGCGCCGCTCGGGCTCGCCGAGGGAGAGGGGAAGCGCCGCTGGGAGGCCTCCGGGATAGAAGACCTCCTCAGCGAGATGAACCACTTCGAGTTCGTGCTGCGCTTCACGCTGAGCCACCCGGCCTTATCGAGCACGATCGTCGGCACCTCCGCCATCGATCACCTCCGCGCCAACGTCGCGATCGCCGAGAAGGGCCCGCTGCCCGCCGACTTGTACCAGGAGGCAAAGCGCCGCTTGGACGGGGCGAGCCGGTAGCGACCCTCGCGGCGCCGTCACCTCGCCAGGTCCTGCGCCGCGGATTCTGCGGTCAGGACGATCCTGACCTCAGACGGGCGAAAAGCGGCAGCTGGTTCCGGTTCGCGAGGCCGAAATGGTACAGGTGGAGTTCGTCCGCGCCCGCGCTGAGCAGCCGTACTGCGTGCTCCTCGAAGCCGTCGGCCTCCACGGGAACCAGGAGATTCACGTACGCCGCCACGCTGACTCCTGCCGGCACGGAGCGCCGGGCCGCGGCGATCACGTCCGGGCTGTGCGGCGACGTTGCCTCGACGGGAACCAGCACGGCGTTCGCTCGCCGCGCCGAGGTTGGCGTCAGCCCCGGTGAGGCCCCGGTCGCCCAAGGCTCCGGCTGGGCGTGCAAGGTGATCCGCAGGGATGGCTCGACTTCTCCCAGGGCAGTCAGGACACCCTCCAAGACGGCGTCGCTGTGACGCTGTCGACTGGTGAGGAGCAGCTCAGCCGTCCGTGCTCCGAGGACCTCGTATGGCGTCGACTCCCCGGCGTCCACCAAGTCCTGGGCAGCCTCGAAGGCCCCCCGCAGCTGTCGCACGGTCTCGCCGGCGTCGGCACCTTGGGCTTGCCAACCTCGCTGACAGGCGTCGCAGCAGCAGATCGAAAGGATCAGCTCCGCCAAGGGTGTGTAGGCCCTGAAGGTCTTCTCGTGGTGACCGCCGTGCTCGGACCCCAACTGGCCGTAAGCCTCGAGCGAGATCCCCTCAAGGGGAAGGCCACGCACCGCCTCGGCCGCGAGCACGGCAGCGTATTCGCGTACCTCCTCACTGCCGGGGCACAGGGCCCACTCGTAGAGGTCACCGAAGCAGTTGCGTACGACAAGGTCCTGGTGCTTTCGTCCCAACCCGCTGTTGTGGTTCAGCACTACCCACGCGCTGACCCGCAGCCCGCCGGCGACGAGAGCCTGGACGGCCCGCTCGAAGGAGTCCTCACAGCCGGTCCACGGCGCGCTGACCGGTCTGAGGCGGCGTCTTGCCCACACGTCGGCTCGTACGGGACGGTACAAAGCCGCGCTCTCGGCGAGGACGAAGCGGTGCTGCGGATGCTGCGGCGTCGCCGCCCGGACACTGTGGTAGGCGGCGGCAAGGCTCACATGCTCGAACCCGGTGGAGACAAGTCGCGACACGCAAGAGGGGTCGCCGACCACGTCCCAAGGGTAGAGATAGGCGCTGACCTGCGGCGGCGCGAGTCTCGGGCTGAGACGGAAACCTTGCGAACCAGCTCCGCTTCCCACCGCTACCCTTCTGGAGGCGACAAAGGTACAGAGTATATTATGTGCTGTGTACGAGACGCTGGTACAGGACCGGCTCGGAGCGAGCGTGCAGCCCCGCTTCGGCTCACGGGGCGACTCGATCGCCAGCGAGATCAAAACTGCGATCCTCTCGGGTCGCTACGGTGCCGGCAGTCCGCTCACCGCGCAGGCGATCGCCGACGAGCTCGGCACTTCGAAGACTCCGGTCCGCGATGCCTTAAAGGCCCTGAGCGGGACGGGGCTCGTCACCTCGAGCAGCCACCGCGGCACCTCGGTCAGGACCGTGGACACCTCCCTGGCCTTAGCCGTTTGCGACCTCCGCCTGCTCCTAGAGCCCGAAGCAGTGCGCCGCACGGTCCTCAGCGGGCTCGACGCCGACGGCTTCAAGGTGGCGATCGAGCACATGGTCGCCGCCGAGAGCGGTGAGGACCTGTATCAGCGAAGCCTGGCGAACAGGGCCTTTCACCGTCATCTCTACGCCGGTTGCGGGAACCTTGCCCTTGTCAAGGTGCTCGACGACCTGACCGACGTCAATGCCTTGATCAGCGTCACCGTGTGGAACCACGTCGGCAGTTGGGCCGGCGAAGCGGTGGAACACCGCAAGATCGCCAGGGACGCACTGTCCGGGAGGGCCGAGTCGGCCGCCGCTCGCCTGCGAAGGCACATCGAGGTGTTCCAGCGACGCGTCGTCGAAGCCCTCGGCGCAACCTGAGATGGCGGCACCGCCGAAGATCAGCTACGGCCTACAAGAGAAACGGGAGCGAGCATGAACTTCGAGCAGCAGCAGCGCAACCCTCTGCGCGGTGTCGTGGCCGTTCCCACGACACCGTTCGCTCCCGACGGTGACATCGACAAGAAGGCCTATCAAAGGATCATCCGGCGCCTCGTAGACGCTGGCATCACCACCGTCACCCCGAATGGCAACACCGGTGAGTTCTACGCGTTGAACCCCGGGGAAGCAAAGGAGGTCACGCGACTGGCCGTCGAGTCGGTTGACCCTGACACGACGGTCATGGTCGGCGTCGGTCACGACGTCGCCTCCGCCGTCGACGCCGCCCTGGAGGCACGTTCCCGGGGCGCCACCCTGATAATGGTCCATCAGCCCGTGCACCCCTATGTCTCTGTCGAAGGCTGGATCGAGTACCACCGCGCCATCGCGAGCGAAGTGCCCGAGCTCGGCGTCGTCCTCTATGTGCGCAACGAGGCCATCCCCGGTGCGGCCTTTGCGCGACTCGGCGAGCTCTGCCCGAACGTGGTCGGGGTGAAGTACGCCGTGGCGAACCCGGCCCGTTTCGCGGCTGTGGCAGCCGATGCCGGTGCAGGGCGGTTCACGTGGGTGGCCGGTTCGGCCGAGCTGCACGCCCCGGGATACTTCGCCGTCGGTGCCACAGGGTTCACCTCCGGGCTGGCGAACGTCGATCCGGAGACGTCGCTGCGGCTATGGCGTGCCCTGGACGCAGGAGAACGGGTTCTCGTGACGGATCTCTGGCAGCGCGTGCGGCCCTTCGAGGAACTGCGCGCGGCCGACGCCAACGCGAACAATGTCTCGGTCGTGAAAGAGGCGCTCTGCCAGCTCGGGGTATGCGCCCGGGACGTCAGGCCCCCGAGCTCATTGCTACCGACACAAGCGCGGGCGGAGATCACCCGCATCCTTGAGGCTTGGGGGCTGCTCGGATGAAAGGCGAGCCCGTGGAGCTGCGCAGCAGCCGGTGGTTCGAAGGCGAGGGACTGCGGGCCTTCAGCCACCGGTCCCGGGCCCGCCAGCTCGGCATCGGTGCCGAGGAGCTCGCCGGCAAGCCCGTCATCGGGATCCTCAACACCTGGAGCGACATCAATCCCTGCCACATGCACCTGCGCGAGCGTGCCCAGGCTGTCAAGCGCGGCGTCTGGCAAGCCGGTGGGTACCCCATCGAGATGCCCGTGGCCACCCTCTCGGAGACCTTCCAGAAGCCGACGCCGATGCTCTACCGCAACCTGCTGGCTATGGAAACCGAAGAAATTCTGCGCTCTTACCCCTTCGACGGCGCCGTCCTCATGGGTGGCTGCGACAAGTCCACACCTGCGCTCTTGATGGGTGCGGCGAGCGCGGACAGGCCGATCATCTACGTGCCGGCAGGCCCCATGCTCACCGGTCACTGGCACGGCGAAACGCTGGGCAGTGGCACCGACATGTGGCGGTACTGGGACGAAAAGCGCGCCGGGACCATCTCGGAGGCTGAGTGGGAAGCACTCGAGGCGGCGATGGCGCGCTCCCCTGGCCAGTGCATGACGATGGGCACGGCCTCGACGATGACCGCCGCCGCCGAAGCGCTGGGACTTACGTTGCCGGGCGCGTCGTCTATCCCTGCTGTGGACTCGGCCCACCACAGGATGGCTGCCGCGAGCGGCTCGCGCCTCGTGGACATGGTGCGCGAGAACCTGACGATGTCCAAGATCACCGACAGGCGGGCATTCCTCGACGCCGTCACCGTCGTGTTCGCCCTCGGCGGCTCGACCAACGCCGTGATCCACCTCGTCGCGATGGCGGGACGCTGTGACGTGGAGCTGGGTCTGGACGACTTCGACCGCCTGTCCCGCAGCACCCCCGTGCTCGCCAACATCCGACCCAGTGGTGAGTTCCTGATGGAGGACTTCTACTACGCCGGGGGTCTGCCCGCTCTCATGGCCCAGATCAAGGACCTCCTGCACTTGGAGCGACCGACTGTCAGCGGACGGACGCTCGGCGAAAGCCTCGAGGAAACCGCCGTCCCCGACGGACGCGTTATCCGCCCCCGGCAGAACCCGCTTTCGGAGCACGGTGGGCTCGCCATCCTGCGCGGCAACCTGGCCCCGGACGGGGCGGTCATCAAGCACCTCGCCGCGTCACCGCAGCTTCTGTGCCACACCGGGCCGGCCGTCGTGTTCGACGACTACCGGGACATGCAAAGTCGCGTCAACGATCTCGATCTGGTCGTCAGTGCCGACTCCGTCCTCGTGCTCCGCCAGGCCGGCCCCCAGGGCGGGCCGGGCATGCCCGAGTACGGCATGCTGCCGATACCCGACAAGCTGCTGCGCGAAGGCGTCCGGGACATGGTCCGCATCTCCGACGCCCGCATGAGCGGGACGAGCTACGGCACCTGCGTCCTGCACGTGGCGCCCGAGTCCTTCGTCGGGGGGCCGCTGGCGTTGGTTCGAAACGGTGACCTGATCACCCTCGACGTGGCCAAGCGCCTGCTGCAGCTCGAGGTCAGCGACGAGGAGCTGCGCCGGCGCGCTCAGGCATGGACACCACCGCCGCCGATCTTCGACCGTGGCTACGGCGCCCTGTACAGCGAGCACGTCGGGCAGGCCGACCAGGGCTGCGACTTCGACTTTCTGGCCCGCAAGGGGGCCGCCGTGGAGCCGAACCCACGGTGAGAACCCCGCAAACCCTCGTCATCACCGGAGCCGCAGGACGGCTCGGCGCCTATCTGCGCTCATCTCTGGCCGAAGTCGCCACAAGCGCACGCCTCCTCGACATCGTCGCCCCACCGCAGGCGGCAGCGGGTGAGCCGGTCGAGATCCATCAGGGTTCGGTCACCGATCCCGACCTGCTCGACGCAGTGTGCGCCGGCGCCGACGCGATCGTCCACCTCGGAGGCTTTGCAGGTGACGCTCCGTGGCCCGACCTCTTCGAGGTCAACGTGGGTGGGACATTTCAGGTGCTCGAGGCGGCCCGTCGCCACGGCTTGAAGCGGGTGGTGGTGGCAAGCAGCAATCACGCGGTCGGCTTCCACGTCCGGGGATCCCAGCCCCTCGCCGACGACGTGGCACCGCGGCCCGACAGCCTCTACGGCGCCAGCAAGGCGGCGGGCGAAGCTCTCTGCCAGTTCTACAGCGTGAAATACTCGATGGACGTCGTCTGCCTGCGTATCGGCTCGTGCTTCGATACTCCCGAGAACCGCCGCATGTTGTCCACGTGGCTCTCGCCGGCCGACTTCGTCCGGCTGATAAGAGCATCACTGACGACCTCTCGCCCGGGCTTCCAACTTGTCTGGGGCGTCTCAGCGAACACTCGCCGCTGGTGGTCAACTACGGGTGGAGACGCCATAGGCTTCCGTCCCGAGGACGACGCCGAAAGCTTCGCCGTGTTGTATCCCGGAAGCGACCCCAAGCCCGAGTACGTCGGAGGAGTCGCTATCTAGGACACGAACCGGCGACTTGCCGGGCGGGCGCCTCAGCGTCTTGCCAGGGCGGACTGCCCCAGAACGTCCTTTCAAGGAGCCCCGTGACTGACACCGAGACCAATCCTGCCGAAAACCCCTTTCTCGACGTGGCCAGTGTCGTCGAGAGAGCGGTTGGCGCCGCGCCCCGGTGGGGGGCACTCGATCCGGTGGCGAGAGCCGGAATGCTTCGCGCGGTCGCCGACCGTTTGGACATCGCGGGTGATGAGCTGGTCCCCTTGGCTATCGCAGAGAGCCATTTGACCGAGACACGCCTGCGCGGGGAGCTGTTCCGCACGACTTTCCAGCTGCGGTTTCTCGCCGGGGTGATCGAAGAAGGCGACTACCTGCAGGCGTACATCGACACATCAGACGACCTCTGGCCGCCCGGGCCACGGCCTGACCTGCGACGGTCTCTCCGGCCGCTCGGCCCGGTCGCCGTCTTCGCCGCCGGAAATTTCCCCTTCGCCTTCAGTGTTGCCGGTGGTGATTCGGCTTCTGCTCTTGCCGCCGGCTGCCCGGTGGTGCTCAAGGCGCATCCCGGTCACAGGCAACTCTCCGCCCGGTGCGGAGAGATCGTCACCCGGGCACTGCACGACGCCGGTGCGCCGGAGGGCACGTTCACGCTGATCGAGGGAGATGACGCAGGCCGCGCTCTCATCGCCGATCCGGGCATCGCCGCAGTGGCGTTCACAGGCTCGGCGCGGGTGGGACGCATGCTGTTCGACATCGCCGTCGGGCGGCCAAGACCGGTGCCGTTCTACGGGGAGCTCGGAAGCGTGAATCCCGTCTTCGTGACGGTCCGGGCCGCCGCGGCTCACCTGGACGAGATCCTCTCCGGTTACGTCGCCTCTTTCGCCCTGGGAGCCGGGCAGTACTGCACCCAGCCAGGCGTCTTGCTGCTGCCCGCAGGCGTCCTCGACCGTGACCGCATCAGCGACACGGTCAGCGCCCAGCCCCCCGCCCGGCTTCTCAACGACCGGATCGAAGGGGCCTATCAAGAAGCCCTCGACGATCTGCGACACCGTGCGGACGTTGCAGTCATCGTCGAGGGTGACCAACAGCCGGACGGCGCGAGAACGCCGACCTTGCTCCTTACGACGGTCAAAAGCCTCGTCGCAGACGCCGAGCACCTCCTGGCGGAGTGCTTCGGGCCCGTCTCGCTCATCGCCGAGTACGACGAGGAATCCCAGCTGGTCGAGGCTGCCGACATGCTCGAGGGACAGCTGACCGCGACGGTTCACGGCGAGGTCGACGACCCGATCGTGCCCAGACTGCTCGACAAGCTCGCTGAGCGGGCAGGACGGATCATCTGGAACAGCTGGCCGACCGCTTTGTCGGTGACCTGGGCCGTTCATCACGGCGGCCCCTATCCGGCTACCACCTCGCCCCTGCACACCTCCGTCGGGGCCGCCGCTATCGGCCGCTTCCTCCGTCCGGTCGCCTACCAGAACGTCCCCGACCCCCTGCTGCCGGCTGCGTTGCGAGAGGAGAACCCCCTTCACCTGCCGCGCCGCGTTGACGGCCGCTACATCCCTGTGTCGCCTACGCGATGACGGGCGTCGCTCAGGCGCGCGAAGCCGGTCCAGCCACAAAGGTGACGGGCCGGTCCCGGCCCGCGAGGTAACCGGCACCGGCCTGCAGGGCGAGGAGGCCGAGCAGCACCGCCAGAGGAGGATCCCAGCTGTGCGCGAGGTCGTACAAAGCTCCGACCAAGGTGGGGCCGACTGCCGCGATCAGGTAACCGACACCTTGGGCCATTCCCGAGAGGGCCATCGCCTCGTGCTGGTTGGAAGACCTGAGCACCATCATCATGAGCGCCAGGCTGATCGAGGCGCCCTGTCCGGCACCGAGCAGCACAGCCCAGACGGCGTCGAAGTGGTGCGGATCGACGAGGAGCCCGGTCAACCCGAGTGCAGCCAGCACCACGGCCCCGAGCACCGCGAGACGAACGTCGCCGACGCGGTGGGCGATCCAAGGCGTGACCAGCGCGGAGGCGATTGCGACGGTGTTGGTGACCGCCAATAGCAGGCCGGCGCTCACAACGGGGACGCCGCGATCGTGGAAGACGGTCGGCAACCACGCGAGGGCTGAGTAGAACTCCAGCGACTGCATGCCCATGAACAGCGTCACGGACCAGGCGACAGGGCTTGTCCACAGCGCCCTCGTCGGCTCGCTGACAACCATGACTTCGGTCGCCGGGTGGGCGTGGGTCCTGAGCGGCACGATGACGGCGATCGCCACGACAACCGGGAGCGCCCAGGCACCGATCGCCAGGCGCCAGTCACCACCGAGAGCGCGCGCGAGCGGCGCCGTTGTGGCGGCCGCGAGGGCGGCTCCGGCGCTGAGCAACGCCGTGTAGAGGCCGGTCATGAGGCCGACGTGTCCTGGGAAGTCGCGCTTGACTATGCCCGGCATCAACACGTTGGCGATCGCGACCGCAATGCCGATCAGCAGGGTGCCGGCAAACAAGCCGGCATAGTCCGTCGAGCGGACGAGGATGCCGGCGAACAGCACGCCGAGACAGCCCAAGAGGACCCCGCCCGTCCCGCGGCGGCGTACGAGACGGGGCGCGACGGGAGCCAGAAGGCCAAAACAGATCAGCGGCAGGGTCGTCAAAAGTCCCGCGCCGGCGGCTGAGAGCCCGGTGGACTTCCGTATCGCACCGAGTACCGGTGAGAGAGCGCTCATCGAGGGTCTCAGGTTCAACGAAACCAGCAGCAGGCCGATTGCAAGCAGGAGATGTCGCCTGCGTGTGCCCGTCCCGGAAGGCTCAGGCACGCCGGCGCGTCCCAGTCGAGCCGGCTGCGCTCCGCAGTCGTGGGCAGGCGGCCATAGCCGGCTCACCCTAGTGACATCCTGTCCGATCGTCGACAGCAGCGACTGGGGGCTCCGCGCGCCCTGTTGCCTGTGCATAGCATGTGGCGTCTCCGGGGAGGCGGTATGCAAGAGCGCCGGGTCGGTTCGAAGTGGGTGAGCGAGATCGGCCTCGGGACCAGCCTGCTCTCGAACGAGGGCCGACCGGACATGGACCAGGCGATCGCCACAATCCACGCGGCACTCGACGCCGGTGTCAGCTTGATCGACACTGCGGACGCCTACGCCCTCTCTGACGCTGACTTCGGGCACAACGAGCTACTCGTCCGCCGCGCGCTCACAACCCACGGCCCAGGTGCCGACGACATCCTGGTGGCGACCAAGGGCGGCCATACGCGCGAGGGAACATCCTGGGGAATCAACGGTCAGCCCGACTACCTCAAAGCAGCCTGTCGCGACTCCCTCCGGCGTCTCGGCGCGGAGTCGATAGACCTCTACCAGCTGCACTGGCCCGATCCGTCGGTTCCCTACGCCGAGAGTGTCGGGGCTCTACGCGACCTCCTCGACGAGGGCCTCATCAAGATGGCGGGCATCTCCAATGCCGACCGCTCGTTGATCGCTATCGCCCTGGAAGTGCTGGGAGATCGCCTGGCCTCTGTCCAGAACGAGCTGTCGATCTCGGCGCGTTCCAACGCGGCCGATGTCGATTTCTGTGCCCGGCACGACCTTGCCTTCCTCGCCTACCAGCCGCTCGGCGGCGTCGGCGCGGCGACCGGCCTCGGTGCGCGTGAGCCTGCCTTGCGGCAGGTTGCCGATAACCACGGTGTGTCGCCGCAACGCATCGCTCTTGCCTGGCTGTTGGCGAAGTCACCCAGCGTGATCCCGATCCCGGGCGCGAGCAGGCCCGCGACAATCGTGGACTCCGCGAAGGCCGGGACGGACCACTTGAACCCCGACGAGATGGAGCTGCTGGACAGGTGTTACCCGGCCTAGTACATGACCGCGCCTGCGGCGACGTTGATGTCTTGGCCCGTGAGATTGTCGGCAGCCGAGGAACACAGGAACAGCACCATCTCGACGACGTCGGCCTCGCTGACCGTGCGTTTGAAAGCCGTGCCCGCGGTGAGCGCTGCTCGCATCTCATCGGGCGTGAGGCCTCGCTCCTTCGACATCGAGGAGAGGACCCCTTCGAGCCGCTCGCCCTCCACGAGCCAGGGCGAGATGAGGTTCACGCTGATGCCGATGGACCCCACTTCGTGGGCGAGCGTGCGCGTGAGGCCGACTACGCCGAGCTTGGCTGCCGCGTACGCCGACCTATTAGGCAGGGGCTGCTTTCCCGTCACCGATCCGATGTTGACGATCTTGCCGTGCCTGGACTTCTCCAGGTAAGGCAGAGCGGCCTTGCAGGCCAGGAACACCCCCGTAAGGTTGACCGCGATCGTCCGGTTCCAATCCTCGAGGCTCGTCTCGACGAGAGGTGCCGTGGGCCCGGCGATACCGGCGTTGTTCACCAGCATGTCGAGTACCCGGTTTGGCCCCGCCGCCAGCGCCATGAGCTGCTCGAGATGGGCAGGGTCGGTGACATCGCCGACGCAGTAGTCTGCCGAACCTCCATCCGCCTTTATCCCGCCGCAAACGGACTCCAGTGTGGCGGCACGACGACCGCTCACCACGACGTGGGCACCCTTGTTGGCGAGTCCCCTCGCTATCGCGGCGCCGATGCCTTGGCCGGCTCCGGTGATGACGGCGGAGGAGCCGGCGAACGTGCCCGGTTTGTCGTCACTCATGACCCACCTCGACACCGACGGGTTGGAGCAACTCCAGGCAGACCCCGTCGGGATCGTGGAGATAGACGGCCCAACCTCCAGCGTTGATCCCCTCGGTAATGCGGACGGGCTGGTTTATCAGCTGTGCACCGAGCGATCGGAGGCGGGCGGCGGTCGCGAAGACGTCGTCGACGACGAAGGCGAGATGCCCCGCGCCGATCGTGCTCCGCTCCAGATCGACGGCACCGCTGGGTGGGCGCTCATAGGAGATGAGCTCGAGAACGTGCCCGGAAGGCGGCGGTTCGCCATCACCCAGGCGCAGCTGCGCTATCTCGAGTGCCGCGTCTGGGTAGCCGACCAGGCTCGCCGTGTACGCATTTTGCTGCAACTGACGATGCCGCAGCACGAGTCCGAGACCGTCGCAGTAGAACCGAAGGCTGGCGTCAAGGTCGCGGACGACGAAACCGACGTGGAAGACGGACCGGGCCGGCGCCGGTCTCCCCGAAACAGCCACGCTCGTTGGGTCGCTCATTCGACGCCTGATCCGGCCAGGCCCCTGATAAAGGCCGGCTGTACGGCGAGGAACACGAGGATCATCGGCAGGGTCACGATCACGACGGACGCGAAGATGACGTTCTGTGGCGTCACTTCCCCCTGCGCGGTGCTGCCGACCGTCGCCAGGGTCTGGGTCAGCACCTGCAGCCCGCTACCCTCTGCGGCCACGAGCGGCCACAGGTACATGTTCCACGCGGTCAGCACCGAGATCGCCAGGTAGGCCGCCGTCGCCGGCCTTGCCAGCGGAATCACGAGTCGGCGCAACATCAACCACCAGTTGGCGCCGTCCATGCGGGCGGCATCGAACAGCTCCTGGGGCAGCTCTTTGATGTACTGGCGGAATAGCAGCGACCCGAACCCGGTCTGCGCCGCGATCGGGAGTATCAGTCCGGGGTACGTGTTGATGATCCCGAGCTTGTAGGTGACGACGAAGGTCGGGATGAGCGTCGTCAGCAGCGGGATGAAAAGTGAGACTGCAAAAAGGGCCGTTATGAGGCCGCGTGACCTGAAGCGCATCTTGGAGATCACGAGGCCGCCTGTGATGCACAGGAGCCACTGCAGGCCTACGGCACCGACGGTGAAGACCACCGAGTTCACAAAGCTGCGCACCTGGATGACCTGGGTCAAGCCGGAGAAAGCCGCCGGATAGTTGCCAAAATGAAGTGAGCTCGGGATCACCTGCGGCGGCTGGATCGAGAGCTGAGAGTTGGACATCAACGAGCCCGCGAGCATGTACAGAAGCGGCGCCGACATCACCAGCCCGATGACGAGCGCGATCAGGATCCTGATCCGCCGAGTGGTGCGTTGAGTGATCACCATCGGTTCACCACGCTGGACACAAGACGGAGAACGACCAGGATGCCGGCGATCATGACGACCTGGAGAACCGACAGTGCCGCCGCGTAGCCCCAGGCGCCGAATGCGAAGGACTCGAAGTAGATGTAGTAGATCAAGGTCTGGGTGGAGTTGATGGGGTCACCCTTGGTGAGGATGTTGACGAGGTCGAACGAGCCGTTGGTGAACGAGAGCAGTGCCACGATGGCGACAAGCGGGGTCATATAGCGCACACCGGGCCAGACGATGTAGCGGATGCGGCGCAATGGGCCTGCCCCGTCCAGCTTGGAGGCCTCGATCACCGAATCGGGAATCCGCTGCAGAGCCGCTAAGTACAGGATCGTCGCGATAGGCAGGCTGAGCCAGATCGCGATGATGTCGAGGGCAGGAAGAGCCCAGGTCGTGCTCGCGAGCCAGTCGGGCGGGGTGACGCCGAACTTGGAGATCACGTAGTCGAGGACCCCGTAGCCGGGGCCATCCAGGAAGATGTAGCGCCACACGACTGCGGACGCGGCGAACGACATGGCAGCAGGTATGAGGTAGAGGGAACGCACCACGCTGATGCCGCGGAACTTGAAGTTGATCAGCATGGCGAGCCAAAGCGAGAGGATCACCGTCGGTACCATGCCGAAAGCGATGAACTTGAGCGTCGTCTCGCACGCCTGCCAGACGAGAGGATCGTGAAACATCTGGCGGTAGTTCTGAAGTCCCACCCACTTGGGAAACCCGTTGGTGATGTCCCAGGTCGTGAAGCTGAGATACAAGCCGCCGAGGACCGGGACGATGATGAACACGGTGAACATCGCGAGGTTGGGGAAGATCATCACCGCAGCCCAACGCCCATCGCGACGCTTCTTGCGTGGCCGCGTGATCGGCGCGGGCGTGCTCAAGTTCGCGATCAATACGTCCGACAGCTGCGTCACGGACACTGAGCCCAACCTTCCAGGACGAACGCGGTTCTTTGTGAAGCAGGAAGACTATTCCGCTTGCCTTTCTGCAGGAAGTCGTGAACGGCCGGCTCAGCCTCGAGCCGACCGTTCCAACTTCCTCTTGAACTGCCTAGTGCTGCAACAGTGCTAGCCGTTCAGCGTGTACGCGTAAACCATTTGTGCCTGCAGGTTGGTGAACGCCTTCGCGATGCTCTCGTGACCGGTGGTCGCGGCCGTGACGGCGGCCGGGATGTCGGTGTTCGACAACGTGAAGACCGTACCCGGAGTCTGCGGAGCGATCGTCGCCGTATCGGCGGCGATCACGTACGCCTGACTGTTGGCCGGAGCTCCCGCCACAGATCGCCAGGGAGCGGTCGGGCCGTTGTTCGCCGCCTCTGCCGGTACGACTCCCCCCGTCGCCTCCCCCACAGCCTGGCCGGCCGGGGAGAACAGGTATTTCAAGAAGTCCAGCGCGAGCGCGTTGTGCGTCTGGCCCGGGGCGAGGCACCAACCGACGCTGCCTCCGCCGGTCGGGACGACCTGCTTTCCGGTGGCGGCAGTGATGGACGGCATCGGGACGACGTTGTACTTGAACTTGCTGCCAATTGCCTGCTCGATGCCAGGAAGGTTGCCGCGTACCTCGATCGACATGGCAGCCTCACCGGACTCAAAGAAGGGTTCGCAACCGGAGGAGCCGTTCTTGGCCTGCTGCTGGGCCTCTGGCACCGCGTCGCCGTTCAGCATGGGGTCGATCATGAGCGCCCACGCCTTCAAGGCTGGCGGAGTGTCCAGGGTCGGTGTGGTCTCGGTAAAGGCCGTGACACCGTAGGCCTTGAGCACTGGGTTGTACTCGGCCTGCCAGTCGGGACGCTCGCAAATGCCGTACTGGGACTGTGAGGCGCCCGATCCGATCTTCAGCTTGGCGGCGTCAGCCAGCATCTGGGTCCAGGTCCAGCCGTTCTGCGGGAACGAAACGCCAGCCTTTTGAAACTCGTTCTCGTTGTACATGATCACCGTAGCGTCAGCTTCGTTCGGAAGGGCGAAAACCTGGCCGACGCCGAACGGAGCCCCCTTGGGCGGGACGTAGGACGCCAGGAAGGTCGGAAGCCAATAGTTCTGCGGGTATGGCTGCCCGGCCTTGAGATCTCCCGAAAGGTCGGCCACGAGTCCGTCCACCTCGAGCGTCGGTGTCAAGACGTCGTAAGTCTCGTCAATGTCGGGCTCGTTGCCGGCGAGGCGCTCGGTCTGCAGCAGGGGTACGTAGGTGTCTGGCGTGTTGACGACATTGGCGGCTTGGATCTTCACGCCAGGGTTGAGCTTCTCGAAGGCTGCAATCACCGGCTTGAGGACTGGCGTCGAAAACGTGAACACGTTCATGGTGAGTGTGCCGCTGAGCGCATGGCTCGTCCGTGTGGACGCGCCGGACGCGTTTGCCGCGACTGTCGTGAGGCTGCCCACGAGGACAAGCGCACCTGCCGCGGCCGTGAGGTTCCTTCCGAGCCTCGATGAGCGCGCGGTACGCCTCTTGTGCGCCCCGCTGCCGGAATCCCCGCCGCCTTTGCTGCGAGGGCCAAGTGTTGTCATCACATCTCCTTTGCTAACCAAGTCGTAGCTGAACGTGCTTGGTGAGTCGCCACCGCGTCAGTGGAGAAACCTCGGTCTGCCTGCCTGTCACCTCGACGAATCGCTCCGGCCACACATCGGCCACCGGTCCTAAAGGGTTGGTGGCGCGGCGCAGCCCGCGACATGGGTTCGGTCGGATTACAAGCGAGGACCCCCCGCCGTCGTCTCCACGGTCAGCAACTGGACTTCCCCCCTATCCGCGTTGTAATGTTTCAACGGATCGAGTGACGGTAACGATCGCAGGGGGACTTGTCAAGGGTTACGCCGATATTTCTGTCACAATCTCGCCATAATGGTGGATGGCTCGTAGGTGGAGGCGGGGCTTGCGCGCGGGCGTCCGTGAGCGACATCGCCGGTGGGACGGGGGAAAGGAAACGCTCATGAACCGGACTAGCTCCGAGAACAGTGTGGCGCGCCCCGCCGACTCCGCCGCGGACAGGCAGTTGCCACCCGACTGGCACCAGCTCCTGCGATCGATGCTGTGCATCCGCTACTTCGAAGATCAGGTCAAGGCCCTCTTCGGATCGGGGCTTGTACGGGGGAGCACTCACCTTTGCCAGGGCCAAGAGGCCGTGGCAGTGGGCGTCTGCTCATTGCTGACGCCCGGAGACGCGATGACGTGCTCCTACCGCGGGCACGGGGCCGTCCTCGCGGCCGGGGCGGCGATGGATGCGTGCTTCGGCGAGATTCTCGGACGCGAGGGTGGCCTCTGCAAAGGCAAGAGCGGCTCGATGCACCTGGCTGACTTCGACAAGGGCATCATCGGGTCGAACGCGATCGTCGGCGCCCAGTTGCCCATCAGCCTCGGAGCCGGGCTCGCCGCGCAATACAGGAAGACGGGCAAGGTGAGCGTGGCCTTCACGGGCGACGGCTCGACCAATATCGGGGCCTTTCACGAGACCATGAACCTGGCGGCGGTGTGGCGATTGCCGGTCGTAGTGGTCGTCGAGAACAACCACTACGGCGAGTACAGCCCCCTCGCCGCCACAACCTCAGTCACCCGCCTGTGCGGGCGGGCGACGGCGTACGGCATGCCGGGGCTCTTAGTCGACGGCAACGATCTGCTCGCGGTTCGCGAGGTCGCCGAGGATGCGATCTCGCGTGCTCGCGCGGGCCAAGGCCCGACGCTGATCGAGGCGGACACCTACCGCCACGAGGGCCACTCCCGCTCCGATCCGGCGAAATACCGGCCCGCCGGCGAGCTCGAGCTCTGGCTCGCACGTGACCCGATCCCACGCTTCGAAGAGGTGGTACTGGCGGCGAGGGCGGCGACCCGCGCAGACCTGGCCTCGCTTCGCGACGGCACGAAAGCCGACGTCGAAGAGGCCTTGGAGCGAGCCAAGACCTGGCCGGAGCCGCCGGCGAACCGCCTCTACGAGGATGTCTACCGGTGACCGCCGAGCTCACCTGCCGCGAGGCGATCGCCCAAGCCATCGCCGACGAGCTGGCGTCCGACCCAGACGTGATCTTGTTCGGAGAGGACGTCGGCGCCGCCGGAGGCGTGTTCAAGTCCACCGTCGGCCTCTTCGAGCGCTTCGGTCCCGAGCGCGTGCGAGACACTCCGATCTCCGAACAGGCAATCGTGGGCACGGCGATCGGGGCCGCCATGATGGGCTTGCGGCCGATCGCGGAGATCATGTTCGCCGACTTCGCCGGTGTCTGCTTTGACCAGCTCGCCAACCAGCTCGCCAAGTACCGCTACCTGACCGGCGGCCAGGCCTGCCTTCCGGTCACAGTGAGGATGGCGAACGGGGCCGGCGCCGGGTTCGGCGCCCAACACTCACAGGCGACCGAGAACTGGTTCCTCAATGTCCCCGGCCTCAAGATCGCCGTCCCTGGCACGGTCGAAGACTGTTACGGCCTGCTGCGTGCCGCGGTGCGCGACGACAACCCCGTGCTGGTCTTCGAGCACAAGAACCTGTTGGGGCTGAAGGGCACCGTCAAAAAAGGCCCCTACCGGCTCGGCGAGGCGTCCGTAGTTCGCCCCGGGAACGACGTGACTGTAGTAGCAACCCAGCAGATGCGTCATTGCGCGCTCGAGGCAGCTGACCTGCTCGCCGGTGACGGCATCGAGATCGAAGTCATAGATCCACGCACGCTCGTGCCCTTCGACGACGAGAGGGTGGCCGAGAGCCTCGCCAAGACCGCCCGGCTCCTCGTCGTCCAGGAGGGCCCGCCCTGCGGAGGATGGGGGGCGTCGCTGATCGCCCGCATGACCTCGAACCATTTCCAGTGCTTCGACGTGGCCCCGAGGCTCCTGGCCTCGGCGGAGACGCCGGTCCCGTTCGCCGCCCGCCTCGAGGAGGCATGGATGCCGGGCTGCGCGGACGTGGTGAACGCGGCGCGCGAGCTCGTAGCTTCCTGACCATTGGCCTGCGTGGCCTGCCGCCCGCGTTGGCGGCCCGGACGCGAGTACGTTGTTGGACCAGGTGGTGAGACCTGGGGGTAATCCGTGAAGATCGCATCCGTCGAGGTGCTCGAGGTCGGCTGCGAACTGACCGGGCAGCACACCTTCGTCCGCCTGACCACCGACAGCGGCGTCAGCGGGCTCGGCCAGTCAGGTGGATGGGGCTACCCGAGAGGCGTTGCCGGTGTGCTCGAGGAGATGACCCCCCTCCTCATCGGCGCAGACCCCTTCCGGATAGAACATCTGTGGCACCTCGCCTACCGCGTTCGCCCCTTTCGTGGCAATTTGCTATCGGCGGCGGTCTCGGCGATCGACCTCGCTCTTTGGGACATCAAGGGCAAGGCGTTCGGGCTGCCGGTCTGGGAGCTGCTCGGTGGCAGGACCCGCGACCGAGTGCGGCTGCACGTGCTGGTCGGAGGCGGCACTCCTGACCAGATCGTCTCCTCGGTGAACTGGGCCGTCGAGGAAGGCTTCACAGCGGTCAAGTTCGACCCGCTGGTGCACGGTTTCGAAGATCTCTCGATGAGCCAGCTCGTGAACTCGGCCTGCTCCATGGCCGCGGCCGCGCGCGAGGCCGGTGGCGACGAGATTGATCTAATCTTCGAGCTGCACCGCAAGCTCGACCCGGCCAAAGCGATCGTGGTCTGCAACGCCCTGTCACAGTTCCATCCCCTGTTCATCGAGGACCCCATCCAGATCGACTCGATCGACACACAAGCCGAGATCTGCAAGCGCATCGACTCACCGATCGCCACCGGCGAGCGCCTCAGCTCGATATGGGAGTTCACCGAACTGCTCTCACGCAACGTGGCCATCCTCGTTCGGCCCGACGTCGGGCTGGCTGGAGGCCTCTCAGGATGTCGCAAGATCGCTGCGATCGCCGAGGCGCACCATTGCGGAGTCGTCCCCCATAATTTCCTCGGGCCCGGGCTCACGGCCCCGACGCTGCACTTTTGTGCGACCATCCCGAATCTCGTCACCATGGAGTACCTGCCCCTCGACGAGGACAAGACGTCGTACTCTGCGGCCATCGCCACGACAGTGGTACGCAACGGCGGTTATTGCGAGATCCCCGAGGAGCCGGGTCTTGGTATCAGCCTGGTCGAGGACTACGCCGATGTCGCGCCGGTGGAGGATCGTCCCCTGTCCGACGAAGGGCTGCTCCGAGCTGACGGGTCGGTCGCAGCGGCCCACTGAGTTTGCTTCAGCCGCTCGTCGGCCCTCCCGCTGCCGTCCCGGGCGCAAATCCCTGGCAGTGCTCTGCCAATGGGTGGCGAGCGAGAGCCAACACCTCCACTGTCATGTAAGGCCATAAGGGCAAGCTCACGAGTGCCGCGTGAAGTGCTGTCGGGTCAGCCGCCGCCCAGACGCCGCGGTTGGCCAACTTGCCGGGCACCCGCCAGACCGCCCTCAGCATCCCGGCTCTCGCCAAGAAGACCCCCCGTTCATACTCGGCTTTGAGCAGCTCTTCGCGGCGGCCCGCTTGCAGATCATCAGGAAGGCGAATGTCGATGGCGACAAGGAACTCCACGGGGCGGGATGATACCGGCGGCGCCGCCCCGGTCAACTGTGCCGCCGCGAAAGGAGCCGAGGCAGTATCGGCTTGACAGCCCAACGCGGATACCCCAAGATGTCGCCTTCTGATGAAAAGTTTCATTGGTGGTGGGCTGGGGGCACACAAGTGGATCGTCTCTCCATCGGTCTCGTCGGTTGTGGGGGCATGGGTCGCCGTCACGTGCACGCCTACCGGGTGCTCGAGGCCAATGGAGCCGGAAACTTCAAGATCGCGGCCGTGTGCGACCCACGCCGCGAGGCCGCCGAGGATACCGCCGAGGCGATCGACGATCTCCTCGGTGCCCGACCGGCAGTTTTCTCCGACCACAACGAGCTCGTCGCGAGCGGCCTCGTCGAAGCGCTGGATGTCGTCACCGACCCCTCGGTTCATCATCTCGTCGCCGTTCCCGCTCTCGCCGCAGGACTGCACGTGATCTGCGAAAAACCGCTCGGGATCACCGTCAGTGCCTGCCGGGCGATTCTCGACGCAGCTTCGCGCTCTGCTGCCGTCCTGGCGACGGCCGAGAACTACCGCAGGGACGGACCGAACCGTCTCGCTCGCGCGGTGCTCGACCAGGGCTTGCTCGGCGAGGTGCACCTCATGATCGAGGCGAACATCGGCGGCGACCACATCGTGGTGTTGAGCCCCTGGCGCCACGTTCGCGAATCAGGGTCCATCGCGCTCGACATGGGCGTGCACTACACGGACATCTTCTCGTACTACCACGGTGAACTCCAGCAAGTGTTCGGCTCCGCCTTCATCGCCGAGCCGTTCAGGTCGATGCCGGCGGGCACGCCGGCGGGGGCGGGAGTCGAGGAGGTCTCCCCGGGCGTGATACGCGCGACGGGCGATGATTCGCTGGTCGCGCTTTACGAGACGGCGTCCGGCGTCCTCATTCAGCTGTGCTACGTGCCTTCCGGGCCCGGACGCCGATGGGTCCAGCGCAGCGTGCACGGCCGCCGAGGGTCGATGACCGTCCCCCCGGACCGCTCGGGCGGTGCCGTCGTGGTACAGCTCGGGGACCTCGAGCTGAGGGGGGCTGAGCTCCGCAAACGCCTTGGTGGTTTCGAGCTCCGAGGGGTGGCTGCGTCGTTGTTCGGCGCCGAGGGGACCGAGTACGACATGACCTTCGCCGAGGTCGACGCGGCAACGATCGCCATCGAGCTCGACGATTTCGCGGACGCCGTCTTCGCCCGTCGGCCGCCCGAAGTGGACGGGTGGGCCGGTCTTAGCGCCGTGGCCGGAGTGTGGGCGATCGCCGAATCGCGCGCCCTCGGCCGAGCAGTACTCATCTCCGAGGTCGCCGACGGTACGGTGCGGCTCGCACAGCAGCCGGTCGACGAGGCTCTCGGGCTCTTCGACGATGAGAAAGGGACACAACCATGAGCGAGAACCCCTCACCGTTTCTCACCCCACCCTTCAAACAGTGCGCCGTGGTCGTCGAGGACCTGGACGAGGCGGTACGGCGGTGGGCCCAGCACTTGGGGATCGGCCCCTGGACCGCGTACCGGCTCGAGCCGCCCCGGCTCAAGGACATGCTCTACCACGGAGAAGAGGTGCAATTCTCGCTCCGTCACGCGCTCGCCTGGCAGGGCGAACTGCAATTCGAGCTGGTGCAGCCACTGGACGGGCCGAGCATCTTCGCCGACCACCTCGCGGACCACGGTGAAGGCCTGCACCACCTCGGCAAGTACGTGGCGGACCACCCGCAGGCGGTCACCGAGGCCCTCGGCGCCGGTTTCGTCCCTCTGCAGAGCGCACGGGGCTTCGGCGCCGAGGGCGACGGTGCCTTCGCTTACTTCCAAGCACCCGGAGTGCCGGTCATCATCGAGCTCATCTCGGCTCCACGAGTGCGCATCGAGCCGGAGTTCATCTACTACCCTCCTGTTGACTAGGCGTCATCTGGGGCGCGGCCCGGCGGTGGGCGGCGGCCTGCCAAGTCGCGAGGAGCGGCGAAAATCATGCGCATAGCGACCGTCGAAGCCATTCCCGCCGGCAGCTCCTGCTACGTCCGTGTCGTCGGCGAGGACGGCACGACTGGGGTCGGAGAGTCGACCTTCTTCGGCTGGCCGACCGCTGTCGCCGAGATCGTCGGGTCCATCGGCGCCGCCCTTAAGGGTGCGGAAGCATTCGACGTGGAGCACCATTGGAACACGGCCTACCGTGGGCTCTGTTTTAGGGGCATGGCCGTGACCGGGGCCATCAGTGCTGTCGACCAGGCTCTGTGGGACCTCAAAGCCAAGCACTTCGAGGTGCCGGTCTGGCAGTTACTGGGAGGTCGGGCCCGCCGCGCGGTCCGCGCCATGAAGGTGCTCGTCGACGAGCACTCGACCGAGGAGCTGGTCGCGTCTGCACGTCGCGCGGTCGAGTTCGAGGGCTACAGCGCCTTGAAGATCCTGCTCTTCCAGAACGAGCACCATGCGATGAACCAGGCGGCTCGCATCGCCGACCTGGCGGCCCGCTTCGCGGCCGTACGGGAGACCGTGGGATGGGGGGTCGACCTCGGCGTCGAGCTGCATCGAAACATGACGGCGGGTGACGCATTGCTGCTGTGTGCTGAGCTCGCCCGGCTGCGGCCACTGTTCGTCGAGGACCCGATACCCCCCGACAGCGTCGCGGCGCTTCGTGCCTTCGCGGCCAAAGTGGCGCTCCCGGTCGCCGCCGGCGAACGCAACACGACGATCTGGGAGTTCGCCGAGTACCTCGAGCGACCGGGCATCGCTTACGTCCGGCCCGACGTAGGCATTGCGGGAGGCATCACCCATGTGAAGAAGATCTGCGCGCTGGCGGAGTCGTTCCACGCCGGTGTCATCCCCCATGCCGTGCCGTCCGGTCCCGTGGCGATCGCCGCCCTTGTCCAACTGGGCATCTCCGTCCCGAACTGGGAGGTCCAAGAGCACGTGCCCCAGGACGGCCCCCGATGGACCGACATCGTGGATCACGTGGTCGAGGTGCGCGACGGCTACCTGTTCGCCCCCGATCGCCCCGGGCTCGGGATCGAGCTCGACGACGCGGGTATCGCCCTGCACCCGCCCTTGCAGGCCGACCTCTCCCGCACAGTGTTGCGCGAGGACGGCTCGGTGGCGATCAGATGAGCCACTTCGAGCCCTCGGCGGGCAGGCGGGGCCGAGTCGGGCTGGCGTGCAACGAAGCGGTACGACGCGACTACGTAGACGAGGCGGACATCGCCCGCCTCGAGGCGGTCGCCGATTTCTCGTACGGCTGCTTCTCGGTGGCATCAGGGCTCGCGGAACCTCCTCCCCGGGACGCCGCAGCAGAGGCGGACCTCGCGCGCTTCGCCGCCGACCTCGATGCCCTTGTGGTCTGCCATGGCGCACCTTTCGTCAGCTCGGACGTCCTCAGAGCTGCGCCGCAGTTGAGCCTCCTCGGCGAGCTGGAAGGTGACCGCTTCGCATACCGCCTCGACGTCGAGGCTGCTCGACAACGCGGTGTGCGAGTGGTCGACACGAGCCACGGTTCGTCCCGGCCCGCTGCCGAGTGGGCGCTCGGCCTCGCCCTCGTCGGGCTTCGCAACGCCGGGGCCAACTTCCGCCACATGATCGCCCACGAGAACGCCTTCGTGCCGGTCCCCGACCGCTCGGGCCCGGGCTTCGACGGCGCCGAGCTGAGCCACAAGCGGGTCGGCCTGATCGGCTTCGGCTACCTCGGTCGCTACCTGGTAGAGCTCCTGAAACCGTTCCAGGTCGAGGTAAGGGTCTACGACCCGTTCGTGCCGAGAGAATTGGCCGAACCGTGCGAAGTCGAGTTCGGTCCCCTGCCGGCTGTTCTCGGCTCTGACGTCGTCTTCGTCCTCGTGCCGCTCACCGCGACCACCGAGGCCATGCTCGGGGCGCGCGAGCTCGACCAGCTCAAGTCCGGGTGCGTCTTCGTCAACGTCTCTCGAGGAAAGGTCGTGGACGGCGCTGCGCTCTTGGAGCGCCTGCGGCGCGGTGACATCGTCGCCTGCCTGGATGTCTTCGACACCGAGCCGCTTCCGCCCGACTCGCCCCTCGTAGAGCTTGCGAACGTCTTCGTGTCCCCCCACGTCGCCGGCGTAACCGCGGAGAGCAGACGCCGTTTCTTCGCCCTCATGGTCGACGAGTGCCTGCGCCATTTCGAGGGCCTCGAACCCTGGAGCGAGCTGACTTCAGGGATCGTCCGCCTTCGTGTCGACCCGGGCTGAGGCCCTTCACGAAGGCTGAGCCCCAACTGCGCCGCTGAGCACTGCTCGCAGGGTCCCGCCGAGCACGAGGCTCAGGTCGTCGGCGGTCAAGAACCCGCAGTGCGCGCGCACGGCCTCAAGCGACTGGCGGAAGGTGCAGAACCTTTTCGAGGCGGGGAAGTCAGAACCCCAGCAAAGCCTGCTCGGGCCGTAGGCGTCGAAGATCCGACGCAGCACAACAAGCGCGTCGGGCCAGGGATGGTCCCAACTACGCTCAGAGACATAGTGGAAGCCTGATGCCTTGACGTAGATATTCGGCACCACAGCAGAGGCGACCACCTCCTCGAGCCCGGCATCGTCGCCGGCGTGCAAGTCCCCGAGATGGTGGCAGAGCACCGGCACATCCGCGTGCCTGCGGGCGATCAGCCTGAGGTCGGCCTGCCAGGCGGGCCCGACTGCGAGGCTCGCCAAGAGACCTCGCTCCGAAGCAGCGACGAAGAGGGCGTCCGCCTCGTCGCTCAACAGCCAGCCGTCGTTCCGCTCTCTCAGGTAATGGGTGAAGCCGACCAGTTCGTAGCGATCGTCGAGCGCCCGCAACCGGTCAGCGCTGCCGGGTTGGTGATAGCTGGTACTCCAGGTGCAGTCGAGGTCGGCCACCACGTGGAACCTGCCCCGGTGAGATTCGCGGGCGGAGGCGACGTAGTCGAGGTTGTCCGCGTTGGCGCCTATGGCGGCGCAGACCACCATGGCCTGGGCTATGCCGTTCGCATCCATCTCGTACAGAAGCTGGTCGATCGTTCCCCGGTGAGCCTCGTCAGGAGCCGGAGGTGGGTAGGGCCAGCGGACCCAGGCATGACAGTGGCCGTCGAGGATCGCCGAACCGAGCAATGAGGGCGGCTCGGGGATCAAGGCGTCTTCAGTCCGGCTCAGGCGCCGCGGGGACTGTAGCGGTTCAACTTCGAGCGCGGGGTCGTCGATTGGCGCTCGACGAGCTCCGGCTCGAAAAGGATGTCGCCGTGGCGGTGCAGCGGG
>Ga0181530_10001981_pt1 | contig 25099 bp, 21 predicted proteins | sample PEATcosm2014_Bin_42_FD_119769 | JGI IMG/M metagenome (GOLD analysis project Ga0181530, IMG submission 119769) | Peatland microbial communities from MTU Mesocosm Facility, Houghton, MI, USA - PEATcosm2014_Bin10_60_metaG | ecosystem: Environmental > Terrestrial > Soil > Wetlands > Peat | place... | reverse complement strand
GAGTCGGCGCGGGCGTATCTCAATCTCGCGCGCGGCTATGTCGCGGCCAGGCGCATCGATGATGCGATTCAGGCATGGCGTCAGGCAACCCGCCTCGATCCAACGAACCATGTCACCTGGCAGGACCTGGGTGTGGCGCAGATGCAGATCGGCCGCCTGCCGGACGCGATCGGCGCGTTCCGCCGCGCGATCGCCGCCAAGCCGAGTTTCGCACCAGCGTACCACATGCTGGGTATGGCCCTGGAAGCGCAAGGCAACGAGAAGATGGCGGTGGGCGCGCTGCGCCGCGCCGTCGCGCTGTCGCCCAAGCTGGCGGACGCACATGCCCGGATCGGCACCTTGCTGATGTCCCTGTCGCAACGCCAGGAGGCGATCGCGTCCCTGCGGCGGGCCGCCGCGGTCGCGCCGGGGGCGGATATCGGCCGTCTGTCGCTGGCCAAGGCACTGATGGCGGAGGAGCGGCAGGGCGAGGCGACAGCGGTGCTGCGCGGGATGCTGGCGCGCAATCCGACCAACTTCGATGCCCGCAAGATGCTGGGCGACGCGCTGTCCTTCGGAGGGCAGTTCGAGGAAGCCGGGCAAGAGTACCAGCGCGCGATCGAGACCGGGCGCCAGCCGATCAGCGCGTATCACAGCCTGGTGATGTCGCGAAAGCTCACCGAAGCCGATCATCCCCTGATCGAAGGCATGCGGCGGATCCTGCAGCGGGGCAGAGTGCAGGATTTCACGCTGATGATCCTGCACTTCTCGCTCGGTAAGGCGCTTGACGATCTCGGGGACTACGAAGCGGCGATGGGGCATTTCGACGCGGCCAACCGGCTGCGCCATCGCACCTGGCGGCTCGACCGCGCCGGGCTCACAGAGCAGTTCGATGGCCTGATCGAACGCTTCACACCGGACTACTTCGCCCGCCATGCCGCGCTCGGATCGGGCGACGAAACTCCGCTGCTGGTGCTCGGGATGCCGCGCTCCGGTACGACGCTGACCGAACAGATCATCTCCAGTCATCCGGCAGTCGTCGGTGGCGGTGAGCTGCCGTACTGGCTGGAGGCCGGCCCGCCCTGGAACGCGGGCGGGATGCGCAGCCTGACCGCGGAGAACGCGCGGCGCGTCGCGGAGGAATACTTGACGGTGCTGCGCGATCTCGGGCCGGACGCCGCGCGCGTCACCGATAAGATGCCGGCCAATTTCACGTGGATCGGGCTGATCCACCTGATCTTCCCGAAGGCGCGGATCATCCATTGCAAGCGCAATCCGATCGACATCTGCCTGTCGATCTACTCGACCTATTTCACCGCGCGCATGGATTTCGCCGCCGATCGCGGTGACCTCGTGTTCTTCTACCGGCAGTACGAGCGGCTGATGGAACACTGGCGCAGCGTGCTGCCACCCGAAATATATTACGAAACCCAGTACGAAGAACTCGTCGCCGATCCCGGGGTGCGGTCGCGCGAACTGATCGCATTCTGCGGCCTTGACTGGAACGATGCCTGTCTGGCGCCGGAGCAGAACGATCGCGAGGTGCGCACCGCCAGCGTCTGGCAAGCCCGCCAGCCGGTCTACAAGACGCCGGTGGCGCGCTGGCAGCGCTACGAGCCTTGGCTCGGTGAGCTGCGCCAACTTTTGCCGGCGTAAGGAAGGCCGGCGTTTCGCGCTGAAACCCGCCAGGGGCGTTCTACATCGCGTGCTCGCAGATCAGAGCGCTGTGTAGGAGCCGCCGGCGAGTGACGTCTCCGTTTGGATGTCCGCAATGGGTCGAACCCGGCTGTTTAGGCCAAGCGACTCGGCTACCGCTGCTTTGGGTCGGCAGGTGACGTTCAAACTGACCCACTACCCCTTACGAGCAACGTTAGGGACACCGACATGAAATCTGCACCATGCAACATCCGCGTCATGGCGACCGTCGCCCTGGCTCTGGCCGCGACCCCGCTGGCCGCCAATCACGCCATGGCAAACCCGAACTTGCTCACCAATGGCAGCTTCGAGGACATCACCAACTTTGTCGATAACACCACCCAGGACACCATGACCCTGGGGTTGGGTTCCACCGCGATGACCGGCTGGACGGTCGCCGGCAGCGAGCCACTGGCATGGATCGGCCCGACCAATCCGTTCGGACTCTCTGCGAGCGACGGCAATTACTTCCTTGATCTGACAGGTTATAACAGTGGCGGGCCGTTCAGTGGCGTCACCCAGGCCATCGCCACCAGCACGGGCAGTCGCTATCTGCTCTCGTTCGATCTCGGTTCCTCTTCCAGCTATGGGCTGCCGGACGGGATCACCGCCAGCGCGGCGGCGGCGTCGCAAACCTTTACCAGCACCGACACCGGCTCGAACAACTGGGAAACCGAGACGTTGAGCTTCACGGCGAGCGGTCCCTCGACCACGATTTCGCTGATCGGGGCAAGCGGCTCCGACTACATCGGCCTGGACAACGTCAGCGTCACCTTTGTTTCGGGCCCGGTCCCCGAACCGGCGACGCTCGCACTCCTTGGCGCCGGCCTGGCCGGCCTGGGTCTGGTCCGACGCAAGCGCGTGCGCTAGCGAGGCTGTCGAGATTCTTTACAGGATTGACGCCGCACGGCGCCTGGTACGGCACGGACCGCCCCACCCCGTCACGGTCAGGACTTGACCGGCCATCGATCGCGGCACCACCGCTGCATAGCTGGCCGGGTCAAGCCCGGCCATCACGGGTCGGGGCGGTCCTGGTATAGCGCGCTGCCAGGTCGCGGCCGCAAGCCACAGCGGCCCGATCGCCGTCGCCGTTGGCGACCCCGGGCGCCTTATTGCGATACTCCGGCTGCCTCGACCGTTCTTGCAGGACCCTGAGCTTGACGGCGCCTGCGCTGCCAAACCCGGGTCAGTTTTCGTCCATGTTGGGGTGGCGCAAATGCCAAAGCCGCTCATGCGCCGCCACCAGGCTCTCCATATTGCGCCGCCGCGTGCCGTCCGGCGTCAGCGGCCGGCGGGTCAGCATCATCTCCAGAATGTGCAGCAATTGCTCCGCGACTTCGAAATCGCCCTGGTCGCAGGCGTGATGGAACGCGATCAGAATCTTGTCGGACAGCCGGCGGCTATACCGCGGTGCCCCGCCGCCGCCGCCCTGCTCCCGGCTGATCTCGTCTTCAGCGTGGCTCACCGGTTGTCCTGTGGTGCCTGTGGTGTCTGCCGCCCACGTGGTCGTCCCCATCTGGTGCAACCTCGATCACTCGCGAATAGTTCCGTTGCAGGTCGGCAGCTTAGCGCGCCAACCCGGCCTTCGCCGCAATATCGGCGCCCCGTGGCGACCGCAGCATAACCTACTACTTACTCCGTCCGATGACGATCTGCACCTGCGCAAACCGCAATCGCGTCACAAAACCGGTAACCACGCGTTACTTATGCGCCCGCCCGCCGCTTTTTGCCTCACCATGTGCGTCAGCGCGTATCATTAGCTGAACCGTCCTGGCTTGACCAGAGGAATGTCGCGGCAGAGGGCGAAAATCTTTTAATTCAGACGGCCCGCGCATTCGAGTCGCGCGCGCCGTCCCCGACCAGCACGGCCACCGGCGCATCGAAAGCTTCCTCCCAGGTGCCGATGGTCGAAGCCTTGCTGTACTCCGTCGCGCGGTTTTCGAAGAAGTTGGTGTGCTCCACCGCGTTGAGCATCTCGTCGAGCCAGGGCAGCGGGTTCTTCGATACATGATACAGCGCGTTCAGTCCAAGCTGCACCAGGCGCCGATCGGCGATGTAGCGGATGTATTGCTTGACCTCCTGCGCCGTCAGCCCCTCCACCGCGCCTTGCTCGAAGGCCAGGTCGATGAAGGCGTCCTCGTGGTCCACGATGGTGGCGCAGGTGATATAGATCTCGCGCTTCAGGTCCTCGTCCCACAGCTCCGGGTTTTCCTGCACGAAGGTGCGGAACAGCCGGACGATCGAGTTGCAGTGCAGCGTCTCGTCGCGCACCGACCACGAGATGATCTGGCCCATGCCCTTCATCTTGCCGAACCGTGGAAAGTTCAGCAGGATGGCGAACGAGGCGAACAGTTGCAGCCCTTCGGTGAAGGCGCCGAACGCCGCCAGGGTCTTGGCGATCTCGAACTTCGAATCCACCGTGAAGGACTGCATGTAGTCATACTTGTCCTTCATTTCTTTATATTTCATGAACGCCTGGTATTCCAGCTCCGGCATGCCGATGGTGTCGAGCAGATGCGAGTAGGCGGCGATGTGGACGGTCTCGATGTTGGAAAAGGCGGACAGCATCATCAGCACTTCGGTCGGTTTGAAGACCCGCGAATAGTGCTTCATGTAGCAGTTGTTGACCTCGACATCGGCCTGGGTGAAGAAGCGGAAGATCTGCGACAGCAGGTTGCGCTCGGCGTCCTTCAGGTTGCGGTGCCAGTCCTTGACGTCGTCGGCCAGCGGCACCTCCTCCGGCAGCCAGTGGACGCGCTGCTGGGTGAGCCAGGCCTCGTAGGCCCAGGGGTAGCGGAACGGCTTGTAGACCGGATTCTCGGTCAGCAGGCCGAAGCTGACTGCCTGCTCGTCGGCGGTTGGTCTGTCGGCGCTCCGGGCCGTGCCGTCCATGCTGCGAATCCTCCGTGGCTTGGTTGTCGCCAGATTAACACCGGAGCGCAGAGGGGCGATAGGGCTGAGTTTGGGCAGCCCACCAAATATGGGGTACTCCCCGACAAGGTAGCCCAACCACTGGTGGAACGCGTCACCGTCTTGCGGGTAACCGCCTCCTCCCGCCGGCATACCCCGATGCCTGCGCGCCTATCGTCCATCCCGGCGGGCACCCAGGATGACAGTTTGACGCGGGGAGTGACGATGACCAATGGCGTTGACAGACAACAATCCCGCTCGTAATTAACCGTTGGGTTACTTAACCGGACGGTTCCTGAAAGATGACCTCAGACCGCCTCAGCGCCATCTTTTCCGCCCTCGCCGACCCCACCAGGCGCGCCATCCTGGCCCGCCTTGCCGCCGGGGAGGCCTCGGTCACCGCGCTGGCCCAGCCGTTCGACATCAGCCTTCCCGCCATCTCCAAGCACCTCAAGGTGCTGCAACGCGCCGGCCTGGTCGCACGTGGCCGCGCCGCTCAGTGGCGGCCGTGCCGGCTGGAGGCGGGCGCGCTCAAGGACGCCGCCGACTGGCTGGAGCAATACCGCCGGTTCTGGGAGCAGAGCCTGGATCGCCTGGAGGACTATCTGGCCGAGCTGCAAGGGAGGGAGAATCCCGATGACCGCCAGCAGCAGTAGCGTCGCCGCCGCGGCACCGCTCGAACTCGTCGTTTCGCGGCTCATCGATGCGCCGCGCGCGCTGGTGTTCATGGCGTGGACCCAGCAGGAGCATGCCGCGCGATGGTGGGGACCGCAGGGCTTCACCATCGTATCGTGCCGGTTGGACGCAACGCCCGGCGGCACCTACCGCGTCGCCATGCGCTCGCCCGACGGCACCATGCGCACCAAACGCGGCGTCTATCGCGAGGTCGTCGCGCCGGAACGGCTGGTCTTCACCTACGCCTGGGAGGATGCGGACGGCAACCCGGGCCACGCAATGCGCGTCACGGTCAGCTTCGCAGCGCAAGGCCCTCAGACCCTGCTCACCCTGCGGCAGACCGGCTTCGAAAACATCCCCGAACGCGACAGCCACCAGGGCGGCTGGACAGGCTGCCTGGAGCGCTTCGCCGGGTACATCGCGGCAGCGGCGACAACGTGATGGCGAGACCTTGATACCGTGGGGCGAAGAAGCGCAGCGCAATCCACTCCCCCGCCATGCAACGGCGGATTGCGCGGCGCTTCTCCGCCCCACGGTATCAACACGACCACGCCGACCCGAAGTTCATCCGAACCGATGGAGGCCGCATCATGCAGAACCAGGTCGTATCTCCCGACGCATGGCTTGCCGCGCGCAAGCGTCTGTTGGCCAGGGAGAAGGCCTTTACCCGGATGCGCGACGAGCTGAACGCCGAGCGCCGCGCGCTGCCCTGGGTCAAGCTGGACAAGACCTACGTGTTCGACACGCCGGACGGTCAGCAGACGCTGGCCGAGCTGTTCGACGGACGCAGCCAGCTCGTCGTCAAGCACTTCATGTTCGGCCCGGACTGGGCCGAGGGTTGCGTCGGGTGCTCATTCGAGATCGACCATATCAGTGGCGCCCTGGTGCATCTGGAACACCACGACGTGAGCTACGTCGCGGTCTCACGCGCGCCGCTGGCGAAGATCGAAGCGTTCCGGCAACGCATGGGCTGGCGGGTGAAATGGGTGTCGTCTTACGGCAGCGACTTCAACTACGACTTCCACGTGTCGTTCCGGCCGGACGAACTGGCCGAGGGCGAGGCCTACTACAACTACGAAGTCAGGCCGGGCGTCATCGACGAAATGTCCGGCCGCAGCGTGTTCTACAAGGATGCAGCGGGCGACATCTTCCATACCTATTCGTCGTTCGCGCGCGGCGGCGAATTGGGCCTCGCCAGCTACGCGGTGCTCGACATCACGCCGAAGGGCCGCAACGAGACGATCAACGGCAACCTGACCGACTGGGTGCGGCACCACGACCGCTATGACGGCGGCCGCGGCGCCGCTCCGGACTGCCACGCCGTCACGGCCGAGGATGCCGATGCCTGTTGCCACCCTGGCGAAACCCAGGCGTGAGGCACCGGGCATGAAACTGTTCTACGGCTGGGTGATCGTCGGCGCGGGGATCGTCATCACCTGCATCGGGCTCGGCACTGCGCTGTCGCTCGGCGTCTTTCTGCAACCGATGTCGGTGGCCACCGGCTGGTCGCGTGAGGGCATCTCGACGGCCGCCATGCTCGTCTTCCTCTGCATGGGCGCAGCGTCGTTCGGCTGGGGCGCGCTGTCCGACCGGTTCGGCACCCGCCTGGTGGTGTTATGCGGCGGCGTATTGCTCGGCATCGGCCTGATGGCAGCGAGCCAGGCGACCAGCCTGGGCCAGTTCCAACTGCTGTTCGGCGTTACCGTCGGCGTGGCGGCCGGCAGCTTCTATGCGCCGATGACGGCGACGACGACACGCTGGTTCAGCCGGCATCGCAGCCTTGCCGTCGCGCTCGTGTCGTCGGGGATCGGGCTCGGCTCGGCGACGGTGGCGCCGTTCGCGCGCTGGGTGATCACCGGCTATGACTGGCGCATCGCCATGCTGGCGATCGGCGGCCTCGCCTGGCTGTTGGTCGTGCCTATGGCGTTGTTGATACGCCGGCCACCGGTCGTGCCGCTCGCTGCCGGACCGGTTGCGACGGCCGGTGCCGGCGATCGGGACTTCACCCTGGCGCAGGCGTTCCGCACGCCGCAATTCGCCGCCATCGCGCTCACGCATTTCGCCTGCTGCGCGGCGCACTCCGGGCCGATCTTCCACATGGTCAGCTACGCGATCGACTGCGGCGTGGCGTCGATGGCGGCCACGACCGTGATCGGCGCGGCCGGCATCGCCGCGTTGAGCGGCCGCGTCATCTGCGGCCTGGTCGCCGATCGCGTCGGTGCCAAGCGCACGCTGGTGGCGGGGCTGGCAGTGCAGGCGGTCGCGGTCAGCCTGTATCTGTTCACCCGCGATCTTACCAGCTTCTATGCGCTCGCGCTGCTGTTCGGCCTCTCCTATGGCGGGGTGATGCCGCTCTACGCAATTCTGGTGCGGGAGTATTTCGGCGCGCGGCTGATGGGGACGCTGTTCGGTGCCGTTGCCATGGTTTCCACGCTCGGCATGGCGCTGGGGCCGTGGGCCGGTGGCTGGGTGTACGACACGTTCGGCAGCTATTTCTGGCTGTATATAGGTTCGTTCGGGATCGGTCTGGGAGCAGTGGCGATCGCGGTGACCTTCGCACCACCGCGCGACGAGGCCGGTGTGCTGCGGCCGGCGGCAGCCTAGGCAGGATTCGTCGCGGAGCAGGCGGAGCGCCCCGACGATGATCGGTAGCGGTTGGTGTTTGTCGGCGGCGCCGACCATGGCGCCGCAGGCTCTGTGGTGAATTCTTCCGCCACCGGATTGGCGATCCGCCATGCGACCTGCAACACTGACCGCATGCACGCGCTGCCGCCCGAGACGCTCCATCTGCCGTTCGAACCCGGCCCCTATCGCATGGCCATGGGCCTCGTCACGCTACCCGAAGCAGCATGGTTCGAACTGGACGACCGCTACCAACCCGAACTGCGTGAACGCCGCCGGTTGCTCGTGCAACATCATGCCGCCGTGTTCGCCGCTCTCCCCGTTTCGGACGCCGCGCGAGCCGAAGCGCTGCACGACATCGCCGGTAATCTCACGACGCATCATCCGGACTGGTTCGCCCGCGACGGCAACATGTTGCGCAACCGGCTGACCGGCGAGGATTGGGATCTCGCGTCGCCGCCCTGCGATCCGTTGGAACTTGCGGGCCGGCTGGTGCAGGACGACCTCTGCATCGTCCAGCAGGATGACGCGGTGCCCGTGCTGACCGCCGCGGTGCTGTGCTTTCCCAGCCGCTGGCGCCTGGCCGAGAAGATCGGCCGGCCGCTCGCCGCGGTGCACGCGCCGGTGCCGTTCTATGCCGAGCGGCTGGCGCGGCCGGTCGATCGCTTCATGCGTCACGTCAAGCCCGGCCATATCGCCGCGCGGCTGAACTGGTCGGTGCTGGACGACGCGACCCTGTTCCAGCCGGGGGGAAAATGGCGCGAGGCGCACAACCCGGCGGTGACCGCGGCGAACGCCGGGGCGACGCTGTTCCTGCGTGTCGAACGGCAGACCCTGCGTCGCCTGCCGCGTACGGACGCCGTGCTGTTCGGCATCCGGGTGCATGTCTATCCCCTGGCTTGCGCCATCGCCGCTGCCGAGACGGCGGCTCGGCTCGCCGACGCCGTGCGCGCGCTGCCGGAGGCGACGATGCGCTACAAGAGCCTGCTGCCGATCCGCGATGCCCTGTTGGCCTGGCTGGACGAGCGCGCAGGATGAAGCGGTCCGGCGGCGGGCGTCGTCGCCGGCCGGTATTCCGCCCCGCGCAGTCCCGTCATGCCGACTCGCGGGTCAGGCGCCCGGGGGCCACCTTCTGTCGGCACCCACGACTTTTCGTTGGTGCGAACAGCACATCCGTGGATGGCGCGCGGCGAACCGTGCTTCTCGGCACCTGACTCATACCGTGACCGGCTGTACTGTCGTGAGCTGTTCCCGCTCTTCCAGGTGGCGCAGGATGGCGAGAGCAACGGCCCGGAGCTGTTCCGAATTCCCCGGCACGTCGAGATCGCGCTCCGCCACATCATATGCGGTGGCGGCGAGCATGATGATGGCGGCGTCCAGATCATCCAAGGTGCGATACGGCATGTCCCAGCCCTCGAATCGAGCGTCCAGCTTGCCGGGTCCGGTCGCCCGGCGCTTCCAGTTCCGCGCAACCACGGTTCCACTTGCCGGCAATCTGGTACGGGCGGCAGGGGATGCGGCCGGGACCTCCGCCGGCCGCAGCGGACGCTTGGACGCTCGGGCGTCAGTGCGCGACCCGTATGGGAACCGCTGCACCCATCACGCGATCCGCCGGCTGTTCTGCCTTGCTGCGCCACCGGACTCCCGCGTGGCGCCAGGGTGCCGACATACCATGGTAGGAACGAGGGCGTATTGAAGCAGCCGCGGCGGCTTGCTATATAGACCGGGCACCCGGGGGTACGCCTCACGGCGCACCCTCGGGGCCGGTTGAGTAGGCTACCAGCGGATGGAGAGTGTGATCTCTATCCGCCACCTGCCCCAACGGAGGCGAAGCACGAAGATAAGCATGCTCTCGTCTCCGTTGCGGCACGATTGCCGCGTGCCCTCGATAGCCACGGATTCCTGGACACTTCGCTAAGCGTGCAGCGCCGCCAGCGTCTGCGCGTTGGCGCGGATCACCAGCATGCGGCGGATCTTCTGCGTCGGCGTCAGTAACCCATTGTCCACGGTGAACGCCGGCACGATGGCATGCTTGCGAATGCGCTCGGTCACCGACAGCCGATGGTTGGTGCGGTTCACCGCCAGCGCCACCGCCACATCGTCATAGCCCTCGGCCGGCACCACCAGCGCGGTCAGCCCGGCGCGGCCGTCGCCGGCGACCACCGCCTGAGCGATCTCCGGCTCCGCCATCAGCATGCCCTCCACCTTGGCGGGCGAGACGTTCTCGCCGCCCGACAGCACGATCAGGTCCTTCTTGCGGTCGGTGATGCGCAGGTAGCCGTCCTCCAGCACGCCCACATCGCCGGTGTGCAGCCAGCCGTCCTGGATCACCGCCGCGGTCTCCTCCGGCCGCCCCCAATAGCCGTCCATCACCAGGTCGCCGCTCACCAGGATCTCGCCGTCCTCGGCGATGCGCAGATCGACGCCCTGGAGCACGCGGCCGACGGTATCGATGCGGATCGCGTCGGGCGGATTGGCGCTGACGATCGGGCCGGCTTCGGTCTGGCCATAGCCTTGCAGGATCTTCAACCCGAGGGCGAGGAAGAACCGCCCCACCTCCGGCTCCAGCCTGGCGCCGCCGGAACACGCCGCCACCAGCCGGCCGCCGAAGCGGGCCCGCACCTTGGCGCGGACCAGCCGGTCCAGCAGCGGATCGAGCAATGCCTCCCCCAGGGTCAGCGGCGCGGCGTCCAGCCGTTTCAGGCCGATCGCCATGGCGCGCTGGAACAGGCGCTGCCGCAGCGGGGGCTGCCGCGCCACCTGGGTCAGCACGCGGTTGCGGATCACCTCCAGCACGCGCGGCACCACCGTCATGATGGTTGGCCGGACGCTCAGCAGGTCGGCCGCCAGGTATTCGACGCCGCGGGCATAGACGATCTCGGTACCGATGCTGGGCAGGAAGAACTGGCCGACGGTGTGCTCGTAGCTGTGCGAGGCGGGCAGGTAGGACAGGTAGGTTTCATCCCGTAGCCGCAGCGGCCGCAACAGCTCGAAGGCGCCGCGGCAGTTGGACAGGATCGAGCGGTGCGGCAGCATCACGCCTTTGGGAGCCCCGCCGGTGCCGGAGGTGTAGATCAGGCAGGCCAGTGCCGTCGGCGGGATGCCGGCTGCTTCCAGGGCGATGTCGTCGGCCGGCGCGGTGTCGGCGACCAGCGCCGACCAGGGGAGCAAGCGCGGCAACCCGTCCGCCGCTTCCCCCGGGCCGTCCATGACCACCAGCAGGTCCAGCCCACCGGCCCGGCGCCCGGCTTCGCGCAGCTTGCCGGCCAGTGGGGCGGAGGAGACGATCGCCGCGCGCGCGCCGCTGTCGCGCAGGATGTGGGCGTGGTCGTCGACCGTGTTGGTGGTGTAGGCGGGCACCGGCACGGCGCGGATCGCCATCAGGGCGGTCTCGGCGATCGGGTATTCCGGACGGTTCTCCGCCGCGATCGCCACCCGGTCCCCGGCGGACACGCCGGCCGCGCGCAGATGGCGGGCGCAGGACGCCGCGCGGCGACCGAACGCGCCCCACGTGACGCTCTCCCAGTGTCCGTCGCGGAAGGCGCGCAGCAGCGGCTTGTCCGGCCACGTGCGAGCCAGGCCGAACATCATCGCGGCCAGATTCGGCCAGGTCGGGTAGCTGTCCACGTTTCCTCTCTGCCTGTTCTCCCCCTCCCCTTGAGGGAGGGGGGTAGGGGGAGGGGTCGTGCGGGTGGACGCCGTGGTGCGTCCACCCGCACGACCCCTCCCCCCCCCAACCCCCTCCCACAAGGGGAGGGGGAGAATTCTTTCTTCGCTTCTCCGTCCGGTTGATCCCCGGCCATGGGCGGCCCAGCCCTTTGACGGCCGCCCCTACTAGCTTACATGGACCTGGAGTGCAGCCATCCGAGGAAGCGATGCCCGACGCCACGCCTGTTCCATCCGCCCCGGAAGCGCTGCCGGCCTGGGACCTGTCCGATCTGTACCAGGCGCCGGATTCCCCGGAAGTCGAGGCCGATTTCGCGCGCGCCGATCGCCGGGCGCGTGCCTTCGCCGCCGCCTATGCCGGGAAGCTGGCCGGGCTGCCGGGCGCTACGCTGGCCGCCGCCATTGCCGAGTACGAGCAAATCGAGGAGGTGCTGGGCCGGCTGTTGTCCTACGCCCAGTTGCTGTTCGCCGGTGATTCCGCGAGCGCCACGATCGGCCGCTTCTACCAGTCGGTCAACGAGCGGGCGACCACCATCAGTTCGCTCCTGTTGTTCTTCACGCTGGAGCTGAACCGGCTGGAGGACGCGGCGCTGGAGGCCAAGCTGGCCGACCCGGCACTGGCGCGCTGGCAGCCCTGGCTGCGCGACCTGCGCGTGTTCCGGCCGCACCAGTTGTCGGACGAACTGGAAAAGCTGCTGCATGAGAAGGAGGTGACCGGTCACTCGGCCTGGAACCGCCTGTTCGACGAGACGATGGCCGGGAAGCGCATCACCGTCGGCAACGAGGCGCTGACCGTCACCGACGCGCTCAACCGGCTGTCGGACAAGGACCGCGGCGTGCGCGAGGCGGCCGGTCGCGCGATCGGCGCGGCGTTCGGCGCGGACATCAAGCTGTTCTCGCTGATCACCAACACGCTGGCGAAGGACAAGGAGATCATCGACACCTGGCGGCACTATCCGCGCCCGGGCAGCGCGCGCAACCGTGCCAACATGGTGGAAGACGAGGTGGTCGATGCGCTGGTGACCGCGGTGCGCGACGCCTACCCGCGGCTGGCACATCGCTATTACGCGATGAAGGCGACGTGGCTCGGCCTGCCGAAGTTGCAGCATTGGGATCGCAACGCACCGCTGCCGGACGACGACGATCGCCACATCGACTGGCCCGAAGCGCGCGAGCGCGTGCTGACCGCGTATGGCGCGTTCAGTCCCGAGCTGGCGTCGGTCGGGCGGCGGTTTTTCGATGCGCCGTGGATCGATGCGAAGCTGCAACCGGGCAAGTCGGGCGGCGCCTTCGCGCATCCCACCGTGCCGAGCGCGCATCCGTACCTGCTGCTGAACTACCACGGCCGTACCCGCGACGTGATGACCCTGGCGCACGAACTCGGTCACGGCGTGCACCAGGTGCTGGCCGGCGCCGCGCAAGGCTACCTGATGTCCGGCACGCCGCTGACCCTGGCCGAAACCGCCAGCGTGTTCGGCGAGATGCTGACCTTCCGGGCCCTGCTCGATTCAGCCAGCCCGCAGCAGCGGCGCATCATGCTGGCGGCCAAGGTCGAAGACATGCTGAACACGGTGGTGCGCCAGGTGGCGTTCTACCGCTTCGAAACGCTGCTGCACGACGAGCGACGCAGCGGCGAGCTGTTGCCCGAGCGGATCGGCGAGTTGTGGATGCAGGTGCAGACGGAAAGCCTCGGCCCGGCGTTCGAGTTCACCCCCGAATACAGCGTCTACTGGGCCTATGTGCCGCACTTCATCCACTCGCCGTTCTATGTCTACGCCTATGCATTCGGCGACTGCCTGGTGAACGCGCTGTACGCGGTGTTCCAGGGCGGGCATCCCGGATTCCAGGCGAAGTATCTCGACATGCTACGCGCCGGCGGTTCGAAGCGGCACAAGGAACTGCTGGCACCGTTCGGATTGGACGCATCGGACCCGGCGTTCTGGAGGAAGGGGCTGGACGTGATCGCCGGCTTCATCGACGAGCTGGAGCAGACGGGGTGAGGCGAGCGATCGTTGAACTGGCCGCGGGAGGCGTCCAGGCTTCCATCGCGGCGCCAATGCCGGCTGGCAAGAATAGCAAGCTTTCAACACGGAGAAGGCCGAGGGCTACGGCGGGCCACGGAGGCTTGATCACCGTGGTCCGTGCGAGGGAATTTGTCTCCGTGGCCCTCCGTGGCTCTCGGCCTTCTCCGTGTTGAAAGCTTGCTTGCTGCCTATGCGCACGCACCCGGCATACCTGGCTCTTGACCGTGGCTTACGAAACAGGAATTTCGAACCAGTGTTCTCCATCTTTTGTTCCGGTTGTTCTGTCGCTTTGGGTACACCGGCGGAGCACCTCTGAATGGCCGAAGGTAGCAACCTGTTCGGCGAAATCCGCCGCATGGCGCGCACCTCGGGTGCGGTCGGCGGCATCGCGGCGCGCGTCGCCGGCGCGCGGATGTTCGGCATCAAGACCGACCGCTCGGCGCACGCGGGGGACCTGCGCACGGTGCTCGGTGGGCTGAAAGGCCCGCTGATGAAGGTGGCGCAGTTCCTCTCCACCGTTCCCGACGCGCTGCCGGTGGAATACGCCGAGGAACTCGCGCATCTGCAATCCAACGCCCCGCCGATGGGCTGGAACTTCGTGCGCCGCCGCATGGCGAGCGAACTCGGACCCGGTTGGGAAAGCAAATTCGCCAGCTTCAGCCGCGAAGCGGCGGCCGCGGCATCGCTCGGCCAGGTGCACCGCGCCCGCCTGCATGACGGCACCGACGTCGCGTGCAAGCTGCAATATCCCGACATGGCCAGCACGGTGGACGCCGACCTGCGCCAGTTGCGCCTGGCCATGGCGATCTATCACCGCATGGACAACGCCATCCAGAACGAGGAAATCTTCAAGGAACTCTCGGCACGCCTGCGCGAGGAACTGGATTACCAGCGCGAGGCCGCACAGATGCGCCTCTACGGGCTGATGCTCGCCGACAGCCCCACCGTGCACGTGCCGCTGCCGATGCCGGGCTACTGCACCAACCGGCTGCTGACGATGACCTGGCTCGACGGCCGCCCGCTGATGCGCCGCCTGGAGGAGGACCCGCCGCAGGATGAACGCAACCGCATCGCCGAGGCGTTGTTCCGCGCGTGGTATGTGCCGTTCTACCGCTACGGCGTGATCCATGGCGATCCGCATCTCGGCAACTACCAGGTGCGACCGGACGGCACGGTGAACCTGCTGGATTACGGCGCCATCCGCGTGTTCGATGCGAAGTTCGTGCGCGGGGTGATCGATCTGTTCGAGGCGGTACGCGACCACGACGATGCCAAGGCGCATCGCGCCTATGCGACCTGGGGCTTCACCGATCTGTCGGACGAGACGATGGCGGTGCTGAATTTGTGGGCGCGCTTCCTCTACGAGCCACTGACTCAGGACCGTGTGCGCCGCATCCAGGAAACCGACGATCCGCAATTCGGCCGCGAAGTGGCCGAGCGCGTTCACGCCGGGTTGAAGCGCACCGGCGGTGTCAAGCCGCCGCGCGAATTCGTGCTGATGGACCGCTCGGCGATCGGGTTGGGCGGCGTGTTCGTGCGGCTGAAGGCGGAGCTGAACTGGAGCAGATTGTTCCACGGCCTGATTGCCGATTTCGACGCGGCCGCGCTGGCGGCGCGCCAGGCCGAGGCGCTGACGAAGGCCGGCGTGCCGCCGGCGGGGTGAACGGAAGGCGTCGCTGCCAGGCATTCGGTGTGGACCACGGAACTCCGGCTTCGGCCGGATCCAAGGCGGTACCCGGCGCTCAGCCCGGGCGGCAACCCGGAACTCAGCACCTTGCTTCAGGTCATTCGGGCACGGGGTCTGCGCTGGTCCGCCAAGCCGGCGCCCCCTTGAACGGGGTGCCGTCGCAGGTCAGTGTATGACTGGAAGGCACGCCATCCAGCAGTGTTGCTGACCGTGCTTTGCATCAGGTCATGGCATGGTGCTCCGCCTGCTGATCACCGAGGTCACCGAAATCCACCGCGGCATCTACTGTGTTGCGGGATGGGATCCGGATGGTAGCCGCATGGTCCGCCCGCTTCCCGACGGCGTTTACTGGCCGCGTGCCTTGATCGAGACCACCAGCACCGTGCCCGGCACAACCGTTACAGTCACGCCAAACCGCATCCGTCTGAACGGCGACTATCCGCACCGCACCGAGGATCTGCCGATCGCCCTCGCACCGATCGGCCATCTGCCTGCTGCACCGGTCCACTGGTTCGGCACGGACGCACCGCCCAGCGCCGCAACCCTGGCGCAAGCCTTCGGGGAGAGCCTCCGCCACACCAGCCTGTGGCGCGGCCATCGCCGCGGCGTGCATGTCCCGACCGGCACCCGCACCTGCTCGCTGCACGGGCTGCGTGTGCCCAGCCACCACCTCAGCTTTATCGAAGAAGACGAACGCCTGCGCGCACTGCTGCAAGATGCGGAGACGCGCTACAACCTGCCGGTGAGCAGCCGCCGGCTGCGCGAAACCTGGCGTGAGGCGGGCATCGCCGCGGTCCGCCGCACCCTGCCGGCCGGCACCGATCTGCATGTCCGTGTCGGCCTGGCGCGCGGTTTCGGCGAACAGCGGGACAAGTGCTATGTCATGCTGAACGGCGTGCTGTGGTGAGGCATTGGAATGACGGATGAGCCGCGCGAGGTACTGACGATCGGCCATTCCAATCATCCGATCGAACATTTCCTGACGCTGCTGCGCGGCGCCGGCGTGACCGCGATTGCCGACGTCCGCTCCACCCCGCATTCGCGCCATGTGCCGCAGTTCAATCACGACGCGCTCAAGGCCGCGTTGCGTGACGCCGGCATCGCGCACGTGTATCTCGGCAAGGAACTCGGCGGCCGGCCGCAGAACAAACAGCAATACCGCGACGGCGTTGCCGACTACGAGAAGATTGCGGCGACCGAGGGTTTCCAGGCGGGGCTGCGGCGCGTGCTGGACGGTGCGGCGACGCATCGCGTGGCGCTGATGTGCGCCGAGCAGCATCCGCTGGACTGTCACCGTTGTCTGCTGGTTGGCCGCGCACTGCTTGCACGCGGCGCGCGCGTGCGACACATCCTGCCGGACGGTGCGGTGACGACCCAGGCGGACATCGAGGCGGAGTTGCTGCGCCGCACCGGCCGCGACAAGGAGGATCTGTTCATGTCACCGGAAGAACGCCTCACCGCCGCCTACCGGGACTATGCGCGCAAGGTGGCGTTCGCCGCCGCGGCGGATCCGGCGTGACCGCGATGCCGGGCGCCATCGTCGCCACGATTGGTTTCACCCAGTCCACGGCGGAGCGTTTCTTCGAACGCCTGATCGGAGCGGGGGTGCGCAAGGTGGTGGATGTGCGGTTGCACAACACGTCCCAGCTTGCCGGTTTCGCCAAGGCCGAGGATCTCGCCTGGTTCCTGCGCCGGCTCGGCAACATCGACTATGCACACGAGCCATTGCTTGCGCCGACCGAGACGATGCTGAAGGCGTACCGCAAGGAGAAAGGCGACTGGGAAGACTACGCGCGGCAATTTCGCGCGCTGATGGCGGAGCGGCGGGTCGAACAGCACTTCCGTCCCGAAGCGTTGGCGGGAAGCTGCCTGCTGTGTTCCGAGGCCACACCGCACCACTGCCACCGGCGGCTGGTCTGCGAATACCTGAACGAACGGTGGGACGGCGCGCTGACGGTGCGGCACTTATAGCGCCGCCTGTTCTGACCATGCGAGAGGCTCAGGTGCGCGATGCGATGCCGGCGCGCGCCCGATCCGGCCGGACCCGCCCGATGCCAATTTGGTTGACAGTCATGTTCCGGCAGCCATACAGACTCTGATGAGTCTGAGAACGCCGTAACGGCGGCCTGCCGAAACAGGAGATCCTGCGGACGCGGATAGGTTTCGTTTGATCTCTGCCCTCGGAAGCCTGCCGCCGGGGAAAGGTTCTGCCATGTTTGCTCTGCCGGTCACGGAGACGAAGGCAAAGGCGGCAGCAAGTCCTTCGCAGGACTCCGCGCGTTCGACTTCAAGGCTTTTGCCACATCGGCCGGACATCGGTCCGACTGGACTGGTGCGCGCGCTGCATTCGCCGATCGGCAACCAGGCGACCCTCCGGCGCATGGCGCAGCCGCCTCGGGGCGAGGGTGCCTGCCGGCCTGTATCCCTGCCGCCTGCACCGCCACCGCCCATCCAGGTGCAGACCAAGCTCGAGGTTGGCGACGTGGACGATCCGCTGGAGCATGAGGCGGACCGGGTCGCCGACCATGTGATGCGGATGCCGGTGCAGCACTTGCAGCGTGCCTGTGCTGCCTGCGGCGACGGCAGTGGGGCCGGCAAAGATGAGGAGGACAAGCCGAAGATCCACCGTGTCGCCGAGGGCGGCACAGCAAAAGCCGAAGCTCCCGACAGCATTGTCGCGGCGCTTGGCACCGGTCGCCCGCTGGAGCCAGGCCTTCGCAACTTCTTTGAACCACGTTTCGGTGTCGATTTCAGCGCGGTGCGCGTGCACGCCGATGCCGGCGCCGATGCCGCGGCGCGCAGCGTGCATGCGTTGGCTTTCACACTGGGGCGCGATGTCGTGTTCCGGGCGGATCAGTACGCGCCGCACGCGGAAACCGGCCGTCGTCTGCTCGCTCATGAGCTCACCCACGTGGTGCAGCAGCGTGGGTCGGCCGCGCGGGTTCAGCGCGAGGCCGCCTGCCCGCCGCGCGCGAGCGGTGAGGTCGCACAGTCGAAGTCTGCCGGCATTCTCAACGGCCATATCCACTTCAATCCGTCCGCCCACCTGCTCATGATCAACGACTTCGCGATCGACAGCGCGGTCCTTCCAGCCGGCATCACCGGAACGCGGCCGTGGCAGGAGGCCATGTCGCTGATCGCGGGCGATCCATCCATCCGGGTCGAGGTGGACGGCTTTACCGATTGTGCGGGCAGCGACGCCGAGAACACGGCCCTGCGCAAGGACCGCGTGCAGGCAGTGATCGCCGCGATGCCGGCCGCCGTGCAAGGCAAAATCCTGTTCAGCTTCTCAAGTTCGACAACCAACTTCCTCGACACCAACGACACGCAGCAGGGTCGCGCACGGAACCGTGCGGTGCGCATCGGCTTTGCCTCGGTACCACCGAAGGGGAAGGATCCGTGCGATATGCTGACGCAGGCGCGCAGCCTCGACGAGTATCTGTTCCTCGTGCGCTGCCTGGAGACACGCCTGGGTCTCACCGCCGCGACGGATACGCCGACAGCGCTATCGGTGCTGCGGCAGATCTATTACGGCTCGGCACCATGGAGCGTGTCGCCTCACCCGGCTTGGAATTTCGTGATCCCGGACCATCCATGGAGTCCGGGCACCGATCCGACGCCGGCGCTGCATCCGCCGCTGATGAGCGCGCTCAAGGCAAGCCAGGTGGTCGAAGGGACCGACATTGGGCATGTCTTCACCGGCATCGACGCGATGACGCATCCGCAGGATGTCGTGGTTCGCAAGGGCCCGGTCGGATTGGACACAGGACTCGCGAACGAAGAGTGGGCAACCTGGGCGGGCGACGTCGGCTCGGCCGCAGCGGAATGGGCGGTGGATGCCTTCATGGGCACGCCGGACACCAAGCGGCTCCCCATCTTCTTTCGTCGCTTTGCCGGCGATTCGGACCTTGTCGGCGATATCGACAGTTTCGCGCTGCGCGCCGGCGGGGGCGGTGCGGCGACGCCCCCGGCACAACTCACGCAGACCATTTCGCTCACCGGACGCTTATCCGAGATCTTGCTTCAGTATTTCCGTATTACCGGCAGTGCGCGCGGCGCTGCACACACCAATCGGGTGCGGAACTTTATCGAAGCCTATGGCGGCGTCATTTCGGGCCAGACGTTGAGCAATCGCCCGGTGTTGGTCGCGCGGCTGAAGCCGTCGGTGGAAAACTTCGCCGGACTGTTTTCCCTCCAGAAGCTGCTGTCCCCGGGTCCTCAGCCGCAACGTCCGCCCGGCGCCCCCGAGTTCGCAACCCTGCTCACCACCGCCAACGACGCGATGACCGACCTCTTTGTCGATTGGCTTGTGGCACACCTCTAGAGCATGGTCCGCGCTCGGTACAATGCTACTCCTGCAACCGCGTGACGCGGCCCGCGGTCATGCCGCCATCGATCACCAGTTCCGATCCGGTGACGTGGCGGGATGCATCGGACGCCAGGAACAGCACGCCGTTGGCGATGTCCTCCGCCGTGCCGACCTCGCCGATCGGCACCACCGCCGCGGCGATCGCCTTCGCGTCGAGCGGCATGTTGGCGCCCGCCGGCAGCTTGCCCCAGATCGGCGTATCGATGACGCCCGGATGCACCGAGTTCACCCGGATGTTGTCGCGTGCCTGGGCGCATTCCAGCGCCATCGACTTGGCGAACAGCCGCACCGCCCCCTTCGTCGCGCTGTAGCCGGCCAGCCCCGCCGAGCCGCGCAATCCCGCCACCGACGACATCATCACGATCGAGCCGCCACCGGAACGGCGCATCGCGGGGATGCAATATTTCACCGACAGGAACACGCCATCGACATTCACCGCCATCTGCCGCCGCCAATCGGCGAACGACATCTCGATCGCCGGACCCATGATGCCGATCCCGGCATTCGCCACCAGGATGTGCAGGGCGCCGAAACGTTGCTCGGCCGTCGCCACCACCGCGGGCCAGGCGGACTCATCGGTGACATCGTGCCGCACGAACACCCCGCCGGTCTCCGCCGCGACGCGCTCGCCGCCGGTCTGGTCGAGATCGGTCAGTACCAGTCTCGCCCCCTCACGCGCCAACACGCGCGCGCAGGCCGCGCCGATGCCGGACGCAGCGCCGGTGATGATCCCCACCTTGCCGTCGAGTTGCGCCATCCGTTCCTCCCCTGGTTTTGCTGAATGATCCTCCCATGATCCGTTTCCCGATCCAACCGGCACGGCGGACCAGCCAGCTTTCAACACGGAGCCGCCGAGAGCCACGGCGCTACTGCTCCGCGACTCTCCGTGGCTCTCGGCTTTCTCCATGTTAAAATCTTGCTTCGCCGCGCGCCCCCGTCATTGCCTGACGATCTCCCCGCACCCCGCGCGCGTACCGGCCAGACGCGAATGTCCCGGCCGTGCCCGGGCGCCGCGTCCCATCCCTCGCCACCGACCGCACGAGTCGGCTAGCGTCCCGGTCGATCGAACGGAGAACCGTCATGCAACAGGACGATGTGACGCTGGCACCGGACACGCTGGAGCGGCTGCATCGCGTCAGCACCGCGACGCTGACCACGCAATTGCTGAAGAACCACGGTCTGCGCACGCGGGCGATCCCCGGTGTGAAGCCGGTGGACGCGCGTCGCTGCAAGTTCATCGGGCCGGCCTATACCGTGCGCTACGTGCCGATGCGCGAGGACCTGTCGATGGGCGGCAAGCGCACCCTGACGACGAACCCGCTGCAGGAAGCGATCGACGACGCGCCGGCCGGCTGCGTGTTCGTGATCGACATGAACGGCGACGCCAGCAGCGGCGCGCTGGGCGACATCCTGATCGCCCGGCTGATCGCGCGCGGCGTCGCAGGCGTGGTGGCGGATGGCGGCATGCGCGATATCGAACCGGTGCAGCAGATGGCGCTGCCAGTGTTCTGCCGAGGCTATGCCGCGCCGCCGAGCTTTGCCACGTTGCTGGTCGCCGACACGCAGCGCCCGATCGGCTGTGGTGGCGTGCTGGTGATCCCGGACGACATCGTCGTCGCCGATGCCGACGGCGTCGTGGTGATCCCTCGATACCTTGCCGATACGGTGGCGCGCGCCGGCGAAGAGCAAGAGCAGATGGAAGCGTGGATCCGGCGCAAGATCGAGGCCGGGGGGACGGTGCGCGACTTCTATCCGCCCGGCGAGCAGGCGCTGGCCGAGTACCGGCGGGGGCAGGAGATCGGGCTGCCGTAGCGACTGCGCCGCATGCGCGGCACGGCGACAGGCCGGCGGATCCTGCTGCATGGGATGCGGCTTTAGCGGCAGAGCCTGCTGCATGGGATGCGGCGATAGTGGCAGATTCTGCTGCATGGGATAAAGACGGAGGGAACGCATGCTGACCGGAAAATCGGCGCTGATCACAGGCTCGATCGGCGGGATCGGCTTCGCCACCGCGAAGGCGCTGGCGGCGCAAGGTTGCAACGTCATGCTGAACGGCTTCGCCGATCCGGCAACGATCCAGCAGCGCGTCGCCGACCTGGAGGCGCTCGGCGTGCACGCCGAATACCACGGCGCCGATCTGCGCCAGCCGCAGCAGATCGCCGCACTGGTGCGTGCCGCGACGCAGGTATTCGGCGCGCTCGACATCCTGGTGAACAACGCCGTAGTGCGGCATTTCGGCACGGTGGAGAATTTCGCGCCGGACCATTGGGACGAGGCGCTGGCGGTCAATCTCTCCGCGCCGTTCCACACTATTCGCCTGGCGTTGCCCGGGATGAAGGCGAAAGGCTGGGGGCGCATCGTCAACATGGCCTCGACCTACGGCATGTTCGCCACGGTCAACCGTGTCGACTACATCACCACCAAGACCGCGCTGATCGGGCTGACCCGCGCGGTGGCGTTGGAGTGCGCGCGTACCGCGATCACCTGCAACGCAATCTGTCCCGCCACCGTGCTGACACCGGCGATCGACGCGCGCATCCGCAATGAGATGCAGCGCGATGGCAGCACGCGCGAGGACGCCGAGGCGGCGTTCCTCGGCGCCCGCCAGCCGTCACAGCGCTTCGTCGCGGATGACAACGTCGCCGGGCTGATCGCCTTCCTGTGCGGCCCACACGGCGCGGACATCAACGGCGCGGCGCTGCCGATCGATGGGGCGTGGTCAGCGGGGCGGTAGCAGGAGGTCGCGCTTACAGCGTCCCGATGAGGCCGTGCGGGCGGCACGACGGAGCGTCCGGCGCCTGTAGGTCACCAGCAGGGCCGCCTGCCATGAGTCGGCACTGAAACGCCGCTCACCCGCGCCGGGCAACCGCGATCCCTGCGCCGATCACCGCGACGACGGCCGCCAGCGGACCGAATCCGGCAAAGCCGACAGTCGCGATCATCCAGCCGCCGAGCCCCGCGGCACTCAGCCAGCCGATGCTGGAGCATGTGACGTTCAACCCCATGACGGTGCCTCGCACATGCTTCGGTACATCGGTCAGCGATGCCATCAGCGACGGCCGCGCAACGGCATTGCAGAACACGTAGCCGAACCCCAACGCCACCGAAGTCGCCTCATTGGCCTGCCATCCGAACAGCACCAGCGCTGTCACGGCGGAGGCCAACATCGCTGCCGCAAAGATGCCAAGACGATTGGCCAGCCGATCGGCGAGTTGGCCGCCAAGCAGCGTGCCCAGAATGTTGCCCAGCGCGAACACCGCCAACGGCAGCGCGACCGCGTTCAGCGAAAGGCGGTAGGTCGATTGCAGGAAGGTCGCGTAGTACACCGCAACGAGGCCGTAGCAGATGCGTTCGGCGATCCCCATGCAAAGCAATCGCAAGACCGGCCGCGAGAGCGCCGCGCGCATCGACGGCACCCTGGTATTGCTCGGCGATCCGGCATCGGCTCTTTGGCCGGTGGTTGCCAGCAGGCCCAGTGCCGTGGCCAGCGCCAACGTGGCGACGCAGACGTTGACACCGCGCCAACCGATGCGGGAGCCGACCCAGGCGGCCAACGGCACGCCGACGAGCAGGGTGAGGGATTGGCCGCTCATGACCCAGCCCAACGCGCGGCCCTGCTGCCGGGCGGACACGCGTCCCGAGACCTCGGTGAAGATCACGCCCGAGAACATGCCAGAGCATGCACCGCCAAACGTTACCCAGGCGGCGACCGCCAGAAAGCTGCCAGAGGTCGCGACACCGGTCGATGCGAATGCGAGCGCGAACGGTCCGCCGATCAGGAATTTCCGCCGTCCCCATCGATCGGATCCCGCCCCGGCGAACATCGACGTAACGCCCCAGGCGATCGAGCTGACGGCGACCAGATTGGCCACCAGCGGCAGGCTGACCGACAGGTCGCGTGCCATGTCGAGCAAGAACGGCGCCCGCGTGGTGCCGCTGGCCGCGGCGGTGAACATGCCGAGCGATGCAGCCAGCAACAAGGCCCAGGGCATCCGCCCCGACGGGAATGCGCGCGCCGGCACCAGTGGCGGCGCTTTGGTCGGACGGAGAAGCGCGGTCATGCAATCCCGACTATACCGAATTCAGTACACCTCGCCCGCGCAGCGGGAGAGGTCGAGACGCGCCGCGTCGCGGGTGAGGGTGACGCGTGCGGCACGCGATACCGTCACCCTCGGTGTTTCGCCCTCGACCTCTCCCGCGCCGCGGGCGAGGCGCACGGCGCTAATTCAGATTGTACAGCCGTGCCACGTTATCGCAGACGATCTTGCGCCGAACGCTCGGGGAGATCGCGGCGAGGTTCTCCGCAAGTACCGCGTGCGATTCCGGCCACAGCGAGTCCGGGTGCGGATAGTCGGAGCCCCACATGATGTTGTCCTCGCCGATCAACGGCACGATCGGCTCCAGGAACTTGTCCTGCTGGTAGGTGACGTAGCCCTGCCGCCGGAAATAGTCGCTCGGCTTCAGCTTGAAGTTCAGCGCGCGGGCGCGATCGTGATACTCGGTGTCGAGCCGGTCGAAGATATACGGCAGCCAGGTGACGCCGGACTCGCCCAGCACGAAGTTGAACGCCGGATACTTCTCGCAGGCACCGGAGGCGAGCAGTGACACCAGCACTTCCATGGTGTCGGTCTGGAACAGGGCCGAGCGCACCAAACGGTACTCGGTGGCGTATTCCTTCTCCATCTCCGGCGTGTTCGGCGCGCGGGTCGCCTGGAAACCGGTCGAATGGAACGAGATCGGGAAGCAGCATTCCGCCGCGGCTTCCCACAGCGCGTACCAGTCATGGTGCCAGAGCGGCACCGACATGTGCTTGAAGGCGAGATCGCCGCCGCGCAGGCCAAGCCTGGCGCAGCGCCGCACCTCGGCCGCCGCGGCGACCGGATCGTGGTTGGGAACGATGGCGAGCGGGAACACCCGGTTGGGATCGGCCTGCTTGGCGAAGTCGGCGACCCAGTCGTTATAAACCTGATCGGCCCAGCCCCGCATGTCCGGGTTGGCAATCATGTGATTGATCATCAGGCAGCCGTAGACGATTTCGGCGGCCACACCGTCCTTGTCGAGGTCGGCGACGCGGAGTTCCGGCGTGGTCGGCCGGGGCCTGGCGCCGCGGCGATAGTCCCATTCGAAGCCCGCTTCCTTCATCTCATCCACGTGGTGGAACGAGCCCTGCTGGTATTTCAGGAAGCCCGGGCCGACACCGTTCCACATGCCCTTGTCCTGGCCATCGACGAACCAATGCAGACCGTCGTCGCGGTCCTCGACCCTGGGTGCGGCCTCGCGCCACGCCGCCGGCGCCTGGGCCGACCAGAGATCGGCCGGGCAGTAGGTAAGGTCGATGTGGTTGTCAGCCGAGATCAGCTTCTCCTGCATCGGGCATTCCTCCTGTTGCCGCAATGGCGCAGCGGGCCGGGTGTGGTGTCACGGGGCCGATGCCGCGTCTCGCCGCGATTGATTATTGCCAAGCATGCTAGG
>Ga0181530_10001980_pt1 | contig 25100 bp, 23 predicted proteins | sample PEATcosm2014_Bin_42_FD_119769 | JGI IMG/M metagenome (GOLD analysis project Ga0181530, IMG submission 119769) | Peatland microbial communities from MTU Mesocosm Facility, Houghton, MI, USA - PEATcosm2014_Bin10_60_metaG | ecosystem: Environmental > Terrestrial > Soil > Wetlands > Peat | place... | reverse complement strand
GGTCAACGGGAACACCGTTACGACAAAATCATAGCACAATTGACAGAACTGAAAATCCCCTCCGAAGGGATGAAGTGGTTCACCGACCCCTTCAAGTTCGGTGTCCCACCGCACGGCGGCTTCTGTCTGGGAATCGAGAGGTTCACGATGGCTTTCCTAGGAAAGGACAATATCAGGGAGACGACATTATTCCCGAGAACTCCAGAAAGGCTGCTACCCTAACTGCTCAAGGAAAAGTTGCGTTCTCGTTAGAGACGATCAATGTTGACCAATTCGGGAAAGCGGGTGTAAAGCGAAACCCGTGGGTGTTAGGCGTCGTTACCGACAGACAAGATTTGGGGAACTGAAAAATCAACAACGGTTATAATCCGCCCACTCTTCGCTGATTGCGAAAAGCGAGTCCAAGGAGTAGAGTCAGTGGTTTCAAAGGACCAAGTAATGGCATCGCTGAAAGATGTCATTGACCCAGAACTTCACATTTCCATAGTCAACCTGCAAATGGTCAAGAACGTTGAGGTTCAAGGGGATAAGGTCAAAGTTCTCATCGCACTTACCGTTGGCGGTTGCCCGCTGTCAAAGACAATATCGAACGACGTTGAAAAGGCGGTGACCAAACTCCCGGGCGTGAAGATTGTTAACGTCGAGACCACGGTTATGACGAAGGAGGAACTTGGACAGTTACGCTCCAAGATACAAGGTCAGATGGCAGCGGCACAGGCACAGAAGCCTGGTTCCACGATGCCGCCCGGAATCAACCGCCTTGAGCGGAAAGGTATCCGCAACGTACTCGCAATAATGTCCGGAAAGGGCGGCGTAGGCAAATCATTCGTCACGGCCTTTCTAGCCGTCCAGTTAACTAGGCTGGGTTACAAGGTGGGCATTCTTGACGCCGACATCACGGGGCCAAGCATAGCTAAGATGTTCGGGTTGAAGGGCCCACTCTTCGTCACGCCGGACAAGCACGTACTGCCCGCAGTTACGCGAACCGGCATCAAAGTCGTTTCGATGAATTTAATCCTCGAAGAACCCCAAATGCCAGTTATCGTACGCGGCCCAATCATCAACAGCGTCATCCGACAAATGTTCCAAGACATCGAATGGGGCGACTTACACTTCCTCCTAACGGATTTGCCCCCCGGCACCTCTGATGCCCCGCTAACCGTCTTTCAGTCGCTTCCGTTACAGGGAGTGATTGTTGTTACGACCCCGCAGGATTTGGCGCTGATGGTTGTGGCGAAGGCGATTAACATGGCCAAGACTTTGAGTGAGCAGCTGAACGCAGTGAAGATTCTAGGCCTAATTGAGAACATGAGTTACGTAATATGCCCACACTGTGGGGAGAAGACAGAAATCTTCGGCCGAAGCAAGGCACCTGAGGCAGCGAAAAGGGCAGGCATACCATACCTTGGAGCGATCCCAGTAGACCCTGATATCGCAAGGTTGGCCGACGAGGGTAAGATAGAAGATTACAGCAACCCCCTGTTCGAGGACGTCACCAGAGCCATCAGGGTAAATGCTACGCGCCTCCTTGAACCGATACCCGGGGCTATGCCGATTGCATGGTCCGAACAGAAGGCAAGCTGAATGGATCAGACTAAGATTAATAGGGAAGCGAAACGCGACTAGTCCCATCTCGACGAGAGGTGAATGATAAATTGGTAACTAAGGATGAAGTAATAACCGTGCTCAAGGACTGCTACGACCCGGAAATTCCCATTAACATTTGGGACCTCGGACTCGTTTATGGCATAGACCTCAAAGACGACGGTAACATTGGAATCAAAATGACGCTGACAGCACCCGGCTGCATGATGGGCGGCATGATAGCAGAAGAAGTAAAGGCAAAAATCAAGGCCATGAACGGCGTGAAAGACGCTAAAGTGGAATTAGTCTGGGACCCACCATGGAGCCCAGATAAGATGAGCGAAGAAGCCAAAGCCCAGATGGGAATCGCCTAGCCTCACTCCCGATCCATTTCCTTCTACGTAAATTTTGGCAATTCGTACTGATGCTACGCTGAAATATGTGAAATTGAACGAGAGAGGAGGAGCGTTACTTAGCTCCGAGTTCGCGCTTCTTCGCGCGCAAGTTGTGGCCGTGGCATTTCCTGCATCTGTTGGACGCTTCCGGGTTCCGCGCGCCACAGTCCCTGCAAACCTTGTAATGCAACCTGACTCTCTGTGCGAGTTGCTTCTTCACGACATCAGTGATGGGCATCGGTGAAACCACTTGATATGAATTCGTCTCCTGAGACGGAAAAGTGCAATATATACCGTGTGTTCCCAACATCAAGCAACAACACTTCGGTTTCAACCCATTTGGAAGAGTTGATGGCGACGCAACCCCAAGATTCACTTGTAAAAGTGTCAAGCGAAGTAGTCGGTTGTACCAAATGCCGGCTGTGCGAGACTAGAAGAAATGCCGTCCCAGGCGAAGGCTTGGAAAGCTCAAAGGTCATTTTCGTAGGAGAAGCCCCTGGCGAACAAGAGGACGCTCAGGGCCGACCTTTCGTCGGAGCTGCAGGAAAACTGTTGAACGAACTCCTCGCATCAGTCGGTTTGAGGCGCGAGGACGTCTACATTACGAATGTTGTCAAATGTAGGCCTCCCAAGAATAGACCTCCAAGGAAAGACGAGACGACAGCATGCAGGCCATACCTCGACCGGCAGATCAACCTTATCACTCCTCAAATTATCTGTCCAATGGGCAATTCCGCCATCCACTCGCTAATGGATTCCGACAAATCCGTTACAGAACTGCATGGAATGCCGTTCGAGATCGGAAAAATTACCTTCTTCCCGATGTATCATCCTGCCGCGGCTCTCTACACCTTCCAGTTGCGGAAGGTTATGGAGGAGGATTTCAAAACATTAAAAGGGTTATTGAATGCCTTGAAATGAGCCGTTCCAAGTTGGTTCTCTTTAGAAAGGAACTGGAAACCAGTTCGCGGCAACTGGATCCCAGTTGAACCGACACGTGAAAACTTTACCTGCAGGGACCTGACCCTACCCCGTAATTGGATGTTAATTGCAGCACGATTGAGATCCAGTCGCCAAAAGCAGTAATCTGCTGCAGCCATGGTACCAAGACGTCGACGTGAGATGGTTGGATTATCTGCCTGCATGAATGGATTGAACGTCTTCGAAAGAGATTTTGGTGACCGTTGATTGAATTGAGGTGGTACAGATTCTCATGCGGCTCACAACCTACTTACTTGCATACTTACTAATCGTGGCTGTCGTGGGCAGCTTCACTTCGTCCCCGGTGTCGGGCCAAGGATATCAAACCCTATCGTTCTCGCTTAGTGGAACGTTATCCTCAGGCTACTCATGTTGGTACTGCGCAGTTAGATTCAACGCGAACCAGGGTCAGCGGTTCAGCGTGAAGTGGAATGAGACAAGTGGCACTCCGACCTCACTCGAACTCTATATCGTCGCTCCGTCAGCGAGCCGTGGTTGGTTCTGTGACACTGGCCCCGTTGACCTCTATTACAATTCAGGCGCATACGGATCAATGAATTGGGCTGCCCCGTCTGCGGGTGAGTACATAGTTTTGGTCGTGAACGACAACCTTGGATCGGTTTCAGGCACGCTATCGATAATGGCGGTAAATGCGACGGTGACAGCAACACCCCTTGGCTACGCAATGGCGCGGCTATTCCCCGGTTGCCTAGGAATCGATTGCGTTGGAAGTTAGCTTCGAATTTTAAGCGCAAGCAAAACGGAAATAAGCTGCCTTTGAGTTGACGATTTCAAGCTTCTCGATCCGTTATCTGCGCGATTAGTCTTCGCCGAAGGTTGGTTTGTTCCCGAGAACGCCATCTATTCTTTCCATAACGTCTGAGCTGAGGTTCTGAACCACTCCCTCAGCCTTCATGTTCTCGGTGACCTGTTCTGGACGGGTCGCGCCGGTGATGACGGTGCTTACGTTCGGGTTCTTGAGGCACCAGGCTAGAGCTAGTTGGGCCAACGTGCAAGTCAGAGACTTCGCAATCGGTTCCAGCTTTTTGACTTTTTCAATGTTCTGTGGCGTCAGGAAGTACTCTTTGATCCATTCGTAGCCTTGAAGCGAGGCCCGAGTGCCAGCCGGGATGCCGGTGTTGTACTTGCCGGTAAGAAGCCCTGAAGCTAGGGGGCTCCAGATAGTTGTTCCCAACCCGATTTCCCGGTACAGGGGTAAGTATTCTTTCTCAACCCGGTCTCGATGTAGCATGTTGTACTGTGGCTGCTCCATTTGTGGTGGCGTAAGGTTGCGTTCACGTGCGATTGCGTAGGCGCGCATTACATCAGCTGCGCTCCATTCCGATGTTCCCCAGTAGAGAATCAAACCCTGGTGAATCAAATCGTCCATAGCGCGTACGGTCTCTTCGATGGGGGTAGTTGGGTCGGGGCGATGGCAGAAGAAGAGATCTAGATAATCGAGCTGCAACCTCTTCAGCGACCTACGGCATGCTTCGTAAATGTGTTTTCGCGATAACCCTCGGTCATTCGGCCTTTCGCCGCCCCAGAAAACCTTGCTTGACACCACGAAACTTTCTCTGGGCCAACGAGTCTTCTTGAGGACGTTGCCCATGACGGTTTCTGCGTTTCCTTCCGCATATGCTTCAGCGTTATCGAAGAAATTAACCCCTGCCTCATAGGCCGCGGACATACACTTCAGAGCCGCCTCCTCACCAACCTGCCCTCCGTACGTAACCCATGCACCAAGAGATAATTCACTAATCTTCAAACCCGCGCTGCCAAGACGACGATAGTCCAATTCTGACCCACAGAACGATGAAATACAGCCGAATAATAAAGCAATGACGGAAGAAAAAACCTGGATTCAAGGCAATTTTGGAAGAGGCGGAATTCTACCCAACCGGCCCCGGAGATATCTGAATTTCCTCCTTTGGAAAACATCTTATTTCTACAGAATAGCACAAACTGTAACGTTGGTGCTCCTTGTGAGTCGAGATGAGAAGAAAGTCGGACGGATTCGTAATGCAATGCGATCTGAAGGCCTTAGGAGTCTGGTGCTTCGCATACCTGAGAATGTTTCGTATATTTCTGATGCGTGGCCCGGAAGGGGCTTAACCTATTTGATTGTCCCGATTGACCGCGACCCCATTCTAATTCATCCATCAGGCGAGACGGTACCGGAGACGTGGGTTGAGGATCTGAGGTTGTACAAGTGGGAAACTTACGAACACCTCGGTGACTCACTTACAGCAGGAGTTAACGAGGTACACAGAGCGTTAATGGACTTGGGAATCGGGTCTGGTGTGATTGGAATCGAGCGGGGGTGGGAGCATTTTCTTGGAACACCGCTACGGTATGAGATGATGGGTGTTGGAGAGAAAACCGCAACCGCCCTCCAGAATCGACTCGCGGGCTACGAATTGAAGAACGCTTCTTCTCTCCTCGTCCTAGCCAGGTCTGTGAAGACCGAGCGTGAAATTGTTGCGATGAAGAAGGTAAACCGAATTGCTCGCGCCGGACTGGAGACATTCGAACGTAACCTCAAGCGAGGACTGACCGAGGTTCAACTATCTTCGAAAATTGAAAGCGAGATCGTCACCCAAGGCGTTATGAAGTTTCGTGCCCGTCACGTAGTTGCTTGCGCTTTCGTAGCATCCGGGCCGTCTACGGCGGAGGCTTACAAGTACGTGGTCGGGAATACGAAACGCAAGATGAGACGTGGAGACCTGGTAATGTTGGAACTCGATGTTGTTGCAGACGGTTATAGTTCTGATACGACCAGAACTTTCGTCGTGGGAAAACCCAGTAAGAGACAGCGCGCTCTTCTTGAAGCTGTACTAGATTCGGAAAGTTCAGCGATAGCTGGCATAAGGCCTGGGGTTAGCGCGGCTGAGATAGCTCGTCGATCGATAGAGGTTATTCAGAAACATGGATTGTCAAACTATTTGGTGCATAGACTTGGGCATGGAATTGGGGTTGCGGTACATGAACCGATACCTGCCTTACATGTTGAGTCGAACGATCGTCTAAAGCCTGGAATGGTTCACAGCGTTGAACCTGGCATCTACAGCAAAAAGTTCGGGGGCGTACGGATAGAAGATGACATCCTCGACACAGAGCGCGGCACGGAGTATCTTTCAAACTTCCCAAGAATTCAGGAATGAGCCACTGCAGGAGCTAGGGTAACTCGCGCCCAAAATCCAAGTTTTACCAGTGTTCGTAGTGCACGACCTGTTCAAGCGATTTCCGACCACGTTTCAGGGAAGGTGATTTAATATCCGCTGCAGGCAAACCTATCGATATGACTCCAACGGGATGAAAGTGCTCTGGAATCGCAAGGAGCTCTTTTATCTCCCGGACGCGGAACACGCCTGTGAAAGCTGAGGCGTAACCTTCGTTGACGGCTGCGAGAAAGATTACCATACATGCACCGCCGATGTCGAAGTACCAGTATGGGGTGGGCCACTCAATCTCAGTCCCATCTTCTTTCAGCTTATCTGGTTCTTTGTACCGGTCGTGGTACATCTTCTCGCTCGCGCACACCACTATCAGCAATGGGGCTTCTGACACGAACTTGTGGAGCCGCCGGCTAGCATAGAAGTCTGCCTCTCCTTGCAAATCTCCTATTTGTTTCCGTAACACCTCATCCTGGACCACAACATAGGCCCAGCCTTGACTGAAACCGGCGCTCGGTGCATGCAAAGCTAGCCTGAGAATTCTGTCAACAACTGCTTTTGGTACGGAGGTTGGCTGGAAGTTTCGAACCATTCTACGCTTCAGCACAACTTTCTCGAACTCCATTTGTATCCCAACCACCAATTGGCGGCCTAAGATTTCAACAATTTCAACCTACGCTCCTGAAGTTAGGAACCGAGAACGGATGCGCAACAAACTACAGAAATAGAAGAAAAGGAAACTGATGAGGTTACACCAGAAACGGACTAGTATCGTCTGTGTTTCTGGTAGCAGGCTCTACAATAGACAGGTCGGCCTTGCGTAGGCTTGAAGGGCACTTCAGTCTCAGCACCGCAGTCAGAACATGTAACCTTGTACATAGTTCGGCCGCCATATCCTTCTTGACTCATACTCACTAACACCACTCTATTCTTTAGTTACGCGCAGGATAGTACCTAGATACAATCGCAGCGTACCGAGGTTTAGGAAGCAGCTGAACGTAAATAAAGCTATACCACTGCCGGATGTCAAACCTGCACAATGGCTGGCAAGGCCCAAGTCCGCAAAACACGACAAAATCTGACTTACATAATATGCGGCATGAAACCGAGAAGGTTACATTCCCCACCCCGTATTACGGGGTTACGTGTGAAACGCGGATCGCGGTGGAAGAGCTGAAAGGAAGTTTTTCGTGTTGGGGCGCTCAACGCAACCCATTGATCACCGACATGCTCCTTAGGCGTCTTATTTCTAACGAGGGTGTAGAAATTGAGAATTGAAGAGATACGCAACGGGATGAGAAACATCCACATAGAAGGAAAAATTATCGACATGAACCAGTTCATGCTGGTACTAGATGATGAAAGCGGCCGAACGTTCGTTAGATACAATTACAGAAACCTCGCAAAACCAATTCAGAAAGGCGACTACGTTAAAGTGGACAACGGCGTAGCCGTAAACTACTCAGGCATTCTGCAACTAAAGTTACCGCGAAACGGCTCCATTACGCCCACCCAGTAAGGACCGACTTCTCTGACGGGTTAGAAACGCGGCAGGACCGAAACTTTCGTTATGACGATGGTGGGCGCAAGCACACTCGACAGTATCAGAACCATCCAATTCAAATTGCCATAGTCAGGAACCACCGATAACCCACTTATCCGGAGCCCTAAACTCAGGATTAAGCGAGTTGCAATGGCCAGTATCGAGAAAATGCTTAACCCAAAGGCCGTCGCGGTAATCGGGGCTTCTGAGAACGAGGGATCGATTGGTCAATCCCTGATGAAAAACCTGCTCACGGGGGCCGAACGCAGGAAGATTTACCCCGTGAACATGAAACGGGAGACAATCATGGGGCTGAAATGTTACCCATCAGTATCAAAAATTCCTGAACACATCGACTTAGCGGTAATTGCTACACCCGCAAAAACCGTGCCGTCCGTAGTTGAGGAATGCGCGAAAGCTGGAGTGGACGGCGTTGTAATTATTTCAGCAGGTTTTCGAGAGGTCGGGCCAGAAGGCGCCAAGCTAGAGAACGAAATTAAGCGAATTCAATCGATGCACGACATTCGGATTTTAGGACCAAACTGTGTCGGAATCGCGAGACCACAGATAGGGCTCAATGCCACATTCCTACACGACAACCCTCAACCTGGCCAGATTGCGTTCATCTCGCAGAGCGGAGCGTTGGGCTCTGCAATCGTAAACTGGGCGGTAAGCGCAGGCATAGGCTTCAGCATTTTCGCTTCGCTAGGATCAACTCTGGATATCGACTACGGCGATATGATCGATTACTTGGGCGAGGACCCAAACACAAGAAGCATCATCATTTACATGGAGGGCGTCGGAAATGCCAAGAAGTTCATGAGTTCAGCTAGAGGCTTTGCCCGCACGAAACCCATTATTGTAATCAAAGCTGGAAGGAACCCCGCCGGCGCAAAGGCAGCATCATCGCATACAGGTGCGCTTGCGGGTGACTTCGCTGTCTACGAAGCGGCCTTCAAGAGAGCCGGCGTCGTTATGGTGGAGGAGATCGGAGACCTATTCAACTGCGCCAGCGTCCTGGACTCAAGGTTTCTGCCCGCGGGTCCTAACTTAGCAATCGTCACCAATGCCGGAGGACCCTCGGTCTTGGCTGCTGATTCGATTGTGACTCACGGCGGACAACTAGCTCAATTATCTGACGAGTCAATGAAAATATTGAATGCAGCTCTTCCTCCATACTGGAGTCGAGGAAACCCTCTCGATATCCTAGGGGATGCAGATGTCGCTAGGTATGAACTCGCTGTGAAAACCTGCATTGCAGACCCGAATGTTGATGGGCTCCTCGTAATCTACACCCCCCAAGGAACCACCCAACCCACCCAACTCGCTCAAGCGGTAACGAAAATTGCTGCAGACAGGCGTAAGCCAATGCTCACGGTCTGGATGGGCGAGAGCAGCGTCAGGGAAGGCCGCGAAATATTTCATAAAAACGACATACCTACCTATTCAACCCCTGAGGAAGCGGTCAAGACATACACATACATGTACCAGTACCGACGAAACCTCGATCAGCTCTACCAAACCCCACAGGAACTAAACGTGAACTTCTCACCGCCCAAGAGTCATCTTCAAGTAATGATTCGAAAGGCAGCGAAGACGCGAAGAGCCCTCACTCAGCCTGAAGTAGACCGATTCCTCGATGCATACGCTATCCCACGGGCGAAAGGCTCCTTGAGCAAAAGCGCGGAGCAAGCGGCAATGATCGCCTTAGACATCGGTTACCCAGTAGCGTTGAAGATCTCTTCCGAAGACATTCTTCACAAAACAGACATTGGCGGGGTCGTCACCGGTCTTAACTCTGCTCAAGCAGTCAAGGATGCGTATAAGTCGATTATAGATAGGGCACACAAAACGAAACCGGAAGCCAAAATCGATGGGATATACGTACAAAAAATGGCGTCCGATATAGACTACGAACTAATCCTAGGCGCTAAGAAAGACAGAGACTTTGGTTCAGTTATTCTGTTTGGAATGGGCGGTACCGCGGTTGAACTCATTAACGACGTGTCGATTGGACTTGCGCCGCTAAATCAGATTCTCGGACATCGGATTATGGAAGAGACGAAAATATACAGGGCACTTTCGAAAGGCCTTCGGAATAAGAAACCTGTCGACCTACGACCGCTCGAACAGATCATGGTTCGTTTCTCCAACCTAATCGTAGATTTCCCTGAAATCGGCGAAATGGACATCAACCCGCTAATAGTTTCCGGCGGTGAGTTCGCCGTACTCGACGCAAGGATGATAATCGACCCTAGCGCTCTCGACCATGCCGAAACTTACCCACACCTAGTAATCATGCCTTACCCGACAAAGTATGTCATGCCATGGAAGTTAGAAGACGGCACCGATGTGACCTTGAGACCGATAAAACCGGAAGATGAGCCTATAGAGCTGGAATTCATAAGAGGCTTGTCGACGGAGACCAGTCGATTCAGATTCTTCCAGATAATCAAAGACCTGCCGCATGATGCCCTAGTCCGTTTCTGCAACATCGATTATGACAGGGAGATGGCGATCATCGCCGAAACCCGAGAGGGAGATCGCAACGTGGAGATTGGAGTAAGTCGCCTCATTCTTGAGGCGAACAAGAAACGAGGCGAATTCGCAGTTGTGGTTGCAGACAAATATCAGGGAAAGGGCCTCGGGGTTAAGTTGGTCGACATGCTGATTGGTTTCGCTAAAGAGAAAGGCATTGAGACCATCTATGGGACGGTAATGGCTGAGAACATCAGGATGGTCCGCCTCTGCGAGAAACTTGGCTTCTCTACTCGGAGAGAACAGGAGAACACGATTGCAGAGCTAAAGCTAACCTGAACCGCAGAGATGCGAGAGTCGGTGGTTACTTTTTCTTAGCCTTCGACACGACGAAGAGGATAACCCAGACTACAATCGTCCAAACAACGATATCGAGGATAAATCGTAAGGGACGGACGACCCATGGGAAATACTGAGGAGCGACCACCATCATCTCTAACCAGGCAAAGGGATACCCATAGTAAACCGCCCCCACCAACATCTCGGGCGTGTGACCAATTAGGCCAATCAACAGAGTGATTATAACGCCAGCGACAACCGCGTAGACCACCATCTTGACACTAGACTTCAATTTCCCGACCTCATGATATTGCCCTAGAGCCCGTACGCTCATATGTAGAGGCTTATGTTATGACCCACGCATTGGCATCTCTTAGGACTCGATCCATTCCTGCTCCCTCCATAATCCCTAGCAAAATATGTGTGAGAAAGCGCAATGGATGGTGGGCCCGCCCGGATTTGAACCGGGGATCTCCGCCGATCTCACTTAGGAGATGTGAGGGCGGCGTCTTAACCAGGCTAGACCACGAGCCCGAGACAACGAGTTCGGCAACTTGCTTTCTAACCCTTGAAGCTTGTGGAATTCTATGTACTCCCTAGAATGCGTCCCTTGGTGGTGCCAGTAATCGTTAATCTTCGAGCCTCTGAAATATGTCGTTAGTTGATAAGACTCAGCTCCAGAATCTTGAATATGTTTGGCCGGGTTGAACATTGAAAGCCGTATTCATCAAAGAGAAAGGATTGGTGCAGATACAGGACGTGCCTACGCCTAAGATTGGGCCTGAGGAGATACTGGTAGGGATGCGGGCGTGCGGAATCTGCGGGACTGATCTGGAGAAAGTTCACGGGGAACACATTACGCCGCCGATTCTCGGCCACGAGGTAGCTGGAGTTGTTCATGAGGCCGGAACAGAAATCAAAGACTTTACTGTCGGCGACCGAGTCGTTGTACACCATCACATTTCGTGCCGCCACTGCTACTTTTGCAAGAACGGACTCGAAACGCTTTGTGAAGAATATCCGAAGAGCAATCTTGACCCCTGTGGGTTCGCGGAATATTTCAGAGTTCCAAAGGCGCTTGTGAGAGGCGGAACCGTGTACAAGTTACCTGACTCAGTAAGTTTTGAGGACGGCTCACAGACAGAACCTACGGCATGCTGCCTCAGGGGACTCCGTAAGGCTGGGGTCTCGGTTGGCGACAGTGTCGCGGTTTATGGTGTGGGTCCAGTTGGTCTAACGCATGTTCAGCTACTGAAATGTTTCGGGGCCGGACCCGTGTATGCGATAGATGTTATCAAGAAGCGTAGGGAGTTCGCTACTAAGCTCGGCGCGGATCTAACATTTGATCCGACATCCGACGACGTCCCTAAAACAATTTCCCTGTTGACAGGAGGCCTCGGAGTTGATTACGCGATTGTTGCAACCGCCAACTTGAAAGCGTTAGAATCGGCGTTTGCTACGGTTCGCAAGGGAGGTATGGTCCTTCTGTTTGGTGCACCAACCCGAGGCTCATCGATGTCGTTAGACATGAGTAAGATGTTTCTTCGAGAAGTGCGGTTTCAGTCGAGCTACTCCACGTCTGAAACTGAAATGCAGATGGCAATCCAACTGATCGAGAGCAGACGAATTAGACCTTCGGAGATCATTACGGATAGGTTCCCGCTCTCTCGAGCAATAGAAGCGCTTGGGCTCGCGGATAAAGCAGGAGACGCTGTCAAGATAATGGTTGAAAACAAATGAGAACGTGCGAAGCCAAAGCGAGTGTCGCGGAACTTAATATCGACTAAACGGTGTGGTTTGAGGGCAAACTCATGGCAAACACCATGCTCGCAGTTAGGTTCTACGAACCCGGCGATCTCAAAGCGGAACAAGTCTCTGTCCCGGAACCTGAACCGGGAGAATTGATTGTGCAAAGTGCCGTCGCATTGACATGCGGCACGGACGTTAAGATGTACAAACGCGGGCACCCCCTAGCAAAACCACCCCAAATAATGGGGCATGAATTTGCGGGAACTGTGTCGGCTGTTGGAAAAGGGGTCACAGACTTTAGAGTAGGGATGAAGGTGGTTGCCGCGAACTCAGCTCCTTGCACACGATGCTTCTATTGCCTCTTGCACCAACCGAATCTATGCGAACGTTTGGATGAAAACATAATTGGGTTTACCTGGCCGGGGACATACGCTGAGTATGTTCGAGTTCCAGAAAGGATAGTTCGCCAGAATACGTTTCGGGTCCCCGACGGCGTACCACTGGAGAACGTGGCTAGCCTAGAGCCGTTGGCTTGTGTTGTTCACGGATGGGATCTGGCTGGGAGGTTCCCTCCTGGAGGAACCGCTGTGATCATCGGTGGCGGCCCAATCGGTCTGCTACATGTCCAACTCGCGCGCCTCAACGGTGCGCGACAGGTGGCTTTGTGTGATGTTGTGCCAGATCGCTTGAAGGAGGCTGAGCGTGTGGGAGTGGACGCAACAATAAACTCGGCAAATGAGAATCTCGTGGCAAGGGTCCGCGAGCTTACAGGCGGGAGGGGGGCGGATATGGTCGTGGAAGCGGTTGGTCGACGCGAAACTTGGGACGCGGCTCCCACTCTAGCTAGAAAGGGGGGAACAGTTCTCCTCTTCGGCGGGTGCCCATCAGGAACGACAACTTCGTTCGAAGCGGAGAGGATACACTACGGCGAATTGCACATTCAAGGAGCTTTCCACCATACACCTTCCTCAGTAGAACGCGCTTTCCGCCTAATCGTGTCAGGGCGGGTGTCCATAAAACCACTAATCTCTCACGAGATGCCACTTGAACGGGCTGAGGAAGCCCTTCAGCTGATGGGGAGCGGTAAGGCATTGAAAGTTGCCCTGCGCCCGCCCACAAAGTAATTGCTAGCTTCCCGACATGCGCCTAGGTGTAGTTGACGTTATAGTAGCTCTTCTGGCTCCTCAAGGTTACGTTTCACGTCTCTGAGAAATTTCGCCGCCGGAACGCCGTCGATAATTCGATGGTCGAAAACTAGTGTCAGCAGTGTCGATGGTCTCGCTGAGACTTGAGTTCCATGGGCGAATGGTTTGTAGGCTATTCGGCCGAGTCCGAGAATTGCACACTGGGGTGGGTTTATGACTGGTGCGAATGATTCAACATCGTATGCGCCGAGGTTGGTTACCGTGAATGTGCCGCCAGTTAGGTTCTCAATTGTTAGCTGGTTCTCATTGGCTTTTCTCGCGAGTTCTTCGATCGTTGAGCTGATCTCCTTCAGGGAAAGTTTGTTTGCATTTCTGACGACCGGCGCAACTAGGCCTTGTTCGGTGTTTATGGCTACGGCGACGTTGACATCGGAGTAGGTTGTAACTTCGTCGCCTTCGATTGTTGCGTTAACGTTATTGTGATCATGCAGCGCTTTTGCAGCTGCTTTAACTCCGAAAGCTGTGAACCCGACGTGGCTCTGCTTTTCTTTCATCGCCATTAGTTTCGTGGCGTCTGCTTCGGCAGTGATTGTAACTGGGACGACGGTTCGTGCACTGAATGAGAGCCTTTCAGCTACAGCCTTTCTGATCCCGGCAAGCTTCGTCTTCTTCAGTACGGTTGGTTGGGGAACCTTTGAGATGGTTTGCGTGGCCTGTGATGGTGGTGGGTTTTGTTTTGCGGCGAGGACGTCTTCTCGTGTTATTCGACCACCCGGGCCGGTTCCCTTCAGGGAGGTTAGGTCGAGGCCGTATTCTTGGGCTAAATGCCGTGCTGCGGGAGAAGCAATTACCCGGTCTGGGGAAGTTCCGTATGCTGACGTCGTTGGAGGTGGCTGTGGTTTCAGCTGCTCAGTTTTCTCGGTTATCACTGATGGTGGTGTTAAGGATCCAGGTTCTCCGATGAGTGCGATTGGTTCGGCTACTTGAACGTCGATCCCAACGCTCGCTAGAATCTTGGTCAAAGGGCCGCTATCTGGAGCTTCGACTTCGAAGGTAGTCTTCTCTCCCTCAACCACGACTATTGGCTCTCCTTTTCTAACTAATTCGCCCTCCTTCTTCAGCCACTCAACGATCTTGCCCGATTGCATCCCAGGATCGAGACGCGGCATCACAACTTGTGTCAAAACAAATCACTTGCTCAATATGGATTGGACGGCTTGGATGACGCTTTCAGCGTTTGGCATATACTGTTTCTCTAGAGGTGGGGAGAACGGAATTGGCGTGTCTGGGCACGCGACTCGTGTAATTGGTGCGTCTAGATAGTCGAAGGCACTCTCGGTGATCGACGCCGAGATTTCGGCGCCCACGCCACCTCTCTTTACATCATCGGATGCAATAACCAGTCTGGAAGTTCGCTTAACCGACTCGACGATTGTTTCAAGGTCGAGTGGTTGGATTGTTCTCACATCTATGACCTCAGCTGAGATCCCTTTATCTTCCAGTTTTTTCGCGGCCGCTAGAGATTCACCAACCATTCTTGAAACGCCCACAATTGTGATGTCGTCCCCCTTCTTCTTCACGGCTGCCTTTCCTAGAGGTGTTAGGTATTCCTCCTCGGGGACTGGTCCTTTGGTTCGGTAGAGTAAGCCGCTCTCTACGAAGAGGACTGGGTTGGGGTCGCGAATCGATGACTTCAGCAGGCCTTTTGCATCGGACGGATCGGAGGGCAAGGCTACTTTCAATCCGGGAGCCTGTAGAAACCAGGCGGGTGTGAATTGAGAGTGCTGCGCTCCATGTTGTCGTCCGAGGCTGTATTGGGTTCTTAGGACCATTGGTACCTGGAGTTGGCCCCCGCTCATGAAGCGCATCTTTGCGGCCTGGGTAGACAATTGATCCATGCATATGGGGAGGAAGTCCATGTACATGATCTCGGCTACAGGCCTCATGCCAGCCAAGGCTAAACCGACTGCCGCTCCAGCTATAGCCGCTTCCGAGATTGGAGTGTCCCTAACACGTTCAGGACCGAATTCGTCTAGCAAACCTCTAGTGACTTTATAGACCCCGTTGAATACGCCGATCTCTTCCCCAAGGAGTATCACGTTCGGATCACGGATCATTTCCTCGCGGAGGGCTTCACGGAGTGCGTCAGCGTAAGTGAGCTCTTTCATCAGCATCACTCTGCGTAAACGTAGTTCCGGGTTTCGTCGAAAGGCAACGGTGAGCCCTGCATGGCGAACTTTACGGCATCCTCGATTTCCTGTTGAGTTGCGACGTCGACCTGGTCGACCTCTTCCTTCGTCATGATTTTCTGGTCTAGAAGGCGTTTCTTGAATGTGGTAACGGGATCTCGTTCAAGCCATTTGGCGACCTCTTCTTTTGGGCGATAATCCCCTTTGTCATAGACGCCATGGCCTTTCATTTTGTAGGTTATGCATTCAAGAAATGTTGGGCGTGAGTCGTTGCGCGCTCTTTCAGCGGCGGCCTTCGTTGCCGCGTATACCGCTACGACGTCATTTCCGTTGACAACCATGGTTTCCATTCCATAAGAGTGAGCTCTCTCTGCGATGCTCGGGCTTGATACCGCCATCTTCACGTTAGTTGACATTCCGTACTGGTTGTTTTCACAAAAGAGCAGGACCGGTAGCTTCCAAAGGGCGATGAGGTTTACTCCTTCGTGGAATGCGCCAGTGTTGCAGGCGCCGTCGCCGAAGAAAGTAGCGGCTATTTGCTTGCTCTTCTTCTGTTTGAGGCCGAGGCCCACGCCTGCTATTATTGGTATTCCGCTACCAACTATGGCCGTAGCGTAAATGGAGCCCGTTTTCGGGTAGATGGCTACGTGCATCGATCCGCCCAGTCCTTTGCAGTTACCCGTTGATTTTCCAAAGAGTTCCGCCATGCAGAGGTTCGACGGAACGTCCTTGGCCAAAGCGTGTCCGTGGCCACGATAAGTGGTTACTGTCAAATCGTTGGGCTGAAGAGCCATCATTGCGCCCGCCGCAATCGATTCTTGGCCTAGATACAGATGGGATGGGCCTATCAATAATCCCTTGACAATGAATAGTTCCTCGATTTTCTCCTCAAACTTTCTAATAATTAGCATCTTCCTGAGCATTTCACGTAACAGGTCCCTCGTTAGCCCATATTTCGCGTAGTCGTTCTGCGGCACTTCTTGCATTTCGGTTATGGTCGCCATTTTTATCTCTCCTGGTTAACATTTACAGGTTCTTTAGCCATTCTCCGCCTCGTATTCAATGAATTTCAAGTTCGCGGATGAGAATCACTCTCGGCAGATCTTTGCTCTATGTTCCGGCGGCTCTGAACATTGGCTGCACCAGCCCTTCTTCCACCATCTCTAACGAACGTTTGTACACTTTGCACCACTGGCCGTACAATTTCACGTATTTCTTATGGGAGGTCTGATTAGGCTCGAAGGTTCGCTCCCATTTGGCCAAATTCTTCGCAGTCTCTTTCAGGTTCGGGAATATTCCGACGCCGACTCCTGCGCAAATTGCTGCGCCTAGGGCTGTAGATTCCTTGATTATTGGAACATTTACTGTGATTCCGAACACGTCTGATAGTATTTGTGGCCACAGGAAGCCTTTCGATGCTCCCCCGCAGAATACAACTTGTTTTATTTTTCGACGAGTGAGCGTTTGCAATATTTGCAGATGGCCCAGCGCTACGTAAGCCGCGCTTTCTTCAATTGCCCTAACGCATTCCTTCTTGCCAGATGTTTGGGGTCGGTTGATGTCAAATTGGAGAAATGATGGGGAGGCATGAATCCATCTTCTGGCGTTCATTATATCCGAGAAAATTGGGATGACACCATTTGACCCAGGTTCCACGTCTTTGGCCTGTTTTTCAAGTAAATAGTATGCATCAACTCCATCCTGAGTTGCGATTTCTCTTTCTCGCTCGCAGAATGCGTCCCTGAACCATCGCATCGTCAATCCGCATAGGAAGCCTATCCCTTCGGTCATCCACATGCCTTCAACTGCATGACAAAGGGTACGCAATCGAATTCTTGGGTCTATGATCGGTTTGTTAGTGACAACCGTTTGCTGCCAAAAGGTTCCACCAATCGTCGCTGAATCATAGGGCTGAACCGCTGCTATGCCGATAAGCCCAAGCTGGGTATCAGCCCCGCCTACTACTACGGGGGTTCCCGGGTTGAAACCCGTCTCGGCTGCGGCCTCAGCGGTGACCTCTCCTAGCACGGTTCCTGGTTCCTTTACGTCCGGAAATATACTCCTGGGTAAAGAACACCAATCGATGATTTCGTCCGACCAAGTCCTCTTTGCGAGTTGAAATAGGTTTGAGCTTGAACCAATCGAAGGATCTGTAACGAATTTTCCTGATAGTCTGTGAAGGATCCAGTCGCTTATCATTGTCATCTTGGCAGTTTTTTTGAAGATCTCGGGCTCGTGTTTCTTGATCCAAAGGAATCTTGGGGGCGAGGTGATCGCGAGCCAATCACCGGCCTTGAGGTAGATTTTCTTAGCGATACCTTTCTTGATCATTTGAGCAATTTCGCTTTTGGCGCGCGAATCGACGTTCGGGCATGCCCAGATTTCTCTGCCAGCTTCATCATAGAGCACCATGCCTTCGCGCATGCTTGTCGCACTTATGCCGCGAATTTCATCAGGGTGGATCTTAGCCCTATCAATCGCCTCGTGTATTGATTCGCAGATAAGTGTCCAATTTCTTGCGGTTTCGAAGACGAACGCGCCTGGATATTCTGGGATCGCAGGATGCGTCCACTCTCTGGAAGCGATGGCAACTTGTCTTCCCTCAGAGTCAAAGACTACACACCTGCCGCTGCCGGTTCCTGCGTCTATCGCGGCGAGATAGCCACTACTCATGCTAGCTCATATCCTACGGAAAGGGGGGTCATTTTGTGGAAGGGTGTTGTCCATACTTGGTCCGTTTGAAGACCTTCAGGTAGGATAGTTCTTTTCTTGTGAACTCCCTTGGTTTCGCAAGAATTATTGAGTGGACGGCCATGTTGGCAATGTCCTCGAGCACTATCGCAGTTTCCAACCCTTCTTCTGGTGTTCTCCCTACAACAACTACTCCATGCTTTCTTAGCAGGGCGGCGTCACATTTCTCGAGGGCCTTCAGAACCGCCGCCAACTCGACCGGTTCCGTTGTGCCTGGAAGTGAGTATTTCCGTACTAGCGGCACCCTGCCTCCAAGATAGAAGGCCTGTTCCGCCGAAACACATGGAATTTCCATGTTAGCAGCGGCAAAAGCGCAAGCCATCGGCGAATGCGTATGAATCACCGTACTGATTTCGGGCCGATTCTTGTGAATGTAGGTATGCATAGCCGTTTCCACAGACGGCCTGAAATTCCCTTGAACAAGTTTAGCGTCGAAGTCTACAATTATCAGATGGTGCGTGTTCAACGTGAGTTTGCTGAACCCACTTGGAGTGATTAGTGCGTATTCTGTGTGCGGGATTCGGACGCTGACCACACCGAATGTTGATGTCACTAAGTGGTTCTCAAAGAGGCCACGAGCCACTTCAACCGTCTTACTTGCCAAATCGTCGATTATCCGCTGTTCCACACCTGGTATGCTAAAATCTGACGTCTGAAGCCACCTTCGCATTGTCGGATACGATGCTGCTATTGTGCAGGGATGAATGTTAAGGGTAGATGTAGATAGGTTTCATAGAAATCGCGTGGCCGCTCACTGTCTCTGCCACCATCTTCAACACCGGCTCTGTATTCATGTAGTAGAATCTGATGTTTTCACCCAGTCTTCCACTCATCATGACATCCACGCCGTTTTTCTTGAAATCTGCCAGCGCCTTTTCAACATCCTCAGCAGGACTCACAACGGAAACATGGTGCAGTCCTTCTCCCTTCTCTTCTAGGAACTCCTTGTAGATGCTTGGCCCTTCCAAGGGTTGCAGGATCTCGAAGTCTATCGGGTCACAGTGGACTTCCGCTCCAAGCATCGAGTAGTTAGCCGGTTTGCCATGGAGTTCCTGGTGGTGCAGGATTGGGGGTTTGTGTTCGTAGACGCTCCAAGGCCCCCAACCAAGAATCCTTTGATACGCCTCCATCGTTTTCCTCAAATCCTTCACAACTACAGCCACTTGAGTAATCTTCATTCCAGAAGGGACTGGTTTAGTCATTAATTGTCATCTCGCAAAAGAAAGGGGCAGTAGCTTCGTATATTAGCCTTGGTCTACATTGAGGTCTTTCAGCGAGGTACATCCCTTGAAATGCGGAATCGCTGTCACAGGACGGGCAAATCCGAAACTTATCGAAAGACTTGCAGTAGAAGCCGAAGAATCCGGATATGATTATTTTCTCGTAACCGATCACTTCATGCTTCCAAACTCAAACAATCATATCGATGTTTGGTCCTTCCTGCCTTACCTGGCCGCGAAAACCGTCACAATCAGGTTGGGAACGGCCGTTACACCTCTCCCCTTTCGACCACCCGGTATGCTAGCGAAGATGGCCGCAACTACAGACTACCTATCTGGCGGACGTCTGATCTTTGGAGTAGGCTTTGGGTGGTATAGACCAGAATTCGAAGGATACTCCGAATGGCATGAGACCAGGGAGAGAATCGCATTTAGCCTCGAAGCAATCCAATTGATGAGACGCTTATGGACTGAGCCGGGCTCCGTGGACTTCAATGGCAAATATGTTCACGCAAAGAGCGCTGCTCTTGAGCCCAAACCGATTCAGAAACCCTATCCACCAATATGGTGGGGTGGACATCTCCCAGCGTCGCTTCGTGCGGCGGGGAAGTATGCGGATGGGTGGATGCCTATAGGCCCTAGATGGTTCGACGAAAGCTACCCCAAACCTAACGAATACTCGAAAATGAAAAAAGTAATTCTCGACGAATTAAACAAACGCAACTATCCTGAGGAGAAATTTGTATTCACAAGCCTCATCAACCGGACAGAGATCCAAACCCTCCGCAGAGACGTTGAACAGTATGTGGACGCAGGGATGAACCATTTTACGTTAGGCGAAAAAGCGGAAGACGAAAAATGCCTGAAAGAAATAGGCCGCGTCGCGAAAGATATAGGAGGCTCCTTCTAGGAAATTGCCAAGATCCTCAGACTGGAAAATATCATTCATTCCCTACTACATGACTTCCCCGGCCGTTTGGGCCTCACCAACAACAGACGAAGCGATCCGTGTCATCTCGAAAGCCGGGTATGAGGGTGTAGAATGGATGCTCGGTCAGCATTTCCGGAATACCAAAGAGCTCAGAGATTTGGTCCATAAAACGAGGAGGCGCGGGCTTGCTGTTTCGAACATCATGTGTTGGCAGGACCTCGTGACAAAGAATCGTAACGTTCGCAACAGACGCCTGAAGCTCTTGAATACTATGTTGAGAGAAGCGAGCGAATTGTCTATTCCCTTGATGAACGTCTTCACCGGTCCGATGACATGGAATCCTGACTTTCAGAGGATTGGGCGCGAAATTTCGGAAGGCGAAGCCTGGAAGGTCGTTGTCGATTCATTTTCTAATCTCGTTGACTCAGCGGAGAAGAATCATGTCGTGGTTACAGTTGAACCTGTATTCGGAATGTTAGTGCACGACTACTACACCGTTAAGGAGTTTCTCGGCTACTTCGATTCCAAATATCTGGGCGTGAACCTTGATCCATCTCACTTCGTGGTTTATGGAAACGACCCCGTATGGGCGGCGAAAATGCTCGGCGACAAAGTGCGACACGTACATGTGAAGGATGCGTTCGGGAAACCCGGCGGCCTCGGAGAAACTTTCATTTTTCCGTTTCTTGGTGAGGGGGTCGTCGATTGGAAGAGCTTCTTTGTCGCCCTACGTAATTCAGGCTACCGTGGCTACCTCTCCCTCGAATTCGAGAATGACAGTTACCTGAACAACGTGTGCGACGGAAAATGGTCAATAGCCGCAGTAGAACTCAGGAAACGAGTAGAGAAGTTCCTGCCAACAAGAACATAGGGAAAGCTCCAGAAAATTATACCGCAGTGAGTCAGTCACAGCCGAGTTCACAGGATTAGCCGTACCAAAGCCACGACAGCTATGGCTCCCCAAACCAAATTGAGAACACCATTTTGATACGCTCTCTTAACGAAAGCTACCAATCCAAGCCCTACGGCTCCGCTTAGATTCAACACCTGATAGACGTAACTATTCGGCGACACAAAGCTCAGACTCACGCTACTATACGCAATTACAATAGCAATTAACCCATACCAACCTAGAATTTCAACAACCGCTCGCCATTTGTGAGCCACCTTAACTGAATCCGCAGGGATCATATCTTTCAACACCAACTCATCCTAGAGCGACGCCCCGCCATAAAAGCGGCCCGTCAGATACGGTAATTCCATCAAACGTGAACAGATGATGCAATTTCCTGGACTCCACTAGGGGATGGCTCCGGAACGTGAACCATGCAGCCGAACTAATTTTCCGACAAGCTAGGCAAAGCTAGCTAGGACTGGTTTGCCATCGCGAATTTGTCCTGTGGACGCCACAGGACTGCAGAGTGTTTGGAGCTTGTGTCGATTCGAAGATTTCTGTGTCGTTTATTTTCCTTATTCTGGTGGTATCTCCATCTGGCCCTTGATCAAGTCAAGACCTTTGCCTTTGAAGTAGAAGTATCGCGCGAGATAAATGACTACAGCCGACCCGAATATCACGACTAGCAGGAGGGTTGAGCCTGGAGTCGAGGGTCCAATGGCAGGATTTGTAACAGACCAGTAGAATGTGGTTCCCATCCCTATGATCGTTAGAACGCCAAAGATTGGGAGTAACCAGCGACCACCAATGAGACCCGTTGCGAAATCCTTCTTCCAAAACGGAAGGACGATCGCTGAAATTCCCACTAGAATCCACACTATCGCCCAAATCGTGGTCACATTCAGAAGCTGCCCAATGTATGTCGTGTATATGGCGATGTATGTTAGGATGACAGAGATTACGAACGTCAATCCGATCGCTTTGAGTGGGACATGCAGCCTATCGTTTATGTCTGCGAAAACAGTTGGAAGCACCCGGTCGAAAGAGAATGCAAACACGTATCTCGAAATACAGATAGCGAGGCCTGCTGCCCACCAGAAGTTGAATAGCAAGAAGCCGATCTCGACGAAACTCGAAAGGTATGGATTACTTAGGATTGCTGGGATGAATAGAGGTGACCATGGAGAAACCCCCAAGGAGAACTTACCGGCGCCGAATAACCCAAACACCGCTTGCATGAAAGGATAGCTTTCCGCACTCGTCACGAAGTAAAGTCCCGTTACATCAAGAATTCCGCAGATCAAGAGTGCAACTAGCACACCCCACAGCATTCCATTTTTCACATTCCTCACTTCGCCGGATATGTAGACAGAATAATTGAATCCATTGAAGAGCAACACGCCGAATGGAACGGCTAGGAAGGTCGCGGTTTGATTCACGGGTACGAAAGGCATACCCGCCTGCGCAGCCTGAGATACTACCCCACTAACCGTCACATTTCCGCCCGTTAAGCTGCTCAGTCCAGACGCAAATGAGGCGCTTGTTGCAGTCGCAAATGCTCCGATGAACATGAAAGATGCGAGGAAAATTATGCCCGCAAGGACAAGCATGATGCGACTGTAAACTCTTGGAGTACAAGCGGCAATAACAATTCCGATAATTATGGTGAGCAACGTTCCGGCGAATAGGTTTGTGTTACTACTTGCGAAGTTCTGCCCCCATGAAATCAGTCCCGGATTGTTCCATATGTATCCCAGAGCCACGCCTACGTCTGGCATGACGACCGCGGGTTCCGTTACCGATGCGCTTGCTAGAAGCGCAATGAATGAAACGAACATAGCCCAACCCCCAACAAATCCCAAAATGGGGTGCAATGTCCGTCCGAGCCAAACATAGTCTCCTCCAGATCTTGGCATCTGAACCGAAAATATGTAATAGGTTACTGCGAGGGGGATCATGAACAGGAAACCGATGATCGCGGAAAGTGTAAAGTCGGCTCCAGGCCCGTTAGGCGCTACATAACCTATTTGCGAGGAGATGCCAAACAGGGTTGGCCCCGTTACGGCGAGGCTCAAAATCGTCGCATCGTACCACGTGAACGACCTCACTAATCCAGTTGCTTCCCGGAGAAAGACCTTCTGTTTAGTCGACAAGAGAATCTGAGATGTGGGTTCTTAAATTATATTTAAGACTTGGCATGTCGGGTATGATCTTTACCGGAAACCTGGGTGGAGGTATGGTAACTTTATTTTTCGTGAGTCCCCGCGCATCAGTTGTGGTAAAAAGACATCATGCACACGGCAGCTAGGTAAGCGCCTCACGCTGTTTTTCTAAGAAGACTTTAGAATACATATGTGCTTCCTTCTTGGGACCTGTCTATGAAATTGGATGATAGAGTCGTAATCATTACTGGTGCTTCCCGCGGGATCGGAAGTGCAATCGCAAAGCGATTCGCTAAGGAGGGAGCTAAGGTGGTCGTTAATTACAACAAGTCTGAAGACAAGGCTTCTCGATTAGTGGACGAGATCAGAAAAAACGGCGGGCAGGCTCTAGCCGTTAGAGCCGACGTATCTAAGCTAGATGAAGTGAAACAACTCGTGAAGAAAACAGTCGATGCTTACGGGAGAGTAGATATCCTCGTGAACAACGCTGGCGTGATGTTCCAGAAGACATTCCTAGACGCTACCGAAGAAATCTGGGACCAAACTATTGACACTAATCTCAAAGGGGCCTACTATGCTCAAAAGAGGTAGCTCCCCTCATGTTGAAACAGAAGAAAGGAAAAATAATCAACATATCCTCCAACTCTGGGATCTACCATCCCTCCGCTTTACGATTCGTGGAATACGTTGTCTCTAAGGCAGGAATGAACGGCTTAACGAGGGCACTCGCACTGAAACTCGGACCCTACGTGACTGTTAACGCAATCTGCCCGGGTTGGATTGAAACCGAAATGGTCGGGAACACAGATCCCGAAGTTGAACGAAGGGTGCTTGAGGAAACCGCACTGAAACGGTTCGGGACTGCTGATGAAGTGGCTAACGCTGCGTTATATCTAGCTTCTGACGATTCCAACTTTGTAACCGGAGAACTTCACATGGTAACGGGCGGCCGAGGAATGCATTAGATTTCATGAATGCCAACGACCGAGCCCGGGACATGGTTCTTATTACCGGAGATTTCCCATGGACCTTGAGGGCCGGTTAGCTTGCCTCAACTAAGTGCGAGAACCTATCCGGAGATTGAGGAAATCCAGGAGCGTATACGAAATGCCTACCACTCGGCGTTAGGCAGACACCGCCGTGAACTCATAACGCCAGCATTAATCTTGGACTTGGATGTGGCTCGCCGCAATGTCAGTTTCATGGCACAACGCTTGAAATCATTGCACGCCAAACTGAGGCCGCACATAAAAGTCCAGAAAAGCATTGAACTAGCCAAAATGCAGGTCGAAGCCGGAGCGATCGGAGTTTGTACAGCCACAGTCTGGGAAGCACTCGTAATGATCCGCGGCGGAATCGAAGACGTGTTGATAGCGAATGAGGTGGTTGGCAAGGAGAAAATTCAAACGCTTGCCGAAATCGCTAAAGACGGACACCTCACAGTTACCGTAGATGATCCAAACAACGCCAATGACCTCTCCAAGGCTGTCTCTAAGGTCGGAAGCAAACTTGACGTCATCATCGAGATCGACGTCGGAATGGGACGCGGAGGAGTTCGTTCT
>Ga0181530_10001978_pt1 | contig 25106 bp, 23 predicted proteins | sample PEATcosm2014_Bin_42_FD_119769 | JGI IMG/M metagenome (GOLD analysis project Ga0181530, IMG submission 119769) | Peatland microbial communities from MTU Mesocosm Facility, Houghton, MI, USA - PEATcosm2014_Bin10_60_metaG | ecosystem: Environmental > Terrestrial > Soil > Wetlands > Peat | place... | reverse complement strand
TATCACCACGAAGACGGTGCTGGCTCTTTTTCAAGTAAAAATACCTTGCTGAAAAACCCCCCGCATCTCGTCAGAATCAATACCATTAACTGACCCCTTTACGGTCGGGCTTGGCCGCGGTCCTCATGGAAAATGTCAGACGTATCCACGCGGCAGGAAATAACCGATGATCTGTTTGGAGGAACGAACGCAGATTTGAATGTGATCCAGTTCGCGAAAGCCGGCGGCCGGATACAAGGCGCGTCCCTCCAAGAAAAAGCCGCGAACCGTATCGAACGGTTGTTCTCCTTTCTTCTGGCGCAACCCGTGGAGCGTTTCAATCACCGCGCAGTCAAGACGGCGGATTTGGAGGTCTGCGCCGCGATTCTCCGCTGGCGAAAAGCCGGAGGCGGCACAGATTTCGAGGTAAGTTTGATGGGCGTCTTTGACGAGGGTCAACGCTTCGATATCGGCGAGGTTCAGGCAATTCCCCAAGTCAATCACCGCGCCCAAGACGGCGGGGATTTGGTTTTGCTTCCGTCTCGTCCAGCCTCCGCTTCTGCCCAGCGCAAGGCTCTGGAGGGACTGTCCTCCCAAAAATAGATGCCGTGGCCAAGCCAGTCCCAGGCGTTTTCACTTGGCTTGAGATCGGTTTCCCCGGCGACAATCCGTAGGGCCAGATTTCGGTCGCAACCGTGATAGCCGATGGCGAGCGAGTGGGAAAGCATCAGCGGAATTGAGGCTTCAACTTGCCCTCGGTGGTGTACATGCCAATGGACACCAAAAATCGGCGCGAAGCCGTTCGGGAAGCGGCAATGCGCTTTCCGGTTCGCCGAAGGTTCCGCGATTCCGCTTTCCAGTCTATCCCGTTGGTGTGTTTGCTTATGAACACGTTTTTCATGCAAAGTTAGGGTGCCACACTGGATGGCCTGAAACAACACCGTTTTTTGTCAAACCATGCTTTTGCTCGTTTTCTTGTTCGTTCGGGTGTTTGACAGACGAACCTTTCTGCGGCAGGATTGGAGTACGATGAGAAGTGGAGATCAAAAGTATGGTTTTGGGTCCCGTTACATTTATTGAAAGGACCGAATGCATGAACAAAAGACTGGGAATGGACGGTCTGCCGTCAGCGGTGGTGACGTTTGGTGCGGGAAGGTCAGGGAAATTGGCGGAAATGGGGTCTGGGGCGGTTTTCCCTTTAAGCGAGATGGTTTTTCCCATTGAGTAAACGCTCTTTTCAGACAATATCTGCCTATGATTTTCGGCGCTCACTGTTCCACGGCCGGCGGGGTCCGCAGGGCGTTGGCCCGGGCGGAAACGATTGGGGCGGAATGTGTCCAAATCTTCGTCAAGAATAACATGCAGTGGCTTGGCAATCCGCCGCGGCCGGACGAGGCGGCCGGCTTCGCAGCGGACCGGGAGCGCGCCGGCTTCAAGGCCGTCTTCGGCCACACCGGCTATCTCATCAACCTCGGCAGGCCGCCTTCGCCCAACCGCGACAAGTCCTTGCAATCGTTGGCCCAGGAGATTTCCTTCGCGGGCGCGCTGGGGCTGCCGTTCTTGGTCCTGCATCCGGGCGCTCATTTGGGCGCGGGCGAGGAGCGCGGGCTGGAGCGGATCGTGGCGGGACTGGACGAGGCGCTGGCAGAAACAAAGGAATCGGGCGTGCGCCTTGCGCTGGAAAACACCGCCGGGCAGGGAACTTGCCTCGGCCACAAGATCGAGCATCTGGCGGCGATTTTCGACGCGGTCAAGCAACCGGAGCGGCTGGGCCTGTGCCTGGACACCGCGCACTTCTTTGCGGCGGGGTTTGATTTGCGGACGGGGAAGGGCTGGGACGCGGCGATTGGGACGGTGGAGAAGCTGATCGGACGGAAGGCGATTCTGGCCTTTCACCTCAATGATTCCAAAACGGGCCTCGGCTCGCGGGTGGATCGTCACGAGCACATCGGGAAGGGCAAGATCGGTTTGGCGGGCTTCCGCCGCATTGTCAACGACGCGCGGTTCCTGGAAACTCCCGGCTGCCTGGAAACGCCCAAATCGGATGACCTGCACGAAGATAAAGAGAATCTGGCCACATTGCGGTCGCTGGTTGATAAAAGAATGTTGGCCAGAAAAACGGGGATGCGGTAGGCTCGGTCAACTTTTATATCTTAATTCGCATGCCGCCATTTGAGGCTTTTTTGGCTTTGCGCTATTTGCGTCCGCGACGGACGTTTGTCTCGGTGATCACGGTCATCTCGGTGATCGGGGTCTTGCTGGGCGTGGCGGTGTTGATTGTGGTCATCGCGGTGATGAGCGGTTTTGACAAGGAATGGCGCACCCGCATCCTGGGCTTCAACGCGCATCTCAAGGTGTACAACGCCAATCTGTCCGCCATGACCAATTACCCGGTGTTGTTGACGGAAATCACGAACAACCCGGAAGTCGCCGGCGCGGCGCCGTTTGTCCTCGGCGAAGTCCTGCTGAGAACGGAGCAGAGCGCGAACGACTCCAATTATGAGCCGGGAATCCTGGACGGAATTGACCCGCTCACCGAGGGCGGCGTGACGGTGCTGCCCAGGAGCATTGTCTTGGGCAAGTTTGACGTGGAAGACAAGGGGCTGCTGGTGGGAATTGACCTCGCCGAGGAACTGGATGTGACGGTGGGAGACCGGCTGCTGGTGTATTCCAGGGCCAGCCTGCTCAAATCGCTCGACGCCGCCAGGAAGACCAACGGCGAGGTCGTCCTGCCGGCGGAATTCGTCGTGCGCGGGATTTTTAATGTCGGTTTTCCCGCCTATAACAGAAGCCATGTCGTGGCGTCGCTGGAAGACGCGGGCCGCGCCCTGCAAACGCCGGAAGACGCGGTGACGGGAATCAAGGTGAAATTGCGGGATGAATTTCGGGCGGACCAGGTGGCCGGCCAATGGCTGGCCGCGCTCCGGGAACCGCTGCGCTTCGTGACTTGGCGGATGGAATCGCCCGATATTTTCGATGCGCTGGCGGTGGAGAAGAACATGATGTTCATCCTTCTGTTTTTCATCATGATCGTGGCGGCGTTCGGGATTGTGAACTGCCAGATCACATTCGTCGTCCAAAAAACGCGCGAGATCGGGATTCTCAAGGCGCTGGGGGCCACCAACACGCAGGTGCTGGCGCTGTTCCTGAGCCAGAGCGTGGTGGTCGGCATCCTGGGCGTCGGCCTCGGTCTTGGCCTGGCCCTGCTGGCGTTGCATTATCGCAACGAGTTCCTCCATTTCATGCGGAATGTCACCCATACGCAGTTGCTCCCCGCCTCCATTTACCAAGTCTATGATCTGCCGGCTTCGATTGAAACGGGCGACCTGTTGTTGATTTGCGGGACGGCCTTTTGCGCCTGCGTTCTGGCCGGGCTGTTCCCCGCCTGGAAGGCCAGCCGCCTGCAGCCGGTGGAGGCGCTCCGCCATGAATGAGAGCCGCCCGGAACCAACGCCGGCCGCACCCGGAACGGCGCCCGCCCCGATCCTCGCCGCGCGCGCGGTGCGCAAGTCCTATCTCATGGGCGGGCGTCCACTGGAAGTGCTGCGGAACATAGACTTGACGGTGCAGCGCGGCGAATTTCTGGCCTTGCGCGGCGCGTCCGGGGCGGGGAAAAGCACGCTGCTGCACCTGCTGGGCGGGCTGGACCTTCCGAACGCCGGGGAGATTATATTTGACGGCTCGGACCTGCGCGCACTGCCCGCCCGCGCCCTGGCCCGGCTGCGCAACCAGCGCGTCGGTTTTGTTTTCCAGGCCTATCATTTGCTGCCCGAATTGAGCGCGCTGGAAAATGTCGCCCTGCCGGCGCGCATGGCGCGGCTCTCCCCCGGCGACGCGGCGGGGCGGGGACGCGATTTGCTGAAGCGGGTGGGTTTGGGCGAACGCCTGGAGCACCGGCCCTACGAATTGTCCGGCGGCGAGCAACAGCGGGTGGCCATCGCCCGCGCGCTGATCAACCAGCCGGATTTGATCCTGGCCGACGAACCGACCGGCAACCTGGATTCGCGCACGGGCGAGGAGATCATCCAATTGCTCTGCGCGCTGCGCGAGGAGCGGCGGGCGACGCTGATCATGGCCACGCACGACGCCAAGATCGCCGCGCGCGCCCCCCGTGTGGTCGAGTTGGTGGATGGAACCCTCGCGGCGGTGTAAGGGTTTGTGCAAGAACAAATTCCGGTACGGAGGCGCAATTCAAACAGAGGCGGGTTGGCGATCACGGAGCGCATTTTTGGAATGCAATTGTCAATCAAATCTTCCGAAGTGTCACGCCTTCTGACGCTGGTGTGTTCCAAAGGGCGCCTTCAAAATCGGGAGCTATTTTTGCGTGGAGGTTCACCAAGGTCACGGAAGTGGCCTGCCACTGCCAACCGGGAGGATTGGCGTGCCGGCCTGTCCGCTGTTTGTGCCCGCGCCGGCGGCGGGGTCCAGCGGGCGAAGGACCAGACGCCGGAAGGCGTTCGAGTCGAACCTGGCCTGGCCAAAAACCGGGCTGCGCACGTTGACGCCTTCGGCTGTCCAGCTTTCCAGTTGAAAAGTGACCGGGCCGCCATGCGCGAAAACGGCATGGACGCTTCCCTCCAATTCTTTGGCCGGTTCGCCCGGCGCGGAGGCGAACGCCAGGCGGCTGACCCGTTCGAGCGGGACTTCCGTTTTGTTCAGTTTGCCGCGCAGCGTCATCTTGCCGTCGGCGAGCGATTCGATAACGCCGGAGAGGAAGGCGTTGTTGGTGAGCCAGACGGTGTCCTGGTCGGCTGGGGGGACGTTGGTTTGACCGGCCTCCAAAATGCCGTCCCACGGGGCCAGGCGGAGGTTGCTGACTTTGATCAGGCCCAGGCCGTTGTGGACGAATCGCACCGCAGTGCCTTCGCCGATAAAACCGTTGGTGTCGTTCCAGACTTGGAGCAACTGCCCGTTGACCAAGAGCGCCAGCGTGTTGGATTTCTTGCGCGCGCGGACATCAATGTGGGCGCGGTTGGTTTGGGAAAAGGCGTTCACGATCACCGGAGGCAGGTTGATAATGGGGTTTTCCCGCTTCTTGATGCGCGCCACGTCAACATAAAGGCTTTGGAAGTGCATGCTGTAAAACGCGCCGAAATCCGGCATTTTATCCTTGTCGGCGATGAGCATCGGCTGGAGCGAATCGGCATAGAGCGCCAGCGAAAGGGCCAGCGGGCCGCTCCAGGCAAGGTCGAACTGAAGTTCCGCCGTGTCCGGCAACTTGAGATCGCGGGCAATGGAGGCGGATTTGCTCGCGTAAAATGCCCCGTCGCGAAAAGTCCACTGGCCCGCCTCCGCTCCCAACACGCCCGACGCCGCGCCCTGCGTCCAGCCCTCCGGCCCGGTCGCCGTGAACAGGTCCGGCGCGGTTGGGAAGAAAAGGACGGATTGGACTTGATTGCGCGGAAATAATAATTGACCGGCATACCAGGTCCGGAGGCAGACGTTGTCCCGGTCGCAGGAAACCAGGCTCCCTTCCAGCACGTCGCCCTGCGTCAAGACTACTTTGCAGGGATAGTTTGTGCCGCGGTCCGGGGGGGCGGGCGGATGGAAATCAAATTGCGAAATGCTGTTCAGTTTGAATTCTATCGGGCCGGCCACATCCTCATTTTGCCACAGGACAACCTGGTTTGTGTCAATCGAAAGCAAATTCCCGCTCAGCGAATCGCCGTTGCGCAGAAGCAGCCGGCCGGGGGCGGCGTTGGTCGAGTCCGCCGTGGGCGCGGCCTGCGCCACATCCAGTTGCTCCTGGGCGGCCAACTTGAGCCACTCACTCGTCTGGCCCCACGGGTTTTCATAACTCCAGCCCGCGCCCGGACGAAAAATCAGCGGCGCCGGCGCCCTGAACGGAAACAGGAACACGGCCAGACAAACCAGCAAAACGCGAATATACCTGTGACTCGATTGCGGATTGCGGATTGCGGATTGCGGATTGGGGAGCGCGGGCGTCCCGCCTGGCATTACCGTCAAGAGAATTTTATTGGTCCAGCGCATCATATTGAAGCTCCAGGGAACCGGCGGGACCGGTTCCGTTTTGGTCCAGCACATCGAATGGGTTTGCCGGGGAGGCCTCCGGCACGGCTCTGGGATGGTCCAAATTAAACTCCATTTCGCGAATGGAGCCGGGTTGGAAGGCCAGCGCCCCAAAGAGCGCGCTGCGCCCGGCGATGGATTTGTCGTCCCACTTTTCCAACTGAAAGGAGACACTGCCGCCGCCGGGGAAATGGGCGCGAACCTCCCACGGGCCGCGCGGTTCCGCCGCGGCGCCGGACTGCGCAAAATCAATCTGCCGCACGCGCTCCAAAGGGATGCCCAGGATCTTCTGGGCCGCGTTCAGGTTCAGCCTGCCGCCGGCGATGTTCACGATCTTCCCGGCGGCCTTGTCGCAGTTGATGAAGAAAACCAGGTCGGCATTGGTCGCGCCGGCGGGGGCAAGGTCCGGTTCATACTTGCCCTCCCACTTGCTCACCCGGATGCGGCTCAACTTGACAACGCCGCCGGACGGCTGGTTCTGCACCGCCACGCCGGTCCCCAGGCCGCTGAAGCTGCCCAGGCCCGTCCAGCGTTTCACCTCCACGCCGTCCACCTGCGCTGCCAGGCTGCCTTCTTCCGCGTTGCATTGGAGGGTGACGCGCGCCGGCCTGCCGTGCGCGTCAAAATTGGTCACGATGGCGGAGCGGATCTGGTCCACGGGCGCCGGGCCGGCCCGGAGCAGGGTGATTTGGCCGCTGGTCAGCGAGAGCATAAAGGACTTGTTGTTGATGACGGAACGCTCCAACGACGGGCTGTAGAGGCTGATCATCAGGTTAAAAGAGCCGCTGCAGGCCAGATCGAATTCGATGGTCGAGGAGCCGCTCAGATTGAAATCGCGGCCCAGCGTGCCGGCCCCGGCCGTGATGAAACTCCCGTCCCGATAGCTCCAATTCGTCAGCCCGGCCTGATTGCCGCGCGCCGCGTCGGCGGGGTTCATCACGACAACGCCGCCATTGATGACGACGCCGTTGACGATGGCCCCGTTCCCGGCGACAATGCGGATGCCAGTGTTCTGCGTTCCACCGCTGATGAGCCACTCAGACGCATCCGCCGGCCCTTCATAAACGAGGGAATAGTTCCTGGGCAAAAAGGTGACGGTTTGGATCGCGGCGCGCGGAATTTTCAGCGTGCCGCCAAACCAGGTGTTGAATTCCAGCGTCCCGCCATCCAGGGAAACAACCGACCCGAACAAATCATCGCCGTTGGCGAACCGAATATGGCAGGAGGGCGCCAGGGCCAAAGAGGTGGCCTGAGTGAAGCGCACGAAATCCACATGGGCGGGCATTAGATCAAACGGGGTTTTCACATCCGGATGCTCCCAGCGCAGCCCGCGAGTGGCATCCACGCCTTTTAGAGCGCCGTGCAAAACCGCGCCGTCGAGAAATTGCAGCACATCGGACGAGGCCGAAGTCGGATTGATATCGGCATTTGTTGCGGGTTGCGACGCAAACGATACCAATGTCTCGGCCCTCGCTGGCTGCGCTGCCTGCAACGCGCGCAACTGCGCCTCAATTTCGGCCTTTTCCGCATCCAGCAGAGCCTTTTCTTGCGTCGCTCCCCTCCGTGCGGCCTGGGCTGCCGCCTCCGCAATTTTCGCTGCCTGAGCCTCCTTCTCCTCAATGAGGGCCTTTCGTTGCGCCTCGCTGAGTTGCGGCGCTGGAGACATCGCAGCGGCGTTGGTAACAGGATCGGCTACGGCTGCGACCAAACAGGCCGGTGCTGCCAGCAGGAAGCAAAGCGCCAGCATGCAAAGCGCGGACGGCGTGCGGCAGGGTAGAACAGGCGACCCGCCTGTGACGGTCGGCGACCCGCCGACCGAAGCCGGCATTGACGGACGGCAATCGTGGGGCTTCGCTTCCGCCAATACTCGCGTCCGACGTTCCGCCGGGCCAGTGGCCCGGCGGGACGGGCGGGTCGCCCGTGCTACCCACACCCGTCCGCAAGTCTCATAGTTCCTCTCATCGCTCATAGATTGGCAGGTAGCGGTAATTCAACGCCAGCGAAAGAAGCGAGCCGGCGGTTTCAAATGTCGCCCCGTACGACCCCTGCCAACTGCCATCCGCCGTTTGCGCGGCCCGCAGGGTGTTGATGTTGTCGTGATTCCAATTGTTCCACGCTTCGGGCGAACCGTGAAAGAACGCCTGCGAAGCGTAGTATCGAAAATAGGCGGGATAGGACATCTCGGGACCCGCGTTTTTCAGAAATTGGAAGGCGGACTTGAAGGCCGTCGAATCCTTGTCCTTGGCAAGCGCCATGACCACGCAGCCAATGGCCGTGCGGGTCGCGCCGGGGGCCTGCGCGGAAATATAGCCGATGCCGCCATCCGCCGTCTGCATGGAGAAATAGAACTTCAGGCCGTCCTGGATGTTCTTTTCGGGAACCGGAACCCCGGCGTTGCGGGCCGCCATCAGCGCCACCATTTGCGCGCCGCTGACCGTCGTGTCGGCGTCCGTGGCTTGCGGCGAATAGCGCCAGGCCCGGGTTGGGTTGGCTTCCTGCGAAGTGATGATAAGCCGGACGGCCTTCTGCAAAGCCGGCCCCAGCCGGGGTTCGTTGACCGCGCCGTAAGATTCCGCCAGGGCCAAAGTGGCGAAGCCGTGGTTATACATGCTCGGGCCGATGTAGCCGGTCTTTTGATCCTGCTGTTTCAGAAGATAATCCAGGCCCTGATGGACCGTCTTCGAGTAAGGGCCGAAATTCGGATCATCCCCGTGAGCCAGGATGCTGACCACCGCCAGGGCGCTTATGGCCGCCGGCCCGGGTGAGGCATCCGCCCAATTGCCGGCGGGCGTCTGTGTGCGCGCCAGGAAATCCAGCCCCTTGAGATACATGCGGTCCACCTGTTCGGGCACGATCTCCGCCGAACCGGTGAAGACTTGTTGCGCGCGCGTCCCGGTGGAAGCCAGGCACGCCAGCGCGAGAATTATGATGGAGCTGATTTTCAAGGTTCAACACTCGGGTTTTTGCCGCACTTTGCTCATGGCCGATTCAAGCGCCACCCGCTCCGTATCCGCTCCGTAATCGCCGGCGAAATAGCCGGCGGGCCGGTTTGCTTTTGTGTTGCGGTCGCCGGTTAACTTGCCTTTTTTGGGAGGCAGTTCGCGGATGAAAGCCCACGACGCTTCCGCCGTCTGGCCGTTGTCGTAATGCACAAAAAAACCTTCGTGGCATTCCGTGTCCAATTCCACGCGCTCAATGGCGGCGGTGGGAGAAATTCGATTCGCCTTGCGGACGGTGGAGTGAGGTTCGAGAAAAGTCAGCCCATCCTCAAAATCCACCTCGAAGGCGTCTTCCCAAGCCAGATAGCGGACGGCAGTGAGATCAACCATCTTGGCTGTGCCAAATGGTTTCTTCAGTCGTGACAATGTTGGTGTCATAAACGGCCTTTGCGTTGCAATTCCACGATCACACTAACCAAGGCTCTTGGTGGCGTCCAATTTTCCAAGCCTTGCATCGTTTCCAGGTTCACGCGGCCAAGCGCTTTCCCTTTCACGGTGCGAACATGAACATGGCGCGGCTCATGATCGCCAATCCACCATGTTATTATATATCCGCCTCGTCGTACGCGCCCCATAATTTTCTACGTTTTTTTCTTATTTACACTTTTCGGTCGTTCATGGCTTTAGCTTACCTTATGTTTTTGGTTTGACCAGCGCGCCTTTTCAATTCAGCGGCGCTCTGCCGAGACGCCACTACGGGCGCGCCTCAGTTCCCGGGTTTTTCGATGTTGTGAAAGTAGTTCTCCAGGGCGTCGCGGAATTCGACGGGGGAATTCTGGATCACACCCGCCGCCCGGTTGACGTTGCGCCCGGCCGCGCCACGACCTCCCGCGCCGCCGGCGACGGGGTTGCCCTCCCGGTCAGTCGTTCCGCCGGACAGGTTGCCGCGGCCCGAAGGGTTCTGCCCCGGCGGTTCCATGCCCGGCGGGCCGTTCTGGCTGCCGGCGCGCATCATGCCGGTCAGAAATGCCATTTCTTCGGCGCTGACGCCGCCGGCTTGTTCCGCCTGCCCTTGCTGTTGTTGCTGCTGCTGTTCGCGCTGGGCTTTTTCATTGATGAGGTTGATCAGGTCGGAAAGCTCATCCACGGACCTGGCTTCCGTGCCGTCTGTGACGGGGCCGGTGTCCGGTTTGGCCAAAAGGCCGCCCGCCTCTTTCATGGCGGAGGCGACTTCATCGAACGGCGGGTTCAATTCCGGCACCGGAGTGGCCTCGTGAATCAGGGCCAGCGCCTCGCCCAGATTGTCCTGCGTGACGGCGAGCGATCCGGCCTGCTCGCTGTAATCGGCGGAGGTTTCCTTGCTCCATTCCAGCACGTCGGTTTGCTCGCGCAAAGTGGATTCCTTTTCCCGCAAGCGCAGCAGCGCGATCAATTGTTTGGTCAGGTCCAGCGGCGGCTTGCCCTGGCCCTCGCCGGATTGCGACTGGCCGGCTTGGGAGTCGGATTTGGGTTGGAGGATGTCGGCCCATTGGTGGAAACGTCCCGACCAGTTGGTCAGGTCCACCGAGGTTTGGAAAGTGATGTTGCTCTGGATGAGCGCGCCGATCTTGTCCAACTCATCGGAGACCGCGGAATCCTTCATGTCCTGGCTGACCTTCCCGTAATTGGGCATTTGGGTGCGCTCAAAAAAGCGGCTGATCTCCGCCTGCAACGCGGCCGACTCATCATGCGCGCCGCCTTGCTGTTTGGTGAACGAGGTGTTGAGCAGTTTGAATTTCTCCGGCAATTCCTGCGGCGGCAGGCCGATGGTGTCGGCCAGGTTCGTGGTCAACTCCCAGCCCAGTCCTTTCTCCTCGTCGCCGACCTTGCGCAAACGTTCGGCCAGGGTGAGGGCCTGCAATTGATCCAGGTTCTCGTTGGCTTTTTGCTCCATTTTCCGAAGTGCCTCCAGGACTTCCTCCGCGCGTTTCTCAGCCTCGGCCATTTCCTGCTCCAGCTTCTTGGCGGCCTCCTCCTGCGCTTTGGCGTCCGGCGGCGGCGTTTGGGAATTTTGCTGGGAAGACTGGGAATTCTGGGACTGTTGTGTTTGGGAATTCTGTGACTGCGAATTCTGCGATTGCGGATTCTGCGACTGCGGCGATTGCGGCGATTGCGAGTTCTGCTGCGGCGATTGGGAATTCTGCGATTGCGGCGATTGGGAAGCCTGGTCCGGGGAAGGGGAGTTTGGCTGCGCCGGCCGGGACTTGGCATCTTGCGCCGCGGTCTCCATTGCGCGGGCGGCCTCCTGCATCTTGTCCGCGGACAAGTCCTGCCACTGTTGCACGGTCTGGCCCCACTGGCGGATGGTCTCTTCGGGAATCAGCGAGTTCTTCATTGCTTCGCGCACGGCATTTTCGCCCAGGCGGCCCAACTCGGCCAGGCGTTGCGCGTTTTGCAGTTGCTCCTCCTGGCTTTGGGTCAGCCGGGCGGATTGCTGCGCGCCGGGCATGTTGGTGGAAGACTCTTTGATATCGCGCGTGTCGGAAGCGATGGTTTCCTGAAGCCGGGTAATGTCGTCAATCCGCGCCATGAGCGATTCGAGTTCCTGGCGCAACATCTCGGCGTGCGTCTCCTGGCTGAGAACGCGGATGACATAAGAGGCCGTGTGAGCGCGCTTGCGCCGGGGGAAATAATCCAGCGCGAACCCCTGCAATTCCACGGTGGAGTCGGCCGGGATGCGATAGCGGGCGGGGCTCCAGAGAAATGCCTCCTCCACCTTCGTTTGCTGGGTGGAAGTCATTTCGGCCTTGATCTCCGTTGACATGCTCTCCGCCTGGTCCTTCTCGGAAATAACGTCCCAGGCCAATCCCAGGGCGCGCACTCCGAAATCATCCTGCGCCGCGGCGCGGATGCGCAGGACATCCGTCGCCAGCATCGCCGTCTCGCGCGGCTGGTCCGGCAAGTCCGGCGCCGGCGGCTGGTCGCTTTCCGGCTGCATGGCAAGCCGCCACGGCGCGGCGTTGGTAAGGCCCAATTCGTCGCGCCAATTGAAAATCAACTCGCCCGCCTCCAATGCTTCGTCCGGTTCGGTCGAAAATGTCGCGCCTTGCACTTGCAGCGCCGCGGGGGCCTGGCCGCCGTCTTGCACCGTCGCCGCCGCCAGCGGACGGCTCACCGTTCCGACGAAACTGACCCGGCTGCCTTCCAGCGTCCGAAACGCCCCGCCCTGCACCGGCTGGGACTGGTCGGGATAACGCAAATAATCCGGCAGGTGAATCGAGGCGGAAAGCTGCTGCAACGAAGGCCGGTGGCTCGGCAGGATGGCCACCCGCGCCAGCGCGTCCCCAACCCGCACATTCAGCACGCCATTCTCCATCTGACCGGGAATTTGCAGGCGGACTTGGCCCGACTTCACGGCGCTTTCCGTCCTGTTCTCCCGTCCGAACCAGTCCAATACGCGGGACGGCTTCCAAAAGGAGCGGTAGCGGACCGAGCCGGAAATCTCGAACGGTTCCCCGTGCGGCACGATCAGCGCGCTCGGAAAACCGTCCAGCACGACCAGGGTGTAGCGTTCCACGCCGGCGCCCGGCGCGATCCAGCGCCAAAAGGCGTTCGCACTGGCCTGGGGCAGGACCAGCGCGGCGGCCAGCAGGCAGAGCGTCAGCCCGGCGGCCGTCCAGCCGAAGTTCCTGGCCGGGCGCGTGTTGACGCTTTGGCGGAAATCGAATTTCTGCGCCTCCTCGGCCACCTGGCCTATCGCGGCGTGATAGAGGGCGGGGGAAAAATTGGACAGATGCTCCCGTTCGCCCGCCAACTCCACAATGCCCAGCAGACGGTCCCCCAGCCGCCGGTACTTCTGTTGCACCAGAGTCGCCAGTTCCCCCATGTCGCGCCGATGCCATACCCAGTGCCGTCCCCAGGCCAGCCCGGCCGCCGCGGCGCCGCAGAGTCCGCCCAGGAAAAAACAGACCCGCAGCCAGACCGGAGTTGCCCAGAGGCGGTCGGAAACAAAAACGGCGAGCCACGAGAAGAGCAGGCTGGCCACAATGGCGCAGAGCGCCGTGGCAGTCTCGACCCGCCAGAGGCGTTGCTCGGCCTGTTCAAATTGCCGGCGCAGCCCCCCGGGCAAATCCACCAGCGTCAAGTTATCGTATTGCGGCATGCCGTGTGCGTGGCGCACACACAAGGTTAGACGTTAAATTCCATTCTTCAACCAACAAAATTCAACAAAAAGCAGTGGAGGGACCACTTGTGCCATGCTTCCCATGCTTCCCATGCCTCCCATTCGTCCCATTCGTCCCTTGGGTCCCTTGTGTCCCTTTCGTCCCTTCCCGCTCCGCGGGAGCGTCGCCCGGCCCTCCACGCCTGGGGCGTTACAAAAAATCGCATTTGACCGTTGACAGCATCCTCATAAATCCTTATGATTGGATAGTGAAAATGGAAACGGCAAGAGTGTGGAGCGGAGGGCGGCGGAGCGCGCGGCGGTTCCGTAACGCCAGGCGGGGGCGCTGCCCCCGGGTGGTTCTTCGCTGTTTTCAGTGGAATGCCAGAAACAGTTCGGCTGGCTGTGGTCTGTCTCAGCCAATCCCTTTGGGATTGAACAACAGGCCTTTGCGCCAAGTGGGACGCGCAAATTTACTATTCCACCGAAAACAGCGAAGAACCACCCGGGTTATATGCGGCTTTCTTCCGAAAGCCGCTACGATCCAGGCGCAATCCGGGCAAATCCGGCTCAAATGAGAGATGTCCATGAAACCCAAAATTAAGGCTAATTAAGGTTGATTAAGGTTAATTAAGGTTAATCAAGGTTAAAAATGATCTCCCCATGATCCACCCCACCGCCATCATTGACCCCAGGGCGCAATTGGACCCGAGCGTCGAAGTTGGGCCGTTCGCCGTGATAGACGGAGATGTCTCCATCGGCCCGGACTGCCGCATCGGGCCTTATGTGTATCTCACCGGCCACACCACCATTGGAACCGGGAACCGCTTTTACGCCGGCTGCGTCATCGGCGAGGCGCCCCAGGACGTAAAGTACAAGGACGAGCCGGCCCGCCTGGAAATCGCCAGCCATAATCTTTTCCGCGAAGGCTTCACGGCGCACCGTTCCGCCGTCCCCGGCGAAGCCACGGTCATCGGCTCGCACAATTTCCTCATGGTCAACTCCCATGTCGGCCACAACGTCCGCCTCGGCAACCACGTCATCCTCGCCAATGGCGCCCTCCTGGCGGGCCATGTCGAAGTGGGCGACCGCGCCTTTATTTCCGGCAATTGCCTGGTGCATCAGTTCACCCGCGTCGGCACGCTGTCCCTGATGCAAGGCGGGGCGCGCATCAGCAAGGACCTGCCGCCCTTCACCATCGCGCGCGGGGCCAACGTCCTGGGCGGCTTGAACACCATCGGCCTGCGCCGCGCCGGCTTCAGTTCCGCCGAGCGCCTCGAATTGAAAAAGCTCTATCATCTGCTTTTTCGCGCGCGGGGAAATTTCTCCGCCGCCCTGGCCGCCGCCGAAAAGAACTTCACCAGCCTGCACGCCCGCACGCTGCTCGATTTTGCCGCCTCCTCAAAGCGCGGCCTTTGCATGGATTCCGCCGGCCCGGAAAATGAAAGCGAGGAGGGCATTGAAGGAGATTGACTAACACCCCCAGCCCGGTGCAATTTCTAACCCGGCAACAATAACCCGATAACCCAACAACCCTATGGCCCCCAAAACGGAAAAAACCGCCGACAAATCCGCCGACAAAACCGCCGACAAGACCGCCGATAAAACCGCCGAATCCAAAATCTCCGCCGGCCGCCAGCGCGACTTGGACGCGGCCATTTCCGCCATTACCAAGACTTACGGCGACGGCAGCATCATGCGCCTGGGCGATGCGCGCTCCAGGGTGGGCATCGGCTTTATTCCCACCGGCGCGCTTTCGGTGGACCTGGCGCTGGGGGTGGGCGGCGTGCCGCGCGGGCGCGTGGTGGAGATTTTCGGCCCGGAATCCTCCGGCAAAACGACCCTCATGCTCCACGTCATCGCCAACGCCCAGAAGGCGGGCGGATTGGCGGCGTTCATTGACGCCGAGCACGCGCTGGACCCGGCCTACGCCAAAAAACTCGGCGTCAACCTGGACGAGCTTCTCGTCTCCCAGCCCGACAGCGGCGAGGAGGCGCTGAGCATCTGCGAAACCCTGGCCCGATCCAACGCGCTGGATGTGATTGTGATTGACTCCGTGGCCGCGCTGGTGCCCAAGGCGGAACTGGAAGGGGAAATGGGCATGGCGACGATGGGCATGCAGGCGCGCCTGATGAGCCAGGCCCTGCGCAAGCTCACCGCCGTTCTGGCCAAGTCCAAGACAACCTGCGTTTTCACCAACCAGTTGAGAGAAAAAGTCGGCGTCATGTTCGGCAACCCGGAAACCACGCCCGGCGGCAAGGCCCTGAAATTCTACGCCAGCATCCGCATTGACATCCGGCGGCGCGACACCCTCAAGGACTCCGCCGGCGCGGCCATCGGCAACGCCGTGAAGGTGAAGATTGTCAAAAATAAAGTCGCGCCGCCCTTTGCCGAGGCCGAATTCGAAATCCTCTACAACCACGGCATCAACAAGGAGGGAAGCATTATTGACGTGGGCCTGGCCCACGGCGTGGTCGAGAAAAAGGGCGCCTGGCTTCAATTCAACGGCGAACTCATCGGCCAGGGCAAGGACGCCGCCCGCCAGGCCCTCGCCGACAAGCCGGACCTTGCCCAAAAAATAGTGGACGCCGTCATGGCCAAGCGCGCCGCCCCGCCAGTCGCCGCCGCGGCGGAGTGACGGTATGCGACGATGGATCACCGCTGTTCGCATATTCAGGGTTGGCGGTTGTGATGAGTTATGCTCCGCTATCTGCTCATTGGTTACATCGTTGCCTACGTGATCATGGCAATCGCTATGTTCGTGCTCTATCGGCTTGCCGTGCCAGCGGAGGATAAGAAGAATGACGAGCCCTGGCACATGCCTCTGGACATCGCTTTATTCGCAGCGGGACTGGCAGGGATGCTGTTTCTTTACTTGGACGTCCAGGCGCATTGGCTGGAGATTGCTTGGTGCCCGGTGAGCCTCGCCCTTGTTGTGATCCAGGTTTGGGGCAATTTGAAGGATCGCCTCGAATATTACCGGTCATCAGAATCAACCGGCGACAGAAATGCTCGGGCGTTTTCAGATATTGTAACCTTGTTGCTTCTCGCACCCTCACTTGCTTTGAACCTAATATACGCCTTTCGCTGCATGCGCATAAAATGAAGACGCGGCGTTTCAACAGGCTCTGTTGGTGGCTTGCAGGTATCTATCTCGCTTGGAGTCTTCTGGTGTATTTTGGCAGTTTGGGAAGTGAAAGTCATAGCTGGTGGCCGCTTTTTCTATACCCGTTGATCTGGCCTTGGAGTTGGGTGGAGCATGCTTTCGTCCAGCCCTTGTTAGACCGGTGGCTCGCACCCGATCCAAAGACGGCCCCAGAGTCGGTCTTTATGCTGATGGATCACATCAGCGGCGCGTTCTATATCGTTGTAGGGTCGCTTTGGTTCTGGATCGTGGGAAAGGTAGTTTCCCTGGTTTCCACTAAGTGCTTGACCGGGCGTGCAACGCCGATTTCGAGCAATAGATTCGAGACTATGAAATAGCCAGCTTCAATCTTTCTCAGAGTGGTCAACTCTCGGAATACTCCTCCGTCATCTGTTTTCCGCCGTGGGCGGGATTGGGCGCCAATTGTTTGCGGCGCGCGTCAACCACAAAATCAAGCAAGTCCAATGGCACCTGCCCAAGAACATTGGGCGCATCCTCCAACACTTCATCCACATCGAAGTTTTCATGCCGCCCCATCAGTTCCAACCGCACCGGCTGGTATTTGTAGCGGGTGACGTTGCCGTTGGAGGTCCATGAGCGCACGGCATCGGTTCTTTCCAAGCCCAGCTTGTTGATGACGCTGGGCTTGAGATAGAGGCGGGTCGCGCCTGTATCCACCAGCGCCTCGACTTCCACTTCGCGCGGCGCGGCCTTGCGCGCGCCGACCTCTTTGAGGAAAGCGTCCTTCAGATTCGTGAGTTTGATCTTGACGATGACTTTGCCCACGCCCCAAGCATCGCAGATATTAGGCGGCGGGTCAATGCGCCGATGGCGATCTGCTTGCGCGAATGGGCCTGGCGGTGCATGGTTATCTGATGCTGCTGGATGAACAGATCGGCCCGGAACAAACGAAAGCTCTTCGCGCCATGTCCGGCCAGGAACGGCTGCGGGTGGCCGGGCGCCTTTATTGGTCGGCCCGCAAAATGAAGGCTGCCGGGCTGCGCGCCCAGCATCCCGACTGGCCGGAGGACCGCGTGGACGCCGAGGTGCGGCGCATTTTCTCCAATGCCAGAACTTGAACTCATCCTGTTGTTCGTACGCCCGCTCGAACAAGCCGGCTTCCGCTATATCGTCACGGGCAGTGTGGCAGCCGTCTTCTACGGCGAACCGCGTCTGACCCTTGATGTGGACTTGGTTGTCTTCCTGAATGACCGGGATATTGGGAGATTGGCCGGGGCCTTTCCATCAAGCGACTTTTATATGCCCCCGCCGGAGATTATTGCCGCCGAGGCGCGGCGGGAAGCACGCGGTCATTTCAACATCATTCATGTGCCAACGGGCCTCAAAGCGGATTTATATCTGACTGGACGGGACGAGTTGGAAGCATGGGCGTTTCGCTTTGAGCGCCGCGTGGCATTCGAGGGTGATACCATTGCACTGGCCCCGCCGGAATATGTGATCGTCCGCAAACTGGAATACTACCGCGAAGGCGGTTCCGAAAAGCACTTGCGCGATCTGCGCTCCATGCTGGCCGTGTCCGGTGATCAACTGGACCACCCGGTTTTGCACGATTGGATTCAGCGGCGCGGGTTGCAAGCCGAGTGGAAGTTGGTGTCCGGCTGATGTCCAGCCGTGATTTTTTCCCGCGAAAACGGGTTTCGGATCGGCTCGCCCTACCGGTCGGCAAACAGACCAGAGACTGGGAACCGGAACTTCCGGTCTCCGTTTCCTCCTGTTCAGAAATCCGCCCTCCTTCGCCAAGGCTTCCGCCTTCGCAGGGCCTACGGCGGACAGGACGGAGGGCAGGCAATCCGCAATCGAGTCACGGCTCGGCGGCAGCCTCGCCCTGCCGTTTTTACTTGGGAACCAGGACGATGAAATCGCCGCGGCGGTTCTTGCTCCAGGCCGCTTCATCGTGGCCCTTCACCGCCGGCCGGAGCGCGCCGTAAGAGACGGTGGCGATCTGGCGCGGGTCCACTCCGAGGTTGGCCAGATATTCGCGGACCGCCAGCGCGCGCCTCTCGCCCAGGGCAAGATTGTATCGCTCCGTGCCGCGTTCGTCGCAGTTGCCTTCCACCCGGAGGGCGTCGGCCTTGTGGCCCTTCAGGAAAGCGGCCACGTCCTCCAACTTTTTGTCCTCGCTCGTCTTGATGGTGGAGCTGTCGAAGTCGAAATAAACGGTGTCGGCCTTCAAAGTGGCGGCATCCTCGGTGTGGTTGGCGAAGACGTTGGTCCACGGACTATTCGTGTCGAAAGGAATATCCCCCACGTTCGTCCCTGTGACACCAATCTCCGGTGGGACCGGGACCCCGGGTTCAGGACCGGGCGTCCCGCCGCCCCCCGTGACTGGAGGCGCGACCGGGCCGGGCGGTTTATTGGCATCCCCTAGAATGGTAATGTGGTCATCGGGTTTATGGATGCAACCGGCGGAGCCGAGGGTTAATGCCACGCCGACGAAAAATATATTGACCAAGCATGAAGTTTTCATTGTCTCAAAACTGTTATGGGAAGCCGCCGTTCACCTTGCCCAAGCAGGCTGCGAACAGCTTCCCGAAATCTGGACCACATCCTTGACGTGTTTTGTCGGCACGTCAAGCAAGGACAGGATCTTATTGTTGTTAACTCGCCGCGTGAAGATGACCGTGCGGGAATTGGGCGCCCAGCACGGGTCTTCACCGGCAACCAATTGTTCTGCCTCGCCACCCGCGGCGGGCACGACCCATAACATGAAATTGACACTGCCGGAGGTAAAAATGATGCTCTTGCCGTCGGGCGACCAGTCCGGCGAGGTGAGGTTGCCGAGGATGCCCGTGCGCAAGGGCGCGGACTCCCCGCCGCCGACGCCGATCTTGCGCAGGCCGGCGCGCCCGGAGCGGACCACGTAGCAGATTTCCCGGCCGTCGGGGGACCAGGTGGGGGAGGAAGCCTCGTCGCGCTCGTGGGTCAGTTGTTGCAAATTGCCGCCGTTGCTGTCGCTCACGTATAAGTTCGGGCTGCCGCCTTTGCTCAGGATCATTGCCACCCTGGCGCCATCGGGGGAAACGACCGGGTTGAAATTGCCGCCGCCATAGCCGGCGAAGACGGAGCGTTTGCCGGTGGCGGCCTCGTGCTCGATGATCTGGGTGTAGCCGGTTTTCCATGATGTATAAAACAACTGCCGTCCGCCCGGCGACCAGGCAGGCGTGGCGACCAGCGAGCCGTCATGGGTGATCTGCACCGCGTCATGGCCGTCGAAATCGGAGACGAAAAGCTCCAGGTTGGCGCCCATGTTGTGAACGAAAGCGATTCGGCTGTGGAAAATGGGCGCGGTGTCGCGGATTTCCTTTGCGATGTCATCGGCGAAGGCGTGGGCCTGGGCGCGGGTTGTGCCGCTGCTGTAAATCCGGGCGAAAATAGTGCCGCCGCCCGCGCCGGCTTGCTGCAAGCGCCCGGCCAGCCGGCCTTCTTCGGTGCCGCTAACCAGATAATCCGCTTTGTCGGGCGCGGCCAGTTCCAGGCCCAGGACGGACAAATCGAATTTCAGGACCGAGTCGGCCTCGCCGGAAAAGCCGATGACGGAAATGGGAATCAGTTGGGTGAGGTTGTTGGTCTTGGGGATGACTATGCGCTGAATGGGTTGGGCCAGCCCGGTCAGAGCGCAACCGCACAATAGAGCGAGAATGATCTTAGGTGATGTTTTCATCCGGCGGATTGTTTTGCTTGGAGGTTGAATGTGATGAGAAAAGCTCTTTCGGTGTCCGTCGCCTTGGGCGGGAAGGGAGGCAACTTCTGGCGTGCGACCTGGTCTAGCGCGCGCTGGACCGACTGGTCAACGGCCGCATCGCCCGACTTGCTGATAATCTCGGAGGAAATAATCTCGCCGTTGCGCGCGACCACAATTTTGACATCCACCACGGCCAGCCTGTGAGCGGCCGTGTCGGGAGTTTTCCAGGCTTGGTAATAGGCATTGAAAATGGCGGTGGTGTAATTGACGAAAGCGTCGCCCCCGCCTTCCCCGGGGAGAGACGCCACGCCGACCGGGGTCTCCCTGGCGCGGACGCTGGAATCCAACGCGGCAAAGGCGTCGGAGACTTCCTGCGCGCGTTCCCGGGCCGCAGCCTGCGATGCGGCCTGCGCCGCTTTCTCCGCCGTTTGCGCCGCCGCGCGTGACTGAGCTTCGGTTTCGGTGCTCCGGGGCGGCGTTCTATTGGAAACAACCGGAACGTAAGTGGGTGTGATCTGGTGCGGCTTCGGGGCTGAATCGGTGGTGGACCTTGTGACGGCGGGCCGGGTATCGGGCGGAGTGGGCGCGGCCCTGGGCGGTGTCGGCGGCCTGGGCGGCGCGACGGGCGGCGGCGTGGGATGAGCTACGGGTGGAGCGGGTGGAGCGGGCGGAGCAGGAGGGCTGGCAGGCTGGGGCGCCGGGGGCGTGACGCGCACGGGAACGGGTCCGCCGCCGACGCCGGGAGTGTCCAGAATTCTCGCGGGAATCAAGGTCAGCACTTGTTGCGCGGAGATGGCCGGCGGCTCGGAGCGAAAAGCGGCGGTCGCCAGAAAGACGGCCAGCATCAGGCCATGAAAGCAGAGCGAGGCGGCCAGACATTTTTTTTGCAGGGGTGTCATCTGGTTCCAGGCGCGACGGTGCGCGGGCTAATGCGAGTGATATGATTGCGCATACAAGCGTCCATCAGTTCATAGACTGAATTCCAAGAGGCGGTCTTATCGGCGCGGATGTCCACGGTCAATCTCGGATTCGCGCGGAACGTTCTGGCCAGCTCGGCTTCCACCTGGGTCAGCCGCAGCGGCGTTCCGTCCAGCCAATATCCGCCGTCGGCCCGGATTTCGACCACGCGAACATCCTGGCGGTTAATGGCGTTTCTATCACCTTGCGTGCTTTCTGGCAAGGTCATCATGACGCGGCCTTCCAGCATGGGGCGGGTAATGACGAAAATAATCAACAGGACGAACGCCAGGTCGAGCAGCGGCGTGATGTTGATCTCGCTCAATGTCACCAGCGAATTGCGTTGGGAGAAGCGGCGCATCTCATTCCTCCATCAAATACTCGGTTTCCATCTTGGAGACCAGTTCCTGCGCAAAATTGTCCAACTCCACCGTTCGGACGCGCAGGCTGTGAACCAGGAAATTGTAGCCGAACATGGAGGGAATGGCCACCACCAAACCGGCGACGGTGGTGATCAAGGCGGCGGAGACGCCTGGAGCCATGTGGGGCAAATCGGCGACTTTGCTCTGGCCAACCATCGCGAAGGTGTCCATCACGCCCCAAACCGTCCCCAGCAATCCCAGAAACGGCCCGCCGCTGACCGCGCTGGCCAGGAGGATCAAGCCGGATTCCAGTTGGATGGACTCGCGGGCCACCGCGCTTTCCAGCGTGCGTTTGACGTGCTCCATCCCTTTGAGGCTCAGTTGCGGCCGGCCGGGCATGCCGCCCGCGGCCTTGAGCCGGGCGTCCAATTCCTGGCAGCCTTCCTGATAGACGGAAAAAAACGGGCAGCCGGAGACGGGCAGGTTGCGCTCGAAGATGCCGAGGACATTTTTTTGCGCCCGAAATTCGGTGTCGAAGTACTGATTGAGCTGTTTGGCGCGTTTCATTTGCTTCGCCTTGTAAAACATGATGGACCACGCAAAAATAGAGAACAGCGCGAGCACGACGAGGATGACGCGGGCCTCGACAGTGGCCTGCGACAACACAAATTGCAAATTTGATTGCGAATTTATCTCGGCGAAAAAACCAACAGGAACATTCATCAAAATTCTTCCGCCGCAGCCCAAAGGCTGCCGCGTCTCAACGGCGCAACGTGGAGGAATGAAATGGTCAATTTATTCACGTCTCGCCGCAATTCCGACCATCTGGAGTGCATACTAACGGATGCTTTTTTTTTGGCAACAACTATTCCACATTTTTTTTGAACTATTTTTCTTAATCTCTTTTTCGTGACTATTCAGGCAGGGACGCCTCGCCGAGGCGTCCGGGGCGGGCGAACCGTTGCGCCGCTGGCCGCGGCGCGGACAGCGCGGCGCGCTGTCCCTGCCTGAATAGTCACTGTTTCTCATTTCTCACCGCAGCCATGACGGGATGTTTTCGCCGGCCCAAATCTCCTCCTCGCGCTGCCGGCGGCGCACGACGGCAGATCGAGCGCCGTCCACCAGGATTTCCGCGGCGAAGGGCCGCGTGTTGTAGTTGGAGGCCATGACGAAACCGTAGGCCCCGGCGCTGAGCACCGCCAACAAATCGCCCTCCGCCACCGCGGGCAGCAGCCGGTCCTTGCAAAGAAAATCCGCCGATTCGCAGACCGGGCCGACCACGTCGCTGGACATCGTCCGCCCGCCGCGCTCCTTGACGGGGACAATTTCGTGATAGGAATCGTAAAGGGCGGGCCGGATCAGATCGGTCATCGCGGCGTCCACTATGACGAAGTTCTTCCGCCCGGTCCTTTTCACATATTCAACGCGGGTGACGAGGATGCCGGCGTTGCCAACAATGAACCGCCCCGGTTCGATCAGGATTTTCAAGCCGAGCGGCTGAAGGAGCGGAATCAGGCTCGCGGCATAATTGGCCGGGGTCAGAATCCCCCTGGCGCCCGACCGCGTCCACCATTCCGGCGCGCCGCTGGCCAGGGCCGATTCATAAACGATGCCCAGGCCGCCGCCGATGCTGAAAAACTCCAGGGGATGCCGCGCGGCCAGCGCGGCCGCCAGCGGCAACACCTTTTTGACGGCCAGGACAAAGGGCTGGACATCGGTCAATTGGGAGCCGATATGCATCTGCACCCCGCGCCATCGCAGGTTCTTCCATTGCGCGCCGCGGGCGTATAACGCCTCCACCGCCTCCAGCGGGATGCCGAACTTATTCTCGTAAGTGCCGGTCGTGATCTTGGCGTGCGTATGCGCGTCCACGTCCGGGTTGACCCGCGCGGCCACCGGGGCGATTTTCCTCAACTTGGCGGCGACGCGGTTAATGCGGGCCAGTTCCGGCTCGCTTTCGGCGTTGAAACAATAAATGCCCTGGCGCAGTGCGAACTGGATTTCCTCCTCCCGCTTGCCGACGCCGGCGAACACGCAAGCGCGCGGGTCGCCGCCCGCCGCGATCACCCGCCGCAACTCGCCGCCGCTCACAATGTCGAACCCGCTGCCCAGATTGGCCAGGGTGCGCAGGACGGCCAGATTGGAATTGGCTTTCATGGCGTAGCAGATGCGGTGGTCCAAAGGCCGGAGCGCCTCCTCCAGGCGGACAAAATGAGCCGTCAGCGTGCGGCGGGAATAGATATAGAGGGGCGTGCCGTGCTTTTCCGCGAGCGCGCCCACCGGCGCATCTTCGCAAAAGAGCCGCCCATTTCGGTAATGGAAAGAATGCATGCCCATTGGTTACGGCCTGGGCCTTGCATGATAAAGCCCAAAATGAATTTCATCGGGTGAATTCAGTTGCGTTCCTTATGTGAAATGTCTAAAAGTGCGGTTGATACTAAAGATGGATTCGGTTCATTGAAGCAATAAGAACCGGATGGTTTTATGAAAAAAGCTGTTTCAGTTTCAATCGTTCTGGTGACAGCCACGGCTTGCTTTCTGTTCGCCGTCCACGACCTCCGCAAGGAAGCCGGCAGCGCCGCCAAGGGGGCGCTTGAAACCGCGCAGGGCGCAATCCAGATGGTCAAGCAGCTCCTCAATGTCACCCCCGAGGTCTCGATTACCACGTCGGTGACACGCCAAAAGACCGCCGACATCCTGGAACTGGCCTCCGTCAGCAAGGAGTTCCCTGTCGAGTACCACTACGAAAACAAACAGTTGGGCAGCACCAAGCGGCTGGACCTGCGCGGACAATATGTTGTCAAGGCGGGCTTCGACCTGCGGGAGCGGTTCAGCATCCAAGTTGACCAAACCAGCCATCGGGTTCATGCCGATTTCCCGGCGCCGAAAATTTTGTCCGTGGAGCAAACCCATTACCAAGTCATCGGGGACGACAATGGCTGGTGGAACCGGCTGACCCAGAAGGACCAGGAGGCGGCGGTCAATGACATGAATGCCCAGGCGCGCAAAACAGCGGTTGAGATGCAGGTCTGCGAGGAGGCCAAGAACTCGCTCCGCCGGCAATTGCAGGCGCTCGCCAAGAAGATGGGCCAGGAATGGGATATTTCCTTCCGCGATGAGCCGCCATTCGCCGCGGGGCAGGCAGACCTCAAGCCGTGAGCGACAACCGACACTCATGGCCAAACCCGAATTAACCAGAAAGCGGATCATTACCGCCTACGCTGTCGCCGCGGTCGCAGACCTTCTTGAATTCCCGATCTCCGCCGCCCAATTCTCGGTTGTCGGGGCATTCGCGGGAGAGACTGCGGCTTTTGTGGTGGACTCGATCGTGTTCGGGGTCATGACGAAGTTGCTGGGATTTCACTGGACGTTTTTGCCCTCCTTTTGCATTGAAGTCATCCCCGGCCTGGACATGCTCCCAACGTGGGTGGGTTGCGTCTTCTTTGTCGTGCGGCAAAGGAAAAAAGAGCGGAATGTCACCGGGCAGTTGGAAATACGGTGACTGTTCAGGTAGGGACGCCTCGCCGAGGCGTCCGCGCCGCGTCCAGCGGCGCAACGGATCGCCCCCCGGACGCCTCGGCGAGGCGTCCCGGGCTCCAACGCTTCAATGCGCCGGGGGGGGGGAAACCGGCGGCACACCCGCTACACCGCTACACCCGTTGATTACCAACGACTTACAACTTGCCGACCCGCTACATTGTAGCGGCATGTAGCCCTACAATTCTTGAGCGGTGGCAGCAGCACCGCCGTGCCGTGAAGAAATTTGTCCTGCGACCGTCGTTGGCAGACGGGTAATTGCCTCAGACTATTCACAGCGCGGCCACCGGCTTGACACCGGCTTTGGAGCGTG